>Ga0116135_1000493_pt1 | contig 21893 bp, 16 predicted proteins | sample June2015DPH_20_1_FD_89738 | JGI IMG/M metagenome (GOLD analysis project Ga0116135, IMG submission 89738) | Peatland microbial communities from SPRUCE experiment site at the Marcell Experimental Forest, Minnesota, USA - June2015DPH_20_10 | ecosystem: Environmental > Terrestrial > Soil > Wetlands... | reverse complement strand
TGCTTCTTGAGCGTCACAAAGCCCACGTCGTTGATGATGGCGCCTGTGAGGACGATGAACTCACGCGTCTGCAAGCCGTTCTGGCGGATGATTGCCGCGACTTGTGGGTACTTGGCGTCGATGGTTTGGGCTTGCTGCGTGATGGTTTCCTTGCCGGTGGTGTTGTCCGCGCTCATGGCTCCGTTGAGGGCGGGGTTGGCTGTGACCAACTGGTTGATGCTCTGCATGGCGGTGGCCGCTTTTTGCGCCTTCTCCAATGTCAACGCGTAGTGACGAACCTCAAGGACATCGGGATCGTTGTCGCCCGGCGCGCCATTCGCGACCGGCGCGCCCATCGCGCTCGTCGCCAATGCCAGCATAGCGATGCCACTCAGTGCGGCTACAGTTTTGCGCAACTCCATGTGCGACCTCCGACTGGATATTTTTCAGGGGAATTCAAAGCCCGGCAGGCGCAGTCTACTGGGAGCATCGGCTGATTGACAAGAAAATTCGGCAGGCATGGCCCCGCCTTTTCACATCGATCGCGAAAAGGGCGGGGCGCTGGAACCGGCCGAATTTCTATTGAATGCCGAGGTCGGAAAGCACTTTTGGCTTGGCTTCTTCTACGGCCAGCAGGTTGTGGCAGGCGGAGCAATCCTGCGTGATGCTGGTCGAGTCTTTAGCGACGTGGTCGCCGTCGTGGCAGCGGAAACAGCCGGGATATTCCTGGTGGCCGATGTGGTTGGGATGGGTTCCCCAGGTGACTTTCATGAAGGGAAACACATTCTGGCTGTAGAGGAGGAAGAGTTCCTGACCGGCCTGCTGCACCAGCGCCGCTTTTTCGGTGAGGACCTCGGGGTGCTGGCTGCGATAGAAGGCCTCAAGTTGCTGAGGAATCTGGACCCGCGCTTCGTCCTGGCTGGTGTAGGGGCCATTCAGCAGTGCCAGGCCCTCTTTGTGAATGAAGGGCAGCGAGGGGCTGATGGCGCCGTCGGCCATGGCGCGATTGATGGCTTCGCTCGCGGTGACAAAAGTATGCGCCGCGCGGTTGTGGCAGTCGATGCAATCCATGACGCGGCGCTCGCCCTGCGGTTGCGAGCCGTTGAGAGCAGTCGCCGCATAGGTGGTGAGAGTGCCATCGGGATTGGTGCGCTGCACCCAGGGAATCGTGGTGCGCGTTGGGTCGGTCGCGATGTATTCGATGTGGCCCAGGTGCACGCCGTGAATGCCGGTGCGATGCGAGAGAGAATCTTCGCCGCCGAGATGCAGAATGAGCACTGTCTGCGACTCGGTGTTCTGTTCGTCGTCAGCGAATGACGACTTGACGAGCAATTTGTCGCCGTCGAAACGCGTGGGCGTGTGGCAGGCCTCGCAGGTATAACGCGCGGGGCGCAGGCTGTTGACCGGCGACGGAATCGGCGTGGGATAGTTGGGAATGATTTTGGGCGCGAGCGGCGCAAAGGGGTGGAACGTGACTTCAAACAGTTGCTTGGTGCCGTTGATCTTGGCGTTCACGTAAGCTTGCGCGCCGGTGCCGATGTGGCACTCAACGCAGGCCACGTGGGAGTGCGGAGAGATCTGATAGGCCGTGTACTCGGGCGTCATCACGTGGCAGGACGCGCCGCAGAACTTCGGGGAATCCATGTACTCTGCGCCGTGATAGCTGGCGGTGGCGACTACCAGGAAATTGACGATGGTGGCCACCAGCACAATGTCGATGCCGTGGCGGAAGATGCGATCGTTGAGATCGATGCGGGGAAATACAGCGGGAATCTGGCCTGCTTTTTGCAGCGTCCTGCGGCGCAGGTACACGCCGATGGGTATGAGCGCCAGGCCGAAAAGAAAGAGCGCAGGAAGTAGAAAGAAAAAGATCAAACCGAGATAAGGATTGTCACTGAGATGGCCCGAGAGCTCGGCCAGCCAGTAGCTGATCATGGTGATGCCGGAGCCGGTGGTGATGGCGCCGCCGGCCAGGCTGATCGGGTTGTTGCCGAAAAACAGCGCGGGGCGAAGCCATTCTTCACGGAATTTATTCAATGCCGACACGTTGGTTCAGCCTCCATGCGAGGGCGGGCTCGCCAGGGAATGGCGAGCCCGCCCTCAATCTACTGCCTACTGCGCCGATTTTAGTCGAGCGCGTTAACTGATGGTCGTCGCGGATCGATTCGAGACTATTTCAGGGACTTGAAGTACGCAGCCACTGCACTCACCTGCGCATCGCTCAGTCCAGCGATGGGCTTCATCTTGCCTTTGCCATTCTTGACGGTGGCCTCGATCTGAGCCACTGTTAGGGCCTTGACCGATGGATCGGAAACGGGCTTGATGCCCATCGCACTGGCCATTCCGGCGCTGGGTGTGCCGGTGGGGCCGTGGCACATGGCGCACTTGGCTTTGTAGGTCGCTGCGCCGTCCTGGGCGAAGCACATGACGCCGGCCAGCGATACGGCTGCGGCCAACACAATTTGGGAACGAATCATTTTGGTCATTCGGAATACTCCTTGATGGTTGCCGGCCCGTACACGCAGAACTGCGCTTGCCGCGTGGTTGTTATGAAACTCTCAGGTCCGCGTTGCCGGCCGTTCGTGCTGCATCGGCCATAGTAACAGGAACCTACTGACGCAGACTGGCGCGATCGAGTCATGCGATGTCGACGACCGCGCCAGGCTGTTTCTTACGCTTGCACTTGCAACCCGTCAGAAACCCGTGCTCTTACTTCGCAAGGGTTCTGAAGTAATCCACCGAAGCCTTGATCTCGGCATCGGAAAGCTTGCCCTTGAAAGCCGGCATCTTGCCCTTGCCGTTGGTGGTGTCAATCACCATCTGCGCTTCGCTCAGGGACTTGACCGAAGGATCGCTGGCCGGCTTGACGCCCATGGCATTGGCGATTCCCGGATTCGGCACGCCCTGCGCTCCGTGACAGCTTTGGCACTTCAACTTGTAGGTCGCTTCCCCGGAATTCTGGGCGAAGCCCATGGCGCCGGACAACACAATGATCGCCGTCAGCGCTGCTTGCATACGAAGGGTCTTGCTCATGGTCTTGCTCCCGTAGTACGTGGTACGTGATTCGTGTTTCGTGATCCGTGAATTGTGGTTCACGATTTGATTCAGAATTCGTAGTGAAATCCGACCGTGATGTTGCTGGCGTGGAAGTCGCGCGGCGCGGTAGCGCCCCCCGCTCCCTCGTTCATGCCCGTCGGAACCGTCATGGAGGCGCAGGGTACGATGTTTGCTGCGGTTACGACAGCGACTGAAGTCAGGGTGCAGTTTTGCGCCCCCGAAGGTCCACCCTCGCCGTAGCCAAAGTAGTTGTACTCGGCCTTCCAGATCAGTCCCGGGTGCATGGTGTAGGCCACATTCAAATACGGAGTTTGATAGCTGGACTGCAGCGAACCATTGACGGCACGAGCATCGGTAAAGAACTGGCTGCCGGCGACGGAACTGATCCGGTAACCGATGCCGTACTTCAACTTGTCGTTGGGATCGACGTCCACGCCAACCGAACCGTGTTGTGTCGGAGCGGACATGAAGGCACGGCCATACCATTGGGTCGGAGTGCTGTTGGTGGCGCTGGTCACGCAGGTGCTGGGAGCGCCGGTAGAGGTCAGCGACGCGGCGCCCGCAAAATACGGGCTGGTGTTAGTTGATGAGGTAATAAAGCCGCTGTCCTGGTTGGTATAGCAAATGTTCGTCGCTGTGTAGACGTCGCTGTAGATGTAGTCGAAGTCGATTGCGAAATGTTCGTTGGGCGTGAGCATTCCGCTCAAGCCGGCGGTGCGGCTGTAGTCCACGTGATTCAACGGACCGTACGGCGAAGCCACGCCCGTGTTTTGCGTGTTGTTATGCCGCTCCATGTCAGTGTAGGAAGCGTTGAAGGTGGCCCACTTCGCCGGGCGGAACTTGGTGTGTACACGATAGTGACGCAATTGGCGCGGCGACATGGTGGTGAATGCGTTGTCGTCGTACATCGCTTCAACAGTTCCGTTGATGTCCCAATTGCTGTTCACGCGATAGGCGGCATTCAGTATTCCGCCCTGCTCGGTGATAGCGAAGATCGTACGGGCCGCCGTAGTCGGGGTAACGTTCAGGTTCAGGCCGATATTGCGATTGCCGTAACGGTAGGTGAAGGCAACTGTGGCCTTGGGCGTCACCGTCCAACTGGCCGTGAGGTTGTTCACCAGTTGCTCGTTGCCGAAATAGGTGTTGACGACACCGTACACTTCGCCCGTCGCGATGCCGGAGTTGGTCACGCTCGAAGTGAGCGGGCCCGTGTAGTTGATGGTCTCCGATCCTGCCGTGAAAGGGGTGACCAGCTTGGTATAACCCGATGTGTTCACGGTTGCGGGCTGCCCGTTCGCCGAGAGGGTCACCTGATCCTCCAGGTCGAAGTTCTTGGTCACTTCCCAGATGACGCCATACCCGGCGCTGTAGACCTCGCGCTTGCCGCTGCCAACCGCCGAGTTGTACTCATCGCGGGTGGCGCCAGCGGTGGCGGTGCCGGCGAGCAGGCCCCAGGCATTGTCAGAGAAGATGGGGATGTTCAAGTTCATCTTGCTGTAACTGAACTGGCCGTTCATGATCAGGTTCTTGATGCTGGTCGATTGGAATCGCACGATCTCGCTAGGCATGGTGGTGCGGAGCGGATACGTCCGCAGGTAGCCGGTGACGACCGAGCAGGCCGGATCAATGATCGGCTTGCCACCGTTCGACGATGGGTAGAGGAACGTGGTGGCACTGGCGATGCTGTTGCTGCTGCAAGCGGCAGTGCTGTACGGCGCATAAGTAGTGGTGGTCGAAGTCGATGCATTGCTCGAGAAATCCCAATTGCCCAGGTAGGCCGGCGTGCCGTCGGCTTCCTGCACCTGGAACCCGTTGGGATCGAGTGTGATATAGCTGTTCTCCTTGTAGTGGTGGAAGCGCTGCTCGTAGGTCACCGTGGTGCCCTTGACCGGCTTCCAGTCGACGGCCATGCTGTACTCGTCGGTCGAGTGGCGCTGGTACAGCTCCATCAAGGCGTTGTACTTGATCACGCCGCCAGAGCGCACCGGCAGCAGCGACGGGCCCTGCATGATGTTTTGCGAGTAACCAAAGTGGACGCTGAAGGTCGACTGAGGATAGAGGGTCAAATTGGTATCGGTCATACGCCGCACCGAGTTGGTCATTACCGAGGAGTGCTGCGGCTGCTGCCATACCAGTGAACCGGTCGGCGCCGTCGACGGGCCGATGGGGAGAGATAGGCCGCGGGGTATGTTCGGATTGCCCAGCAGATCGTAGTCGAAGTACTGGCGGTCGCGGCGGAAGATACCGTTGAACTCATACACCTTGCTTTTGCTCAACGCGAGCTTGGCAAAATTGTAGGGGTCGCCGCCAAAGCCGGAACCCGTTGCGCGCGCATCATCCACCCACGCGTGCTTGTTCGAGTCCAGCTTGTGCAGTTCGACGGTTTCGCCGCTGACACGGGGACCGGACTGCAGGTTAACGAGGGTGTCGTACATCGCGCCGGAGTGGACCGTGTCGTTGATGCGACCGCTTACGTCCGCCGAATAGTGCGCGGAGTAGCCTTCGGGCGTTGTCATCCTCGAGGATGTACTCGGCGCAGTGGTCGCCGCCGGCTCCTGTGCCAGGGCGATGCCCGCTGCCATCGGCAATGCGACAACCAGACCGGCGGCCAAAAGACTCATCCGGATTGACCGTGCTTGCAGTAGTTGCTTCAAAAAGAAAATGATCATATAAAGCCTCACTTCATAACATCTCGGGTCGTGCGGAACCTATTTCAAACTCATCCGCCTTCCTGGCAGCCTTCCGGTCCGCTACGCGGGAGACTGCCAGGAGCCTTTAGCGGAGAAAAGCTGGATCGAGATTCGAGCCATGAATCATCGTGTGGCAGTCGATACAGGGTGTTTCATCGGCCGACTGCGTCCACGAGAAGTTATGGATCGCGTTCGTCGCCACCATGCTGTGACACTGGGAGCAAAGGACGTTGACCGTCGGCACGTTGAGCAACCGTGCGTTCTGCGAGCCGTGCGGCGTGTGGCAGGCGAGGCAGCCCTCACCCTTCACCGCGGCGTGCTCGTAGACATACGGTCCGCGCTTCTCCATGTGGCACTTGGTGCAAATCGCGTTCTGATCGACAGTCGATCTGAGGTTGTTCGCCCCGAAAGTTCCGTGGGGGTCGTGGCAGTCGCTGCAACTCACTGCACCTTCGTTCACCTTGTGGTGGAAGGGCATGGAGAACTGCGGTTTCACATCGTTGTGGCACTGGAAGCAGAGCGCGGGCTGCGGAGCCTTCAGCAGAGCCTCTTCCTTGCTGCCGTGAATGCTGTGGCAACTGATGCAGCTAACGTTTGCCTTGGCGTGGGGCGAGCGCGCAAAGTCAGGATGCGCGCTGGAGTGGCAGCTCAAACACTTCGCGTCCACGTCTTTGGCCGAGGCCTTGGCGGGATTGAAGATCTTGGTCACGTCGCCGCCGCCGGCCACGTGTTCGCTGCCCGCACCGTGGCAGTTCTCGCAGGTCACACCGGTGTGGTTCCCGGGCATATCGACCATTTTTTGGTGAGGGTTCGTCGCAAATTTCTTGCTTACCTCGTCGTGACAGGAGGCGCAGGTGTCAGAGCCCACAAAGTCAGCGTGCGCGGCCCCGGTGGCCGGGGCGTTTGAGGCTTTGGCTGCTGGCGCCTGAGCTGCCAGCGCCGTAGCGCAGATCATGCCCGCGCCAAGCAGCAACATCAAAAACACTCGCAGCCCCGATAGTTTCCCGAGAGCTGCACTGAACATCCGCGTTACAGGCCTATTTGTATGCATGCAAAATACCGCCTTGATAAAAGAACTTCCTGGCACTACTTGAAACCGACTGCAGCCAAGCCGCGCTGCTAATGGTTTGTTCTCCATGTGAGCGTGAGCACCGCCGGTCGCGATTGGCGGGGTCTCGCCGGTGTGGAACATCACCACATGCACGTGAGATTACGGGGTTTTCATAGATACAGGCGGTGATGCTGATCACACACGGTACGACGGCCATCACGTACCCGGAATGCCCTGTGCTAGAGAGAGTTACGGCCGGGGTCGGGATGGCGCTGTATCTGACCCATCACAGGTACCCGCCAATCCCCCGATGGACGTGAGGCCCATCACATCCAAAGCCCCCCAAGCTCAAGCAAACTCAGGCTGGACGCTTGTATCCCCAGGATTGCAGGCATCTCGGTCTCAGTCGCAACGTGCGCAGAGATAAAAAGCGCTCGGGTACGGCAGGAGGGCGGGCCGCATCGATTTAAGAACGGAATGAGACGATGGCGGACACGCAGATTTCGTTGGAAGAGCCGATTCAGCCCAGACATTTGGGCCGGACATCTCCCTTAGGTTGTGCGGCTTGCGCGAATCGCCGCCCCGGTTGGTTTTGCTCCCTGGGCAGCGCGGTCCTGGCCGACCTGGAACTTGCAACCAGCACCATTTCATTGCCTTCACAGGCTTCGCTCTTTACGCAGGGCGAAGATGCCCGCTGCCTGTACCTGATTTGTAGCGGCTATCTCAAGCTGACCGCAGGCCGCCCGGAAGACCGCCACATGATTGTGCGCGTCGCCGGCCCCGGCTCCATGCTAGGCTTGTACGCGGTACTTTCGCACGGAGTGTATGAGGTCACCGCGGAGTCGCTGACACCGGCGCAGTTGCGCCCGGTCGAGCGCGAGCGGTTCCTCGCCTTCCTGCGCAGCCACAAAGAAGCCCAGTTGCGCGCCGTGCAGTGCATTTGCCAGGAATACCGTTTCGCATTGCAGGACGCCTGCCGCATTGCGCTGGCAGAGACCGTGGCCGCGCGCCTGGCCCGACTGCTCATCGAGCTGTCGCATCAGATCGGCGAGCACACGGAAGCCGGGGAATATCGTTTTCCGCTGCTGCTGACGCACGAAGAGATGGCCTCAATGACCTGCACCACGCGTGAAACTGTCACCCGCACCCTGGGCCAGTTCCGCAAGGAAGGCTGGATCACCATTGAAGACTCCATCCTGACGCTACACAGTCCTGACAAGCTGCAAGGTCTTACATAGAAGCAAGCTGAGTAAATGGGGCTGGCAGAGCCAGCCCCGCTGCTTGCCCCTTTTTCGCTCCCATCCTGCTGCTTTCCCAAGTCCAAGAGATATGATTTTGGAAGAGCCCTCATTTACAGGGTTGGAGTTTATCGCGCGTATGAATCGCTATCTTGCTTGTATTTTTGCTGTTCTGCTCGCGTGCGGTATTGCCGCCGCCCAGACCCCTTCCTCCGACGTGACCGCCCCCGCGGCCACCGCTGAACCGGGCGTGACTACCACCGTCAGCCCTGAGGTCACGCAGTTTCAAAAGATCGAAGACAACTGGTCTGACGCCGTCAACCGGCGCGACCAGTACGCGCTGGAGTTGGTGCTTTCGCCCTTGTTTGTCGACGTATCCGCCCAAGGCGATGTCTCCACGCGCAATCAGCAAGTGGTGCAGGTGATCAACGGCCAGGACAAGACGATCGCCCTCTCGCAGAAGGTGATTACCGTGCGCATGCTGGGCGATGTCGCCGTGGCCAATGGCACCTACACTCTGCACCACAGGGTGAATGCGGCAGAGGTGGACGAGAAGGGTATTTTTACGCACGTGTTTGAGCGCGTGCGTGGCGGCTGGCTGTGCATCAACTCGCAGCGCACGGTGCTGCGCCAGGACGCCAACAGCAAACAGAAGAAGGCATCGACGACCGAATCGCCGTTCCGCATTCCCTTCCTCACCAAAGGCGACAAGGGACCGCAATAAGGACGAGCTTCACCCGTCCGTTTGCATGACAGCTATTGGCTGAATCAGGAAGGCAGCTAGAGCGCCGCCAGCGCATCAGTCTGCGTGGCGAACAATCCCGCGTACTTTGTGATGCCCACCATGGTGAAGACCTTGGTGAAGTGCGTCGAAAGGCCGAAGCAGTACACTTTCTGGCCCGTGTTCGCGGCTTCAATGAGGAGCTGAATCACCAGGGCGATGCCGCTGGAGTTGATGTAATCGACGCCCGTGAAGTCCAGCAGGATGAGCTTGGTGGTCTCCTTGGACAGCGACTGGTACGCGCCCAGAACCGCATCTTTCGATGTGCTGGCGATATCGCCCTCAAAGCGGAGAACGGCAACGGGATGGCCGGCAGGAGAGGTGACCTGGTCAACACGGGATTTGGTCTCACTTTGCACTTGTTGATTTCCTCCGCTTTCTTTTGCTTGGTGGGCTCGCCTTACTCCGGGTCTTTATCCAGCTTAATCAACAGCCGCACGTAACTGCTTTTTCCATCCAGGCCGGATACCCACTCGGCTTCGTCCACGAGGGCCTGAATGAGGAACATGCCCATGCCGCGCGGATCTTCCTCGCCGTGCATCTTGCGATCGATATCGGGCTTGGCCGGTTTCTTGCCGATCCCGATGCCGTCGTCGATCACCTTCACTTCCAGGGAGTCCGGTTCGGCGCGCAGCACCACGCCCACCGAGAGCTTCTCGTTGAGCCTGTTGCCATGCTCGATAGCGTTGATGCAGGCCTCGGCGATCGCGGTTTTCAGATCTTCGATGCGGTCGTCGGGGAAGCCCATCAGCTTGGCTACCGAAGCGGCCGTGCTCATGGCCACCTTTTCGTAACCCATGCGGGTAGGCAGCCTCACTTCCACCGTAGTGGCTTTTAGCTCGTTCATTCAGGCATCTCCGCCGCATCCGGTCCCGGATCCGAACGATGGCATAACGCCATCGCGGTCATGTCATCCGTCTTGGGACCGCCCTCGGCAAAAGCCTCGATGGCCGTCCACAATGCATCGAGAATACCATCGGCCTTCCGAGATGGGCACCTAGAAAATTCATCCAAAAGCCTTTCCGGCCCAAACTCCTCATCCCCCTTGAAGACCTCGGTCAAGCCATCGGTATAGAAGAGCAGCCTGGCTCCGGGCGGAAAACTGCATCTTTCGCCGGTGTAGCTCATGCCGGGCAGCAAGCCCAGCGGCGTGCCTGCAGCGTCAAACTGGCGGGGCTCTACGCCGTCCCCGATCAGGAAGCCGGGATTATGACCCGCGTTGACGACTTCAAGCTCGCCCGCCTCGGGATGCAGGCGCAGGAAGATGGCCGTCACATAGCGCCGCCGCGCCTCTTCACCCTCGGCCCAGTGGTGCTGGTTCATGCGCGTGGCCAGTTCGTCGAGCGGCATTCCCGTTACTGCCATGCCGCGAAACGCGGCGCGGAAGCTCATCGACATGATGGCCGAGGCCAATCCTTTGCCGGCTACGTCGGCCACAGCCATCAGCAAACTGCCGTCGGGCTGCTCCACGATATCCATGTAATCGCCTCCGACCTCATAGCAGGCGTCGGAGCGGAAGGCCAGCGAATATGCGGGAATGTCGGGCAGCGCGTGCGGTAGCAGCGAGCGCTGAATGCGGCGCGCGGCCTCCAGGTCCTGATGCATGCGCGCGAATTCTACGTTGCGCTTGTGGTTGCGCGCATTTTCGAGTGCGACGGCGGCCTGCAACACCAATCCTTCAAGGAAATCAGCTTCGTAGAGCGTCAGTTCGCGCCCGTCGGGAGATACGACCAGCAATTCCGTCATGGTGTTGCCACCGCGATCGGCCAGAGGATAAATGAGAGGCGTCTCACTGTCGGATGAGGCGTCACCGTAGGCCAGGCCGTTGCCGGTAAATGCGGCTCCCGCCATCTCCAGTTCGCGCACCACGATGCGGAGCACAGACTCCAGCACCTCTTCCTCGCGAATGGTGGAGTGCACCTGGCGCGAGGCCTCAAGCAGCGCCTGCAAGCGCGCCACCTGTTGCAGTAGCTCGATTGTCTCGCCGCCCGCGGCAAGGCCTAAGTCTGCAGCCATATGACCCCCGTGGAATTTCACTCTAGCATGGCGGCGGGCGGGTCGGTATGGAATGATTTTTTGCTCGGGCGCTACTCTTCTGGAATTGCGGTCCAAGGATTGCTCGCTTTCTCCTGCCAGAGCGAAAAAACCTGCCGGCCACCAGTTGAGATCTTTTCGCCGAGCTCTGGCGGCCCCTCGAATCGGCCGCCAAAACATAAATGATCCTCCACGAGTGAGAAAGCCTGTCTCCGTCCATTGAGAATCGAGGTAAGATGCGCCTATCGGAGGTTCCCATGCGGAAAAATGGCTTTTGGCTGATTGCAATCGTCTCTCTCGTTCAGCTTTGCCTGCCCGGCGCGACACGCCAGGCACAGGCACAGGCGCAGGCAGAGAAGGCTGCGTATCCGGCCATGGCTCCCCTGGACGCATACTTGATCGCCGACCAGGAAGCGGAAATTGCGTTGGCCCGCAGTGCTGCTCCGAAATCGATCGCGGCCGAAGCCGATGTGATGGTGCTCGAGAAGACAGGATTCACGACCGCAGTCAAAGGCAACAATGGCTTTGTCTGCATTGTGGAGCGATCATGGGCCCAGGCCACCGACGATCCGGAATTCTGGAACCCCAAGATGCGCGCGCCGATTTGCTTTAATGCGGCGGCGGCAAGAAGTTTTCTGCCAATCTTCCTGATGAAGACAAAGCTAGTGCTCGAAGGAAAATCAAGAACAGAAATCCTCACGGCAACCACTTCAGCACTGGATACGAAAGAACTGCCCGCACTGGAGCCGGGAGCCATGTGCTACATGATGTCGAAGCAGCAGTACTTGAACGACGGCGTCAAGAACTGGCACCCGCACGTGATGGTTTTTGCCGCGGGCGACGCGGCAAAGAGCTGGGGAGCCGACAAAGATGATTCGCCGATTTTTTACCAGAATGACCCTCAAGAGCGGGTGACCGTCTTCATGTTCTGGGTTGGCAACTGGTCCGATGGGTCGCCTGTCGCGGCAATGGTGCACTGACGCCGCGTCTTACTCTTGTAGCAATTGCTTGATCCTTCGATCTGCGAGATTACCCTATGACAACGGTTCGAATCCCCGAAGGCGTTGTACACAACCTTCCGGCTGATCTCCGAAAGGCGCTCACCTCCGACGCGAAGGCACTGGCGGCCTGGGAAGACATAACGCCGCTCGCGCGCAACGAGTGGATCTGCTGGACCATCTCCGTCAAAAAAGATGAGACAAGACGACAGCATGTCGAAAGGGTGTGTTCGCAACTCAAAGAAGGGATGCGTCGCCCTTGCTGTTGGCCGGGCTGTCCGCATCGATGAGATCCTCTGGCGTGAGTCAAGACCCACTCTGAAGCTCGAGTTACGAGCGAATCATCGACAAACCGGAAACTGCACTGCCGCCTGCTTGCGCCCCTCGCCGGATCAACCCGTTGGCTTCGCCAATGACCTCGAAATTGTTCTGTTTCCTTCGCTCCGCGAAATGATACCCTCGCAAACATGAAAAAAGCATGGCTGCTTCCCCTGGTTGTGCTTCTCCCTTCCCCCCTGGTTTTTTCGCAGACCGCAAGCGCGGCCAAGACTCCGGCAACAGCGTCCACTTCCTCTGCTGAAACCATCACGCTTGGGAATTCGGCCGTGGCGCTGAATGGGCCCTGGAAATTTCAGCCAGGCGACTCGCCGTGGGTGAACGGCGCACCGCTGTGGGCACAGGTGGGATTTGACGACTCGCACTGGGCGGCGATGGACATCACGCCGAAGACCGGAGCTGTAGACCTGATGAATGGCACGGCAAACTACGTGCCGGGATGGACGCAGAAGGGCTATCCGGACCTGAGCGGCTACGCATGGTACCGGCTGCGCCTGCGCGTGAAAGATCCGGGCCAGCCGCTGTGGCTGAAGATGCCCAACGATTTCGACGACGCCTATCAGGTCTACGCCAACGGACGCTTCGTGGGGCAATACGGCGACTTCTCGGGAAAAAATGTGACGATGTATTATGCCGAACCTGCGTCGTTCGCGCTGCCCGCGCCGGGGCCGGACGGAGAGCTCGATTTGGCGGTGCGCTTTTATATGGGGGGCGCTGCATCTTTCACCGTCCCCGATTCGGGCGGCATGCACGAGGCGCCCGCGCTGGGGCTGGCCTCAACCGTGGTCCTGCTGCAGACGGCGGATTACGACGCTCTTGTGCATAATGCCTTCGGCTTGCTTCTGCAGATGTTTCTCTTCATTCTGGTGGCTCCGCTTGTCCTGTGGGCGTGGCTCTACAACCGGCATGAGCGCACCTGGATGTGGCTGTTTCTGGCGCTTGCCTGGAGTGTTTTCAACGGTATCTTCACCGTGCTTGCGGGACTGACCACCGCATTCAGCATTGCGACGTCCACTTGGGAGGGCATCATCTTCCTGCCTTTGTGGCTGATGTTCTGGTGGAACTGGTTCGGGCTGCAGGAGAAGAAGTGGATTCCGCGTACCGCATGGGTGCTGGCTTCGACGGTGATGCTGCTTTGGTTCTGCTTGCAATCGCCGTATCTTGGATTGAATTTTGTGCCGCAGAGCGAGCTGCACTGGTTCAATGCGGCGGCGTGGTCGGTCGGGATCCCGTATTCGTCGCTGCTGATCGTCATCCTCGTACTGGGTTTTCGTCGCGACCGCCTGGAGGCCTCGATGGCGGCCGTTCCTATCCTGCTGGGCCTGTACAGTTCCTATGGCCCCTTACTTCTGAATACCTTCCACATTCGCAACCAGTTCTACCCCTTCGGCCTGGGCATGCATGTGGGCAATGTGGTCGCGATGCTGCAGATCGTGGTGGTGGGAGCGCTGGCATTGCGACGCTTTGTACGCATCCAGGTCGTCGAGTCGCTCACCCGCCAAGCAGCAAAAAAGGATTTGGAGCAGGCGCAACAGTTGCAGCAGCGCGTGCTGGTTCCTGAGATCGTCAATTCGCGGGTCTTCTCAGTCGAATCGGAATACCGTCCCGCGCAAACCGTCGGCGGAGATTTCTTCCAGACGCTGACCAAGCCCGACGGAACTCTGCTGGTGGTGATCGGCGACGTCTCCGGCAAGGGAGTGAGCGCGGCCATGCTGGTTGCGGTTCTGGTCGGCGCCATTCGCAACCAGGCCGAATACAGCCTCGATCCAGCCTTGATGCTGGCCACGCTCAACCGCCGGATGGTCGGCCGCTCCGGCGGACATTTCGCCACCTGCCTTGCTGCGGAGCTCAGCCCCAACGGGCAGGTGCGGATTGCCAACGCCGGACACATGCCGCCGTATCTGAACGGCAAGGAACTGGACCTCGAGGGTTCGCTGCCGCTGGGCATCAAGGACGAAGCGGACTATCGGATGCAGACGTTCACGTTGCGGCATGGCGACCGGTTGATGTTCATGACGGATGGCGTGGTGGAAGCAACCAACCTGGCGAAGGAGCTGTTTGGCTTTGACCGCACTCGAGCGATCAGCAGCCAGCGTGTGGCGGCGATCGTGGAGCAGGCTCAGACCTTCGGGCAGGAGGACGATATCACTGTCCTTGCGGTCGAGTTCGCGGCAGCCTGAGGACCGGCTGCAAACCAAGCCCAACTTCATTCTCGGATGCTCCGGCGTTTGGCGAAACCGACTGGTCCCGACGGCAACAGCGGAGCAGCTTCGGCCGCTCCTATTGATTAAGATCCGCTCCCCACCCCATGCGCAAAAACAAAGACGCGCCCAGGGTGGGGCAGCCATGCTATTGAATCGTGATCGAAAGGTTCAATGGGACGGTTGTCGAACCACTGGTTACCGTGATGGGAATGCTGTAGGTGCCGGCCGGTGTGGATGAACTGCCGCCCCCGCACCCGGAAGCCACAAGCAGACCTGCGGCTGCAAGGCATGCTCCTGCCAGCAGCAACAATCCAAGCCACTGACTACCGGCCCTCCTGGTGCGACGAATGCGCCGCACGAAGCCCAGAGGCAGCAGAATCAGAGCCACAAGGAACGTGGGAAGGGCGCTTCCTCCCGGTCGATTGCCGAGGGACGCCATCGCGGTTCCTGTGGTCCCGATGGTGAGCGTGGTGGTCAGCGGCGTGGAAGAAGTGACCGTGAGGCTAGTGGGTGCGAAGGTGCACGTGACATCGGATGGCAGCGTTCCGCAGGCGAAGTTGACCGTCCCTGTGAATCCGCCTATTGGCGTCAGCGTGATGACCGTGCTGGCCGACGAACCGCTCTTGATAGTCAGGGACGACGGGTTTGCGCTGAGCGTGTAACTGGGCGTCACCGCCGGGCCGGTTGAGACGACCAGGTTGACCGCCGAGCCGGGGCTGACGCTGGTTCCAGCGCTTGGGCTCTCGCTAATCACGTCGCCGGATGGGACAGTGGCGCTGCTCGCGGTGCTGACCGTGCCAACCGCGAGTCCAGCTCCGATGATGGCTGTCGTGGCGGCTGCCTGCGTGTCGCCAACCACGTTGGGTACGGAGACCGGCGCCGGGCCGGTTGAGACAACCAGGTTGACCGCCGAGCTGGCGTTGACGGTGGTGCCCGCGCTTGGGCTCTCGCTGATCACATCGCCGGATGGGACGGTGGCGCTGCTCGCAGTGGTGACGGTACCAACCACGAGTCCAACTCCGGTGATGGCTGTGGTCGCGGCTGCCTGGGTGTCGCCAACCACGTTAGGCACGACGACCTGCGCCGCGCCGGTTGAGACGACCAGGTTGACCGCAGAGCCGGAGTTCACGCTGGTGCCCGCGCTCGGGCTCTCGCTGATCACGTCGCCGGATGGGACGCTGGAACTGTTCGCCGTGGTGATTGTGCCAACCACGAGTCCGGCTCCGGTGATGGCTGTCGCCGCGGCTGCCTGGGTGTCGCCAACCACGTTGGGTACGACGACCTGCGCCGCGCCGGTTGAGATGACCAGGTTGACCGGCGAGCCGACGTTGACGCTGGTGCCCGCGCTTGGGCTCTCGCTGATCACGTCGCCAGATGCAACGGTGGCGCTGCTTGCTGTGGTGACTGTGCCAACGACGAGTCCAGCTCCAGTGATGGCTGTGGTCGCGGCTGCCTGGGTGTCACCAACCACGTTGGGCACTGCAACCTGCGCCGCGCCGGTCACGGTCAAAGTGACCTGGGTCGTTGGCGTAAGGCTCCCGCCCGTACCGGTGATGGTGATGGGGTACATGCCAGTCGTAGTGGTCAGGGCCACGGTCAGCTTCAGGGTCGACATGCCGGCACCCGGCGCGGCGATCGAAGTGGGATTGAAGCTTGCGGTTACGCCCGTAGGCTGGCCGGTCGCGGACAAGGCGACTGCGGAATTAAAGCCGCCCGCAACGGTTGTCGTGATTGTCGATGTGCCACTCGCGCCCTGCGCCACCGAGACTGTGTTGGGCGAGGCGGAGATGGTGAAGTTGGGAATCGCCGATCCGGCAAGCGCGTTGAGCAGGGCGCTTCCATTAGGACTGCCCCAGCCGGTCGACAGGTCATAGCCAACGGTTGTCCCGTCGGTATTGCCGCCGCTGGTGATGTCGTGAAAGTCGGTGTCGTATGCCGCGCTCAAACCAATCGTATATAGGGCCGGGTTGATGAAACCGAGCACCGGGTGGCCGTTAAGGACCGTCTGTTCGTTCACCAGAGCCATGTAGGCGGCCCACATCGGCGTCGCGAAACTGGGCCCACCGTAAACATTCGCGGAGCACGTCGATTGTTGGTCGGCGCAGACGTAAAAGCTGAAATCCGCATTGGCCGAAACGTCAGGGCCGTTACGGTAGGTTTGGGAACAGCTGGCGCAGCCGGCCGCTGTGGCCACCTGCCACGAGGGAATCGCAAAGTCGTCCGGCGAAATGCCGCCGCCGCCGTCAGCCCAACCTGTTTCCGAGGCCCAGGCGCCGCCCGCGCCGGTCGTCGTCAAGACTGTTCCGCCGACGGTGGTGACGTAGACGCTTTCCGCCGGCCAATAGAAACCGACGCCCGATCTCCATATACCGTCGTTGCCGGCATCGGCAAAGAAGTTCTGGCCTTGCGCCGCGAACTCTTCGAAGTAGGGGTCGTCGGTGGTGGGGTCCGCGGGGGTCCAATCCCACGAAGAACTCAGCTGCGCGTTGAGCGGGTTGGCCGTGGCCATGGCGTTCAGAATGCCGGCATCGTCGATGGTTTGCCCCGATAGTGCGCCCGTTCCGATGTAAAGCACAAGACTGGATAAACCCGGAGCCATGCCGAGCGCCTGGGTGATGTCGATGGTCTGTTCTGTATCGTCGCACGTGGGCTCAACGCAACTTGTGCTCTGGGTGTCGACGGACTTGAGCGTGATGGGGACGGTATTGGTCTGGCCTACGTTTGTGTAGTACGTCGTCACGTCAGCCAGATCGGTACCGATGAACTCGAACAACCCTACCGATTGGCCGGTGCCGGTGAGAGTCGGTGAGGGATTTCCATTGACGTAATATGCCGCCCGCATGTCGCTGCCGAGGTACGAAGCGGAGGGGCCGGAGCCGGTGGTGGCATCGGGCTTTGCTGTGGCATTGGGATTCGCTTTCGCCGCGCTCGCATCGCGGCGCATGAGAGCGGGTTTTGGGGTCGAATAGTTGTCGAGGCCCGTGATGTGCCATAACTTGACCGCCAGATTCGGCGTGGGCTCGCGGTCCGGCGCAAAGAAAGTGCGGTTTTCGGTCGGGTGCTGATAGACGCCCATGGTCACATGGAGTGCTGCCTCAATGTTCGCAACCGGACCCGTTACGTCCAGGTTCATGCGATTGCGCGAGGTGCCAACCACGGTCAAACCGCTCGCCTCCACGAATCGAGTCACCGCGTCATAATCCTCCTGGCTGGGACCAAACCTTTCAGTGAACTCCTCCACCGTGAGGAATTTGCGATAGGACGGGCTCGAAGGATCGTAGAGATCCTTGAGAAAGGCAGTTAACTCTGCCTCGTTACGGTGCGGCAAAACAAGAACCAGGCGCATGGACTGGTTTGCGGGCATACGCCCGACCAGAGGCGCCTGCCCATTGAGAATCTCCTGGCGCACATGGCGCGTCAACAAGGGCTGCTGCTGGGCTTGGGAAACGACGGCCGCGCACGAGACGAGTGCGGACACAAGCAGAATCCGGAGTGCGGGGAACCCAACACCTGGGAACATTAGTGTCTCCTATCGGTTCCGCTCAGCTGGATCGGGGAAGCCCCGCGGATGGGGAATGTATCCCGGATTGTACGCCTGACCCACGAGAGAATTGAACAGGATTTCCGATTATTTTTTCTGAGGGGCTAACTTAGCGCGGCTGGCCCGCGGGGATCGGCTTTCTCGAACGTCTTTCCGGGCTGCGGATTTATTCCGAGCCAATCACCGGGAAACAGGAAACTGCGCCGCACCCGCTCTGCGTCTACGGCTGGATCGTATGGTATTGTCGAATCAATCCCGCACCTGAAAGGGCCGGGGCTTCCCAAGCGTCCCAACCATCAACTGTTTGAATTTTCTCGTCGCGTGAATTCGCCCGATGCGCTTTTCCATTTTTTGAGCGGGGCGGCACACACGGGGCTGAATCCTTATCTCTAAATCATGAGCGAGAGGCGAGAATAAATCGATGAACCCGACCCGCGAAGCCGCTGACGCCAACCTTGTCCTGACGCTGGAAGAGATTGCCAACCTGGCGGAGCAGGAGGGCAAGCCGGCGGAAACGTTGATGAACGTGGTGGCCCTGATCGCCAAGCGCTTCAAGACCGACGTCTGTTCGGCTTATCTTCTCGAACCTGACCGGTCGAACCTGGTGCTTGCCGCCACGCTGGGCCTGCATCCCAAGAGTATTGGCAGCTTGCGCATGCCGCTTCATGAAGGCCTCTCCGGCCTGGTTGCCGAACGGCTGCTTCCGGTGGCTGTGGCTGATGCGCGCGAGCATCCCCGCTACAAGTACTTCAAGGATTCGGGCGAAGACGAGTACCACTCCTTTCTCGGCGTACCGCTGATCGACCGCGGCGTGCTGCAGGGCGTGCTCGTTGTCCAGACCAAAGACCCGCGCGTTTTTCGCGAGAGCGAGATTCGCATGCTGGCGGAAGCGGCGAGCCAGGTGGCTCCGGTGGTGAGCGAGGCGCGGACGCTCGATCGCTTCATCGCGCCGGCGCAGGAAAAACTGTGGGAGCTGGCGCGCAACGTGTGGTGGAGCTGGGACCACGAGTGTGTGAGCCTGTTTCGCGACCTGAATCCGGTGCGCTGGCGCGAGCTGAATCAGAATCCAATTGCGTTGCTGAACGAAACGCCGCTGAGCGAGATTGAGCGCAGAGCCGCAGAACTGGCGCTGCACAGCCGCATCAACTACGCGTACCGGCGCCAGCAGGAGTATCTGAACGACGACCGCACCTGGGGCGCAGGCCACGCGGGCGTGCTGCGGCCGCGGCCGGTGGGTTACTTCTCCGCCGAGTTCGGGCTGCACGAGTCGCTGCCGATTTATTCCGGCGGCCTCGGCATTTTGGCGGGCGACCACATCAAGAGCGCATCCGATCTCGATATTCCTCTGGTCGGCGTCGGCCTCTTCTACGGGCAGGGCTACTTCAGGCAGCACCTCGACGAAAAAGGCTGGCAGAACGAGGATTATCTCGCAAACGATGTAAATCAACTCCCCATGCAGCCGGCCATCGGCGCCAACGGCGAGCCGGTGGTGATTGAGATTGCTACGCGCGGCAGCTCGATTCGCGCCAAAGTGTGGCGCGTGCGGGTGGGCCGCTGCGATCTTTTGCTGCTGGACTCGAATGTGGCCGGCAACGCGCCGGAGGATCTGGAAACCACGTCGCGGCTTTACGGCGGCGACGCGCGCACGCGCATCCGGCAGGAGTTGCTGTTGGGCGTGGGCGGTTTTCGCGCGCTCAAAGCCATGGGCATTACGCCGGGCGTTCTGCACTTGAACGAAGGCCACAGTGGATTCGCGGTTTTCGAGGCGATTCGCACGCGCATGGAAGAGGAAGGTCTGGACTTCTACGCGGCCGCGCGGCAGATTCCGCGCGAGGTAATCTTTACCACGCACACGCCGGTGCCCGCAGGTCACGATCGCTTCAGTCCCGATCTGGTCGAGGAGCACCTGGGACCACTGCGCGAGCAACTCGGCATCTCGCACGAAAACCTGATGGGATTTGGCCGCGAGCATCCCACGGACTACGGCGAGCCTTTCTGCATGACGGTGCTGGGCCTGAAGCTTGCACGGCGCGTGAACGCGGTGAGCTCGCTGCATGGAGAGGTTTCGCGCGCCATGTGGAGAGGCCTGTATCCCGACGGTCCGGAAGACGCGGTGCCCATCGGCCATGTGACGAATGGCGTGCACGTGCCGTCGTGGCTGGCGCCGCAGATGCGCCGTTTGTACGATCGCCATCTGGGCGTGGGCTGGCAACGCGAAAGCGGAAAAGCGCACACCTGGGAAGCGATTGAGACCGTGGACGACGGCGAATTGTGGGAGACGCACCTCAGCCTGAAGGGGCAGCTCTTCAACTTCGCTCGCAGGCGCGCGCGCGAACAGGCCGAGCGCCGCAGCGAGCCGGAGAAGACGCTGAAGCAGCTCGACAAAGTGCTCTCGCCCGACGCGCTGACTATCGGCTTCGCGCGCCGCTTCGCCACGTACAAGCGCGCCAACCTGCTGCTGGCCGACATGGAGCAACTGGCCGAGATGGTGAACGACGCCAAGCGGCCGGTGCAGTTTGTTTTTGCCGGCAAGGCGCACCCCCACGACGAGCCCGGCAAGCGCGTGCTGCAGCAGATTGCGCAGTTGATGCGCAACTCCGACTTTGCCGACAAGTTCGTGTTCATTGAGGACTATGACATCAACGTGGCCCGGTACTTGGTGCAAGGCGTGGACGTGTGGCTGAACAATCCCCGCCGTCCGCTGGAGGCTTCAGGCACCAGCGGCATGAAAGTGGTGCTGAACGGCGGCCTGAATCTTTCCATTTTGGACGGATGGTGGGCCGAGGCCTACGACGGGCTCAATGGATTCGCCATTGGCATGGGCAGAACGCACTCCAATATGGATGTGCATGACAAGCGCGACGGCGAGGCGCTCTATTCCGTTCTCTTGGACGAAGTGATTCCGCTTTACTACAATCGCGACCGCGACGGCTTGCCGAGGGGCTGGATCAAGCGCATGAAGCGGACCATCCGCACGCTGGGATGGCGGTTCAACGCCGACCGCATGGTGATGGATTACACGTCGCGGTGCTACGTTCCCGCAGCGGGTGGAACATCGAGCGAAGTGCGCACGCCCGCATAAGAGCGGACCGGGCCAAACGAACCGAATAGCAAGGTCTTCTGGAATAAGGAACAATCTTCAGAAGTGAATGCCCCTTCGTCATTGAGGGCACCCGTGTGTACACCCACCCGATGCCGTCAGGAGACGGTTGCAGCTTTTGTGTGTAGACTGGAAATCTGAAATTCCCCCGGGATCAACCCATTCGTTTCTCATCGGAGGAAGACACGATGTTTTGCCCACAGTGTGGCGCCAAAAACGACCAGGATTCCCGCCATTGTTCCCAATGCGGCACCGCACTGGGTGAGCCGGTCCCAACCCCACCTCAAGTGCCTCAGCAGCCGCCGCCGGGAGCGCAACCGTACTATCCTCCTCCGCCGAATGTTCCCGGGGGGCCCATGGTTGCTGGAACGGTGCCCAATTACATGACCCAGGCCATAATGGTCACGCTGTTTTGCTGCATACCCCTAGGCATTGTCGGGATATTCAAGGCCAACGAGGTCAATAAGCGTCTCGCGGCGAATGACTATGCCGGGGCACTTGCAGCCTCGAACAGCGCGCGCCAGATCCTTTGGTGGGGAGTCGGCGTTGGGCTCGTGGTCACTGTGGGCTGGGTCATGGCCAACATCAACACCCTTACCGGGCACTGACGCGGCCATGCGATTCTCTTCGGATCGCGGCATCACCGTGGTGTCAACAGCGGGACTTGCGCTGCTGGCGCTGCTGGTTTGTCTGCATAAGCCCGGGGTGGATTCGTGGTGGCCGCCCTGCCCGCTCTATGCGCTCACCGGTCTCTATTGCCCCGGCTGCGGAAGCACGCGCATGCTCTATTGGCTTCTGCACGGGCAACCACTTCTTGCGTTCCGGCAAAATCCACTCGCGATGATCATATTGCCGGTCGTGATTTACGGCTTAGTTCGTCAGTG
>Ga0116135_1000492_pt1 | contig 21900 bp, 17 predicted proteins | sample June2015DPH_20_1_FD_89738 | JGI IMG/M metagenome (GOLD analysis project Ga0116135, IMG submission 89738) | Peatland microbial communities from SPRUCE experiment site at the Marcell Experimental Forest, Minnesota, USA - June2015DPH_20_10 | ecosystem: Environmental > Terrestrial > Soil > Wetlands... | reverse complement strand
GTGGCAAGATCGCCGGTGCGCAGCCAGCCGTCCGCGGTCAGAAGGCCGGAGTCCTTCGCCTTGTCTTTCCAATAGTGCGGTGAAAGGCCGCGGCGTCTGATCTGGCACTCGCCGGTTTGACCGGCTGGCAGGCGCTTCCCGTTCTCATCGGCCACGCGAATCTGAAACGGCGGCACCGGCAGGCACAGGTCGCCGCTGCCGCGCAGAAACGACAGCTCGATCCCCATCATCGCCAGGCCGCCAAGCTCCACCATGCCGTAGCCGTTCAACAGCACCGGCGCAATCCTCCGCTTGCCGCCGAGCCGCACCAGGGCGCCATACTGGCGCATTTTCTGCCGGACCTCAGCGGGCAGATGGTCGCTGGCCGACAGCCACACGCGCACGCTCTTCAGCCGCGCGGGGTCGGGGTTGCTGTTGACCAGCCGCGCAAACATGGCAGGGACGCCAACTACGGTCGTGATCTTGAATCGCTCAATCAGATCCAGCGCGCGCGCCGCGTCAAACCGATCCATGAAACAGCCGCGAATTCCGGCCATGAGCCCATAGAGCGCGATGCTCACTGCCATAATGTGCGACCAGGGCAGCGCCACCAGCGCCAGGTCCTTCGACCCGAGAAAAAGCCCGGACAACACCGTAGAAGAGCGCGCGCCGAGCAGTGCGCGGCTTGAAAGCGCAGCACCCTTGGGGAATCCGCTGGTGCCGGAGGTGTGAAAGACAGCCACCGTCGCGCCGGGATCAATCGCCGAAGGCGGGAAAGGCGCTTTGGCGTCTGCGCCCATGCCCGGCACGCGCACAAACCCCTCCAGCGTCTCCAGCTCGTCGTCAGCCTGAATCCATTTGCGCACCTTGAGCTCGCCGCGGTCGCCAATACTACGTTCGAAGACCGCTTTGTCGGTGACCAGGATCTCTGTGCCGCTGTCAGACAGGATGCGGCTCACTTCGCCCAGCGTGAGCATCGGGTTCAGCGGAACCGCGATGCCTCCCGCGCGAATGATAGCCAGGAACCAGCGAAAGCAGCCCGGATCGTTGCTGCGATAGATGGCGACTGGCTGGCCCGGCCGCAGGCCGATCGTGCGGCGAAGAAACGCATCGATGAAGCAGATCTCGGTATGCAGCTGGCCCAGCCGCCGGGGGGTGCCATCCTCTATGCTGACTTCGTAGTCGCCGTTTCGCCGCTGCAACTCGTCAACAAGATTGGCTACGGTAATGGAACGGTCTCGCGAAAGCCGGAATCGTTTGAGAGTATTCATTGCACAGAAACGGCCTTGCGGCCCCAATCGCTGGCCACGCAGTAATTGAAAAGGCGGTCGAGGTAGTCCAGCACATGCGGCGGATTCAGCCCTGCAGGCCCCAGCAGCCGCTCTGCGTTCGTCGTGTCAAACTGCATGCGCATGGTGAAGTAGTCGCGGTAGGCGCGCCCGTCGCGCAGCACCCGCCGCTTGCGTCCCCACAGCGCCATGAACAACAGCGGGCGAATGGCGGCGAAGAAAAGCTTCGGATCCACGTAGCGTGCTTCGGGCGCGTTGAAGTACTCCGCCGCGCGCTTGGCCACTTGCTGGATGGTCGCGCTGCCGCGCGGTCCGGCGCAGAGATGAACAGTCTCGCCCAGCGCCGCTTCTTCAAAGAGCAGGCGCGCGGTTGCGGCAGCCACAAAGTCGACGGGCACAATATCCAGCACCGCGTCAGGAAACCCAGGCACGGTGCGCCACAAGCGGCGTGCGTAGATCTTCAGCGGCCAGTACATCATCTTGAAGCTCGACGTGACCCCGGTTTTCGAGTCGCCCACAATGATGCTGGGGCGCAGGATGACGCCGGGCAGCGACCCCAGCTTTGAGTCGATCCGCGACCGCACCAGCGCCTCCGACTCGGCCTTGGTCTGCTCATAGGTGTTGCGATAGCTCTGCCCCACGGCGAGCTCGTCTTCGCGCACCAGGCCCGTGCGTTCGCCGGCCACGTATGCAGTTCCGACATAAGCCAGCGACCGAAGCTGCTTTGCCCCGGCCGCGAAATCGAGCATGCGGCGCGTGCCTTCTACGTTGATGTCGCGCGCTTCCTTGAGCGTGTGATCGAATCGTACCGTCGCGGCGCAGTGAATCACCCGCGTCGTCTCCGAGGAAAGCTGTTGCCAGGCCGCGGCATCAAGGCCGCAGTTGGGCTGGCTCACATCGCCTGAATAAACCTGTACGCGGGAACGATGTACGGCAGGGACGAAGGAATCGGCCCGTTGCTGGCCGGTTTGCCCGCCCTGGCCCGCCTTGCCGGCCCGGTCGCGGATGAGCAGCGCCAGCTTGGCCTGCGGATAGTGGTCCAGCAGCTCATGAACCAGTTGCACCCCGAGAAAGCCGGTCGCGCCGGTTACCAGGATGAGTTCTTCGACCTTCATTGAGAAACCAGTCTCCTGCTTGGAACTACGTGATGGCCGGTCAACAATGAACCTTGCCGGAATGAACCTTGCAAGCCTGGCCGCTGGACGGGATCAACTCTCATTATAGCCGGGGCGGCTGGCAGGCTCGGCAGGCTACACCGCCTCTTGAGACGCACGCACCGGCCGCGGTTCGGCAGAGAAGCTCGCTACTCAACCGTGAGCACCAGCTTGCCGAAATGACTGGCCTCTTCCATCTTCTTCAACACCTCGCGGGCCTGGGACCAGGGAAAGCTTTCGTAGACTGGCCGCAGCTCAGCCTGCGCGATGGTCTTGTTCATTTCGAGGAAATCCTCGCGCGAACCGACATAGATGCCCTGGATGCGTGCCTGCTTGTGCAGGATCTGCGCGATGGGAAGGGGCTCCGCGGTTTCGGCAAGGATGCCGATCTGGGCGATCACACCGCCCATGCGAACGGCGCGCAGAGAGCGGGGCAGCGTCCCCACGCCGCCCACTTCCACCACCAGGTCTGCGCCTTCGCCGTTGGTCTGCTCCAGAGCCCAGCGGTCCCAGTTGGGGTTCTCGCGATAGTTGAGGCCGGCGTCCAAACCGAGGCTCATGGCCCGCTCAAGTTTCTCTTTGCCGGAAGAGATGCCGAGCACGCGCAATCCCCGCAGCCGGGCAAACTGGATGGCAAAGATGGAGACGCCGCCGGTTCCCTGCGTCAGCACGGTTGCTCCCGGCTTCAGGTTGCCGGCTGTCAATGCGTTCCAGGCGGTCACAGCGGCGCAGGGCAGGGTGGCAGCTTCCTGAAAGCTGAGATGGTCGGGAATACGCACCAGGCCGGTCTCTTTCAGAACCACGTATTCGGCCAGCATGCCGTCAATATCGCCGCCCAGGGCGCCTTTCACTTTGGACGGCGTAGGCGGGCCGTCCAGCCAGTTCTGCATGAAAATGGCAGCTACGCGGTCCCCAGGCTTCCACTCCGTCACGCCCTCGCCCACGGCGGCCACTTCGCCGGCGCCGTCGGAACAGGGAATGCGCGGGAGGGCCAATTTGGGGTTATATTTCCCTTTGACCATGAGCAGATCGCGATAATTGAAAGAAATCGCACGCACCCTTACCAGCACTTCTCCGGGGCCCGGCGCAGGGGTCGAGCGCTCGACAAACTCCAAGGAATCAACGCCAAACGATGAAATCTGACCTGCGATCATAGGGGGATTCTCCGCTCTCAAATCGGGTGCCGGCTGCACTTCGTTGGATGCAATGCGGCAAAACCCTCGTAGAATGAAGATATGGCTCGTGGTTGGGAAAGTAAATCGGTGGAGGAACAGATGGCTAATGCCTTGCAGCAACCGGCGGTCGAACTCGGCAACAAGCTGAACGGGCCCGGTAGCAACGGCTTTGTGAGCGAGGACGCCCGGCGCGCAGCTGAGAAAGTGCGCAGCGAGCGGGAACGTCAGAAGCAGGCGCTCAACCTCCAGCGGGAAAACATCCTCTCGCAGAGGACCTCGCATCCGGCTCGCCGCGCCGCCCTTGAGGCAGCATTGGCGCAGATCGAGTCCCAGATCGAAGCAATGGGCTAGGCATTTCCGTGGAATCCCACCCTTGGCGCAAAAGCGCGTCAAGGATGGGAGAATCCGGTCCCTCGAGCGCTGCCGCTGTGACTGGCGGTGCCTACGGCCTTCGATTGAAGAGCAGCGAGTTGGCCTGGTCGATCGAGGTCATCGACACGCGTGCAATGTTCACATGCGCGGGACGGCTTGCGGCCCAGACAATGGTGTCGGCCACGTCCTCGGGCGTCAGCGGTGTAATTCCCTTGTAGACCTTGGCGGCGCGCTCCTCGTCGCCGTGAAAACGCACCAGGCTGAAGTCAGTTTCCACCATTCCCGGATCCACGCTGGTTACCCGGACGGGTGTTCCCAGCAGGTCCTGGCGCAGGCCGTCGTTGATGGCCTTCTCTGCAGCCTTGCTGGCGCAGTAAACCGCTCCATTGGGGTAGGTGAGCTCGCCGGCTGTTGAGCCCATGTTGATGATGTGGCCGTGCCCGCGGACCACCATCCCAGGCACCAGGGCGCGCGTGACGTAGAGCAACCCCTTGACGTTGGTGTCGATCATCTCGTCCCAGTCTTCGATGTCGCCCGTATAAACCTTGTCGAGACCGCGGCTGAGGCCGGCGTTGTTCACCAGCACGTCAATCGGAGCCCAAATCTCGGGGAGCGAATCGACAGCATTCTGGACTGCGCGGTGATCGCGCACGTCGAGGCTGATGGAGTGAACGGCCGCCGCTCCGCGCTCCAGGGCCTCCGAGGCCACAAGCGCAAGTTTTTCGGCACGGCGGGCTGCAAGCAGCAGGCGCACTCCCTTGGCCGCGAAGGCCAGCGCGGTAGCCGCGCCAATCCCGGCGCTGGCTCCCGTAATGAAGACGATCTTCCCTTTGAGGCTCATGAATCCATCTTAATCAAGGGCGCGGCGCATGCGCAGTGCTTGTTGATACGTTGCTTGTGGATTCTGAGGCGGCGCAGAGCCGGTGCAGGCAGCTACTCAAGAGGTTGGCGGCGCAAAGACTCCTCCAGTTTCCTTCGTTCACTGATATCTTCCACGGAGCCGTACCAGCGAAGAATTTCGCCCGACGGCCCAAAACGCGGCGAACCTCGAGACCGCATCCAGCGCCAATCCCGATCGACTCTCTTCACCCTGTACTCCACGTCAATGTTCTTTCCGGAGTGCAACGCCTCCTTCATAGCCTTCATGGTTGGTTCTACGTCATCTGGGTGCAAGGCCTGGAGCCATCCCAGATTTCGGGTCTGCTCCTTTGTCAGCCCTGTGATCTCTGTCCAGCGAGCGCTCACGTCCAGGTTATTTCCTTCACGGTCCATTACCCACGGAACTTCAGGGTTCAGTTCAACCAGATAGCGAAGGTGCTCCTCGCTCTCGCGGAGAGCACGTTCGGCGCGTTTCCGTTCGGTGATATCCACCACCGCCACCGAGATGCCAATCACTTCCCCGGCCTCATCCAGCGCGGGCTGATACGACACCAGGTTGGTTGCATCCACCACATCGGTACCGTTGGCCGGCCGCGTGAATTCCAGCTCTTCAATCACTTCGCCCTGCAACGCGCGCAGGAGATAAGGCTCAATCGCGGGAAACACGCCGGGAATCATCTCCCGAACAGTCCTTCCCAGGTAAGATTCCACCGGAGATCCATTCATAGCTGCGAGGCGGCGGTTAAGGCTGACGTAGCGCAAATTTCGATCGAGAAAGCAAAGGCCCACGGGAGCGCCGTCGTAAATGGCCTGCAATTGCGCAAGGCGCTGCGCAGGCAGTGCTTCAAGGCTCGAGGAGACCCAGCCATCCCCATGCATGCTCCGGCGTGCCTGCGGCATCCGGGGCGCAGATTCAACTATGTGCGGAATTCGATCGGCAGTGACCGGCCGCCCGTAGAGCCATCCCTGCCCCAACTGACAGTCCAGACGCAGAAGCGTCTTAGCCTGCTCCTCGGTTTCGATTCCCTCAGCAATGGTCACCAGGTCAAGGCTATTCGCGAGGCCTACAATTGCCGCCACGATCTTGCGGCTCTCGCGCCTGTCGGTCATGGAATTTACGAAGCTGCGATCGATCTTCAAGGCGTCGAATGGCAGAGCCTGAAGATGCAACAGACTTGAATAGCCTGTTCCAAAGTCATCGAGCGCGAGCGTGCAGCCCATATCCTTCAATTCGCGGGCAGTCTTCTGTGCGAGTTCCAGGTTTTCCATCAGCCCGCTTTCGGTAATCTCGATCGCCAGCCGATCCAGCGGGAACCCACCTTCCTCGGCCGCGATGCGAATCTGTGCGGGTAGATCCGGCTCACGCAACTGGAATGGCGATACGTTGACTGCCAGAATAATCGGCGCAGGGACGCGCGAAGAAGACAAGAAGGCCTTGCGCAGTATCTGCTGCATGAGGCGGCCAATGAGTCCGTCCTCTTCAGCAAGCGAGATGAAGTTTTCCGGCAACACCAGGCCAAGATCCGGATGATTCCAGCGCGCCAAGACTTCAAGACCGGCCAATCGGCCGGTAGGGAGTTCGACCACAGGCTGGAAGCATGGCTCTAGCTCATCCCTATCGAGAGCTCGACGCACCGCGGCCAAGTCTACCGGCATGCTCGTGACTTTATGACTATTCCAAAAGATTGTCTATACCACTTGTTGCTCTTAAGGAAATAAAGCGCCGCGTTCAATCGGTTTTTCTGCGGCAAATGGCGCGGCCTGCGGCCATCTGCGACGCAAACCAGTGCAGGCTGATCATTGATTTTCAACACTCCTTCACGGATGCCCGGCGGTTCTGAGCAGATCAGCCAGCGCATGCACATCGGCGGGGCTGGTGTCGCTGATGACCACATAGTGCAAGCCACCCTGCCTCCACGCTTCAACGCTGAAGCCCTTTTCCGTGCTTGCGCCAGCCGATGCCTGAAGCAACTTCGAGCCCGTTTCATCTTGCACAATGAAGACGGAGAGCTGGTGTTTGCGCACCTCGAAGAGCAATTGCGCGCCGGGATTGTGCCTGAAATAGACGAGCTTGCCGCCAAGCAGTTTGAACGGTGAATCCTGTAATTCGGGCAAGTTAAACGTGAACGGCAATTTGCCCTGGAACCACGGCTTCACGGTATGCCTGTCGGTAGAAACAACGTCGACGGGGTTGGCGCTGGCAAGCGTTGCGACATGCATGTCGAGCAGCTCGGTGAGTGCCTGTTCATGCGCCTGATGCCGCATGAATAGAGCTGCTGAAAGAACGATGAGCGCCAGCGCAGCAGCAGTGGCAAATCCCGGCATCCACGCTGTTCTCCAGATCGGTTTGCGGCTCTTCTGAAGGGTCTTCTCAATGCGTAGGCGGAACTCAGGCGACGGCGCATAGCGCGCGGCCGCTGCGGCGCGTGTGGCCCGCTTCAGCTGCAGTCGGGCAAGCGCCTCGGCGGCGCATGAGGCGCAGACGCGCAGATGTTCTTCGATAGCGCCAAGCTGCTCCGGAGCGCAGCTTTCGTCCACGTATGCGTCGAGTTGTTCGCGCAACTGTTCGCAGTTCATCGAGAGGCACCCTCCATTCCGCCCGAGAGCAAGGTGCGCATGGCCTTTCGCGCGCGCGACAGGCGCGACATGACGGTGCCCATGGGAATCGTGAGCGTCTGAGAGATTTCCTGGTAGCTCATCTCTTCCAGATCGCACAGCAGGATGATTTCACGAAAATTCACCGGCAGCTCCGCCAGGGCATTCTGGATCTGGTTCTGCTCGTTGCGTGCCAACAGAATCGATTCTGGAGTCACATCCGTCGCAGGCTCCGCAGGCGCGTCGTCTGCATCCATGGAAATCGTGGACGCCAGCCCGGTGCGCGATGTGAGGAACGTGTTGCGCAGAATCCGGTAGATCCAGGCGCGGAAATTTGTTCCCTGGTGAAAGGAAGAAAAGCCCTTGAGAGCTTTCATGTACGTCTCCTGCACCAGGTCTTCGGCCGCTGTCCGGTCCTGCGTGAGCCAGCAGGCAAAGTTGAAGAGCCTGGCAAAATGGGGCATGGCCAGGTCTTCAAAGGTTCCGAAATCGCCAGAAGGTTCGGGCACGGCACCGACAGTGTATCTCAGACCGGCAGGCATCGATCCGCGGTTGATTGAGACGCATTTCGACAGGGATTTCCCGAAAGAGACCCCTCCTGCCTTAAGCCGAACAAGGACCCTGGGCCGAGGGCGGTTGAGCGGGATCAATAACGGCAATGGAATGAGATTCTCGAATGGCCTCTCCATGCACTCCATAGAACCGGAGCAGGCACAGATTATTCCAGCCGAATCGAATTATTTTAATTGGGACCTGCGCCGTCGCGAGAAGAACCCTGCGCTATAGCGAAACCAGAGTAGCTGTACCCAGGAAGCACGATGCCAAGTGGCTTTTTCCTCAAGAAAAAGCCACCTCGCGTACTCTCGGCAGGGGCACGTTTACTCTGGTTTCGCTCTAATGCGGCGCGACCAACTGGTGGGCGATGGCGAACAGAGCCAGTTCGAGCCGCGTGGAGACCCCGGTCTTGTCAAAAATGTTGGACAGGTGGCGCTTCACCGTTTCTTCACTCAGCGAAAACTGCTTGGCGATGTCGCGGTTGCTGCAGCCTTCCACGATTGCGCCCACAACTTCCAGTTCGCGCGGGGTAAGGCCGTATGTCTTGTGCTGGGGCACCGCAGCCTGCTGCATCAGGTCATGCAGCGCGGAGACAAGGTTGATGACCCGCTTGCCGCCGATCCAGTAGTCCCCGCTGATGACCGTGCGGATGGCGGTTTGCAGATGGCCGGCCAGCGCGTCTTTGAGCACGATGCCGCGGGCGCCGATGTGCAGGGCTTCAATAATCTGCTGCGTGGTGATGGTGGATGTGAGCAGAAGAATCTTGACGGTAGGCGTGCCCGCCATGATGGCGCGCATGGCCTCTATACCGGGCAGACGCGGCATCTGCACGTCGAGGAGAAGGATGTCGGGCTCGAGATCGAGCGTCTGGGTGATAGCTTCGTCGCCGTCGGAGGCATCGCCTACTACCTCAAAGCCGTCCCTCTCAGTGAGCATATTGCGCACACCGATGCGGACCACAGGATGGTCATCTGCGAGCACGATACGGATGGGTCGGTCCAATTGAGTAGTCACCTTTTGAAAATTGGGGCTGGGCTAAGTCGCAAACTCAACCTCCAGCATACGCTGAAGGTGGAGGGTGGCGGCGCGTAAATCTTTTAGCAGTGCGGCGCTGTTATCCAAATGGTTACCGGTTTGCGGTGCTCCTGACGACCCGGCGCTGGACTCCAGAATGGCGCCGAGGCGCGCCAGTTGCTGGGCTCCGGCCATGGCGCAGCCGCCCTTGATGGCGTGGCCGATGCGGCGGATTTCAGCGAGGTCCTGCTTGGAGAAGGCGACTTGAAGCGCTTTGATTTTCTTGCCCAGGTCGGCGATGACCGCGGCGTAAATCTCGCGCACGGCCGGCTCGGGCATAATGGCTCGGAGCTGGGCGAGGATCTCTGCATTGATCACCGGTTCATCGGCTGCGACGCTGGGTGCGGAGGCGGGGTTGGTTTGCGCGGCGTGCTCTTCAAGCAGCCTGGTCAGGGCGTCGGCGCCGAAAGGCTTGAGCAGGAATCCATCGCTGGCGGCGACCACGTCTTCGGGCGCATGGCTGCCGCTGATGGCGTAAACGGTGGCGCGGGTGCGGGCGCGGAGTTCGGCGATTAGCTCAGTCCCGCTGAGCCCTGGCATCTGCGCGTCCATGAGAATCACTTCCGGCTTGCATCCGCCCGCCGCAAGCAGGCTGAGCGCCGCGGCGCCGCTGGACGCAGTGTGGACGGAGTAGCCGCTCATGGTGAGCACTGTCGCCATCACCTCGCGGCTCACCAGGTCGTCGTCGATAAGAAGTACCGTGGGCAGTTCCCGCCTGGAGTCGAAGTCCAGCATGCGTCTAGTGTGCCACCAGCATGGAACGAAAAGGTTGAAATTGTGCGGATGAACCTGATTGGGTATGACCCGCAGGGGTGTCGTCTGCTTCAGTAGGAAATGACCAGGACCTGGAAGCTTCCGCTCGCTGGCGCGGGCTTGAGGGAGCCGATTTTTCCCGGCTTCGAAAGGTCCACTCCCATCAGATCGGTGACCAGGAAGACCTGGCCGGTGGAGGGATCGACGGCCAGCGTGCGGGCGCGCTGGCGCGTGGGAAGAACCTGAATGACGGCGTAGGTGTCGGTTACGTCCTGATGAATGATGGTCAGGCTTCCCTGCGCCCCGCCGTTGGCGGCGTAGACCAGGTTGCGGTCTGGATCGTAGCCGACGGCGTCCGTGCCGGGGCCGATGTTCAGCGACGTGACCACCTCACCGCTGGACGCGTTGAGCACGATCATCTTCATGTTGTTGCATGCGGCAAAGAGGCGGCCATGTTTGGCGTCGATGCCCAGGGCGCGCGGGTCAGAGCAGTCGGGGCCGAGTGCAAACAGGTTCATGCTGCTCTGCGCGGAGTTGGGCAGGCGCGACTCGTGACTCCAGTCGAAAACATGAGCTGAATCCGCAGGCTTTGTGGGATTCGATGAGTTCGCGGCGGAAGGAACGGTGGGGTGGGCTCGCAAATACGCGGCGATAGATTGTGCGTCAATGCGGGCCACCTGGTTGCGGTTGACGATGTTCACGAAAACCTGGCCGTTGCCGTCGGTCTGAGCAAAGCCGAGCCTGCCGGGCATCAGGATTTCGGCCAGCGGCTCGCGGCTCTCTGTATCGATGACCGTGATCGCCGTTTTGATTTCGCTTTCGCGCACAGGCGCTGCACTCGGAGTTTGCGCTGGACGGGCGACCGGCGTGGTGCAGATGGCGAAGAGCAGTTTGGTCTGTGGCTCGAACACGAGCGCGCGCGGGCCGGGGCCGGTGGCGATGGAGGCCAGAACCTGCAGCGAACGGCGATCAAAAACTTTAACCTGGTTATCTGCGCCGTCGCTGATGTAGCCCAGTTCGCCCGCGTCGTCGAGGGCAATGTCGCGTGCTTCACGCAGGCCGGTGATCTGGCCGGAGAGCGTACCGGTGTCGAGGTCGACCACCTGCACCTGGGTGGAGTGCGCGATGAAGAGCCGGCGGGCGGTGGGGTCCGCGGTGAGGTAGTCCCAGTTGCCCACGCCGCCGATGATCCAGGTCTTCTTGATTGCGAAGGGATGGTCGGGAAGCTGAGTTGCGCCGGGAACCTGCTGCGCATGGAGGGCCGGATAAGCAAGGAAAGCGGTGCAGGCCGTCAGGCTGAAGGCAAATAATCTATTCATCGGGCGGCTCCTGAGGAATAGATGCGGAAAAAGAGGCGAGCGTTCAGAGAATCAAGTACTCCAGGTTGGTTCAAGCGGTTGCCTCTGTTGTCCCAGGCGCCAAAAACGAGACCTGGAGCACCCGATGTGTTGTCCGCCTGGTGGCCTACTTTTTCACCACGCTCAGGGTGATGCTCGATGGGTATTGCGCTGAGTGGTGAACTGCGTTGTGGGCGACCACGGATTGCGATTCGCTGACGTTGTCGCCGCCGGTGTTGAGGTTGCGATCGAAACGGGGAAAGTTGCTGCTGCTGACTTCAACGCGGATCTCATGGCCGGGGGCGAAGTAGATGCTGGTCTGCATGGGCTGGAACGCGATTCTGTAGACCTTGTCCTTTTCCATGAAGACGGGCGGTTTGTCATAACCCTCGCGATAGCGGGCGCGCTGGATGTTCTCGTCGATGTTGTAGGCGGTGCCATCAGGCAGCACGTCGATGAGCCGCACGGTGAAGTCGGTATCTTTGGCGTCGCTCGAAACATAGAGAGTGACATCGATGGGGCCGCTGGCTTCTACGCCTTCCTTGAGCGGGCCGGTGCTGTAGACGAGGACATCGTTGCGCGATTCTTCGCCGCGCTGATCGAGCGCGCCGGGCCTGAAGTCGGCGCCCATGCAGCAGAAACCGCCGCCGTGCGTGGGCACGGGATTCATGGGATCGTAGACGAAGCTGTCGGCGGCGTCCTTTGCCTGCGGCGCGGCTGCGAGAACACCGTCGCCGTTGAGCGAGTTGGCGCGGCCGGCACTGGTCAGGTAGAAGGTGACTGGCTTTGCGTCTTTTGGAGGCCAGGTGTCGGAGGCCTGCCACTTGTTGAGGCCCATGGTGTAGTACTGCACCTTGGGCGTCTTGTCGAGCAATGGGCTTGATTCGCCTTTCAAGTAGCGATCGAACCATGCGTAGGTGATCGCGTCATAGTCGAGGCGCGCGTCGCCCAGGTCGCGCTCGCCGACGATGGTGTGTTCGGCGGCGCGCTTGTAGCCGCAATGACCGGTGGGCGCGATGATGGCGTACTGCTCATTGGCGACCGCGGGGCTGGCGGTGCTGCGCACGTAGTTGTAAGCGGCCAGGTTGGGTCCAGTGCTGACGTCGTACCAGGTCATCATCCACAGGCCGGGAATGTCGATCTTCATGCTGTCGTTCCACAGGCCGCCTTTGTACCAGGAGGGATCGTTGGGTGTGCGCAGAATCATGCCGGGCTGGCCGGAGGGCGTTGTGTCGGCAAAGATGCCGTGCGACGCGCCGACGGAGACGAGGATGTCTTTCTCGGGCAGATGCGCGAGCGCCTTGCTCCAGTCGACAGGGGGCGAGTGCGAAGAGAGGTCGTAGGACTTTGCCGCGGTGATAAGCGCCTGCTGCGATGTGCCTGGAGGGAAGTTGGGCTTGGCGTCGTTGGTCTGCAGGCCGGAGCCATAGAGCCATGTGGTGAAGAGCATTTGCACAGCGCCGCCGCGGAACCAGTTGCCCTGCTCGTAGTAGGGACCGACGCGGCCCACGCCGGCGCCGAAGCTCTCAGGGATAAATGCTGCCAGCGCCCTGTTGCCGCGCGAGGCGACGGCGAGCTGCCACTCGGCGGTGGAAGAACAGCCGATGAGTCCGACCTTGCCGGCGGACCAGGGAAGGCCGCCCATCCAGTCGAGTTCGTCGTCGGAGTCGGTGAGCGGAGTGCCGAGAATGTCGTAATCGCCTTCGGAAAAATAGCGGCCGCGCTCGTTCATCTCAACGTAGGCGTAGCCGCGCTTGACGGCGTCGAGAGCGGCGGACATATCGCGCGGCGCGCCCAACTCCACATCCCAGTAATTGAAGTTGTACGGGGTGCGGGAAAAGATGATTGGATATTTTTTTGTCTCGTCTTTGGGGCGGTAGATATCGGCCTGCATGCGCTTGCCGTCACGCATGGGAACCATCACTTTGCGGTCGATGATGGCGACGGACTCCAGCTCTTTTTCAATGGCGTTGCGCTTGTCGATCAACGCGGCGTCTGGACGGGCCTGCGCGTGAGCTTGCGGGGCAAGGACGGCGATGGATAGAGCTGCAAAGCAACAGAGATGGAGAACGCGGCGCATTTCGGCCTCTCTTTTCAGGGGAATTCTGGGGCGTGCCAATGCTGTGCAGAAACTATAACTCACGCACCTGCGGTGCGGCAGACGCCACCTGCGGTGGGACAGAAGCTCGCGGCAGGCTCGCACGGGCGTACTGCTTTCCCCGGTCACCCAGGTGCGAGGGACCAGGGGCGCCCGGCATGAAGGGGCGCCAAGCGATCTTGATGATAGACAGAGTGACATTGCTGGCTCCGAGCCAAGCGAGTCGCGCGTGGGCAATATTGAGCATTGGTCCGGGAATCCCGCGCCTATACTTTTGCGATGGCCAGGTTCGGAAGACAAGTAAAAGAGCTCTTGAAGATTGCAGGGCCGGGAATTATTACCGGCGCGGCGGACGACGATCCCTCTGGCATTGCGACCTATACGCAGACCGGTGCGCAGTTTGGCTACGGGCAGCTGTGGACGGCGCTGCTGGTGTTGCCGATGCTGATTGCCGTGCAGGAGGCATGTGCGCGCATTGGCGCGGTGACTGGAAAAGGCATTGCCGCGGTGGTGAAGGAGCGGTATAGCAAGAAGGTGTTGTATTCCGTGCTGGTGCTGATTCTTGTGGCCAACACCATCAACCTGGGCGCCGACCTGGGCGCGATGGGCGCGGCCGCGCAGCTGATTGTGCCGGTGAACTTCACGGTGCTGGTGCTGTTTTTTACCGCGGCGATTTTGGTCCTGGAGATCTTCACCACTTACAGGACCTACGCGAGGATTCTCAAGTGGCTCTGCGTCACGCTCTTCTCGTATGTGATTACCGTGTTTCTTGTGAAGGAGCCGTGGGGGACTATTTTGCGCGCCACGTTCGTTCCGCACATCGAATTCACCGCCGCGTTTTTCTTCATCATTACCGGCGTGATCGGGACGACGATTTCGCCGTACATGTTTTTCTGGGAGGCCTCTGAAGAAGTGGAAGAGGAGCGCAGCAGGCACATGATTCACAACGGAAAGCCGGCGATTACGGGGCAGTTCATGAAGCGGTTGAGACTGGATAACTTCCTGGGCATGCTGTCGTCGCAGATTGCGGCGTGGTGCGTGATTGTCGTTGGGGCGACGGTGCTGCATGCGAATGGAGTGACGCATATCGAGAATGCGGCGCAGGCTGCAAAGGCGCTGGAACCGCTGGTGCACAGCTTTCCTCATGCGGGCTTTCTGGCGGAGTTGATTTTTGCCGTTGGCATCATTGGGCTGGGATTTCTTGCGGTTCCGGTCTTTTCAGGCTCGGCATCGTACGCGCTTTCTGAGGCGCTCAGCTGGAATGCGGGACTGAATCTGAAATTGAAGCGGGCGCATGGGTTTTACGGGGTGATTACGATTGCCACGCTGATTGGCCTGATGATCAACTTCGTCGGCATCAATCCCATGCAGGCGCTGGTGGTGACGGCAGTGATCAACGGTGTGGTCGCGGTGCCGCTGATTTTTCTGATTGCGCGAATTGCGCGCAACAAGGAGATCATGGGCGAACATCGCAGCGGGACGCTCTCCAATGTGCTGGTGTGGGCGACATTTGTGTTCATGGGCGCAGCGGCGGTGGCGATGTTTGCGACAATGAAGCTGTAAGCACCTTGCGGTGCGGCAGACGCTCGCGGGAGGCTCGCAGGGCTTTTTCTGCATCCCGCCCATGCAATAAGGAAAATCGCATGGACGGGGCGCCCGGCGAAGAGGTAATTCAGATGGCAATTGAATTGGAGCCAAAGGGGCTGGACGCGAGATTCGCCCAGGTTTATAGCATTTTCGGAATTGGTGTAGACCGAAAGCACACACTCAAGTGACTTTTTCCTCAAGAAAAAGCCACCTTTCACGGTACTGAAAAAGTCTATATGTATTCCGAAAATGCTCTAAGTTGGGGCTCATTGTGTTTCTCGTAATCCTGGCGGTGTGCGTGTTTCTGCTCGGACAGAGCATGGTTGCGCATCGCTTCTTCAGGGGCGGGCGCATCGATCGGCCTGTGACGCTGAGGCCTTAGCGCTGCGCGCTATTCGTTGGCGGTGGAGGCTACTTCGTGCAGCCAGCCCGGAGCCTTTAACAACTCGCGGGGCCGCGAGCCATCGGCGGGGCCGACTAATCCGTCGCGCTCCATTAAATCGATGAGATGCGCGGCGCGGCCGTAGCCTACGCGCAGGCGGCGCTGCAGGAGCGACGTGCTGGCTTTGCCGAATTCGAAGACCAGCCGCACTGCGTCGTCGAACATCGGATCGTTCTCGTCGGGATCGGCGTTGGAGCCGTCGGGAGAGACGCGCTCGTCCTTGGGCGATTCAAGGAAGCCCTGCACATATTCGGCCTGGCCCTGGTCTTTCCAGAAGGCGACTACGGCGGCGGTTTCCTTTTCGCTGACGTAGGGTGCGTGCAGGCGCATGAGGCGGCTGGTTCCGGGCGGCAGGAAGAGCATGTCGCCGCGGCCGAGCAGAGCTTCAGCGCCGTTGGTGTCGAGGATGGTGCGCGAGTCGACCTTGGTCGCGAGACGAAAGCTGATGCGCGTCGGCACATTGGCCTTGATCAGGCCAGTAATCACGTCGACCGAGGGGCGCTGTGTGGCGAGGATAAGATGAATGCCGACGGCGCGGGCCATCTGCGCAAGACGAGTGATGGATTCCTCAACATTAGCGCGGTCGAGCATCATCAGGTCGGCTAGCTCGTCGATGATGATGACGATGTAGGGAAGCGGTTCATTGTCGTCGGTGTCATCGAAGAGCGAAGGCATGCCGCCCTCGAAGAGCTTGTTGTACTGGTCGATGTTGCGCACGCTGCGGCTGGCGAGCAGCTTGAGGCGGCGTTCCATTTCGCGGACAGCGTTGCGCAGGGCGTTCGCGGCCAGCTTGGGTTCGGTGATGATGGGCGTGAAGAGATGCGGCACACCTTCATACATGCCGAGTTCAACGCGTTTGGGATCGACGAGGATGAGGCGCACCTGCGAAGGCGTGGTGCGGAACAGCAGGCTCATGATCATCGCGTTGATGGCCACCGATTTTCCCGATCCTGTGGAGCCGGCGATGAGCACATGGGGCATCGAGGCGAGGTCGGCGGTGACGATGCGGCCGTTGATGTCCTTGCCCATGGCAATGGTGAGGCGCGCCTTGGATTTGGCGAAGGTCTCGCTCTCCAGCACGTCGCGCAGGTGGATGGTTTCGCGCTCGTGATTGGGCACCTGGATACCGACGGTGGATTGACCGGCCATGCGTTCGATGAGGATGGATTCGGCGCGCATGGCGAGGCAGAGGTCATCTGCCAGGCCGGTGACGCGGGAGTATTTGACGCCGGCTTCGGGCTTGAATTCGTAGGTGGTCACCATGGGGCCGGGATTGATGCGCACCACCTGACCGCGCACGTCGAACTCGGCGCATTTTTCCACCAGGACTTTGGCCTCTTCGCGCAGGTCGTCTTCGCGGACAATCTGCGGGCCTTCGCCGGTGTGGAGCAGGGTGCTGGGCGGGAGCTTGAATCCGCTGACATGCTTGGGCGCGACGGTCGCGGTACGCACATCGGCGTCGGCGCGGTGATGGATCGCGATCCCCTCAGGCGCAGCGGCCGGCGCGGGGGCAGGGGTTGGATCCCAAGCTTCGGCGAGAGGGCGCAAGGGCGCAGTTCGCGGAGTCTCATGGATTGGGGGAGCAATTGGCGTGGGCGTCGCCCACGAATCGAAATCAAGATCTCTTGATGCGGCCGGGGCGGGCTTTGCAACGAGTGGTGCTGATTCCCTGGTCCCCAGGTACGAGGGACCGGGGTCACCCGCATTTGTGCCCGTGGCTGGCCGTTCCCAGATGCTGGGGCGCGGCTGTGCAGGGAACTGGCCATCCGCTGCGACGCGCTGGTACGCGGGAACTTCGTCGATGGGATCGGCTTGCGGCTCGGGCTTGCGGCGGAAGAACCTGGCGAAGAATCCGGGGCGGTATTCAGCTTCGGCTTCCATCGATTCGGGATCATCGGCATGGAGGGCGTCCTGCTCGGCAAGCAGGTCGGCTTTACGCTCGGCGCGCTCCTCGCGCCAGTTGCGCCAGCGGTCGTAAAGGGACTGGCCATGGATCCAGCGGTCCTGAATACCTTCGGCGAGTGCCCAGAAGCTGACGGCCGAGGCAAAGTAGAGACCGGCAGCGGCGAGCACGATGGAGACGAGCCACGCGCCCTGGATGTTGAGGTAGGTGACGAGCAGGCCGACCATCACGCGGCCAATGACGCCTTCAACGGGGATGGCATGCAGCCAGCGCCAATGCCAGGGAATGAGCCCCAGCATCGCGGGAAAAAAGACGAGTGTAAGAACGGTGCCGGCCCAGCGCAGCCAGGCGGAGCCACCGGGACGGGAGTGCATCCAGGTCCAGCCGAGGCCGCCGAGCCAGAGAGGCAGCAAAAATGCCGTAATGCCGATGGACTGCAGCAGGATATCGCTCAGGTAGGCGCCAAAAAGGCCGACCCAGTTGCGCACGGCGTGGGGCAGGCCGGGATCGGTGGCGGTGTTGAGCGACGGGTCGGCGGCGTGCCAGGTAGCGAGCGCGAGAAGGCCGAGGAGCGAGACCAGCAACAGCACAAGCCCCAGAAATACGTTGAAGGGGCGGCTTCGCGTGGGCGAGAGAACAATGCGAATTGGCTTCATGGCAGGGGCGCTCCCGTTCCTTGGCTCCTCGGGTACCTGCCGCGAGCGAGCCAATGGAGCGGACAAAGAGTCCCAGAGCAGCCTTTATTATCCGGGGCCGGGAGGGGGTTGCAGGGGGGTAAAACAGGAGGGGGAACCTTGGTGTGGACCCCCTCACAGTGAACAGGGAACAGTGGGCAGTACACCGTGGAAACTGTACGGCGAACAGAGTGGAGCCGCAACAGCGCATTTTCAGCCTGATTTGTGCCGAAAGAACTACACCTGGAGTTCGAAGCCCGTTAATGACCACTGCCCACTGTTCCCTGTCCACTGTTCCCTGTTCACTGTCCACTGCCTCTAGGAAGTGTAGTTGCGGCCCAGGCCCAGCGCGGCCAGGCCTTTGCGGTAGGTGACAGAGCTGCGATCGGCTGGGAAGTGGGCTTCGGCGTGGAGGTCGAGCGGAAGATCTTCAGGGAACTGCGACTCGACGATCTCTATGTCCTCGGCAAAGACCTGGTAGTTGAAGTCGAGGGTGTGTTCGATGGGCGCGTCCTTGTCGAAGTTGCGGCAGATGGGGACAAACAGGCGCGTCTTGCGCGCGGAGACCGGCGAAGCCGCGTTGAGAATGTGAAGCAGGCCTCCGCCGGGGAACGTGACCGTGAGCTTCGCGGTGAAAGGCAGAAATACTTCAAAGCGCCTGTGCCATTGAAATCCTGGAGGGTTGAGGTGTTTGTAACCGTGAGCATAGTTGCTTACCGTGCTGATGTAGTCGGCGACGAAGCCGCCGGCGGTTTTGGTGACTTTGTAATCGGGAACGACGGGATTGTCGGGTTCGCCAAAGCTCTGCTTGTGAACGAAGGCGAAGTGACTGACGTCGAGAAATCCCTCCACCTGGCGGCCTGCCGCGGCTTCAATCATCACACTCTCGGGCAGTACCTGCAGGTAGTCGGATTCTTCAAACTCTTTCATCTCCGGCAGTGGCAGTGGGCCAGTGTCGACGAGGCGAACCCACACCAGGCCGTAGCGTTCCTGGGCCTGGTAGATGTCGAGGTGCAGGCGGGGCGAAATGGCGCCACCAGGATGCGCGGGGATGCAGGTGCAGCGGCCTTCGGGGTTGTAGCGCAGGCCGTGGTATTTGCAGATGATCTCGTCGCCTTCCACATGGCCCATGCTGAGAGGCACACCACGGTGGTAGCAAATGTCGCGCGCGGCCACCACGGAGCCATCAGAGATGCGGTAGAGAACTACGCGCTCGTCGAGCAGGCGCGCGGCGTAGGGCGTCGTTGTGACCTCGCGCGAAAAGGCTACCGGATACCAGATGGGCGCAAGGGCGCGCCAGTCCTGCTCAGTGAATGTGCAGCCGCGCGGGAGGGCGTGCGGCGGGGAGGTATCTTGAGCTGCGAGATTCGAGGCGGGAATGAAAGAGGCTTCGTGCGCCATGTTCGATTATGAGCCCAGGCGCAATGAGGAAGCAATCGAGGAGCGTCCTGAAGAACAGAAGCAGGTCCTTCGCTTTGCTCAGGATGACGGTCTAGTCGGCTTCGATATAGCTGCCGACGATCAGGGCGGTCTCTTCAAGGAAAGCGCGATCCTCCTGCGTGAAAGCGGCGGGATCGTGGCTGTCGATGTCGATTTCGCCCACGACTCTTCCATGGGCATAGATGGGGACGACAATCTCCGAGCGGGTCTCGATGGAACAGGAAAGATAGCGCGGATCGGAGGCGACGTCGTCCACAATCACCGTCTGGCCGGAAGCGACGGCCGCGCCGCAGATGCCCTGCGTAACGGGAATACGCACGTGCGGCGTGGGCGCGCCGACAAATGGGCCGAGCACGAGCATGGCTGGGTCGGAGGGGTCGAGCATGTAGAAGCCGGTCCAACTGAAGTGCGGCAGGCTCCGCGCAGCGGCTTGAACGATTCCGGTCTGCAACTCCTCAACAGAGCGAGAGGCTGCGGCCAATGCGCGGAATTGGTCGAGAAGAGCTTGCCTGTGGGGTGAATGCTGCGCGTCGGGCATAGTTTCCTGTATGAGCGTCTCCCGTATGAAGCGGAGAGGCTGGAACTGTCATTATTTTAATTTGATAGCCCGGTGAGGACGACAGCTTGGAAGGGACGACAAAAGAGATCGCCAGCGGCACTCATGACCGCTATAGTGTTTCGATAGCCAAACAGGCAGGTGAAATTCCGCATCAGCTACGCGCTCCGGTGAACTTCCCTTGCATGACCGGACTCGCGCAGCAGGAATGAGCAAGACGATGAATATTCCCCTTACGCCGCTCAGGTGTTTGCGCCGCGCTGAAGAGCAGTTTGCGGACTCAACCGCGGTGGTGTGTGATGACCTGCGGTTCACTTATGCGGAGTTTGCTCAGCGGGCCGGGCGGCTGGGCGGAGGGCTGCGCGGGTTGGGCGTCGAGGCCGGCGATCGCGTTGCCTTTCTCAGCACAAACTGTCACCGTTTGCTCGAGGCCTACTATGGCGTGCTCGAAGCCGGTGCGGTGCTGCTGCCGTTGAATATCCGGCTGGCTGCGCCGGAGCTTGCGTACATTCTGAACGACTCGGCTGCAAAAGTGCTGTTCTTTGAAAAGCAGTTTTTGCCATTGGTCGAACTTTTTCAGCAGGCGACCGGTGCGATCGAGGCATTCATCCTGCTGGATGCTGAACCGCAGACCGATTGGGTGTCGCCGAACAATTACGAAGCTCTGCTTGCGGGCGCGGAAGTTTATCAGCGCGACGTGATGGACGTGGATGAAGATTCGATGGCCGAACTGTTTTACACCAGCGGAACTTCAGCCAATCCCAAGGGCGTGATGCTGACGCATCGCAACATCTACCTGCACGCGTTGAATACCGGCCTGGCGCTCGAACTCGCCGGCGACTCGGTGGATCTGCACACCATTCCGCTGTTTCACGCCAATGGCTGGGGTAAAGCGCACTCGGTAACGCTGCTTGGCGGCACGCATGTGATGATCCACCAGTTCAATCCGGCGGAGGTATTCCGGCTGATTGAGCGGGAGGGGGTGCAGTCCTGTTGCCTGGTGCCCACCATGGCGACGGCGCTGGTGAATTCACCTGAGCGAACCAGCTTCGATTTGAGCAGTCTGCGCAGGATCACGATTGGCGGCGCGGCTTCATCGCCCACGCTGGTGCGCGAAGTGGAAGAGAAGCTCGGGTGCACGTGCATTTCCGGTTACGGATTGACGGAGACTTCGCCGGTACTGACGTTTTCGTCCATCAAGAAAGGAATCGAGTCCACTGACAGCGAGCGGCAGGCGCGGCAGTCGATGGCGGGGTGCGCAATTCCCGGCGCCGAGGTGCGCGTGGTGGACGCGGAGGGAAATGACGTGCCGGCAGATGGGCAGACAGTCGGTTTGGTGGTGGCGCGGGGCGACGGCCTCATGGATGGATACTGGGGCCAGCCGGAGGAGACGGAGCATGTCTTCCGCGGCGGATGGTTTCATACCGGCGACCTGGCTACGATGGACCCGGAGCGTTACATCGTGATCGTCGACCGCGAAAAGGACATTATTGTGAGCGGCGGGGAAAACATCTCGTCGCTGGAACTTGAGAAGACGCTGGTGACCCACCCCTGCGTGTATGAGGCCGCGGTGATTGCGGTGCCGCATGAGAAGTGGGGTGAGGTTCCGAAGGCTTGCGTGGTGCGCAAGCCGGGGACGATGGTGACGGAGAGCGAACTGCTGCAGCTGTGCCGTTCGTGCCTGGCGCGTTATAAATGCCCGCACTCGGTGGAGTTTCTAGAGGTGTTGCCGAAAACGGGGACGGGGAAGATTTTGAAGAGGGAGCTGAGGAAAGACAGCCGCTACAGCAAATCCTGAGACGCTGTAACCCGAAGCCACAATACTGAAGTTGACGCGACCATCAGGGAGAGGCAACCTTGCACAACGCTCCAAAGGACACACCTTCTCAGGATTTGCTGCCGGCTCTCAATACCAAGCTCAAAGGCTATAGCATTTTCGGAATCGGTGTAGACCGAAAGCACGCACTCAAGTGACTTTTTCCTCAAGAAAAAGCCACCTTTCACGGTACTGAAAAAGTCTATATGTATTCCAAAAATG
>Ga0116135_1000491_pt1 | contig 21917 bp, 17 predicted proteins | sample June2015DPH_20_1_FD_89738 | JGI IMG/M metagenome (GOLD analysis project Ga0116135, IMG submission 89738) | Peatland microbial communities from SPRUCE experiment site at the Marcell Experimental Forest, Minnesota, USA - June2015DPH_20_10 | ecosystem: Environmental > Terrestrial > Soil > Wetlands... | reverse complement strand
TGGGTAGTTCCTGGATATCTTGGCTATCCGTCTTACGGGGATGACCCAGACCAGGACAATTCAGCTGCCGCGCAGGGAGATGCATACGATGGGCCGCCCCCGCCCGATCAGTTTGGGTATCCTTATCAGCCCCCTGCAAATATGCCGCAGGCAGCGGCTGCCCCGGCCAGCCAGGAAGCGGTTACGCTTGTCTTTGCCGACGGGCGCCCCTCCGAGCAGATTCACAACTACATGCTCACCCGCTCCACCCTGTTTGTTCTCGACCAGCATCATCGCGACATTCCGCTGGATGAGCTTGACCTTGCCGCAACGGCAAAGGTGAATCACGACGCAGGGATCGATTTCCATCTTCCCGAAGCGCCGGGACAGTGAAACTCCGCTAGAAAATCTAAGGTAAAATAACTCGGCCAGTGCGAGCGAATAGCGCGCGTCTGCCCTCCGCAGGTGTTAGTGAAAATCATGTGAGCGGATATCGGCACTGGTGATATCCAGCGGCTCAATTAGCTGCGCCTTCACATGGATCACGCCGTCTTGATTTTGCATTGGCCCCGCAATCCGCAGAAAGCGGCTGCGGGTGACCGTGAGGCGATTCTGCTCAAACACATCGGGCGCAAGAATGATGTTGGCGATGCCGGTCTCGTCTTCGAGTGAGAGGAAGACGAAGCCCTTCGCCGTTCCCGGGCGCTGCCGCGCAATTACGCATCCTGCCACGCACACGCGCCGATTCCGGCCCAGCTCTTCGAGTTCGCGCGCGGAGAAAATACCCTGCTGCCGCAACGCCGCGCGATGATACGCCATCGGGTGCGGACCAGTGGTCAGCCCGGTGCCTCGGTAGTCGGCGGCAAGGCGCTCATCGGTCGTCATCTTCTGCAAAGGTGCGCTGCGCTCGCCGGGGCCAGCCGGACTCGCGTTCCGCAGCAATGGCCCGACCGGTCGGCCTGCCTGCTCCACCTGCCACAGCGCATCGCGCCGATGTTCCACTTCTCCAAGCGAATTCAGTGCGCCGATGCCGGCCAGCAGAACCAGTTCTTTTCGATTCAATTCAGGCGTCCGCCGCGTCAGGTCATCGACCGATGCGAACATTCCTGCCTTGCTGCGCGCGGCTAAAATCAGATTCGCAGAGCTTTGCTTGAGTCCTTTCGCGTAATTGAATCCCATGCGCAGGCTGAGCGAGCCATCTGCTTCCGGCTCAAGCGTGCACGGCCATTCCGATCGCTGCACATCGAGAGGACGCACGCGCAGTCCGTGCCGCTGGGCATCTTTGATCAGCACAGCCGGCGAGTAGAAGCCCATCGGCTGGTTGTTCAACAGGCCGCACGTAAAGGCCGCGAGGTAGTGAACCTTCAAGTATGCCGAAGCATACGCGATGAGCGCGAAGCTGGCTGCATGCGACTCCGGAAATCCGTACATCGCGAACGAGGAGATGCCCTGCACAATGTTGTCCTGCGCCTCTGGGTTGATTCCGTTAAGCGTCATACCCGCACGCAGCCGACCTTCCAGGTCCTTCATGCGCTGCATCGATCGCCGCATGCCTACGGCCCGCCGCAACTCCTCCGCCTCCGCACCGGTGAAACTCGCAACAGTCATCGCCATGCGCAGAAGCTGCTCCTGAAATAACGGAACTCCGAGAGTGCGTTTGAGTACAGGCTCAAGCGACGGATGCGGATATGTTACTTCTTCTTTATTCTGCCTGCGCCGCATGTACGGGTGCATCATCTTGCCCACGATCGGCCCCGGCCGTATGATGGCCACCTGCACAACCAGGTCGTAGAAACGCACCGGCGCGTTGTGCGGAATCGACGCCATCTGCGCGCGGCTCTCCACCTGGAACATGCCGACGGTATCGGCCTTGCACAGCGTCTCGTACACCAGTGGATCTTCAGGTAGCGCGGCCAGATCCACATCCTTGCCGTAATGACGCGGGATCAGTTCGATCGAATCCTTGATGGCCGCCATCATGCCCAGTCCCAGCAGGTCAACTTTGATTAACCCCATGTCGGCGCAATCTTCCTTGTCCCATTGAATGACGGTGCGGCCTGGCATGGATGCGCGTTCAATGGGCACAACACCGTTGAGCATTCCCGCGCAGATCACCATGCCGCCGGAGTGCTGGCCGAGATGGCGCGGCAGATCCTGCATGCGCAGGCAGAGTTCGAGGTAACGCGCAATGCGCGGATGCCCGACATCGAAGCCTGCCTGCGCAAAATGATGTGCCATCGTGTCGTTGGCGCCGCGCCACTCCCAATGCCCAACCAGGCTGGATAGGCGCGCCAGTTGATCTTCCTCAAATCCCAGCGCCTTGCCTACCTCGCGTGCCGCAGAGCGCCCGCGATACGTGATCACATTGGCCGTCATCGCCGCCCCCAGCGAGCCGTAGCGTTCATACACATACTGAATCGCCTGTTCGCGTTGATCGCCGGAAGGAAGATCGAGATCGATGTCCGGCCACTCGCCGCGATTCTCACTGAGAAATCGCTCGAAGAGTAGTTCCATGCCAACGGGATCCACGGCAGTGATTTCAAGCGCATAGCAGACGGCCGAGTTTGCCGCCGATCCGCGCCCCTGCACCAGGATTCCGTTGCGCTGACAGTAGAGAATAATGTCCCAGACAATCAGAAAATATCCGGCAAACCCGAGCTTCGCAATCAGCTTAAGCTCGTGATCCACCTGCGCGCGCGCCTTATCGAGAAGCGGCCGTTTTTCCGTCGATCCATACCGCTTGCGCACGCCCTCGTCTACGCGCTTCATCAGGAAGCTGTCCATTGTCTCGCCCTCCGGAACCGGATAGTGCGGGAACTCGTAGCCGAGATTGTTAAGCGTGAACTCAAGACGGCTGCTGACGATGCGCGTGTTTGCAATCGCTTCGGGTATGTCGCGGAAGAGCGCGGCCATCTCACGCGCGGGACGCAGAGTGCGCGAAGCATTGAGAGCCAGCAACCGGCCTGCCTGATCGAGAGGCGTGTGATGGCGGATGCTGGTCAGCACATCCAGCACTTCGCGGTCATTTTCTGTTGCATAACGAACGCCATTGGTCGCAATTACTGGTAGGCGATACGATGCGGCTAACGACAGCAGCGCCTGGTTGCGAGCCTCTTCGTCCCGCTGCCGGTGACGCTGCAGTTCCAGATAGAGATTGCCGTGGCCATAGATAGCAGCCAGCCGATCAACAACCGCATGCGCTTGTCCGCCCTGCGCGAGCGCAGTAGCCAGTGGGCCTTCATCGCCTCCTGTCAGGCAGATCAGCCCGGCAGAGAACTCTTCGAGATCGTCGAGCGTTGCCGCGCCCTCGGTCTTGGTTGCTTCGCGCATCTTGAAACGCGTGATGAGCTGGCATAAGTTGCGATAGCCAGTCTGCGATGCGCAAAGCAGCAGCAAGCGCGGCGGCTCATCCGGATACTGATGCGGAAGCCACGCAGCGGGTGTGAGCCGTTTTCCAAACGAACTCACCGCAATCTCCGCGCCGATATGCGCTTTTACGTTGCACTTCTGTGCGGCGGTATGAAAGCGCGCCACGCCATAGACGCCATTGCGATCGGCTAGCGCCATAGCAGGCATGCCCAACTCGGCCGCGTGCTCGATGAGCGTCTCCGGCTGCGATGCGGCGGCAAGAAAGCTGAATGCACTCGCCGCATGCAGCTCGACATAGGCGTTGCTATCAGTCATAAATTGCCACGAGCTGCCACGCATTCTGCGCGTGGTCGCGCATCAGCAGGCATGCGATTGATGTTTCCTGCCGCGTTGTGGCCAGCCGTGTTGTGTCTTGCCGTGTTGTGGCCAACACATCCCACTCCTCCACGTCCCACCCGTCCGTGGACCACCAGCAACCGCTGGTTCGCCACGGACCATACGCCGCGGTGATTTCAAAACTGCGCTCCGCATCGCGGAATCGCCGCGGCTCTCCCCCTTGCATCGTCACCAAAACCGGCACAGGCGGCCGCATGCGCCGCAGAGCCGTGCGCGGGTTATCTGTTTTCGCTGTGCTGGTGGTTACCGAAACAACAAACTGGCTCATGCGAAAGCTGCCTGGCCGGTTCGAGTCTTCCAGCACCGGCGAGCCGACGCGATCTTCACCGGCAATCGCCTTGAGCCGCGCTATGGTTACATCCAGCCGCGAGGGTTCAGGCGTCTGTGGCGCAAACAGGCCAAGCTGCACCTTGCTCGATTGTCCAGCCTCTGCGCCCAGGCTGAATGCGAGCACAGCAGCCTGCGGCGGATGCGCCGCGAACTCCAGTTGCAGCAGCTTGAGCAGAAACTTGCGATCCGTCGAAGCCAGCGCAGGACGAATCGCTCCGCAGTGCATCTGTCCGCCGTCAAGCTTCATCTCAACCGTGAGCGACGCCAGCGACAAAGCGCGTGACGCAGCGCGCGCCACCAGGCAGTCGATCATGCGCGCGCCTACAAACAACAGTGACTCCATCTCTTCCACCGGCGTTTCGAACTCGCAGAACTCCTTGAGCGCAAACTCGGGCTCGATGGGCTGAAAGGTATGCGCCTGCTCACCACGCGCCAGACTGCGCCACATCCTGGCCTGCTGTCCGAGCCGCGCAATCAGGTCCGTCTCAGGCAGCGCGGCCAACTCCCCCAGCGTGCGAATCCCCCAAATAGCAAAGGTCTCCGCGTGGTCCGGCGTAAGCACGAGCGACGCAAGGGGTAATTTGCTCAATTGCGCTGCTTCTTCGCCCTCGGGAATCACGGTTACGCTGCGTGAGTTTGCAGCCTTCAATCGCGCGGTATGAAAGTTGGCGCTGACGGCAATCGACACGCGAAACCCCGCCGCAGCGAGCACAGCCCGTAGCCTCTCCGCCAACTTCTCCGGAGGGCCAAACAGCCGCCCGGTTCCGGCAATGTCCAGCACGTAAGAACACGCTGTTCCGTAGCTGGCAGCCTCAATGCGCGGGGAATAGTACGCGGCGCACTCGCGCACCACGGCGCGTGCAGCGGCCTCGCTTTGAGTGGAGCGCGGCAGCAGTCGCAGCCCGGCAATCGCCTCCGCCTCAAGCCGCGTCATGCCGCACACCGCTCCCCTGCGCTCCGCGTGGCGATTGAGAGCGCAGACCACCTCCAGCGGTGCGCGCCCTTCCAGCACCGCAATCGGCTGCGGCTGCATCTCCGGCCGCAAGCGTAGCAGCGCCTGCGCTGGAAACTCCGCCGCATGCATGCACAGGTAGAGTTGCTCGCTCATGCGCGTTCCTCCTGCGCCCAGCCGCACGCGGCCGACCAGGTGGAAGCGGGCGCCTTTCGTATCCCTTGCGCGTTATGGAGCAGTCGCTGCCGCTCACGCCGAACCTCGAAGGAAAATCCGGTCAGGACGGTTTCTCCTTCCGTCATCGCCTGCCTGGGTACGCATTCCACCACCAGGGCCGCGCTCGATTGCGCATAGGCTTGCTCCCCCAGCACCACCAGGCAGCAGCGCGTGCGGTCTGCCGCCTGGCGAAAGCGGAACCATGTAGCCAGTGGAATCCGATTCGCGTGTTCAGGCGCCGTGCCGCCAAGGTCCAGCACAATGGCCGCAAACCCACCCGCCTGCAGCAGCAGATCGGTGGAGCGAATGGCCTGATCGAGCCGCGTCCACGGCTTGTTTTTTGTCGCTGTGCCTCCACTTCCGCAACGCACCCAGAGCAGTTGCCGAAGGCTCACGCCATTGGCCGCGGCCGACTCCGGATCGAAGGCATCGGTTGCGTCCACCCAGGCTGTAACCTGGCCATCCTGCGTCCTATGTGCAAGAAACGAAAGGGTAAGGCTCGTCCGGCCCGACGATTGCTGCCCCACCACTTCGCTGATGGCCCCCACCGGCAGCCCGCCCTCCAGTAGCGCGTCCACCACGGCAATTCCCGTGGCTGCGGTTTCGCGAATGGTCCGCGGGACCGGCGTCAGCGCCGATGGAAAGCGGCGTTCAAGAGCGTGTTCGATCTGGATGCGAAGGGCAGTGGCGGAGGTCATAGAGGGACGATATATTTTCGCCTTTTGTTCGCTTAATATTGCTCTCAGACCCACTCACCTGTCAATCGGTGGAATTCCTTACGCCAGGAATCTCTTCCCCGGCTCAGGCCCAGTACCGCCCGGATTCGGGTGCTGAAAACATTTGGCGGCACCGCGCATGAACTTGATAGGATGCGAGCATCTCCCGGTTTCAAAGTGCTGTTCACAGGCACTGGGGGGGGTTGTTCATTCTCAATTTGGTTATCCCCCGGAGGGCGTCATTAAAGAACGAATGAGGTTGGGCGATCTGCTGATCGAGGCGAAGCTGATTACCGCCCAGGATGTGGCAAGGGCACTTGAGGTTCAGGCTGAGAAGGGTGGCCGTCTCGGAGACCGTTTGGTTTCTATCGGAGCCATCTCCCAGAACGCGCTGGAATCCTTTATCCATCGCATGCCGAGAGAACCGGTAGACCTGGAGTCAGTCGGCATCGACCCCATCGCACTGCTGAGCCTGTTGCTCAGGATGATCTATGTAGATCACCTTGAATCAGTTCGCCAGTTCGTTGAAGGCATCAAGCTCCCGTACACCATCGTGCTCGACCTGGTGCAGATGGGTGTCGACCGTAAGTTATTGCAAAATCTCGGAACCCGGGAATCCGAGAACATGGCCGACATGAAATACATGTTCACCGACGCCGGCCGGCGTTGGGTGCTAGACGCCCTCGAACAGGTGCGTTACACCGGACCGGCTCCCGTGACCCTGAATGAATTCTCCGCCCAGGTAAGGCTGCAGAAGATTACCAACGAAACCATCACCTTCGACCGTATACGCAAAGGCCTGGGCGAACTGGTCGTCGAAAACAATATCATCGAAAACATTGGGCCGGCATTGAACTCGGGACGTGCCATTCTGCTTTATGGCCCGCCAGGCAACGGGAAAACCTCGGTCGCGATCAGCTTTGCCAATGTCTTTACAGATGTGATCTATGTGCCCTACGCGGTCTATGTCGAAGGGCAAATCATGCGCCTCTTCGACCCCAGCCTGCATACGGTGCTGACTCCTCCCCAGCTTCCTAATAGCGGCGGCGGCGGTGACGGAATGCTATCGTTTGTGAGGCGCGAAGAATATGATGCGCGCTGGGTTCCCTGCCGGCGCCCCTTCGTCATTACTGGCGGCGAATTAACGCTGGAAATGCTCGATCTTCGCTATGACGCCACAGCGAATTACTATGAGGCTCCTCTTCATGTGAAGGCCTTGGGCGGCTGCTTCATGATCGACGATTTTGGCCGCCAGTTGGTATCGCCCAAGAGCTTGCTCAACCGCTGGATCGTGCCGCTGGAGAATCGCTACGACTACCTGAAGCTGCATACCGGCAAGAGCTTCACGGTGCCCTTTGAGGAGTTGGTCATCTTCTCAACCAACCTTGAACCCGAAGACCTGATGGACCCGGCATTCCTTCGCCGCCTTCCCTACAAGATCGAGGTAGGAGGGCCCACCGTCGAAATCTACAAACGCATCTTTGAAAAAGAATGTGAACGCCAGGGACTCGCGCTTCCCGCGGACGTTTTTGAACACATCGTGCACAAGGTGATGGTTGAAAAGGAATTGGAACTGGCCGCCTATCAGCCGAAGTTCATTGTCGACCAGGTGGTAGCCACCTGCCGTTTCATGGGCGAGCCATCCCATTTCGAGCCTAGATTTGTTGATTACGCCATCGACAATTTACGCACCAAGCGACACGGGCCGCCGTCGGAACACACATCTGCAGATGCCGGGCATTGATCGGCACCGGTCAATGCTTTACTTTTCGTGCATTCACTTTTTCACTGCTTTGCGTCAAAGCGAGTTCTCGTTCATCACCAGGGCTACGGCGCTGCGCAAACGTGCTTTGCTGCCCTCATGCGCAGGCCGCAGCCTGGGAGCCCGCGCCAATGGATTGCGGCGCATCTCGGCCTCAACCTGAGGGCCAACCAGGTACCAGAGATTGGTAATGTCGCCTACCACCACAATCTCGCTGGGCGCCAGCGCAGAAGCAATCATGTGCATGCCTCTGCCCAGTTCCACGCACATCCTGTCGATGGCCTGTCGCGCGGTTGGATCGGCTGCCGCAGCCATCTTCAGCAGTACCTCAAAGGGCGGCGAGCCCTTGCCTGCAATCTCCGCGTAATAGCGCATCCCTGCGCGATTTGAAGCGACTGTCTCCCAGCATCCTCTGCTTCCGCACGAACACGGCAGCCCGTTCGGATCTACCTGTACATGGCCGAACTCGCCCGCGTATCCGCCTTCGCCCCGCAGGATCCGCCCATTGGCGAAGATGCCAGTGCCCAGCCCTTCCGACACGTTGATCACCACCAGGTCATGCATGCCGTCGCTATAGCCGAACCACACTTCTGACAACGCACATGCGTTGGCCACATTGTCCACCACCACCCGCAGACCGGTAGCTTCTTCCACGCGCGATTGGATGCGCCCGATCGGCCATGGAATATTCGGAGCAAAGATCGATCGTGTCGAATTCGGCTTTTCCGGCTGCAGGCCGAAGCGTCCCGGCAAACTCATCCCGATGCCGTCGAACGACCGGTCGCCATGCGCTGCAATGATCTTTCGGATTGCATCCACAATCGCGACGAGAACCTTTTGCGGATTCGCAGGCAGAGCCACCAGGTGCTGCGCCAGAATCTTTCCACCCAGATCGGTCACGGCCATCGTAATTTGCGCAGGATGCACATCCACGGCAAGCACGCCACGCTGCCCGTTCAAGTTGAGGAAGGTTGGTCTGCGTCCGCGCGGCAGCCTGCCCATCGACCCTTCAACAATCCATCGCTCGGCGAGCAGTTCCTCAACAATCAGCGATACCGTGCTTCGTTGCAGGCCCGAAACCCGCGCCAGATCCGCGCGCGAGATCGGTTGCCGCGTGCGGATCTGGTTGAAGATCAGATTGCGGTTGATCTGCCGCGGCATCTTGTTGGACGCGCTCTGCTTGTTCGTGAATGAATAGCGCGATGTCGGCATTGTGTAAGTCGTACCCTCTCGCTATCTACAAACGATACGCGTTTTTTACCAGGCGGTAGGCCAAGTCCTCGGCAACTTCGAACGCTTCGTCTTCTTCCAGCCTGTGCTCGGCAACCAACCTCGCCAGAAATGCGCAATCCATTCGCCGCGCAACATCATGCCGTGCAGGAATCGACAGGAACGCACGCGTGTCGTCGTTAAAGCCCACCGTGTTGTAAAAGCCGGCGGTCTCAGTAACCTGTTCGCGGAAGCGGGTCATTCCTTCGGGGCTGTCGTGAAACCACCAGGATGGCCCAAGCCGCAGGCAGGGATAGTGACCGGCCAGCGGCGCCAGTTCGCGGCTGTAGGTGGTTTCGTCCAGCGTAAATAGGATGATGGTGAGCGAGCGTTCGTTGCCAAAGCGACTGAGCAGCGGATGCAGCGCGTTCACATAATTGATTGCCGTGGGAATGTCGGCGCCCACGTCACGGCCGTAGCGCTGATACACTTTGCGGTTATGGTTGCGCACGCTGCCGGGGTGAATCTGCATCACCAGCCCGTCTTCCAGGCTCATCGCGGCCATCTCCGTCAGCATCTGCGCGCGGAAGAGTTCGTGCTGCTGCGCATCGCCGTGACCGGCGAGAACGCGCTGAAATAGCTCCGCGGCTTGCTCTGCGGGAAGATCGGCAGTTTGTGCGGTGGGATGTCCATGATCGGTGGCCGTGCAGCCGAGCGCGCGAAAACGTGCGCGTGCTTTGCGCAGCGCATCCAGGTATCCTCGCCAGGTTGTCGTGTCCTCAGCGTTTTGATCGCCCAGCCTTGCGATGTTCTCTCGGAACCCCGCATAATCTGGATCGACTACTGGATCTGGCCGGAAGGTGGGCAGAATTCTCGCTTTCCAACCTGACTCGCGAATCGCCTCATGATCGCAAAGCGAATCAAGCGGCGAATCGGTGGTTGCAAGCACTTCAATATTGAACCGTTCGTAGAGCGCTCGCGGCAGGAATTCGGGAGTTTGAAGCTTCTCTGCAATCGTTTCGAAGTAGAGATCGGCCGTCTCTTCAGACAAGCGCACATCAAGCCCGAACAGTTCGTGAAAAGCAAAATCAAGCCACATGCGGGTCGGCGTTCCGCGAAACAGAAAATAGCGGCTGGCAAAGATGCGCCACACTGCGCGCGCATCCTTCAACTCCGGCTCGCCGATTTCGAGGTCATCAAGAGAAACTCCCTGACTATACAACATGCGATAGACATAATGATCCGGCTGCACGAACAGTTTCGCAGGGTCAGGGAATGGAGCGTTCTTAGCAAACCATGCAGCTTGCGTATGCCCGTGGGGGCTGACAATCGGGAATGATTTCACATGCGCATACAGCGCCCTTGCAATGGCACGTATCTTCGGTTCGGCAGGGAACAATCGATCTTCGTGGATCAGCATGGATCAGTCTTCCTATTTGAGATAACCATTGTTCGCATAGCCCATTCCCGTCAGAACGCCGCGCATGTAAGCAAATGACTCGACCACGCCCGGCATTGGATCATCACCGTGGATTTCGTATTCAAGATCGACAAATCCCTTGTATTTGATTGCAGACAAGGCCTCGAAGATCTCGCGTATCGGCATTTTCCCTTCACCCACCGCAACCTGGCTGTCCTTGTCCGTGAAGTTGGCCAGGTCCTTCATGTGCATGTTGAACAGCCGCGGCCCCACTGCATGAATTGTCTGCACGATGTCGACTCCTGCCCGCACCGCATGCCCCACATCGATGCAACAGCCCATGCGCGGGTCCATGTCCTTCACGGCATGAAGTACATCGAGCGGCGACGGCCACAGCTTGTCTTCCGGCCCATGATTGTGAATGGCAAAACGAAAATCGTACTCCTTCACGAACCTTTCGATGTGCGGAAGTGTCCCGGGCTTCGGATCGCCGGCTACCATCACCGAAACACCGGCTCGCTTGCAGTATTCAAACTTGCTGCGGATATCTGCTTCGTCGTCCTTTGCAAAGGAGATGGTTCCAGCTGCATGCAGCTTGATGCCCGCGGCGGCATAGTCGGCGAGCGCCTTTGCTTCTTCTGCGGGATCCATTGGCAGGTGGTCCTTCGCGTCTTTCGCATTCAGGTCAGCCAGGTTCAACTGCTTCATGTATCCGATCAACTGCGCGCGGCTGAAGTTGCGAAATGTGTAGCTGGCCATCCCCAGGTGAATCGGCTCATGCGTTCGGGATGCGTTTAGAGCCTGCGCAAAGGCAGGCACAGTTGCGGGAGCCGCGCAGGCCACGGCAAGCAGTGCCCCGGTTTGAACAAACTGGCGGCGAGACAAATCCTGTTTCATGTTGGCAAACTTCCTCGAATACCTTCCATCCGCGCGCACCTTCGCGCATGTTAAAGATGAGGTGCCCAACCGCTCTCGTAAGTGCGGCCCCACATCTTCATGGCTTCCGCATCGTTGCGGATCTTGCCGTCCGTTGTGTCAAGATGCAGTTCGCGATTTACTTCCCATGCAACATTGGAGAGCTGCAGCATGGTCACGGCCACGTTGCCGACGGCAATCGGAGCATGCAGCGCTTCTCCCGTCCGGATGCCAGCGATAAAATTCGCGAAGTGGGCATCAGTCATGGAATCACGTCCCGTTAGATCGGCCGAAGTGGTCTGCTTGCCCGTCTTGAATTCGCTTGTCTTGTTCCCCTTGAGATCGTAGATTTCATAGCCATCTCGATCGACAAGCACGGAACCCTCGGTTCCCATAATCGTGGATCCGCGGTCGCGGTTGTAGAACCTCATCCCGCTGCAGCATTTGCCTTCCCAGGAAATCAGCTTGTCGTCGTATTCAAAGCTGGTCACCAGCGTGTCGTAGAACTGCCAGTCGTCTTTGAAGTGATAACGCCCGCCCGATGACGTGATGCGCTTGGGGTAATCAACCCCGAGCGCCCAACGGCAAACGTCCACTTCATGGGTGCCGTTGTTGAGCGTTTCTCCTGTGCCCCAGATCCTGAACCAGTGCCAGTTATACGGCTGCACATTGTCCTTGTACGCCACGCGCGGCGCGGGTCCCTGCCACAGATCCCAATCAAGCTGCGGTGGAACAGGCGCTTCTTTCCCCACGCCGATCGACTTGCGGACGTTGGTATACCAGGCCTTGGCGTAGTAGGCCCTGCCGATTGCGCCGTTATGAATCTTGTCGACAATCTCGATGGTGTGCGGCGACGAGCGCTGCTGCGTTCCCATCTGCACAAGCTTTCCATATTTCTGCTGCGCAGCCACCAGCAGCGCACCCTCCGCTGGATTGTGGCTGCACGGCTTCTCGACATACACATGCTTGCCCGCCTGCAGGCCGGCGATGGCCATCGGCGCATGCCAATGATCGGGAGTGGCGATCGTTATCGCGTCCACTTCCTTCAATTGCAGGATTTTCCGGAAATCCTTGTCGGTTGCGGGGGCATAGCCCATCTCTTTCTCGGTTGCACTGGCAAACTTGCTGAGAATATTGCTGTCCACATCGCAGACATGGGATATGCGCGCATGATCCTTGTTCGATTTAAGCGAGGAAAGATGGGCATATGCGCGACCATTCAGCCCGATCACAGCAAAATTCAGGCGATCGTTGGAGCCGAGGATCTGGCCATAACTCTTCGCGGTCGAACTAATTGCCAGACCTGCGGTGCCCAGTGCAAGCGTATCGATGAATTCACGTCGAGTGACCAATTGTTTTCTCCAATCAGAGTGCGTGCGCGTCCTGAAGTGCCTGCTTCATACCAGCCCAGCTCACGCGCGAAGATTCCTCCGGCGTGCCGGCTCCGTGCCAGTGCGTCTCAAGGCTCACTGCTTCGTGGTAGCCAATCTTCCTGAGCGCGCGAAACTGTTCCGCCCAATCGATGAATCCCTTGCCGACAGGCGACCATTCGATCTTGCTCTCCGCGTTCTTCACTGCATTCTTCACGTGGCAATGGTGAATGCGATTCTTCGGCAGCACATCCCAGCCGCCGGGAAATGCATCAAGCTCTCCACGCATCACGGCATTTGCCGGGTCCCAGTTGAGCGCCAGGTGTGGCGACTGGATTGCATTGAGCGTGCGCGCCGCTTCGCGTCCGGTTGCCGTGTTGCATTCGAACTCATTCTCGAGCACCAGCAGAAGACCCTGCCTGCCGATGGTTTCAGCCGCGGCGCGTAACTTCTCGTCGATGGCTGAGCGGTAGGGAGCTACATCGTCCAAGCGCCAGAAATCGAATCCGCGAATGCGATCCGTCTTGAATTGTTTGGCCAGCGCGATCGACTTCTCCAGAATCTCGTCCTGCTGCTTGAATGTTGCCGCGGCTGCATTATGCAGGTCACCCTTCGATCCATAAGGCGACCTTGGCGCATCAGGCCAGTCGGTCTTGAAGAGCGGGCTCGCGATATCGGTGACCTGCAGATTGTACTTCGCGAGAATCTTCTTCGATTCGTCGACCTCCGCCGCGCTCAGGTCCATGACGTTCTTGCCCCACATGGAACGCAATTCGATCCAGTTCATGCCAAAGTCATGCGCGGCAACATAGCAGGCGTGATCGAAGTCCGGCGAAATTTCATCGTTGATGACAGCGATACGAAATGGCGACTTGGCTGGCTCTGAAATTGCTGGAAGGGAGTGGGTGGCGCATGCTGTGGCAATGAGCGCTGCGCTTTGAAGGAAATTGCGCCTTGAACGTCGCTCCATGTGGCTCCTTTGTCGGTGGGGGCGACCCGCGATCGGTTGGTCTCGAGCGTTGATTCTTGAGGGCCCGCCACTTGCCGCGCGTGCTGACCGGCCAGGGAGAATGAACGATTCCCGTCGCAAGCGGGATATTGTTCAAATACCGAACGAACTCTAAATTCCAGCGCCCTGCATTGTCAAGTTGCGCCAGGGCTCAGAGTAATTTGTTATCGACGAAACTCAGGTTTGTATCGGCTGCTGCGCGGCTCCAACCAATGCGCAAGTCCTTCACGCCGTGCAGTGCAAAGGCGCCATTGGTCCCGCGTGGCGCAGTCACGGCAAAGAAATCGGCGCGGTCCACTTCGAAAAGGTGAAATGCAGGACGCGCATCGGGAGTGGTGTTGGCAATCTCCACGTGACTCATCTCAAGATTGCGCACGTGGCGCAGGAAGAAGCCGGATGCCGGCATCGGGCCGAACATGTTCGGCTCTGGATACTTGCCTTCAAGCTCCTGCGGCTGCACTTTTGCGGCATCAGCCGTCGCGCCGCCTGTTGTCTCGATATAAATGTTTGAAAACTTCACATCTTCAATCGCGTAGCCGGGGATGCCGCTTAGAATCGAGCTGAACTCGCGCGACGCATTGACGCAGGTGAGATTGCTGATCAGGATCCGCTTCATCGTGCCAACCTTGGTGCTCTCCTTCGGCCCGCGCAGCCGCGCGCCAAGCCGCATGAAAATCGGAGATGTTACGATGTCGCGCATGGTTGTGTTGGTAATGGCGATGTCTTCCAAAAGCGCTCCATCTTCAGACTCAAGCGCGTAACCCTGGCAGCCCTCAAACACGCAGTTCGAGATCGTGATGTTGATGAATCCGCCGTTGGATTCGGTCCCCAATTTGATGCGGCCGGTGCGCCACGCGGGGGCATGTTCAGGGAACTTCCTGAATGTCCCGTCAAGAACCGAACCCAGTTCATAGGTGCCTGTTACCCAGCAGTTCGTTATGGTTACATTGCGTGTGGGCCGCGCGTAACCCAGCGCATAACTCGACTTTGGGCAGATGCCGTCGTCCCATGGCGAGTTGACGGTGCAATTTGAAACACGCACATTCTGGCAGCAATCGATGTCGATGCCGTCGCGATCGGTGTCGATCTTCAGATTGTCGATGGTCAGGTTGTCGACGCCCGTCAGCAGCAAGCCAAAGTGGCCGCCTTTGAGAATTGAGAAGTCGCGAAACAAAACGTTGTGACAGTTCTTGAGCGCGATCGCCTTGTTGCCCACACCCGCCTGTTCGGCAACAAAGGAGCTGCCGTAATCCTTGCGTGAGCGCCCGTTGGAGAGGCCTCTGCCCCAGATCAGTCCCGGCCCTGTAATGCTCAGGTCATGAAGTCCTTCGCCCCAGAGCAACGAGTTATGCCAATGATTATGCCCGTAATCCTGATACGCGTCCCATGCAGTCCTCGGCTCGGCCTCATCGTAGACACCGCCGTTGTAGCCGGTCTGCTGGTCAGGCAGGGGCGAGTCAGCCGCGATAATTGCACTGCCTTGTTCCAGGAGCAGATGAACCTGGCTCTTCAAGTGAATCGAAAAGCACAGGTACGCTCCGGCAGGAAATAGAACCACTCCACCCCCCGCAGCCGCGGCCGCCTCAATGGTGCGGTTGACGCTCACGGTGTCGAGCGTTTTGCCGTCGCCTGTTGCTCCGTATGCGCGCACATTGAAGATCGCCTGCACTGGGACGGCGGCCATCGCGCCATCCTGTGCAGATGCAGCAAACGAAACGGCAGGAATTGAAGCAGCGGCTATACCGATGCTGCCCGTGCGCAGAAAATCACGGCGCATGGAATTGAATGTCTTCATGGAAGGATCCTCCGGACGGGATTCATTCAGGATGTTGAATGAATTCTCTGAGCAGGCTACGCCACTGCGCGCACCAGCAAGCAGGTGATGTTGTCATGGCCGCCGGCCTTGTTGGCAGCGTTCACCAGGCGGGTGCACAGTACTTCGATGCGCTCGTCGATCGAGAGCAGAGATTCAATCAGAGGGTCGGGAAGTTCGCGTGTCAGCCCGTCAGAGCAGAGCAGGAAAAGATCAGCGGGCTCGGCTTCAAAAGCGAAGATGTCGGGCGTGACACTGCTCTGTGTTCCCAGCGCGCGCGTAATCACGTTCCGGAATGGCGAGCGCTTGGCCTCTGCCTGTGTCATGCGCCCCATACGCACTTGTTCCTCCACCAGAGAGTGGTCATGCGTGAGCTGCTCGAGCTTGTTGTTGCGCAGCCGGTAACAGCGGCTGTCACCCACGTTGATCACCCACACGCGGCGCTCTTCCACCACCATCCCCACAAGCGTGGTCCCCATGCCGCTGAGTTTCGGGTTGCGTTGGGAGCGGGTGTAGATGGCCCTGTTGCCGGTGCAGATCGCATCCTCTGCAAGCTGCGGCATCGGCGCAGTGTCAGTTCCGGCAGGGCGAGTCAGCTGGGCCATCACTTCGTCCACCGCCAGCGAGCTTGCAATCTCCCCGGCGGCTGCGCCGCCCATTCCGTCGCAAACCAGGTAGACTCCATGCTCCACGGAAAACCCGAAGGCATCTTCGTTGGAAGGTCGTTTGCGTCCGCGGTCCGAGACTGCTGAAGCTATGAAGTGGACTAGAGCCGTGGCCAAGTGAAACTCCCTCGCTCCTCAGTTTACACGCGCCTGCACAGCCCGGACACCGGGAAGAGGACAGCTCAGTGAGCAGTTTGGCCCTTCTGGGACTTCTGATCCGGCGGTGCAACGGGAAGCGGCGGCGGCGCAGGCAACTCGAACACCTGAATCGCCCCCGCATTGATCAGAGCAACTCGCCGACCCGAGGGCGAGATGGCCACGTTGCCACCGGCGTCGAGGGCCGGGCTGGCCGGAGCGGCCAACGCCACCCATCCCGTGGCCGCATCGAAGACCCTGATCAGTTGACCTTTGATGTCCGAGGGGTCCAGCGGCTGATACGCGTTGACGGGATGGTTGACGGCCAGGGTCTCCCGCGCCAGCCGCGAGCCATCGGGTGAGCTGATCACCAGCGGCCAGACCGATTCCGCCTGAGTCTGATCCTCCCAGAGATGATGGCCGTCCGTGTCCAGGGCGGTGAGCTTGTCAGCGCCATTCGACAGGCACGCGGTCACCAGAACTTCCCGTTGCGAAACAAAGTCATACTCTGGCGAGCAGGCCGATTCGACATTTCCGAGAATCCTGCTGCCGCCCGTGAAGTAGTCCAGATTCACCATCCAGCGCGTACCGTTGCCGCGCAGGCTCTCGATATACCCATCGGCGTTGATGGGCAGGCGCACCGCCGAGCGTACCCGGCTCACAAGCATCACTTTTCCCGAATCGCGGCGCAGGATGCGCACCACCAGATCCTGTTGCGCGTTCGCATCCTGCCCGTTAGTGTCCTGCCCATCCACAGCCACGCTGGCCGAGGCGCTCTTTGGACTTGGTACTTCGCCCGGTTTGGGTGCAGCCGGCTCGCGGGAGTTGGTCACCATGTACTGCTGTGTCGGGTCCATGCTCACAGAGAGCAGTGGACCAGGAAAGTGCAAAAGCTGCTTCAGTTCGAGTGTGGGGCCCCCTACCAGGAGATCGTTCCGGTCGCGCACCAGGTAGTGGCCATCCTTGAGCATCCACAGGTACCGGGAACGGTCATGGAGCGGCCAGACAGTTTCGGCCTCAATCGCCCCGGAAGGAAGTTCCAGCACCACGGCACGAATCTGCCGCTCCTCGTCGCTCCAGCTATCTCCTGCCTGACGATGAATCAGTCCCGGCACGCGGAAGGTGAACAGGAGCCGGTTCTCGTCCAGAAAATCCAGTGAAGCCATAGTGAACCGCTGCCCCATGTAGATTGCTCCGGGCGCTGAAAACCCCAGCGGTTCCGCGGGGATTGTGAAGGCGGGCGCGATCGATGGCCTGTCCGGCAGAGAGTCGGGAAGCAGGTGATCCTTGGGGGAGTGGAGCTGGTCTGGTGCAAACGAGGAGAGCCCTTGAGGCCAGGCAGTGGGCAGTGCACACAGCGATAGCGAGGCAATCGCAACAACCCGCGCGCAACGCAACCACCGATCTGCCGGCCATTTCTTCATCGAACAGTATTTTCGCCGATTGGAGCAGGTTTGTGCAGTGGTACGGCTCACTCAGCCGTATGCGAAAGTAAAGGAGGGATGGAAAACCAGCAAATAGATGCGGAGAGCTCACCGGGACCCACCTCTTCCAGCGGAAACCTCTCGCCTCGTATCCGCTTTCTGGGCTACGGCGCCTGTGCTCTTGCAGGCTGCCTCTGGGGCACCGGCTTTTACTTCGGCCGCATCGCCATGAATGAGATGAGCGTGGAGCACATGGTGCTCTATCGCTTTCTTTTCGCCTGCCTGGGCATGTTGCCGGTGGTGCTGGTCAATCTCGGCCGGTTCCGTCTCACCAGGGCAGAAACTCGCACCCTGTTGATCTCCGCGGCTCTCGGAATACCCGTTCAGTTTCTCCTCCAGTTTCATGGACTTGCCCTGACCACCGTCAGCCACGCCTCGTTGATGGTCGGAACTATCCCGGTGCTGCTCGCGGCTTCCGCGGTGCTGTTTGGCGGTGAGACAATGGATCGCGTCGGCTGGTGGGCCCTGGCCGGTTCCACCGCGGGCGTTTCGCTCATTGTCCTTGGCGGCCACCGCGGGCCAGCCACGCACGGTGAGCCTACCCTGGCCGGAGATCTGCTGGTGGTGGCCTCGCTCCTTACCTCGCTGGCCTGGATCTTGCTCAGCAAGAAGCTCATGGAGACGCACAGCCCGCCGGTCGTCACCTCCTACTCCATTCTTGTCGGCACCGTGATGCTCGCCGCCGTGATCCTTGGGCCGTGGATGCTAAACCCGTTGCTGCGTCCGGTCACGCATCATGACTTTCAACCACCGCCATTCGCCCACATCAGCCCCACCGCCTGGGTCGCGCTAGCCATGAGCGGCCTGTTCTGCACGGCTACCACAACGCTGCTCTGGAACTGGGGCATTCATCATGTTCCCGCCTCACGAGCCGGCGTCTTCCTGAATATCGAGCCGGCGCTTGGCTCATACCTGGGAGTGCGACTGCTTGGCGAGCACCTTGGTCCCTACGCCTGGGTGGGCGGAGCGCTGATTCTGGCCGCAGCCATCACGCTTACCACCCGCGGCCATGAGCCCGAGCCCGCTGTCATTCTGGAATAGCGGCAGGCATTGCTTTAACATCGCTCCATGCAGGGCAGCGCGCCCAATAAAGTCGGCTCAATGCACTCGGCCAACCAGCAGTCCCGGCGGCGCGCTTTCATAGAGCTTGCCACTTCCTATGTACTAATTCTGGTCGTCTGCTGGACGCCCCGCCCCTGGCAAAAATACCTCTGGTGCCTTGCAGCGGCTTCTGTCGTGGCTATCTTTTCCGCCTCGTTCGAAGGCCTTGGGGCGATGGGCCTGCGCCCGGCAAACTTCTTTCGCTCCCTCTGGATTCCCGGCGCTGCTCTCGCGATAGCCGTTTCCGCTTTTGTCGTGGCGGCCATGCTAGGCACATTGCACCTGCCCGGCGGCGTCGTCCCGTTTATCAAGACCTACTGGGCTTACGCGCTTTGGGCCGGAGTACAACAATTCCTGCTGCAGTGCTTCTTTCTGGCGCGGATCAGGCGGCTCATTTCCGCACCGGTGCTTGCCGCGCTGCTGGCCGCGCTCCTGTTTTCCATCGCCCATCTGCCCAACCCCATTCTTACCGTGATTACCATGATCTGGGGATTTGCGGCCTGCATCCTCTTTTTGCGCTATCGCAATCTCTATCCGCTGGCCATGGCCCACGCCATCTTCGGTATCGCGCTTGCCGTCACGGTTCCGGGGTACGTAGATCACAACATGCGCGTCGGCCTCGGCTATTTGACCTATCGCCAGCACCGGCACCCGCCGGCCGCATCACCGCAGCCATAGCGACCAGATGGTGTCCACAGAAGCGTGCGTGATGGCGCTTGCTCCGACACGCCGATCATGGCGCCATGCCCGTCCGTAAAAAACGCCGGCCAGAGCGGCAAGCAGCACATAGCGCCAGTTGAAGTGGGCTGCCCGCTTATTGAAGTGGGAAAGCCCGAACAGGCAGGCCGTCACAATCAGCGCCGGCGTGCGGCCCATGCGCCGTTCGAGCAGATTCTGGAGCCATCCGCGAAAGTAGAGTTCTTCAGGAACGGCGATGAAGAAAAACGTAAAAATCCATGCCCAGCCGATGGATGCCACGCCCGGCCACGCCGGGTGCAGATGCAGAAATCCGAGGCCCATGCCCAGTGCCAGTGCAATTGGCGTGCACATCGCCAGTTCGCGCAATCCAATGCCGGCATCGCGCAGGCGCAGCCGCAGGTCGAAACCCACATCTTCCAGTTGGCGCACCAGGATGAATCCGTAGATGCCCATGTCCAGCAGCAGCATCTTGTTGAAGATTGCCAGGTGAGCCGGCCACGCGCCTTCAAACCAGCGCAGATCGACCGCCAGTCCCAGTATCCCGAGCACGACAAAATCCCGCCAGTCACCGCGCTGGGCTGGGCCGTGATGATCGGGTTCAATGTGCGCCGCCTGGCTCAGCAGGCTTGCCACGCCAACGGGAAGCACGGCATACAACAAAAACCATCCCCAGCGAAAACTCCCGGATGCGCAAGTCACAATCACATAGGGCACGCACAGTGCAGCGGGGCAGAGCAGTCGCACAAAAAGGGGAAGCGCGCACACCCGCCTGGCCGCGTGCTCGGGAAAGAACGCTGTCCAGAGAAACGGGATGAGCGTAAGCAACGCAGCGATCGTGTTTGCCAGGGTGATCATCTATCTCTCCTATTTTGCTCCTCTGGTGCGAGCGTGCTTCAGATGTCGCGCCGCGAACGCTCTCCGCAAAATGGGAATTCAAACCTTGGTCACAATGTCATTCCAACTCACGGTGAACGAGGAACCGGTTACAGCCGATATCCCGATTGGTGATTCACGGAGGCTCATGTGACTCTTCTCACCTGGAACCACAGCTGTTCTGTTGGCGTGAAGGCCATGGACGATCAGCACGGTATTCTCATGGACACCATCAACGAGCTGCGCCTGGCCCTGGTGCACGGCGGCGGCCGCGACCAGGTGAGCGCATTCCTCGATAAGTTCATTGACTTCGCGCGTCAACACTTTGCCAGCGAGGAGCAACTCATGGAGCGGAGCGGTTTCCCCGGCCTGGCCGCGCACTGCGCCGAGCACCGGCGCATGATGGAGGTGCTGCGCGCCTCCGCCCAGCGTGCGCAACATGGCGAGGATGTCCAGATGCGTATGCTGCTCTGCGGCTTGCGCGACGGATTCCTTGACCACATTGGCGGACCCGACCAGGAATACGGGCCATGGCTGAACCAGCACGGAATGCGCTGAGGCCGGATACGGAAGAGTGCTGCCCTCAACTTCATCTCTCGCCGACCGATAAACCAATTGGGTCGAGCCTTCTTCGTCCGGAGGACAGCTAATGGAAACACTCAACTGGAGCGGTGCAATAAGGATTGGCGTCGAGTCTCTCGATGCGGAACACCGCGAGATGAACCAGGCAATCGACGAACTGCAGCGCACCCTGGAGACGGGAGCGCAGCAAAGCCTGATCGGTCCGCTTCTGCGCAAGGTAGCGGAGCTGACACGCCATCACTTCTCAGACGAAGAAACGATGATGCTGTCCACCAAATACCCGGGGATGGCCCTTCATCTGATGAAGCACCAGCATCTGCTGGAACAGCTGGATTCGCTGATAGCCCGCTTCAATCGCGGCGGCTTCCAGCTCACTGAGCACTCTATCAAGTTTCTTCACGATTGGTTCGCTACCCATATTCGGAAGGAGGACCTGCAATTCGCCCTGTGGGTCAACGAGCACGGCAAACGCTAAACTTCAAAGGAAAGCTGCGTAGTTGCAAACAGAGGAGAGGCCGGCTTGGGCTCCGAAGCCAGCTCGTACACCAGCCGCTCCAGCACCAATCGCTTGTCCGGCGGGGACGAGCGCAATTCCACGTCGGCGCGGGCGATCAGGCTCAGAGCGCGGGTTAGCTCGCGGCGGCTCTTGTAGCGCCTCGCCTGGCGAATCAGATCGTCGGCGGCAAACGGCGGCATGCGGAACCCCTGCCATAGCGCCTGCCAGATGGCCCGCGAGTCGCGAACGTTCTTCTCCAGGATCACGAGCATCTGCCGGAAAGTGCGCGCCAGCATGTAAAGATGCCCAATAGCCGCGTCTTCTCCCGCGTCCGAACTGTTCAGCAGGCCGTGCAAAAGCGCCAGTGCCCGCGCTTTGTCGCGTGCGCTGATAGCGTCTGTCAGTTCGTAGAGCGAGCGCTGCTTG
>Ga0116135_1000490_pt1 | contig 21922 bp, 17 predicted proteins | sample June2015DPH_20_1_FD_89738 | JGI IMG/M metagenome (GOLD analysis project Ga0116135, IMG submission 89738) | Peatland microbial communities from SPRUCE experiment site at the Marcell Experimental Forest, Minnesota, USA - June2015DPH_20_10 | ecosystem: Environmental > Terrestrial > Soil > Wetlands... | reverse complement strand
CTCATTGCTTTCCTCGCCTGGTACATCCCGCTGGCGGAAAGCGTCGGAGGTCTCCGTGCTTTTTCGCACTTAGTGAACGCGTACTTCCTCAGAGTGTCCGGCACCACCTCGATATTCCTCGGCGGCGCGCTACGCCGGCATGTTGGCATGATCGGCGAGAACCTGATCGACTACAGCCTCAACTTGATCGGCGCCTTCATAGCTTGTGGACTGTTCTTCCGCGAACGATGGAAGGTCCCACCCGGCTGGTTCCTTTACATTCTCTGGATAGCCCCCAGCCTGATCATGATTCTTGGCATCCATAGCGGCAGGGTTGGCCAATGCATGCAACTCTTCCCGCCTCTGCTGCTGCTTTGCGCGGCCATTTCGAAGCCTCGCCTGCCGGCCGCCATCGCGGGCATCCTAATCTCACTCGCGATTTCCTATTTCCCCTACGGTCAATTGCAATTCTCACGATTCTGGCGCGTGAATTATCTCGTCTACCGTGGAACCCCGCGCATGGCGCTCGACCTCGAAGCCAGCCAACGCAACTTGGATCGCGAGCTGCGCGAACTCCAGCATTCTGGCGCCCCGCAGCCGTTCGTCTGCGCCCGCGAATTTTCGGATGCTCCCAACATCGCATCCGTCCAATATGATTTCAGCTACGTGAGCTGGGTACTACCCGACGCCGCGCCAAAGGGCAAATCCATCTGGCTATTCAACCAAACCGGCCCAGACGCAGAAACTCGCAAGCGCTACCAAACATGGCGTCGCATCTGGGGCGACAATCTTGTATCACTATGGGAAGCCGCACCCAGTCCCCAGCCCCAAGCCCCCAGCCCCTAATTCTTGTAAACCCGGCCGCCCTTCATAACGAACCCCACCTTCCGCACCACCGTAATATCCTCCAACGGATTCCCCGCCACCGCGACAATATCCGCCTCCATCCCCTCCGCAATCGTTCCTACCTTGTCCTGTAGCCGGAGCGCCTCCGCCGCGAGCGACGTCCCGCTGATAATCGCATCCATGGCCGGCTGCCCACCATCCTTGACGCGATAAATAAATTCCTCGGCATTCCGCCCGTGTGCGCCCGCCACGGCATCGGTCCCCAGCACGATCTTCACGTGATGAGCCATGGCCCGCCGCATAACATCGGCCATCATCGGAACCGCCTTTTCCATGTATGCAAAACCCTCCTCGGTATAATTGCCGATCCCCAGAAACTTCGGTTTATTATCCAGGTAATTGTGCAGCACCAGAAAATTCGGATCGAAATAAGTCCCGTGCTCGGCAATAAGCTGCAAAGTAGCGTCATCCAACAGCGCCCCATGCTCAACCGAAGTGCACCCAGCCATCACCGCAGCCCGCGCACCACCCGGCGCATGCGCATGCACCACCGATCGCAGCCCCAACGCCTTCGCCTCACTGCAAGTAGCCAGCACCTGCTCATCCGTCATAGTCTGTTTGCCGCCATCCCGAATTGAAGCAGTAGCAAACAATTTGATCACGTCCGCCCCATCCTCCTTCATCTTCCGGACATACGCGCGAATCTTCTCCGGATCCCCCGTATTCTCCGTCACGGCGCGCAGCGACGTAAGAATACGCGGCCCAGGAATCACCCCGGCGTTAATCAGATCCCGCAAATCGCCGTCAATAGCCGACCCCACGCTCTGCACCGTAGTGAACCCACCCATCAGCGTGGCGTAAGCGTTGCCCTCAGCATAAAGCGCAGCCTGCTCCGGCGCTTCCTTGCCCTGCTCCAGACGCCCTTCCTTATTAAAGTGCCACCCCAGATGCACATGCGTATCGATCCACCCGGGCATCACAGTCATCCCAGTCAAATCATAAGTCGCAGCCCCTCGCGCATCCCGAACCCTCACAATGCGCCCACCTTCCACGACGATCATCTTGTTCCGCAGGATTCCACCCTTGCCGTCGAGAATCGTAGAGGTCTTGATAGTAATCGATTGAGCGCTAGCCACAACCGCGACCAACATCGTTATAGCGCAGGCGTTTCTCATACGTGAAATGGTACCAGCCACTAATAGAAACATACTAGCGACCAATCGCCCTCAAAGCGCTAAGCTATTCAAAAGGGTCAATGCAATCTAAGCTGTCCCAATGGATCGCCATCGCGTTCCTTGTTCTTCTCCTGAACACTGCCTATATCGCGGCATTCGCCTCGGCCACAGTATTTTACATGGGCAACGTGCTGCTGCACCTGGTACTTGGCCTAGCTCTGTCTATCGCCGCAATCTTCCTGATCGCCCGAAACTCCGATCTCCGGCACCGCATCTCTACCGCTCTCGCCTTCTTCCTGATCGCATTCCTAGCTGCCATCTACCTGGTCGTCGCCGGCAACGTCCGCGAGCATCGCTGGATCCTCTGGGTCCACATCATCACTGCTCTGCTGGGCGTCATCGCGCTTATCCCCTACGCGTGGAAACAACAGCGCTTTCGCCCCGCCTTCCAACTCGCGCTCGCCGTCCTGGTTCTGTTTCCGCTCTCCACCTACGTGTATCGAAAACTCTCGCCCAATCCGAACGATCGTATTCACAATCCGCACACCGCGCCCCTTTCCATGAATGGCGAAGGCGGTGGACCCCAGTCGCCCTTCTTCCCTTCCTCAGCGAAGACAAATGTCGGCGGCATCATTCCCTCGAATTTTTTCATGGATTCCGCGGCCTGCGGCGAATGCCACAAAGATATTTACGATCAATGGAAAAGCTCGGTACATCATTTCGCTTCTTTTAACAATCAGTTCTATCGGAAAGCCATCGAATACATGCAGTCGACCGTCGGCACCAAGCCCAGCAAGTGGTGCGCTGGTTGTCACGATCACGCCGTGTTCTTCAACGGTCGCTTCGATCGGCCCATCAGCGAACAAATCGACACCGCGGAAGCGCATGCCGGACTCGCTTGCACATCCTGCCACGCCATTGTTCACGTCGATAGCTCCATGGGCAACGGCGGATTCACCATCGAATATCCTCCACTGCACGAGCTCGCAACCAGCAAGAATCCCGTCATCCACGCGCTCGACCACTTTCTGACTTATCTCAATCCGGAACCGCATCGCCGCACCTTCATGAAACCTTTCATGCGCCAGGACGCCCCCGAATACTGCGCGGCCTGCCACAAAGTCCATCTGGATGTTCCGGTCAACAACTATCGCTGGTTCCGCGGGTTCAACGACTACGACAATTGGCAAGCCAGCGGCGTGTCTGGGCAAGGTGCGCGATCGTTCTATTACCCTCCGAAAACTTCCACCTGCGTGGATTGCCACATGCCGCTGGTGGCCTCGCACGACCCTGGCAATCACGACGGCCAGATCCACTCTCACCGCTTCCCCGCCGCCAACACCGCGATCGCTTATGTAAATAAGGACGCCGATCAACTCAAGGCCGAGGAAGATTTCCTCAAGTCGGGCTTCATCACCGTCGACATCTTCTCAGCCTCGCCCGTGGATTCCCATAAAGGTGAGACCGCCATGGTTCGGCGCTCCGGCGAATCGCCGCAAACCATGTCCGGATTCGCCGTGGGTGAGGAGGCCGATCAACAACACGATGTCGTGATTCGCGAAGTTGGCCAACTAATGGCCCCTCTCGATAAAGCCGGCGGATTCTTCCCAGGGTCAACGATCCGGGTGGACGTCGTGGTGCGCACCCGGAAGATCGGCCACTTCTTTCCGGCCGGCACCGTGGACGCCTTCGATGTTTGGCTCGAACTACAGGGCTCGGACGCGAGCGGCCGCGTAATTTTCTGGAGCGGCCAGGTGGAGGACAACGGCCATGGTCAAGTTGAACCCGGCGCCCATTTCTACAAGGCGTATCAGCTCGATGCCGCCGGCAACCAAATCAACAAGCGCAATGCCTGGCAGGCCCGCAGCGTCCTCTATGTGCACCTGATTCCGCCCGGCGCAGCCGACGTGGCCCACTACCTCGTGCGCATCCCCAAAGACGCCAAAGGACCCATCACACTCCAAGCGAAGCTGAACTACCGCAAGTTCTCCCACTACTACACGCAATTCGCATTCGCCGGCCAACCCGCCCCCGGTCAGGATCCATCGCTCCTCGGTCCCGATCACAACAGCCTCAAATATCTCTTCACCGCGAGCAACATTCCAGCCAACGTGTCGAGCGAAATCAAAGGCGAGATTCCCAATCTTCCCATCGTGACGTTGGCGCAAGCGGAAACAAAGCTCCAGCTCGGCCCGGCTCCAACAGTTTGGAAACCAATCGTCTACAAACAAGACCGCGAGCGCTGGAACGACTGGGGCATTGGCCTGCTGCTCCAAGGCGATCTGAAAGGAGCCGAATACGCATTCCACAAAGTCACCGAGGCGGAACCCGGATATCCCGACGGTTGGCTGAACATCGCGCGCGCCCTGATTCAGGAAGGCGAAACAGACGCCGCGAAACCGTTCATCCAAAAATCGCTCGCGCTGAATTCCAAACTCGGCCGCACCTGGTACTTCAAAGCCCTAGCCGAAAAAGCCGACGGCGATTACGATTCCGCCCTCACCTCGCTCCGGACAGCCTCTCAGATGTACCCGCGCGACCGCGTGGTGCTGAATCAAATCGCCCGCATCCTGTTTTTGAAGCGCCAATACGCCGAAGCGGTCAAAGTTCTGGAACAAGTCTGCGACGTCGATCCCGAGGACCTGCAAATGCACTACACAATGATGCTCTGCTACCGCGGCCTGGGCAACCAGCAGCAAGCCGATCGCGAGCAGAAGTTGTTCCTGCGCTTCAAGGCCGAAGAATCCGCCCAATCCATCACCGCCACGCGCCGCCTGCAGAGCCCGGAAGACAACAACGAGCGTCAACAAATCCACGACCACGAAAGCGTGTCATTGTCAGCACCACCCACCCGCACCCAACCGAGCCGCGACCGGAAGGGAGCGACAACCGCGGGCGGTGCCCAATGAAATCCCTCTGCATCACAATCTCCCTAGCCATCGCCGTTGTTCTACTAGCCGCCACCCAACCAACCCCCTCAGTCCACTTCACCGACGTAACCGCCGCCGCCGGAATCAAATTCCACCACAACGCCGGAAAAGCCGGCCAGAAATATTTGCCCGAAACCATGGGCTCGGGCGTAGCCTTCTTCGATGCCGACGGCGACGGCTGGCCCGATATTCTGCTCATCAACTCCAAAGACTGGACCCCGCACGGCCGCAAGTCCCTCCCGGCGCTCTATCACAACAATCACGACGGCACTTTCACCGACATCACCGCCGGAAGCGGCCTGGATATCGAAATATACGGTATGGGCGTCGCCATCGCCGACTACGATAACGACGGCCGCGAGGACGTCTACATCACCGCCATCGACGGCGACCATTTATTCCACAACGAAGGCCACGGAAAATTCCGCGACGTCACCGCCGCCTCCGGCATCCACAACGCGAATTTCGGGACCAGCGCCGCCTGGTTCGACTACGATCGCGACGGCAAAGTGGATCTCTTCGTCGCCAACTACGTCCAGTGGACCGAAAAGGGCGATCTGCACTGCGCCCAGGGCTCGGTTCGATCCTACTGCACGCCCGAATCCTACAAGGGCACCAAGTCACGCCTGTTTCACAATCTCGGCGGCGGCAAGTTCGAAGATGTCACCGACAAGGCCGGCCTGGGCGATCCCTCCAGCAAATCGCTCGGCGTGACCATCCTCGATTACAACGGCGACGGCTGGCCGGACATTTTTGTCTCGAACGATACGCAGCCCAACAAACTCTACCGCAACAATCGCAACGGCACCTTCACCGAAGAGGGCATGGTAGCAGGCGTCGCGTTCGGTGAAGATGGTGTCGCGCGCGGTGCCATGGGCGCCGACTCCGCCGATTACGATCGCTCCGGCCGTCCGCACCTCCTGGTAGGCAATTTCTCCAACCAGATGCTGGGTCTCTATCACAACGAGGGCACCGGCCTGTTCGTCGACGAAGCGCCCAGTTCCAGCGTCGGCCGCGCCAGCCTGCTCTCTCTCGCGTTCGGTGTCTTCTTCTTCGATTACGATCTGGACGGCTATCCGGATATCCTCGCCGCCAACGGCCACATCGACGAAGAGATCAATCGCGTCCAACCCAAGGTGCGTTACGCGCAACCGCCGCTGCTATTCCGCAACCTCGGGCAAAGGCATTTCGAAAACGTGACCGCGTCCATGGGCGTGGATTTCAATCGTCCCATCGTCGCTCGCGGAGCTGCCTACGCCGACTACGACCACGACGGCGATCTTGATGTCATCATCAGCACCAACAACGGCCCCGCGTACCTGTTCCGCAACGACGGCGGCAACAAAAACAATTGGCTGAATGTACGTTTGATCGGAACCAAATCCAATCGCAGCGCAATCGGCGCAGTGGTGCGCATCGAAAGCGCGTCCGGCAAACAGTGGAATGTGGTGCGCAGCGGCTCCAGCTATTGCTCGCAAAGCGACCTGGCCCTGACCTTTGGCGTAGGCCATGATGCTAAGGTTACCCAGCTCCAAATAGAATGGCCCAGCGGCGCAAAACAGCAATTGAAGGACATTTCTGTTAACCAATTCTTAAAGATAGAAGAGCCCCGGTAGCGCGAACATTTTCGAACCTTTTGGCGGTTTGGTTCGTCTATATAGACATGATCCGAGCACACGTCCAATCCATAACCCGAGTGGAGGCTTGGCGCGCGTATCAGAGAGCGTTTCATCAGTTTTCCGAACGTGTGCGTCACCTTCAGATACTAACCACAGATCCGCACCCGAACCGCGCTGCCATTGAAGCAGCGTTGGTGGACGTGGAAAAAGCCCGTGTTGTCTACGATGATTACCGCGACGCGCTGGCAAAGCAAATGCTTCCGCCCTCGCGGAGCGCTGGTTTCCCGGCTGCAGATCCCCCACAAGCGGTCACCGAACGCGTGAAAAGCATCGCGGAACTGCTGTGGGAAAGCGCCGGACGTCCCGAAGGTACAGCGGACGACGATTGGCGCCTAGCCGAAGATATCGTAAAGCGCGCCGCCACCGCCGCGTAACCCGTGGCGCACGCACTCCTGCGTGCCGCGTCGGCACTCATGCCGACGCCCGGCTTCGCCTTCACGCTCCACAACATTTCTTATACTTCTTCCCGCTCCCACAAGGGCAAGGATCGTTGCGCCCAACTTTCGCAGGCGCCGCCGGCTCATCGTCGTCCACTTCTTCCGACTCCGCCGAGAACACCGGCTTCTTCCCGTGCAGGATCAATCGCTGATCCAGCGCGACCTCGGCCAATTCTTCCTCGTCCGGCTTGAATCCTCCAACCGCTTCCTCCACCTTATTCAGCAGCGACCGGATCCGTCCCGGCGAAGTTTCCCCAGGCACCGAAAGCGCATAGGCGAATAATGCATCGCCGCGAAATTCATCGTCGTCGAAAAAAGCTTCCAGCCGCGGAGCCTCCGCCTGCAAATTGAGATAGCCCACAGCCCAGATGGCCTGCCGTTTGACCTCACGATCGGGATCGTCCAAGTGCTGCGGCGGATACGCCGCAAAACGCTTGTCGAACGATCGCCCCATGGCTTTTAGCGCTTTTGCGCGCCCGCGCGGATCCGCATACAAATCTTCGATGGCTTGAAAAACCGCGCCGTTGTCCGTCTGCTGCGCCAGCGCGACCGCCGCGCCGCCTTTTTCTTCAACCGACGTCCCCGCATCCGCCAACACATCCAGCAGCGCTCGCCGGATCTCCCGTTCGTTGCTGATCTCGCCCAGCGTCTCCCAACATTCGCCACGAACGTGCAGATCCGGATCGCTCTTGGCAATCTTCAGTAGCCGCGCGCCGATCTTCTCCGTGAATCCCGGAGCGCGATAGTATGCCGCGACTTCCGCTCTCAACTCCGCTGGACCAGCCTCGAGCATCGCTATCCTCGCGTCGTCGTCCACCATCTCAAGCGGCGGCGAATCTTCCTTCGGATAAAGCGCCCAGATGTCGAACGGCTCTTCTTGCTCTTCCACCTCCGGATCTCCCGATGCCAGATCCTTGATGTACGACTTGATTCTGAACGCGCCGGTATCGTCGGCCGTTAAACGTGCCAGCGCTGCCTCAAGCGCGGGAATCGCCGCAGGATCGCTATACATATCCAGAAGCAAGGGTGCCTCCGGATCGCCATTAGCCAAACGTTGAGTGAGCGCTTCAAGAATACGCGGATCGTGTACGCGCAATTGCGAAAGCAGGAACGGTACGTCTCCTGCATCTTCGCCGGCCTCTTCAATCTCCTTCAACAGCCCCAGCAGCGGATCCACGGATGCCGCGCCGAACAGCACCAGCGTCTCCACCAAATCGTCCTGAATGTCGAGCGGACTGCGCCGAGCCAGATCAACCAGAAAAGGGACCGCCGCGGGTGTACGTAGGTGATGGAAGATATCCACCAACACTTCATCAAGCTCTACCGTGTCGTCTTCGTGATCTTCAGCCGCGAAGCGGACCAGGGCAGGAATACTGACCCCGGGACGATCCACCACGGCGTGCAGGAAGCGATGGTCCACGCCGATATATCCGGCCGCCGCAGCTTCCAGCAACTTCTCCGGTGGAACGTCCGCCAGCCGCTCCGGGTCAAAAATTAGATCCTTCATGGTACCGAGAGAGCGTTACCGAGCCGCGACCGTAAGGGAGTCGGTGCAGTTCTAGACTACTCGGCGGCGTCCTTCACCACGTGCACCGTAATCTCAGCCGGAACTTCCCGATGCAGCCGCAGCGTCACCTTGAATTCGCCCAGCGTCTTGATGGGCTCATCCAGCACCACCTTGCGCCGGTCGATGCTGTAACCCTGCTGCTCCAGTGAATCCGCGATATCTTTCGCCGTCACCGATCCGAACAGTTGATCGTTCTCGCCGGCTTTCTGCTTAATGGTGATGCTGACGCCCGCCATCATCTTGCCCAGCTCGCTGGCATCGGAAACCAGTTTGGCTTCCTTCCGCAGATGACCTTGCCGCTCCTGCTCAACGATCTTCTTGTTCGATTCCGTGGCCGCCACCGCCAGCCGTTTGGGCAGCAGGAAATTGCGCGCGTAGCCCGGCGCCACTTTCACCAACTGGCCGCGCGTACCGAGTTTTTCGACGTCTTCTCTGAGTATGACTTCCATGATGATCTATCCTTTTTTAAATAGCGCAAAGGGTGCGGCGCGTACCGCCAGAGCCTATCAAAGCCTCGCGCCGCACTCCGTTTTGCGCGCTTTACTAAATGGGCGCGGCGAACGGAATCAGCGCGATGTTGCGCGCCTGCTTGATCGCCTCCGCCAACCGGCGCTGGTGCGGAGTGCACACACCGGAAATTCGCCGCGGCACAATCTTTCCGCGCTCGGAAATAAACGACATCAGCATCCGCACGTCTTTGTAATTGATATCGTCGATCTTCTCCACGCAGAAACGGCACACCTTCTTGCGCCGGAAATATTGCTTCTTGGTAGCCATCGCCTTGTCGCCGCCGGTGGGGCGCTGCGACGCGCTCATGGGACGTCCGCCTCTTGATTCGGCCATGATAGTCTCCTATTCTTTCTCCACCGGAGTGGGAGCTCCAGGCATCGGCGCGCCCGGCCGCGCGACCGGTTCTGCCGCGCCCGCCATGGCGTGTTCCATGGATGGAGCCGCCGGCGCTGCCACCGGAGTCGCCGGCTTGCGCGCCGCGCGCTTATCCCGCGATTTCTTGCGCTTCGCGATTTTCTTCAGCTTCTCATCGATGCGCACGGTGATAAATTTCATCACCTGATCCTGCACCCTGAGCTGCCGTTCCAGTTCCTTCACCGTTTCGGGTTTTGCCGTGAACTGCAGCAGCACGTAAAAACCTTCCGTGCGTTTCTGCACGCGATAAGCCAGCTTGCGGACGCCCCATTTGTCCACTTTGTCCACGTTGCCGCCTTGCCCGGCGATTAGCGTGGTCAACCGCTCAATCAATTGATCGGTTTCTTCCTCCGGCAAATCGGGCCGGACGATAAACAACTCTTCGTAGATCCTCATTCTTCCTCGTTTAAGCCTGGGGCGCGACGATTAAATTTCGCCATGGACTTTTCGACGCCTTCAGCAATTATGGATTCCACTGCCTGCGATGCATAATCCAGCAGCTCGTCCAATTCCTCTCTCTGCGCCCGGTTTAACTTCCCAAGCACAATTCGGGCGCCATCTTTTTCGCGACGGCCCCCGTGAATCCCCAGGCGAACCCGGGGAAACTCGTTTGTTCCACTGGTGCGGATCACCGAATCCACCCCGCGATGCCCGGCGGCTGAACCGCCCGGCCGGATCCGCAATGACAGCCAGGGTAGATCCAGCTCGTCGTAGATCAAAATCAGATCCCGCGGCGGAATCTCATGCTTCACCAACAGCCCGTTCACCGACTCGCCGCTGATGTTCATGAACGTTTGCGGCTTCGCAAGCATCACCCGCTTCCCCGCCACCGTCCCATGCCCCACCAACGCCCGCGCTTCCTTGCGCCCTACCTTAATCCCATTCCTAACCGCCAACCGGTCCACCACCAAAAATCCCAAGTTATGCGGCGTCTCTTCGTAATCTTCACCCGGATTCCCGAGCCCAACCACCAGCTTTTCAAACTCGGACATCTAAAAATTCCTGGCTCACCCCCACTGCCCGGGCAACCGAACCAGAAACCAGAAACCAGAAACCAGAAACCCGGCTTCTCTCACTTCTTCTTCCCCTTCTCCTTCTCCCCGCCCTTTTCCGCCTTCTCCGGCTCGGCGCCTTCCTCTTCCTTCTTGCCCTTCTTGATCACTTCGGGTTCCGCGGGAGCAGCTACCTCGGCGCCGGCTTCAGCCGTCGGAGCCACAACCTCTTCGGCCTTCATGGTTACCACGTGCGCAAGCACCTGCTCAGGCGCGCTCAATAGCTTCATCGAGCCGGTCAACGGAATATCGCTCGCTCGCAGATTCTGCCCGATCATCAACTCCGTTACGTCCACCGTGAACGATTCCGGAATCTCGTCCGGAAGACACTCAATCTCCACCTCGCGCGTGATAGCTTCGAGCAACCCACCCTGCAGCTTCACACCCTTGGCCTCGCCCGTCATGTGTACCCGCACCTTCACGTGGATGCGCTTGCTGAGATCAATGCGCTTCAAATCCACATGCAGCAAAGTTTCCTTCACCGGATCGCGCTGCCAATCCACGATCATCACCGGAACCTGCGCGCCCTGCACAGCCAGATTGAAGATAGTGTTGTGCCCGGTGTTGCTGTACAGAATCTTGTTGACCTCTTTCGGGCTAACAGCAACGGCGACGGCGGGTTCGTTCGCGCCGTACAATACCGCTGGGGCAAATCCCTTCACGCGCAGACGGCGGGCTTCATTCTTGCCACGCGATTCGCGCGGCTCGGCGGCAACTGTGATATCTTTCCTCATCTTTTCCTCACTCCGCAGGCGCTGGCCTGCGTCATTCTCTTAAATAAATAGGGTGCTTACGGAACCGTCCTCATGGATTGACTGAATCGCGCGCGCCAGCAACGGCGCCACGTTCAGCGTCTTGATGCGGGAGCAGCGCTTGGCGTCCTCCCGGAGCGGAATGGAATTAGTGACCACCACTTCCTGAAGCTTCGATCCCTCTATACGTTCCACAGCCGGTCCCGAAAGCACGGCATGGGTGGCGCAAGCTGTTACGCTCAACGCACCCTGCTTCAATATTGCTTCCACGCCCTTGGTTAGCGTGCCGCCGGTATCAATCAAATCGTCCACAATCAAACAATGCCGCCCCTCCACCTCGCCGATAATATTCATCACTTCCGCGACGTTCACATCGGTCCGGCGTTTATCGATAATCGCCAGCGGGGCATTCATATGCTTGGCGAAAGCGCGCGCGCGCTCCACGCCACCGGCATCTGGCGAAACTATAGTCATGTCCCTGCGTCCAATGGAGTCGAAGTACTCGAGCATCACCGGCGCGGCAAACAGGTGATCCACCGGAACATCGAAGAATCCCTGAATCTGAGCCGCGTGCAGGTCCAAAGTAAGCACACGATCCGCACCGGCCCTCTGAATCAGGTTGGCTATCAACCGGGCGGAAATGGGCATCCGCGGCTTGTCTTTCCGATCCTGCCGCGCATACCCATAATAGGGTAACACTGCCGTGATGCGCTCTGCAGAGGCCCGCTTCAGCGCGTCGATCATCAACAGCAGTTCGATAATGTGGCGATCCACCGGAGTGCAGGTGGGCTGCACCACAAACACATCGGCGCCGCGCACGTTTTCGAGAATCTGCAGCCGGATTTCGCCATCCGAAAATGGTTCCACCGAGGCCGCTCCCAGCGTGCATCCCAGCGACGCGCAAATCTTCGCGGCCAGCGCCGGATTGGCGTTGCCAGTGAAGATCTTCATTTGATCGAATCTCATTCTGCGTACCGGTCTTGCGACTGCCACGGCCATAATTTGCTATCCAACCGGACCCCCAGCTGCCGCTGCCACATCGCGCGATACTGGCTGCGGCGGACCAACGAAACGGAATGCACCTGTTCAGGGGCGAACTTTTCCAGGAACCGCACCTGCGCCCGGTCTCGAAGCTCGCGGCTCCCGAAGACCCCAAAAATCGTGGAGCCACTCCCCGTCATCAGCGCTGGCCGGGCCCCCAATTTCAGTAGCTGTCCCTTAATTAATTTTAGATGACTATGTTGACCGAAGACAACACTTTCGAAATCGTTTTCGTATCCTTCGGAGACCTTCCATGCCACTGCTTGGAATTCATTCACGGGACCTTCACCAGTCAATCCCCGGTTGAGAGCCCGGTACGCATCGGCCGTCGAAACATGGATACCGGGTGTTATCATAAGCGCGGGAAGGCTCCCCAGATCCGGCAGAGGATAAAGCTCCGTTCCGCGTCCCAGACCAACCGCGGTCCCTCCCAGAAGGAAAAACGGCACGTCGCTGCCGAGCGAAGCGGCCAGCTCCATCAATTTCTCCATTCCCAGCGGCTTTTTGAGCAATACCGGCAGCGCCAGCAGTACCGCAGCCGCGTTGCTGGAACCACCCCCCAAACCGCCGCCGAGCGGTATGCGTTTCTTCAAAACGAACCCAATCCGGGCCGCTTTCCCAGTCACCGCAAGCACGCTATCCGCCGCCTTTTCAATGATATTGTCAGAAATATTAATGTTTGACTTGATCTCGATTCGAGTCCGCCCAGGACGGTACTCAATCTCAATAGTGTCAGCTAGCGAAACAGTTTGGAAGATGGTGCGAAGCTCGTGAAACCCATCCGGACGCTTGTTCAGCACCCTCAAATCCAGATTGATCTTCGCCAGGGAGCAAACCCGGACACGGGCAGCCATTATTAATAATGTACAAGCGAGTGGACTTCGTAACCCGCCAGCTTCTCGCGTCCCTTCAGGAAGTCCAGCTCCAGGATGAACCCGAGGCCTGCTACCCTCCCCTCCAGCGTCTCCACCAACTTGGCGACCGCCGCGGCCGTTCCGCCAGTGGCCAGAACATCATCAATGATCAGCACATTCTGCCCGGGACTAATAGCATCCTTATGGATCTCAAGCACATCGGTGCCATACTCGAGCTGATATTCAATGCGCGCCCGCTCGGCCGGCAGCTTCTTCTGCTTACGCACCGGAATGAATCCATAATCCAGCGCATAAGCCACCGCCGGAGCAATAATGAACCCCCGCGCCTCGATACCCAGGACCACATCAATGGGAGTAGATTCGTACTGATCCGCCAGCGAATCAATCACGGTCTTAAAGCCAGTCGCGTCCTTGAGCAGTGTAGTGATGTCGTAGAAGTTAATGCCAGGCTTCGGAAAATCAGGCACTTCGCGGATGAGCGCTTTGAGAGAGTCCATGCAGGGAATCAGTATTGTAGCACTGGTTCGGCGGATGTCCGATAATCTATGGTGATCCCTATCATCTTGAACGCTGGTACGGAGACTTAATCGTTACAGTATGTCCACGGCACTGTTCAAACTTTACGAGTCTCCTGGCTTCGTTCTCGGGGCGGACGGCCTGAAACAGAAGATTGAGGACGACGGCGCGATTACAACCGAAACCTTTTCCTGTCAGAAGATTTTTCCGATCAGGCAACCCGATAAGGCCCTCGCCTATTCTCTAACAGGGACAGTTCAGCTGGGAGGCGAGACCAGCGAGGGGGCGGGATTCGATTTTGCGGCGAGAACCCGTGACGCCGTCGAAGCGATGGCCAATAGAAACGCCAGTGACCTCAAAGCCTACGTGACTGAAGTATGTGCTTCGCTCGAAGGCCTATTGAACGAGGCCAAGAAAAACGGTCGAGTGGAAAGCTATCCAGCTGCTGAGGTGCAATGGGAGGGAGAGACCGGCGACACGATAGTTGAAATCCTGTTTGACGGTTATTACCGAGGGACGCCGTCGAGTGTACGCGCCAGATTCTTCCACGATAATCAGGTCTTTGCCCCGCCAGAGATAGTCGACGAGCCGAACGTTGAAGGCGGAATGCGCATAGACGGCTCCGCGAATATTGCGAACGGACTTTTCAAAACTGACGAACCCCTGTTCGATATTTACAGGAAGTCATGGACCAGCGACTCGCCGCTACTTTTGGCGATCCAGAAGGCGAAGAGTTATTTTCGCGCCTGTGCTGATCCCGAAGTACGCAAACTGGACGAACGAGCCTGCGCAAGGATCGGCGGCCGTACTCACATTGCCACAATAAGTCCGCAGCGGGGCTTTCAGTGGGTCGAAGGATTCGAACCGAAGGAATGAAGGCGCCGAGATGCGGCGTGCAGCACCCGTCCGATTCAGGAGCCTGCTATGGTTAAGGCCACCAGGCGAACGATTCGCCGCAACGGACTAATTTGGAGCGGGGGTGTTTTTCATGATGCTTAGCCTGCCCGGACCTCAGCCTAGCGTCCAACGGTTCGCTTTGTCAACTGTATCGTTACCACCTTAGAGCTTTGCTATTCCCATGCATGCTTCCTGCCGCTCGCGGCTTACACCCCTGAAAGGCACTGCATCTATGCCGCTCACCCAGGCCAGCCCAACCAGAATTCACCAGTGACAAAACCCACCCACCTCTATTCCCATCCCTGCCTTCAAATTGCGAGTTCTCGCCCCGCGCGCCAGCGATCGCGAGATTTATCCTAATCTCGAGAAGGTCGCCATGCAAAACCACACCACCACCCCGAACTCCCACCCCTCACGGCACCCTGCCGCGATATCGGCATCCCCATGACGCATCGTGAATTTTCGACCGCCCGCAGGCCCCAACATAGCTCGCAAGCCTCTAAGTAAAAGCAACTTAAAAAATCACACCTCCAAACACAAGAATCGACGGATGCGTCAAGAACACCGCGAAAAGGAACCCGTGGGTTCGATTTTAGAAAATGCACCTCGCGGCACGCGGCATCCGCTTCCGCTCCCACGCCAGAGTAGCCGAAAATAAGGAAATGAGTATCCTGCCACCGGATTTGCGCTACGCCCTTCGAACGCTGCGCAAGAATCCCGGATTCACCGCGACCGCTCTGGCCGCCCTCGCGCTTGGCATCGGCGCCACCACCGCCGTCTTTTCCGTCGTCAACACCGTCCTGCTCAAGCCCCTCACCTTCCCCGACCCGGACCGCATCGTTTCGTTTTTTCTCACCACTCCCAACGGCCCATCCTATGGAGGCTCAGCCACCCGCTTCAACGTCTGGCGTCAGCAGACGCAAGCGTTCCAGGATGTTTCGGCCTATGAATACGCGGGCGCCAATCTCAACCTCACGGGCGTTGCTTTTCCGGAACAGATCCACGGCATTCGAGTTTCCGCCGATTATTTCCGCCTGCTTGGCGCCCCCATCATCCAAGGCCGCGCGTTCACAGCCGAAGAAGATCGTCCCAATGCCGGCCACGCAGCGATTCTGAGCTATGGACTCTGGCAGCGCCATTTCGCGGGCGACCCCCATATGATCGGCAAAACCATTTCACTCAGCGGCGCGCCCTACGTCGTCGTAGGAATCGTAGGTCCCGGCTTCAATACTGAGCTCGACACTCCGCCCGAACTCTGGCTTCCTTTTCAAATCGATCCTGCCAGCACGGACCACGCCACATATTTCACCGTGATCGCGCGGCTCAAGCCCCGAGTGACGCTCGCCCAGGCGAAATCGCAGCTCCAACCCGCAGCCGATGAATTTCGCCGCAAATTTCCGAACTTCATGTCACCGCGCGACAGCTTCAGCATCCAACCCTACCCCGAGGCCATCGTCAGCGAAGTGCGCTCATCGCTCCTGGTGCTGGCCGGCGCGGTCAGCTTTGTGCTGCTCATCGCCTGCGCGAACGTCGCCAACCTTTTGCTGGTGCGCGCCACGGGACGCAAGCGCGAAATAGCACTGCGGGCAGCCGTGGGCGCAAGCCGCGCCCGCATCGTCCGTCAACTGCTCACCGAAAGTGTGGTGCTCTCCGCTCTCGGAGGCGCCTTAGGGCTCGCGCTCGGTCTCGCCGGCGTCCGCGCACTTGTCGCACTGAATCCCGGCGATATTCCGCGCATCGGAGAACATGGAACAGCCATCGCGCTGGACTGGCGCCTGCTTCTCTTCACGGTTCTCGTTTCACTCGTCACCGGCGTCCTGTTTGGCCTGATTCCAGCATTCGATGCTTCGCGCACCGATCTCAGCGTCACCCTCCAGGAAGCCGGCGGACGCTCCGGCACAGGATTCCGCCAGAACAAAACGCGCTCCCTGCTGGTGATCAGCGAAGTGGCTCTGGCGCTGGTTCTATTGGTGGGCGCAGCTTTGCTGATTCGAACTTTCGCAGCATTGCGCGCCGTAAATCCCGGCTTCGACGCGCATAACATCCTCACCATGCGTATGTCGCTCAGCGGATCGCGCTTCGCAAAAACGGTCGCCGTGAATCAGCTCATCCAAAACGCAGTGCAGCGCATGGAGTCACAGCCCGCGGTCGCGAGTGCCGCCGCCAGCTATCTTTTACCGCTCGAAGGCGGATTCGGAGTGCCATTCAACATCGTTGGAAGAACTCCAGCGAGTGGACGCTACGACGGGCGCGGTTGGATGAGCGTGTCGCCGCACTATTTCGATGTCTTCAAGATCCCAGTAGTCCGCGGCCGCGCCTTCAACGATCGTGACGATGCCGCCGCAACGCGCGTCGCCATCATAAATGAAGCTCTCGCGCGCGAGTTTTGGCCGAAAGCCGATCCCATCGGCGAGCGCGTTCTGGTCGGAAAAGGATATGGGCCCGAATTCGAAGAGCCGGAGCGCCAAATCGTCGGCATCGCCAGTGATGTACATGACTCCGGCCTGAATCGGAACCCCACGCCGATGGTCTATGTCCCGATGGCGCAGGTCACCGATGGGATAACGGCTCTCGCGAACCGCGCCTCGCGCATTGTTTGGATCGCCCGCACCCGAGTGGCGCCGAATTCGCTGCGTTCCGCGATCTCGAAAAACCTCGAACAAGCCTCCGGCGGCCTGCCCGTTTCGCATGTCCGCAGCATGGATGAAATAGTATCGGAATCCACGGCGCGCGCCGATTTCAACATGACGCTGCTCACATGTTTCGGCGCTGCGGCTCTCTTGTTAGCCGTAATTGGAATTTATGGGTTGATGGCCTATTCCGTGCGGCAGCGGACTCGCGAGATCGGTATTCGCCTGGCCTTGGGCGCCGAATCGCGCCAGGTGCGAAACATGGTTGTCGCGGAAGGCATGCGATTGGCCCTGATCGGAGTGACCCTCGGCATCGCCGCATCCTTCGGCCTAACTCGCCTGCTGGCCAGCTTCCTTTTTGGAGTACAGGCCCAGGATCCAGTTGTCTTCGTGACGGTGCCGCTTCTACTAAGCGCCGCAGCCCTCGCAGCCGTCTGGTTCCCCGCCCTCCGCGCCGCCGGAACGGATCCCGCGGAGGCCCTTCGTCAAAATTGAAAATAAATGAACGGATTTCCGCCGGTTGCTCCGAACAGCAGCAATACCAGCAGCCAACAGGTCCCGAGAAATGCACCGGCGAAACCGGGCAACGGCAATAAAACATAATTACCAGTGATCCTGTTGCAATGAACCCGCCGCGCAGCCATAATTCCGACAGCGTGTCCGCCGATCACCAGCGGCAAAACCATCGCGAGCGGCGAATAGAACCATGCGATCCCTCCGGGCGCGAGGCCGGACATCTTGCGCAGCACCGTGCCGGCTACCGCGAAACTTTGCGCGCGAAACAGAACCCAGGTCAAGCAAATGAACAAATATGTCGTCACCCAGCAGCTCACGCGAATCAACACGGATTGGCTCGGTGTTTGTCGCCGTCGCGCGATCCACAGATGATTCACCGCAATCCCCAACCCATGCACGGCGCCCCAACATACGAACGTCCAGCTTGCGCCGTGCCACAAACCGCCGAGCAATGCCGTGATTCCCGCGTTCCGGTATCTGTGCCACCGGCTCTTGCGCAAGCCGGGCAGCGAAAAGTAAAGATAGTCGCGCAGCCATTTTGTGAGCGTGATATGCCATCTGCGCCAGAACTGGATCGGCGACATGGCGAGATAAGGCATGTTGAAATTCTCCGGCAAATCGATGCCGATGATCTTCGACATTCCGATCGCCATATCGGAATAGCCGGAAAAGTCGCAATAGATCTCAAGCGAATACGCAATCACCGCGCTCCAGACTGTAAGCGGAGAGTAGGCGGCGGCATCCGCGAAGATCGCGTTGACGAAGGGAGCCATTTGGTCGGCGATCACCAGCTTTTTGGTGAGTCCCAACAGAATCATCTGAGAACCAACCACGGCGTGCGGCCAAGTGGGCTCGAGCGAACGTACCATCTGCGGCAGAAATGCGGATGCGCGGACAATCGGACCGGCCAACAAATCGGGAAAGTAACTCACATACGTTGCGAACAGAACCGGGCTCCGGCAGGCTTCGATGTCGCCGCGATATATATCGATGACGTAGCTAATCGCCTTGAAGGTGAAAAACGATATGCCGATTGGTACCAGCACGGCAGCACTTCCGAAGAAGAAGTTCGCGTACTTGAAGTAGCCGAGCAACAGAAGATTCGAGGCTACGCCCGCAGCCAGCCAGCTTTTGCGAACGCGCGGATCGGAGCTTTCCTCAATGCGAATGCCGCAGAAGTAGTCGATCACGATCGGCGCAGCCAGAACCAAAAGGTAAACGTGCTTCCATGTAAAGTAAAAATACGCGCTAGCCGCCAGCAGGATCCAGTACCGGAGACGTCGCGAAGGAGCTAGGCGCAGGCTCAGCAGTACCACCAGAAAGAAAACGATGAAGGCTGGCGAGATAAACGGCATGCGAATCAGGGTGACACAGCCACGTACCGCCAAATTTCTTCGGCGATGATGCGGTGCCCCGTCGCATTGAAATGCCCTGCGCCCGGTGCAGTGTTGTGGAATCCACGGCTGAGAGACAAATGGTCGTAACGTTCGCGCCTCATGGCCTCGCGCGTCGAAATACAAGCCACGCCGTACTCGGCGCACAAGCTGAGCACTTCTTGCTCAAGCGGCTCCACGGTCTCGTAATCGGTACCGAAAAAACTGGGCGCATAAACAATGATGAGACGCGAGCCATAGGCTTTCTTCAGACCCAGGATCGTCACGCGAGGAACTCGATCAGGAGCTTCGGCCACCCCATCCTCGAACGCCGCGACATTCCACATCGTGCCGATCCTGCGCCAAAGTCCGAACGCGAGCGCGGAGCGGCCAATCTGCCGGCGCATCCGTTGAAACCGGCTGATGATTGGTGAGGGCCGCATATCGATCAAGCGAAAGGAATCGTCGGGGGCGAGTTCCATGCGCCAGTTCTGTGAGACGGTCAGCGCATGGACGCTGAAATAAGCGTTGATAACCACTGCGACCCAGGTTGGATTGCGCGATCGAAGCAGTAGTTCAGCCGATCCAAGATAAGTGGGGGCTTTGGCCGAAGACCATCCATATTGGCGGACATTCAGAGGCCGCCCGGCGGCGCGCGAGAGGCGTTCGATTACCGCGCCCATGGTTTCTTCGTCGCGTACTGCCTGCGCGATGACGTGCGAATCGCCGACGATCAATCCTTCAGGTGCGCCGGCGAGCGGCGGATTGCCCGTAAGCCGGTTCCCGTAAGTGCCCAGTCCGTCAGGTTCGAAATGCGCGACGGAGAATCCTTCTTCGTAACTACGAATGGTGCGTACCGGGCCTTCCGGTTGGTTCCAGCCGGCCACGAATGGGCGCAGCCCCAGTTCAAACAGCGCACAGGCAGCCAGCACACCCGCCGCGCAACGAACCAGGGTCGACGTAGACATGCAGATTGAACTGCACTATTGTACGTTCATTCGTGCCGCAGCGCGACCATGGGATCCACGCGCAGCGCTCGCAGCGCGGGTCCGACAGTTGCAGCCACGGCTACTGCTCCGAGTAGAGCAATCACGGAGACGAACGTCAGCGGATCAGTGGGGCTGAGCCCCGGAACCAGAAACATCGCGAGCGGCTGCGTCGCGATCATGGCGATTCCGAGGCCGATCGTGATTCCAACTGTCACCAGCAGGAAGCTATCGCGGAAGACCATCCACAGAACAGTGCGCGGCGAAGCGCCCAGCGCCATGCGCAATCCGATCTCGCGAATCCGTCGGCTGATGGTAAATGCCAGCACGCCATAGAGCCCGATGGCCGCCAGCACCAGGCCGAGCGCGCCCATGCTTCCGAGAATCGCTGCTCCGGCGCGGCTCGGCAGCAGCGCCAGCACCAAGGCATCACGCATTGGCTTGGTTTCAATCGCCGCCGATTGATCCAGGCTGCCGAGAGTTCGATTGATCGCTTTGACCAGGCCCGGCGAAAACTCGGGCGCACGAATCATAAAGTTGAGGCTTTCGGCTCCGGGCCCTTGCGCGAAAGGCGTGTACATGGCGAGAGCATCTTCCTCGCCGAGCGTGAAGTATTTGCTGTTCTTTGCCACTCCAACAATGCGTACGGATTCACCTTGAGGATATTGAATGGTGTGCCCGACCGGACTGGTTTTGTCGAACAGCAAGCGGGCGAAATTCTCGTTCAGGATCGCGACGGCCGGGGATTCGGCGCGGTCGCCCACATTGAATCCGCGGCCATCCAGAATCGGGATCGCCATTGCTCGAAAGTAATCGGGTCCTACGTTGTTGCTCTTGTATTGCACATGAACCGGTTTGACGCCGTCAATGCGTACCTCGGTCCCGTCAGTCTGCTGGTCGTTCAGCGGGACCACGTGTGCAATGCTGGCAGCTTCTACGCCGGGAAGCTCGCGCAATTCGTCCAACGCCGAATTTACCAGAGCCAGAGTCTTTTCGTTGGTTGGATATTTTGCGGGAACCAGACGCATGTGCGCCCACACTGTGTGGTCCACGTCGAAACCGGGATTCATGGAAGTGGAACGAGACAGATTTTCGAGAAAGAGAAGCCCAGCCGCCAGCAACAGCGTGGAGATGGCGAGCTGCCCGGCCACCAGGGCGTTCCGCATATTCCAGAGCCGCCGGCTGCTCTGGAGTTCTTGACGCTTCAAAGCCGCATTGAGGTCCGCCCGCGTGGCTTTGAGAGCCGGGAACAATCCACAAAATAGTGCGCTGGCCACTGCTACAGCAGCCGAGTAGGCGAGCAAGCGCCAGTCCGGTGCAATATGCAGTTGGAACGGCATCGGCAGGGGAAGTTGGACTCGACTGATGAGACTGGTCAGCCAGAAATTCAGCAGGAGCCCGCTCAGTGTTCCAAGAACGGCTAGCAACAGGCTTTCGGCCAACAATTGCCGGACCAGGCGGCCGCGTCCGGCGCCAATTGCAAGGCGGATGCCGAGTTCCTGGCGGCGGCTGGAAGCGCGCGCCAGTAGCAGGCTGGCTACATTGGCGCAGGCAATCAGCAGCACCAGGCCAACTACTACCATTAGCACTCCAAAGAATGCTGTGAAGGGAATCATGTTTAGCGATTTCAATCGATCCAGGCCCGCTACGGCGTCCACTCGAATATCTTCGGTCCAATGAAAATCGCGATTGGGGAAATTCCGGTCCAACTCCTGGCCAATTACTTTCAGGCGCGCAAACGCGGCCG
>Ga0116135_1000489_pt1 | contig 22030 bp, 14 predicted proteins | sample June2015DPH_20_1_FD_89738 | JGI IMG/M metagenome (GOLD analysis project Ga0116135, IMG submission 89738) | Peatland microbial communities from SPRUCE experiment site at the Marcell Experimental Forest, Minnesota, USA - June2015DPH_20_10 | ecosystem: Environmental > Terrestrial > Soil > Wetlands... | reverse complement strand
CGTCAGTAGTGAACTGGTTTACTCACGACATAGACTGATACACACGGGGGATATTTGTCAATACCAAAAACTGTGATTTGATTTTCTTAGCGATTCTGCAGCACACCGCCGATAGCCGCATTCAGTATGGCGCTTCGAAGCCGAATTCACTTTAGTATTGGTGCCCGCAAGGTTGTCGCTGAGTGCTCTGAGACGATGAAATCCGAGGCCGTGTGGCGAGCGGACAAGCAAAGGAATGTCGTCCGATTATCCGACTGAGACGTGACGTACTCAAAACAGAAAGCTTCGCGGCGACTGCTGCTATTTAAGCAATCAAGAGCTCATAGCAAAATTCGTTTCGCGGAACCGTCAATCTTGGATGCGCTGGGTTGAGGAGGATTCTTGGCCTTGTTCTTTACCGCGGTTTGTTGGCGATCGAGCGAATGTGGCCGTGTCGACGATCGCACGATCAGTTCCGGGCGGAAACAAAAGCTCTTTGTACTCTGGCCCCCCGCGATCTTGCGGATAAGGAGTTCAGCCGCTTTCGCGCCCATGTCGCGGAGCGGTTGGCGAATAGTGGTCAACGGCGGGTTTGCGATGCTTGCGAACTCGATATCGTCGAAACCCATGACCGAGATATCTTCCGGAATTTTGTGCCCCGCTTCCTGCAATGCGGTCATGGCGCTGAGGGCGGAGATGTCATTGTAGGCAACCAGCGCGGTAAAACGCTTGCCGCGATGGAGTAGCTTCTGCGCAGCAACGCGGCCCTCGTCGACGTGGCGCTCGAGTCGCTCCAGTTGAACCGTGAGGCGAGGATCTACTCTGAGGCCAAGGTTCTTGCAAGTTGCAAGGACCGCTTTCCAGCGATCTTCCGTGTCGCCGTTTCCCTCCGGTCCTTTGATGAAGGCAATCTCCCTGTGGCCAAGGCCGGCGGGTAAATGATGGCTTCTCGAACTCCAAATGCGTTGTCGATCGAGACCCGTACGCTCCAACCCGGGGAACGGTCGGTGCAGATGGTCACGGCAGGAATTCCCGGTGGTTCGCTCGGGGTGGAATCGATCAACAGCAGGCCCTCGACGCCGCGGTCACAGAGGGTTTCAATATGCCGTTGCAGAAGGGATGTGGACCAAAAGTGGTTAGAAACAAAGGTCGTGTAACCGGTATCGAGGAGATGGCGCACGAAGCCGCTGAGGAGCGCGGCCTCATATCCATTGCCGAAATCGGGCGCGACGACCCCGATCAGGTTGGTGGGCTTCCTGTTGAGCGAGCGAGCGAAATAGTTAGGTCGGTACCCAAGTTTCTTCGCGGATTCCGCGACGCGTCGCCGCGTCTCCTCCGGGAAGCGTGTCGCTTCGGGGACATCATTCAGGATCATCGAGATTGTCGTTCGCGACAGGCCGAGGTGTTCGGCCAATTGTCTCAACGTGATTCGGTGATCTGAATCGCCCTCCAACGCCTGTTTCGGATCTGTCAACTTCCTGGGTCTCATTTGCATTAGACGCCAGCGTATCACAACGCCGCATTTTTTGGGGTTGACAAATACCCGCGGCTGGAGTTTTAATTCAGACCGTTGCTGAACCGGTTCACCAAGTGAAGTGTCCCGGTTCACCAAAATGTGAGCGAAAGTGCGCGGGCCTTTGGCTAAGAGGGGAAATCATGATTCGTCATTCAAAGTCGAGGTGGGCCATAGGCGTTGCGGCAATGTTCAGTCACGTGCCAGGGATGCGAACAGGTCTTAGCGTGCAAGCGCTGGGTCAACTCCGCTACTTCGTCCTGTTGCTGAGCCTGTGCCTTATCCCCGGCGTGGTGTTTGCCCAGGTCACCACGGCGACTCTTACCGGGACGGTCGCGGACAAAGACGGCGCGGTCATTCCGCACGCCACGGTTACGGTGAAGAACCTGGCAACCAAGTTCAGCCGTACGGTTACAAGCAACGGAAGCGGCGTCTTCGCATTTCCCGGACTGGACAGCGGCGACTACTCGATTTCGATCGCATACCCGGGTTTCAAGAGCTACCAGTTGAATTCGATTCATCTGAACCCGGACGATATCCGCGACTTGAACAACATCCGCATGACCGTTGGCGAGGTGACCGAAGTCGTTACCGTGGACACCACGGCCGCGAACGTGGTTGAAGACGACGGGGAGCGCAGCGCACTGATTACGGCGAAGGACTTGACGAAGCTCTCGCTCGAAGGCCGCGAAGTGACTGAGTTGCTGAAGATCCTTCCGGGCTCGGCGATCAACAACGGCGTCAACGGTGGGTCGGGCGATTCGAACGTTGCGTTCGATCCGGGAACCGTGGGATTCGGCGGCGCAGTTGGTTCGTATTCGATGAGCGGGTCGCCGGTGAACGGTGCGACTGTTCGGTCTGACGGAGCGAACCTGACCGACCCAAGTAGCGGATCGGCCTCGCTGCAGACGATTAATGCCGAATCGACCGCCGAGGTAAAGGTCCAGATGTCGAATTTCGGGGCCGATAGCGCGAACGGTCCCCTGGTGATCAACGCGGTCGGCAAGTCAGGAGCGACGGACTTTCATGGCTCGGTGTACTCGTACGGGCGCACCGGTCAATTGAATTCGACGGACTCCATCGCGAAGGCGCTGGGAACAACCAAGCCGGAAGACCGATTTATCTATCCCGGCGCATCGATCGGTGGCCCAGTTAAAATTCCGTGGACCCACTGGAATCACGCAAAGCGTCTGACCTTCTTTGCAAGTGGTGAGGATTACATACAGCGGAATGTCTATGCGTACAACACTCCATCGTATGCCGTGACTCATGCCCTGGTTCCTACGGCCGGAATGAGGCAAGGTGATTTCAGCGCGGGGGAACTGGCGAAGTACCTCCCGCCTGGCGTACCTGTGTGCGATCCAAGCACCGAGGTGCAATGCACCAACCTGGACACGATCCCAAGCCTGCTCTATGGAACGGACGCATATTTTCAAAACGTCAACCAGGTCCCGGTCAGCACAGCGCAAGGTGTCCCGATCAACTGCAACGGCATACCGGGGGATTGCCTTGCGGGACACGAAGATCCTGGGACACAGGCTCAGTTCCAGCTATTTCCGCTTCCCAACACGCCCGGCGGCCAGACCACGCCGCAGGGCTATAACTACACCCATGTCGATCTGGTGGACCAGGATATCTATGAGGCGCACGGCCGTCTCGACTATGCGGCAGGCCGCTCGAAGTTTTACGTCACCTATACGGCCGAGAATGGCACCACCAACGAACCCCAGCAACTGAACACCTTCGTGTCTGGCGAAAACGGCGGCGTCAACACCCCCGGCGGCAGTCTGCAGCAGACGTATACGGGTAGCGGCTCAGCCAACTGGAACATCGTCTTCTCGCCCAGCATCACGAATGAAGCATTTGTTAGCGGGTTGTACAGCGATCAGATCGATTCTCCCGGCAAGCCTGGAGACCTGCTGGACAGTGCAATTGGGTATCCGTATTCGGGAGCGTACACAAACGGCACCAAGGAGTTTCCTTCGCTCGCGACCTACACCGTGCAGGGATTGCCATATGAATTCACCCCTGACTACAGCTTTGGCAATCTCTACAACAAGACATTCAATCCTTCGTTCGGTGACAACCTTACCAAGCAAGTCGGAAAGCACACCATCAGGGTTGGGGTCAACCTCGAGCGCCCCAGGATTAACGGCACGTATAACTTCGGCTCAGGCGTCGGCACGAACGGGCAGATTCAGTCTTACTACATCTCACCGACCTACGAGCTTCCGACAGTCGGCGCGCCAGGTGGTGAACCTTATACCGTGTACCACAGTACCTGCTGGCAGGCATCGGACCCCACCTGCAGTCTCTCGAACCAGTTTTCAAATCAGCTGGCGAACTATTTCACCGGCCAGCTCCAGAACTACTACCAGGCAAACATCATCCCGCACATCCGCATGCACGCTTTCACGACCTCGATGTACGTCACGGATGACGTGAAAGTCAGACCCAACTTTACCGTGACGGTGGGTGTGCGCGTCGAACACATCGGGCGCTGGATTGACGACCATGGATTTGGATCAGCGGTTTTTATTGCGTCGGACTACAACAATGAAGCGAACGCGCTGAACAATCCAGATATTCCTCTGCCGGGATTCCGCTGGCACTCGATCGACAGCACAGTACCGATCAGCGGCTTCGCAAAACGAGAGTTCTTTTACGAGCCTCGCGTCGGATTTAACTGGGATGTGTACAAGAACGGCAAAACAAGCGTGAGCGGGGGCTGGGGCCAATACCGGTTTCGCGATGGGCAGCAGGACTCCATCAACTCCGTTCTGGCTTCAAATGGTCTTCGCAGCGTTGAGGTGCTGAATCCCGGACCTGATCCGGAACAGCCGAATCAGGCGTCGGGCGGACAAGGGGTCTCGATGGCCTACGTCCAGAGCCTGCAATTGAGTCCCAAGCCGGGGATAGAAACCTCAACCTTCCAGGCTAATCAGGGAGGCTATGCGACGGCGTCGAGTGAGGTCTTCTATGGTGTGAACCAAAACGACAGCCAGGTTCCAATGACCACCAACTACAGCCTCACGCTGACGCAATCCTTCCCCAAAGATGTGACGTTCTCTCTAGGTTATGTAGGAAATCACAGTGCTTACCTGCTTGACGACGATGCGAGCGGACCGACCATTTCCAACATCAATGCGATCCCGCTTGGTGGTCTGTTCCAGCCCGATCCAAATCCGTTGAGCTCCTTCTACCAGCAGGTGGATCCTCCGAACCAGGCCGGCTTCGACGGAGCGCCGCAATGGGACGATTACCGAAAGTATCCCCGCTATGGAGACATTCAGATCGAGTCCCATGTGCTGACGGCGAACTACAACGCCGCCCAGGTGATTGTAGAGCGCAGCAAGGGAGCGCTCTACTACAAGATCAACTACACGTGGAGCAAGAACATGGGTGAAAAAGGAGGATACCAAAATGGAAATGCCGGGGACTCCTTCAACATCCGGAACGACTATGGTCCGCTTGCCTATGACCGGACCAACATCTTCAACGCGGCGTATAACTACGACCTGGGATCGAAGTATCACGGAACCCGTCTCGTTCAAGGCATGGTGAATGGGTGGCAAATCTCGGGGATCACAAATCTTCAGAGCGGCCCCAATCTTTTGGCGATCAACTATTCGACCAACTTCAATCTGACCGGCCCGCCGGTGTCTGGACAGCAGGATGCCCTGAGCAATCTTTCATACCTTGGCACCCCGGACATCAATCTGCAGCCGACGGTTCTTTGTAATCCGCGCGCAAATCTGGCCGCGCGTCAGTATGCAAACGGGGCTTGCTTCGGGTTCCCGAAACAGGGCGGCGCCAACGGGTCGTTCAACCTGCCCTACCTGCACGGTCCTGCCTACTTCCAGTCCGATCTGACCTTGATCAAAGACTTTCCTCTCAAGGACAAGCACAATCTTGAATTCCGCGGCGCCGCCTTCAACTTCCTGAATTACAAACTCAAGACGTTCAGCAATATCGATGCGAGCTCGCTGCAACTGATTTATCCACTTACTTCCGACCAGAACTTCGGCAGGTCTTTCTATAACACTGGGAGACGCGTCATCGAGTTGGCGGTTCGATATTCGTTCTAGTGAAGGGTGTCCTGGATAAGAGCGAAAGAGAAATGATCATGATTGAGAAATCACCCACTAACGGAGCGGTTCCGGCAACGGACAGACCGTACGCCAGCCGGGCCGGGACACTGAGCCGAAGGACGCTGAGCGGAACCATGACGCGCAAGGGAAAGAAAACGTCGATGAAAAGCCAAATCTTCCGACTACTCGGTTCTTCAAGTTCTGCCGGCTTCGCCGCGCTGCTTCTCGCCTGCCTGATGCTTTCAACAGCCGCGGCTGCTCACGCCCAGGCCCCGGAGTATGTGGTTTCAGGCGTGTCGAACGTGACCTCGGTCGTCACCGAATCAATCGCGAACGGGGCAGCCGGAAACTATGCCGTCAATTCAAGAGGAGACTTCTTCCTCAATGACGGAAATTTGCACGTTCTCGAGTATCCGGCGACCGGAGGGGCCCCGATTGTCCTTTGGACGGTACCGGCCGGCGACAACTTAGGCCCGTCCGGTGTCGCAGTCGATCCCTTCGACAATCTCTATGTCACCAACGCCACATATGACGGACCTAGTGGAAACAATGACACCGATTCCCTTGTATATGAGTTTCCTTATGCGAACGGCAGCTATCCACCGCCGTATGTCTACAATCTCGGAACCCACCCGCCGCCTTGCTCGCCGGGGAACACGCAAGTCTGTTCGTCAGGCTTTTACACTGCAGCCGCGAACTATTACTGGCTGCCTCTGGGCATTGCGGCCGATGGCCTGGGCGATACCTTCATGTACACGGTCCAGGACAACAGCTTCGGCACAGGATCGCACGGTATTTACAAGTGCAACCTGGCCTGCAACGAGCAGCTTGTAGGTGGAAGCGCGACGCAATATACGGTTACGCTCTCGACGAGCATCACGTCGATCATCGCGGACTATGCCGGCGATGTTTATTACACCGACCAGCAACACTTATATGTCATACCCGCGGGTAGCCCGAATGTCGGCAACACTCCGGCTGTTTTCGATTGGAGCTACAACCAGCCCTATGGCGTCACCATGGACGAAGCCGGCAATCTTTACGTCAGCGACCAGTCCGGGATCTGGAAGACTCCGTCTGTTGAGACAACGGGTGGCGCCCCCTGTAAGGGAAAGACCGATTCCTGTCAGTTGAATGCGTATTCGGAGTATCTGGTGGTCCCCGTGACGCTTCCGACTCTGGGATACCAGTACGCCAACCAGCAGACGTATATGGGCGCGGCAGTCGACAACAAAGGCAATGTCTTTTTCAACACGGGCATGCCGGCCCACAATGCCCCCGTGCCTGTGGTCAAAGCCTCGCTCTGGGGCGGCACGTTCCCGCCAACCGCGGTTGGCGCCACCGCGGCGAACGGGCCAACCTTCAACATCGTGTTCAATGCGGGCACTACGATCGCGTCCATTACAGCGGTGCAGGGGAGTGCGCCGGCAACGGAGTTCGCCGTCACCCCTGGCAGTTGCGCGCCTGGAAGTTTTGCGGCGAAGGCCACGTGCTCTTTCACGGTCAGCTTCACACCTGCCGCAGTCGGTGTACGGACCGGGTCAGTACTGATTACGGATAGCAACGGAGCAACAACAACGACGCTTCTGAGCGGTGTTGGAACCGGAAGCGCCGTCGCGGTGGATCCGGGCACTCCGAATGCGATTGGCAAGTCGTTTAAGTCGCCCTCCGGCATCGCGCTCGACGGCGCGGGCAATGTGTATGTTGCCGATCCTGAGGCAGGCACGGTTGAGGAATATCCGGTCGGAGGCGGAGATGCGATCAGCATCGGTACGGATTTAAAGGTGCCGACCTCCGTTGCTCTGGATGCTGCAGGGAACGTCTACATTCTCAACCAGGGAACGGGCAACACGGCCTCGTCCGGCAAGGGTTCGGTGGTCGAGGTTCCAAGTGTTGCCGGGGTTTTGACCGACTCCGCGCAGAAGACTCTCGTGAGCGGCTTGAATGACCCAGGCGACCTGGTGCTTGATGGCCTGGGCAACATATACATCACGCTTACCGGAAGCAACCAGGTGGTCCAGGCAACGAACGCAAGCCTCGATGGAAGCGATCAGGCACTGGTTTCCATCGGCAATGGCTTAAGTGGGCCAACCGGGATTGCCCTTGACTCCGCTGGAAACATCTATGTCGCGGACACCGGAAACGATCGGGTTGTCGAGATTGGAGACGGCTTCCAAACCACGGTTGGCAGCGGTCTTACTGCGCCGACAGGTGTAGCCGTTGACCCTTCCGGATCGGTCATGATCGCAGACGGGTCGGGCCGCATCGTGAGAGTTCCGAACGAGAACAATCCGGCTTCTCCGGTCGGGCTAAACCAGCTGGACCAGCAGGTACTCGCAAGCCCTCTCATCTCCCCGTACTCGATTCGTATCGACAGCGCGGGCAATTTGTACGCGAGCGATATGAAGACCGGCATGGTTGACCAGTTGGTGCGCACCACGGGCGCAATCAACTTCGGCGACTGGAATATAAACACGGTCAGCGACACGCAGACCATGGTTCTGTCGAATATCGGAAGCACAACCATCACACTGGGCTCGCCATTATTTGCGCCACTGCCGACAGCCAGCGGCTTCTCGGTCTCAGCCGGCACAGGTTCGTTGGCTTGCGCCAGCGGCGCATTCTACAGCGGATATAACTGCGACCTGGGGGCCACGTTTGCTCCGACGACGGAAGGGCTTTCCAACTATCCGCTGGTTTTCTCCGCTGCTGCGCAGAACACCGCGACGCCCACCATCAGCCTGGTCGGTAACGGAGTGAGTGAAGGATCGGTCACAGTCAACCTGGTTCAGACTGCTCCTACCGGGACTGTTACGTATGGCGAGCCGATCACGATCACGGCCAATGTTGCTCCAACAACCGGGACGGTTGCCCCGACCGGGTACATCGTTTTCACCTTCGACGGGCAGGTACAGACCCCGATTGCGCTTGCGAGTGCGTCGGGTTCAACCACCGCAACGGCCGTGCTCAAGCTGCCTGCTCAGAACGCCGGTGCTCATAGTGTGTCGGCATACTATGAAGGAGACAGCAACTATGCCGAAATGAAGTCTGCTGTCCTTCCCATCAACATCACCCTGGCATCCGCCACAAACGTGTTGACCATCGTTGGCGACTCGTCGGACCCTCTTAGCTCGGCGCCGAATCACTCCCTGGTGATGACCGATACGTTGACGCCATCGGTGCCCGGCGAGTTCACCGGAACGGTTACCTTCACCAACACCCAGACACCAAGCGCGCCGCCGATCGCGGTCGTTCCATTGGGGTCGCCCAATACCAACGGCACCTATACCGTGACGTTCACGTACGAGAACCAGACGACCGGGTTGACGGCGGGGAACTACACCTTCGTTGCGACTTACTCGGGCAACACAAACTATTACGGGAGCGCCTCGGCTCCGGTCACTGCCGTCATCACAAATCCCACGTTCACGCTTGCCACGAGTGCTACGACGATTACCTCGAGCAAGGACAACTACGGCACGGCAAGTGTTACGATCACCGACTACTCGAACTTCCAGGGTGGGGTCGTTTTGAACTGCACGGGATTGCCAGCGAACGCGTACTGCGTGTTCAGGCCGATCTCCGTGGGTCTTGCTCCCGCCCCGTCGGTCACACCCAATACGATTTACCCGTTGACCTCCGTTCTCCAGATCCAGGTTGATCAGAACCAGTCTGTTGTGGAAGGCTCGTTTGGCTGGCCCGGTTTTCTGCTCTCTCTGGGAATTCTGGCAGCATGGCGCCGAATGGCGCGGACACGGCGGTTCAAGTCGATGTCCGTCCTCATGGTTCTCTGCCTGGGTGGACTGGCCGCCCAGATCGGATGCGGTTCGGGTGGGCTTCCGACCCCGTCAACTCCCGCCGGAAGCTATCCCATCGTTGTAACCGGGACAGCCACTGCCTTAACGTCGTCCGGCGCGGAACCAACCTGCTCGGGCAACGCGCCTGGTTGCGTGCCTGACCTGGTGCAGCAATTCACCGTCACGTTGGTCGTGAAGTAGCCCTCGTGGATTATGCGAACACGGCATCAGGAATTAGAAAGTGGACCACTCAGTTCATGGAGTTACAAGTATGAAGAACATCTGCCAGACGCTCATCTACACGACAAGTCTCATTGCCTTTGCTGCCGTGGGATGCGGCGGCAGCAAAAGTTCAACCATCCCAGGCCCTGGGACGTATGCCCTGACGGTCTCGTCGGTGAACCCCGTGAGCGGGCTTCCACTGACGGTGAGCCCTGCGGATGTGAACGGTGCGGGAACATCGGGGGCACCGTCGCCGGAGACAGATCTTTCACTCATTTACAAGGCGGGGACAGCGGTAACCATCACAGCGCCTGCAACAAACTCGGCCAGCAGTCCCTTTGTCGCCTGGGTTGGTTGCGATTCGACAACTGGCTATGTTTGCGATGTCACCATGAGCAAGTCGAAGAGCGTGGAGGTGGAGTACACCGGTGTCAGTTCAATCACGATCATTCCGGCTACAATCACTGTCGCGGCAGACGGAGAAGTGCAGGTTCCCATTACAGTAAACGGATACGGAATGTGCAGCAACCCGGCCACTCCGGCACAGCCGCCGGTGCCATGCGCAGGCTCTCCAGTCACCTACAGTTTGTATCTTCCCACCGGAGTTACGGGTTCACTTGGAACGATATCAGCCACCGGTCTCTACACGCCGGCGTCTTCTAACCCTGCAAGTTCGGTGGACGTGACCGTTCAAAGCGAGTTTGCGCCGAGCGTCACCGCTGTAGGTTTGATCGAAATTCAGCAATGAGTTTGCGCGTGAGAGCCGATCGCTTCCGTGCGTTTCAGAACCGTCGAAGTATCGACCCGCAACCTGCCTACACCTTCACACGCAGAAAAGAGCCGGAGAGCGACCCACGTCGGTGACATTCCCGCAAAGCCATTTTTCCAGCCCCAGCAAGATGGGTCAGTCGTCCGGTCGCGCATGACTAAGCACGCCTTCGATATCCTGCAGTTTGACAACGCACACGAAGACCCGCACGTTTTGGCACGGTGAGATTCCGGTCAGACGACCGATTGCATCGATAGTGCCGTTTTCTTCAACCTCGCGACGACAGCGTAAGCAGCGATAACGAAAGGGCAGGGCATGCAGGTTCGAAAACTTGGCGGAACAGATATAGAGATCAGCCCGATGGCGTGGGGCATGTGGCGGTTCCGCGGCGACGATTTGAGCGCTGCACAAAGCCGCGTCGAAGCTGCATTGGACGCAGGCATAACCCTCTTTGATACCGCCGATATCTACGGCCCCGACAATGGAGAACCCTTTGGCGCGGCAGAGGCATTGCTCGGCCGGGTGTTTCGGCAGGCGCCTTCGCTTCGCCGCCGCATGGTGCTGGCGACCAAGGGCGGCATTCGTATGGGCGTACCCTACGACTCCAGCGAAGCGTATCTTCGCGCCGCCATTGATGCGTCCCTGACCCGTTTGGGCACGGAGCGAGTGGAGTTGTGGCAGGTTCATCGGCCGGACATTCTCACCCACCCACAGGAGGTTGCGCGGACTCTTGAAACCGCGCATCAGGCAGGCAAGATCGCCGCCATCGGCGTCTCCAACTTCACCGTCGCGCAGACCGCGGCGCTGGCGCATTTCCTCACGGTTCCATTGACAAGCCACCAGCCTCAGTTTTCGCCACTGTTCCTTGAGCCAGCCCTGGACGGCCTGCTCGATCAGGCTATGCTCATGGAGTTGACGGTGCTGGCATGGTCGCCGCTTGGCGGAGGCCGACTCGGCCATCCGAACGACGAACGCAGCCGCGCCGTTGCCGCGCTGCTTGACGCGAAAGCCAGCGAAACCGGCGTCGACCGGGCCGCGGCGGCATATAGCTGGATCATTGCCCATCCTGCGCGGCCAATTCCGATTGCGGGGACGCAGAACATCGAGCGCATCGCCGCCATCCCGCAGGCATTCAAGGTGGAGTGGAGTCGCCAGGAGTGGTATCGCGTCTTCGAAACCTCGCTTGGGGAGAAACTGCCATAACCTCGGACGAATGCGCGATCAGCAGGCTTTGCACGTTCCGCGACTGCGACTGCAAGCTTCAAAGAGTTCCGATCGAGAGGAAACGAACGCGCTGGCCAGTGTAAAGGAGACTCTTTCGCCGGCTTATGAAGTGCAATGGAATTCGCAAACGGCGCCGCTCGCCGATGACGGCTTTGGTTAAACAGCGACAGCAAGAATGAGGTAGTGCAGAATAACTCACCTCCCGGAAACCAACTGTCTTCGCGCCGTATTTTTCTTCAAGTTAGCTTCGGATATTCTTTTGCAGGAAATCACGCATTTCGATGGTGATTTCCTCGAGATGAGTTTCGAGTGCAAAGTGGCCTGTTGGAAGCAATTTGACTGTCGCCTCGGGGATGTCTCTCTTGAAGGCCTCTGCCCCTGCGGGAATGAAGTATGGGTCAAACTTGCCCCACACCGCGAGCAGCGGAGGTTTTGCGGCCCGAAAGTACTCCTGAAACTTTGGGTACAGCTTCACGTTGTTCGCGTAGTCGAGAAAGAGATCGAGTTGTAGGTCGACGTTGCCTCGGCGGGCCAAAAGGGCCGCATCCAGTGTGTAACCTTCCGGTGCGATGAGATTGGGATCAGGAATTCCGACGGAATATTCGTGACGCATTCCTTCGAGCGTCAATCCTGCGCGAATTGCATTCCGGTGCTCCAGAGTCGGCTCACGCCAGTAGCGCTGGATAGGCTGCCAGGCATTTCCCAAACCTTCTTCATAAGCATTGCCGTTCTGAGAGATGATTGCGGTCACGCGTCCGGGATCCATCAATGCCAGGCGGAAACCCGTTGGGGCGCCGTAGTCAAACACGTACATGGCGTACCGGGTCAACTTGAGCGCCTGCGTGAAGGCGAAGATGGTCTTTGCCATTTCAGAGAAGGTATAGACATATCCTCGCTCCTCAGGCACCTCCGTAAAGCCGAAGCCCGGCAGGTCTGGTGCGATCACCCGATAACGGTCGGCAAGACGCGGAATCAGGTCTCGATATTGAAACGATGACGTCGGGAATCCATGGAGCAAGAGGATCACAGGGGCGTCCGCAGGGCCGGCTTCCCTGTAGAAAACACGAACACCGTCCGCTTCGATGTGGTGGTGCAATGTCAACGGAATGTTTGAAGTATTCGACATAGATTCCTCCCTGGTGTTGATATGAATGAGATCGAACAAGTTGAGCCCGGGACGAAATGCCTCAACGCCAACGAACGCTGATGCGATAAAGCTGCGACGATTCACGCTCATCGACCTCGTAGCCGGTGGATTCTGTTCCATAGGGATAAGTCATGTGGCCGTCAACAACCTAGTTCAGCATCTTCCCAAAGGCGGACTCGATGCGAATTCGACGGACCGCAATTCCTGGCTCCCCAATTTCTTCGCCTGGTAGTCGGCGGTCATTCAAAATTCTGCCTTTCGAAAACTGAAGAAATGCTTTTTCGAAACTATCGACGCGATCAGCTGAGACGTACACACGATTTTCAGGAATGTGTGCGAGCGGAGCATACGACGGTGTTCTTATAAGCCAATAGAGTTGCATATTCACACCGCCCGGCCAGTGCACAACGGCGTCAATGCCTATCGGGTTGGGAAACGGCGTCACAATCACATCCGCTCCGTCCGCGCGAGCGTTGGCGATCGCCGTGGTCATATCACTCACGAGATAGCCGTCGCGCTCTCCGCCAAACGGGACGGGAATCCGCGTTAAGAACCCAAACAGAGAGACGGTGCCAATCGGTGTCTGCAATCGTTGAGAGCTTGTCTTGCTGGGAGTAGGCGTAACCGTCGCAATCATCTGCGGCGTGCTCTTGCCTCCGAAGGTTCCTGGAAAGCTCTTCACAACTGGGTCCACATCGCCTGGTTTCACGTAGACGCGCGTCGTATCGTATTGGGGGGCGACGGCAACGCCCGAAACCGATGCCGAGTTCTGGGCAAAAGAGCTCGTGCTCGTGCCGATCAGCACCGTTACTACAAACGCCCACAACCTCGAACAAATTCTCATCGCGGTCTATGCTCTCTTTCATCGAGCGCTGAACCTGGCTTCAGCATAAGCGCATCGGGCACGAGAAACTTCATCAAAAAGGATAGACGCTGACCTGCATAATTCTTCAGGTTGAGTAGCGAACCTTTTTCCCTGTTGAAAATGATGGGAACAATAGAGGTGATCTCGGCGTTTTTCAAACGACGGCGTTGGTATAGGTTTGCGCTAGATCAGAGGTAAGCCACCTCTACACTCCAGAAAGGAACAACCCATGCCTTCTGTAAATATCAAGCTGGTTGAAGGCGTCTTCACGACGGAACAAAAACATGCGATGCCGGAAGCGATCTCGGATGTGATGGTCAAGTTCGAAGGCTCCGAGGCGTTCCGCGAAGTCGTGTGGGTGTTGATCGAGGAACTCCACAAAGATGGCTGGCACATTGGAGGACGCCCCTTCATGGGGCCCGCATCGCTGATGGAGACACTTCGACACAGCAAGAGCATTGTTGAGGCGGTCAGAGGAAACCCGATAACCCACGACGAACTGGCGGAAGCCATGCCGGTAGTCCCGAAGTAGACGACTTCTTCAGAGCACGTTAACGGCTTCCTGACGGAGTTAACGAGCTACCTTCAGCGATATGCAAACTTGATAAAACAATATCGGAGCCGGCTGGGTGGTGCTGCTCAAACCTTTCCAAAGGTTGATGTTTCCAAGGCAATTGTTTTTACGCGCTTATCGCACCACGACTTCATCTCAACAAACCTCTACCCGAACCGGCGATGAGCCCTATGAGCGAGTCGGCCCGATGTTATCGACGGGGATCCCGTCGTTAGGCTTGTTCGGCAAGGGTGGCTGGTTTGGGTTCGGCTTTGCTCCGCTGGAGCGTATTTCAGTCAACCTCCGCCAAAACGGGTTTGTAACCGTCTGCGTCGAGGGGCAGGCACCCGACCTCATAGTCAATGGAAAGAACCGTAATGTCGTCGATCTGGCCGAAGCTGCGGGCGGCGTCTGCAATGTACCTGGCTGACTGCATGCTGAGCTCCTGGGTTCTCGCAAAACCAAAGAGTTCTCGAAGGCACATCGCCTCAGGAACGCCGTCTGTAAGCAGAGTAAGCCTGTCTCCTGGGAGTACCCGCATTGCGAACTCGGGGTAGCACGCACCTGGAGCGATGCCGAGAGGGAGCGCCGCGTCGAGGTGCAGCTCCAGCCCATTTCGATATGGCAGCAAGTGGCCCGCATTGGCAACGGTAAGAATCCCATTGGCGGAGATGCGCAACGCGACGCAGGTGGTGAATCCCCAACCTCTCTCGCAGAGTTGGCGGTTGAGTCCTGCAAGGACAGCGGTGGGTGAGTCGCAGATGTCCACGAGAGTCCGCAATGCACCGACGATCAGAGAAACGGTCATCGCCGCTCTGAGCCCTTTGCCGGAAACGTCTCCCAGGACGATCAGAGTAGCCCCGGAAGGTAGTGGGAAGATCTGGTAGAAGTCTCCGCCCACTTCCTGCGCGGGATAGTATGCGGTGGCAATCGAAAGCCCGGGTATCGAGGGCAGACAATCGGGAATGAGCACGTGCTGCAAGGAGCGCGCCGCGTCAAGTTCTGAAGCAATACGGTCTCGTTCTCCGCACGAGCGTGCGAAGCGATGGATCAGGATTGCGAGCATTGCCAGGAGGAAGAAACATTCAGCCAGATCGGGAAACGAAACTGCGATGGGATCGGTAAAGAGTGGCTTGTTGAGGTTGAAGGCAAGCGGATGACCCAATTGCCGCAGAGCGACGGCCGCGGTCAGGAATAACCTCACGCCCATAACCAGGCTGACGGGGAACAAGAGAAGACATGCGTCAATGACCCTTTGACGAGATCGTTGAATGAGGAGCAGAACAACCCAGCACTCAAAGGGCACGCGTGAGACTGCCTGCAATAGATTCTCAATTCCAAAAGGGATCTTGCCGCTGTACCCGAGTGTGAGCACGACGGGGTGGATAAAGAGGCATGCGATGGCGATGCATAGATACCACGTCATCCTGGAGGCAAGCAGGCGTTGATAAAACGCCACAAATGCAAGCCGGGCAGAGATGGACACAGCCATGCCAAGAAACTCAAAGAGAGTATCGTTGCGAATCTGTCCGTAGTAGAGGTAATTCATCACAAGGTTGACTGAGTTCGCTAAGGTAGCGACGCCGAACCAGAGATACTCTCTCTCACTGCGACGGAGGAAATAAAGAGCAAAGGAGATTACGCACGCCAGAAGAGTGAGACCCGCGAGATCCAATCGGTCGCTGTAGAGCTGCTTTGACCGAGCAGAATAAAAATTGAGAAACCGATGTACCTCAGCCGCTCTTCCAACGCGCGCAATGGGATTTGTTTTAAAATCGCCCGGGCCTCCTCCTACATAACTTTTCCAAATTGGCGAGTGCCATACGCGAATAGCGACGGTCAAGGTGGTTGCATGAGGCCTTGGCTCCAGCGGCAGGTCGATTGCGATCGGGTACGGGGAGTAAATCACAAACGAAGACGGAGGAAATGAGGCTGTGGATTTGAGCAGCTTGCCATCGACAAAGCACTGGTACGAGGTCCGTATATCCGGCAATAGGATGCTAGTGGGTGTCGTTCCGGCCGGGAGAACGATGCGAAATCGGTACCATGCAAAGCCGCCCATTGCTTTGAAACCCTGCACGGACCAAGGCTTTGTCGAGTCCAGCAACTGCCATTGGGCGTCATCGAAGCCTGGGTCGGAGAATGCAGGATTGTCGCCAGGGTGAAAGCGCCATTGGCCAGCGAGGTATGCGATCGGCTCGCCGGGCTTGAGGATGAAGGTCGCCGGCTGCGTTGCCTGGAACGACAAATCATCACCCTGAGCGGGAGCTGTGCCTAATGCCAGCAAAGTCAGAGCCAGATGAAAGAAGATGCGCCGATGTTGACGGAAAGTCAAGAATTCATCTCTCGATTCTTATGCCGCTGGCCGCAGTGTCAGGTACGGATTAGAGGCTTGCCTGAAGATGTCGCCGGAGTTCCCGCCTGTCACGGAATAGTCGTGATTTCGTGGCGGCAACAGAAAGTCCGGACGCTTCAGCCGTTTGTTTGATCGAACCCTGAAGTTGCGTTTGAGCCTGCATCACAGTTCGCAGGCGGGGATGAAGCTCGCAACCGCTCTCTCCAACTGCCATGCGCGCTCCTGCTTCAGAATCTCCGCCCATGTATCGGCCCTCGGATCCCTGAGTCGGTATGGGTCGAGTTCCATGCAAAGCATTTCGTGTGAGATCACTTTGATCAGTCTCCTTTTCAGCAGTGAAAGACGACTGCGCACTTCTCAGTGGAAGGGGCTTCTAACGCTGTATCTGGAAGATGGGGTGGTCGGGCTTGTTTACCAAAATCAGCAATCCCATAGCAAGAGACTAGCCGCGAAGCTTATTGCCGAAAACCTAATTAACTGAGGGATTAGGCCTGTGATTTTCTATAGTCCCGCAATACTTGGGAATGCCCGATAACGGGATCGATCGCTCGAAGTACGCCATCTGCTAGCGATCCGAACTTAGCCTTTTCATTTATCGTAGTGATTCGATTTGCCAAACAGTTGCACAAGCGCCGCCTTGAATCTCTTCGGCAGAGTTGTGCGGTCCATGCGGTAGACTACCTTGCCAGGAACGACGAGAGTCATTTCCGTTCCAGCATTCGTGGAACTGACGATGCTCAGTTTGCTATGGATGCGGGCGGCACGTTCCCGCATACCTTGCAGTCCAAAATGCCCTTCCTTTCCCTGATTTGATATGGAAGGGTCAATCCCAACGCCGTTGTCTTTGATGCGAAGAGAGAGCGTATCGGCATACCGCAAATCGATTTCGAGCAGGCTCGCGTGCGAATGGATTGCCGCATTTCGAATGGCCTCAAAGGCGATTCGGTACACGTCATCGCGAACGACAGGGTGCAGATCTATTGCGTCGCCAAACACAGAGAATGTCACTGTCATCGATGCCGGAAACTGCGGATCTTCAGTTGCTCGCCGCAAGGACTCTGATAACTGGTTTTTCTCGACTGTGGAAACGCGCAACGAATGCAGAGCTGCCCTTCCTTCGTCGACAGCCTGCGCGAGCCAGATCGAAAGCTTCTCAAGCGCGTACCGCATGCGGGCATTGTCGGAGCCTGGGTCCAAGGCATCATCAGCAACGATTTTGCTTCCCTGAACGGTCTGGAGGAATGTGTCATGCAGCTCCCGTGCAAGACGTGTTCGCTCTCCGAGCCTTTCGTCAAACCTGGCAGCGAGTTCAGCCGCGATCTGGCGCACGCGGAACTGGTAGATCGCCCATACCGTGGCGATGCCTAGCAATACTGCGAGCAATCGAAACCAGACAGTCTGATACCAAGCCGGAGCGATTGTGAATTGCAGGCTGGCGCCGGTTTCGTTCCATAAGCCATCGTTATTGCAGGCAATGACATGGAAGGTGAACTTGCCCGGACCGAGATCGTTGTAGAAAGCCTGACGCCTTGTTCCCGGATCCTGCCAATTGGTATCGTGCCCGTCAAGCCTGTAGCGGAAGCGCACTTTCTGCGGGACCATGAAACTCAGCGCGGTATAGTCGATCTCAAGATCTCGCGTGAGGGCCGGCAGACGGAGCGTCTGCGAAGGGAAATAGTCTTCTCGATCTGCGACTACAGCTTCCACATGGACCGGCGGTTGCAGCGCATTCTTATACAGGTGGTGAGGATCGATCATTTGCAAAGCGGAACCATTCGCAAACCAGAGGCGTCCATCGGCTGTTCTCGCGGCTCTTTGAAAAGGCGCCCAGCCCGGCTGAAATCCATCAAAGTCATCGAAAGTCGTCGCCTTCAACACGGCGTCAGGCTGTTGCCACCATTTCTTCAACTCACTGCCCGCCATTTCCACCAGCCCGCATTGGGTGTAGAACCACATATTGCCAGCGTCGTCGGGAATTATTGCCAGCACGCTGTTACAGGGCAGGCCATTCTTGACGGTGAGCATTTGTTTCTTCCCCGCTTTCCAGCCCATGACGCCAAATGCCGCCGCTGCCATCACACCACCATCGGGGCCTACCAGGAGTTGTTCCACCTGAGACTCAGGGTTATGTTGAAACGCGATCAGCTCTGCATGACCGTTCCTATAACGCACCAGTTCGCCATTCCTGGTGCCGATCCAAATGCCGCCCGATGGATCCGCGGCAACGCGGCGCGCAGCAGGCATCTGAGGCGCGGGGAATTGCTCCTGGACCTTGTCGTCGTGAATGCGGATGAGTGTCCGAGGAGGCCCGATGGTTTCAAGCCAGATGTTGTCCTCCGTATCCTCTGCCATATCGGTAATGACTCCGAACGGAGTTCGATCGGGCTTTTCAATGGGGCGGAATCGTCCATTTTCGTAGATCGTCAGAGTGCTGTTGATGCCAACCCACAAACGGCCCTTGTGGTCTTCAAGCAGAGAGGTCACTTGATTTCCCGGCAGTCCTTTTCCGGCTCGAATGGAGGTCACTTTGCCGTCCCGAATCGCGTCCAGCGCCTCCGATGCACCGATCCACACCGTGCCATCACGAGCGGCAAGCACTGCATCGACTTCATCGGTCACGAGACCTTCGCGGGTGGAATAGGTGGCGACCTGAAGATCGCTGAACTTATCTATCCCTTTGTGGGTAGTCACCCAGACATTTCCCTCGCGGTCCTCGAAGAAGTGAGTCGGCAGGTTGCTGGTGAAACCATCGCCTGGCTGAAAATGCTCTACTTTTTGCGCGAAGATCCGATAGATGCCCTGTGTGTCCGACCCAACCCAGAGAGCATGATGGCTGTCCATAAAAAGCGTTCGAATTTTCAGGGTGCGCCCATCCAATTCAGGGCTGATGAATGGGTGCCATGCGCCGTGGACAAAGTGCTGCAGCCCCATGTCTGAGCCGGCCATGGCCATTCCGGCCCAGAGTGAGCCGTCCGTATCCTCCGCAAAACCAGTGACTCCCTGCATGGCATCGTTTGCCTTCAACCCGTGAGGCCTGTAAACGGCTTTAGAACCGGGCCTCCATCGAACCAGTGCCGTATCGCCCCCAATCCAAAGGTTTCCCGACGAATCGGCCTCCATCAAGAGGCTGGAGGAAAAGGCTGGTACTCCATCCGCCAGCCCGTAACACCGCTTGCCGATGCCGATAACCTTGCAGAGGAGACCAGAGCCATCGAGCGCTTCCAGATGAGTGAACCAGATGGTTCCATCGTGGTCCTCAAGAATTGACGTGATGAGCCCGTTCGCGCCCGGGTAGTTGACCAGGTGCTGGTTTACCCAATGGCTGAGACCTTCGCGCGTTCCAATCCAAAGGGTTCCATCACGCGCCCCAAGAAGGGAATAGATTTGGGATGACGGTAATTGGACTCCATCCGGGGAGATCCAGGGAACAAAACGCACGCCATCGAAGCGCACCAGTCCTGAGAACGTGCCTATCCAAATGTAACCATCACTGGTTTGTGCGATAGCCGAAGGCGCAGCCTTGAGTCCTCCGTCCTGGACCCTCCAGGCGGTGTGCGCATATTGCGACAGGTGCCTGGTCGGATCGACAGCTCGGATCGGGAGCGCCGCGAAGACAAAGAGCAGGACGCACAACGCGGATGACCGTCGAATTCTCACGTTCCTGGCCTCGGACAAGGTAACGATACAGAGTTCATGTTGCTAGTGGCAGATGAGAAACTCGAGGGCATGTCCTGAAGTTTTCTACAGGTCGGGCGGCAAGGATCAGACGTGGAGCAGCCCGCGACGGATCGCAATGGTCACGGCGTGAGTCCGATCGTTCGCCTGTAGCTTATCAGCCAGGTTCTTGATGTGGAAATTGACGGTCGTCTCGGCTATCGAGAGCTGGTCAGCAATTTGCTTGTTGTGGAATCCATCGCGAATGAGCCGCAAGACGTCCAATTCCCGATTGGTGAGATCCTCTTCACCCATGTGCTCGGCAAGGCGCGCCGCTACGGCGCTGGGGACATGCCGCCTGCCGGCGTGAACTGACCGAATCACGTCTAGCATCTCTGCCTTCGGCATGCTCTTCAGAATGTACGCGGACGCGCCGGCGCGCAATGCACGCTGAATATCTCCATCACTATCTGAGGTGGTGAGCATGATGATGCGGGCATCTTTGAATTCACCGCGAATCGCAATCAGCGCATCGGTGCCGTCAGTCCCCGGCAGGCGCAGGTCCATCAGCGTGATGTCAGGACGATGTTGCCGGAACTGCGAGATGGCCTCTGCTGCGTCGTTGGCATGGGTGAGCAACTGCATGTCCTGCTGCGATCCAATGATCGTGCTCAGGCCCTCGCGAAAGACCGGGTGGTCTTCCACACTAAGAATGCGAATCGGCTTGGTTGGAACCATGGGGATCTCCCGTAGTCGATGTTCTTATGGACCGTTCGCGGACTGTTGTAGAAAGTGCTGCGGAGGATGCAGCATGAGAACCAACGTATCGAAAGCGTATCGCGTTTTTTCTTCGAATTCGCTAAGTTATTGGGTTATTTGGTGGACCTGATCGGGATCGAACCGATGACCTCTTCCATGCCATGGAGAATCAACAACTTACGGCACAGACGGCAAAGGAGTTATGAGTCGGTATAACCGTCAAAACCGGCACAGTCGGCGCTAATTGGCACCAAATTGACACCAGAAATCTCCAACCGCATTGGGCTTCATTGGGTGGGCTGAAACCTGGCGGTCTCGCCTTCGGCCGGAACGTGACCAAAATAGCGCCATCCCTCGATCACCTGTTCAGGTGAGCCACGGCATCCACGTCGTCATAGTCGGCTTTGAAGAGCTCCGCACCTTGCTTCTGCCACTCTGCCGCATTCTCGGGATTCCTTACGATTCCTCGAACCTTCTGTCCCTTTGCAAGAAGCGTGCGAGCAACGGCCCCGCCTACATTCCCTGTGATTCCCATGACTGCGTACATATGCTCCTCCATATTTGGAAATGGTTTGTTGTGAATGTCAGTGCTTCTCCGACCGTTCCTTCAAGGTCGTTAGCCAAAGTTGATGCCCGTCATACATAGCGTTCGGTTGCTGCTCACGGAACTGAACGGCGCCGGGACACCGCCGATGTTCTGCGAATTGCCATGTTCCTCGCCTATCCCTCTCAATGCTTCCAATTATCTGACTCACGGAGATTGATTCGGAACTGATATTTGTGGCATTTTACTTATAACCAATTAACATAAGTACATGAGTTTCGATGACCGCCTTCTGAATGGCGTGGGCGCCCTTGCAGCCGTGGTGAGATCGGGCGGCTTCGCGGCTGCGGCGAGATCCTTGAACGTCTCGCAACCGGGCATCAGCCGTGCAGTTGCTCGGCTCGAAGCCCAGGTTGGAATCCGGCTGCTGGAGCGGACGACACGCTCCGTCTCCCTCACCGACGAAGGCAGGCGATTTTACGAGACCATTGGCCCGATTGTGTCGGCGCTCGAAGACGCCACCTCCGCTCTGGCCGAAGGTAAAGTGACCGTCCGGG
>Ga0116135_1000488_pt1 | contig 22039 bp, 14 predicted proteins | sample June2015DPH_20_1_FD_89738 | JGI IMG/M metagenome (GOLD analysis project Ga0116135, IMG submission 89738) | Peatland microbial communities from SPRUCE experiment site at the Marcell Experimental Forest, Minnesota, USA - June2015DPH_20_10 | ecosystem: Environmental > Terrestrial > Soil > Wetlands... | reverse complement strand
TTTTGCCTCTCGTGAAAAGGCATTTTCGTCGCCAGCCTCTGAAGCAAGCGATAGGTGTTGGTTTGTTGCAAGTATGAAAAGCTGGCTCTCTGCGTCTTTCCCCAATTGTCCAGGAAATTTCTGAACAGATTAAAGTTGCTGTGCACATCGGCTTCGCCGCTCTGATAGGCGGCAAAGGCTTCGGTGCCTCCGTCGTAGAAGAGCACCACGTTGGGCTTTCGGCTCGCGTGCTTAAGCAGTTCGATCAGGCCGACCATCTCCTGCGTGTTCGACCACCCCTTTTCGCCGTAGTTCACGATGCAAACCGGCGTGCCGGCGCTCTCGTATTCTTGCGCGACAAGGGACGGAATGGTTTCCGCATCCGTCGATCCCGCGCCCCACATCACCGAATCGCCAAACATCCATATGGTGAAGGTCTTGTCATCGCATTGTGTGTGCGCGGTAAGGCGGACGCCGTCCTGATTAATGGAAATCGATGCGCCTTGATAAGGAGCGCGGCGCCAGAGCACGTACTGGTGGTAGTTGACTCTGTCGGACTGCGCGTATTCGTTCCAATATTCGCGGTCCTCGGCATTTCCGTTTTCGGCCATATCCAGCTTCACGCCCGGTTCGAGGACGTCCCGCCCATAATCACGGTAGCGATAGTACGAATAGAGTTCGACAGCCCCCATGAGAATCACCGCCAACGTCACGGCTACACACAGGCGGACGCCGAATGATCGGAGCAGGCGTCGATATGGCCCGGAGCTTACGGGAGGAATCTCCACTCTTTGTTCATCTTTTGTTAATGGCACAAAACCACAACCTCGCTCAAACCTGAGGAAAATGCTAGCACAGCGCTAGCCTCGGAAGTCCATACCGTCAGTGGAACAATTCTCGTTGTCTCGGCTAGAACAAGGCGTACATGACAGGGCCAGTTTCCGCATGCCCCGGTTGGAAGATTACGCTCAAATAGATCGTCAATATTACGACCAGCGGAGCAATCCAAACCCATCGCTCTTTCGCGAAAGTTGTGACGACAATTTGCCACCCGTTGCCGTTAGCGGACTTTTTTGTCGAGTCTCCGACTCGGTTCAACAGCTCTCCGGCGCCGATGACCGCGAAGTATCCAACTGCCGCGAGCAACGTCATCAAGTACAAACTGGGAGCCAACGTTAAGTGGCCATAGCTGCCAAAACTAGCTATTGCGCTCATCATGCCCATCGCCTGGCCGACCGTTTCGGACCGAAAAAAGATATAACCCACGCACACCGCCGAAAATGTCAGCCACCACGAAACGATTGTCGCTATCGGCCCCGACCATTTGAATCCACTCCACTTGCGAAACTCCTGCCACTGACGGTGCAGGACTAAGAGGATTCCATGGTAGATCCCCCACATCATCAGGAGAACACTGCCCTTGTGCCAGATCCCGAAAACGAACATGGCAATCACCAGCGCCAGATTTCGCCACCAGGCCTCAAATCGGATTGTAGCTAATGGCAAAAAGACAAAATCGCGGATCCAGAATGACATCGACATATGCCATCGCGTCCAGAACGACGAGATGGTGGTCGACAAATATGGCCGATTGAAGTTCTCATGTAGCTTGATCCCGAACAGGCGCGCTGCGCCAATTACGATGTGCGAGAAGCCGCAGAAGCTGAAGTACAACTGGAATCCATACGCGATGATGAGGCACCACACATCGATTCCGCTCAGCCGTTTCGCGGTGTCATTGAAAGCCGCGTCGACTCCGGCTCCCGCGTAAAGTCCGCCGCTCATGACTAATGCGAGAAGAGACATAAGCGTGCCAATCGCAACCCGACGCACGCCGGTCTTGAGATCGTCCTCGCTAACAGACCAATCCTGCCGGAATTGCGGCAGCATGCTCGACATTCGGCAAATCGGTCCTTGCAAAACCGTCGGCCAAAAAGACATGTACAGGCAGAACTCCAGAAGCGACGGATCCAGTTCTTTTTCGCGATAGAGTTCAAACAGGTAGCTGATGGCCTGGAATGTCCAGAAAGACACTCCCAGGGGAAACGCAATTCGTTGAAGCGCGGAAAGTGACGATCCGGGCGGCGCGACGGTGCCGAGCAAGGGCAGGTATTTGAAAACGCTCAACAGGGCTACATTGAGAAAGATTCCAGTCCACAGCCGCCCTGATGTGATCCTTTTCTTCAACCACTCGCCCAACCCATAATTCATGAGCGAACTGAAAATCAGCACTACGATCAGCCACGAGCCCCAGGTGTAGTAAAAAATCCAACTCGAGATCAGGTAAAGCCACTGGCGAAGCGTGACCGAACGGAGCCGAAAAGCCACCAGCCACACAACTACCAACCCGACTGCATAGCCCATAAGTTCTGATGTCATGATTGGCGGCCGAAGCCTTGAAATTCATTGAACGCTAATAATTCGCAATTACAATTGAATCTCATGTTCTCGTGGGAGATGCGGGTTGTCAACCCGCTTCAATAGCCGATTTCGGCCAGACCGAGCCAGGGAGAGTGCATTTGGAAATTCCGAAGCCTGTCGTAGAACCATCCGGACAGGCGAACGCAAATGGCTTATCCGCACCCGACGAAAAGCACACATCGCTGGCGGCGAACCTTGCCTGGCGCGCGTTAGCGAACTGGTCCGGTCAATTCGTTTCCTGGGCTTCGCTTCTAGTCGTAGTTCGACTGCTCTCGCCGGCAGATTTCGGACTGGTTGGAATGTCGGTTGTGCTCTTTTGGTTTTTGAAATTCTTCGGATCATTCGGGATTACTGCTTCCGTCACGCGTCATCGGGATCTAAGCGATGAGGCGCTCGCGCAATTGAACACGATGGGAGTCGTCTTCGGCGTGGGATCGTTCCTGCTCGCCTGCGTGTTTGTTTGGCCTCTCGCGCTTTTCTTTCGGAACCCGCGCCTGGTGCCGGTTGCAATTGTCACGAGTCTTGCTCTGTTCCCGCTCGGGTTGCGAAGCGTTCCCGAAGGCCTGATGAATCAGAAGATGCGCCTGAAATCGCTGTCGCTGTTTGACGCTCTGCGCGACGTCATAAGCGCCGGCGTGACAGTTTTGCTGGCGTGGATGGGCTTCCATTATTGGGCGCTGGTGCTGGGAAATCTGGTGTCGGAAATTGTCCGATGCGCGATCGTGTTAAGCGTGCAACGATACCGGTTCGCCTGGCCGCGGATGAGCACCATACGCGAGCCGCTGGTTTTCGGCGGCCGCGTTTTGGTTTCAAGCTTTGCCTGGTCAACTTACAACACGCTCGACAATATGACAGCCGGCCGCGTGCTCGGCCAGGCGGCGCTTGGTCTTTATGGCATGGCTTGGAACCTTGCCAACGCGCCTTTGGAGAAAATCGTCTCGCTCGTTACAACATTGATCCCAGCCTATCTTTCTCGAGTGCAGACGGATATGGCAGTAATGCGCAGCTATGTGCGATCTCTCACCGAGGCAATCGCGTTAGCAACATTCCCGGCGACGATCGGCATGGCTTTAGTTGCGCGCGACGCTGTTCCCCTCGTGATGGGGCACAAGTGGAATGGCATGATCGCGCCTTTGCAGGTGCTCAGCGCTTACGCCGCGTTTCGCTCGATCATCGCACTGTTGCCCAGGGTCTTGACCACGGTTGGCCAGGCCAGATTCGTTATGCGGGTTGAAGCTTCCGGGCTCGTGATTATGCCACTGGCTTTCTGGATCGGCAGCCACTGGGGCATCCGAGGCATTGCTTTCGGCTGGGTATTCGCGTATCCGATCTTAGCCCTCGCCGAATGTTGGCAGACGCTAAAGACGATCGGGATGAAGGCCGGAGAATACATCGGTGTGCTGCGTCCCGCTCTGGATGGCTCAGTCGCGATGATGCTGGCTCTGACCGCGATGCATTGGCTTCCTTTGCCCCGCCAATCTCCGTGGTTCTACCTGGTGAGCGAGGTCGGGGTCGGAGCCATCGTTTACGTGGGAACGATCTCAGTATTCCACCGCGGCAGGGTGGAGTACTTTCTGAGCATTGTGAAGAGGGCCAGGAAGCCCCGACTCAAAGTATCGGAGGAATCGGCCGTATCCTGAACACGGTCGAGCACGCAAACGCTTAGGACTTTCCTTTACCTCTTTGGGGGATGTCCTTCCGCCTGTATGTCCTGAGCCCTACGTTACCTTCTCGCTTTTCTTCCCCCTAGATACAGTGCGGATAGCTGGGGAAAAACGGGTTTCCCCCGGTGTGATCGAGGAGAGGTTCGTAATGTTTCAGAGAGTATCCCCCAGTTGTCTGCTCTCGCAATACAAAGGTGTGTCGTCAGGGCAAATTGCAGTTTTCCTGTTGAACCTCGGTTTGCTTGTGATGACGGGTTGCAGCGGAAGCGGTTCCAACCCGCTGTCTTCGGCGGCTTCGCAAATTCAGATTGCCGTTTCACCCAGCACCGCAACTCTTAGCCCCTCCGCACAACAGCAATTCACCGCAACGGTTCAAGGCACAACCAACTCCGCCGTGACCTGGATGGCGAGTGCTGGTTCGATTTCGAGCAACGGCACCTTCACTGCACCGGTCGCAAACAGCGGGACTCAGGTCACGATCACGGCCTCGAGCGTCAGCGATTCCACACAACGCGCCAGCAGCGTGGTGACGATTGAGCCGCCGGCAAAACTCCAAATTACAACTTCAACTTTGAGCGGTGCGATTGCGAATACACCTTACAACGCTGGTGTCGGGGTCAGTGGAGGCACGCCTCCCTACAAATGGTCGGTTTCCGCCGGATTGCTTCCGCAGGGCTTCACGTTACAGGGCACCACCGGCGCAGTCGCTGGCAGCACGAGCATAACAGGGAACTTCTCGTTTACAGTGAAAGTGACCGACGCGGCATCGAACTCCGCGGCGCAGAGCCTGATACTGTCAGTGGCGCCGGCGGTCAGTGGCAGCTTTGATGGTCCTGCTGAGTTGCCCCGCGTTTACCTGAATACGACATTAGCGGATACGCCGGCTCCGGGTCCCGTGGTTACGGTTGCCGCGAATGCAGACTTGCAGACAGCCCTGAATAACGCGAGCTGCGGCGACACTCTCGATCTGCAAGCGGGAGCGACCTACTCAGGCCAATATATTTTCCCGGCAAAGTCCTGCGACGACCAGCACTGGATCATCGTTCGCACCAGTTCTCCTGATACCACTCTGCCCCCGGAGGGCACGCGCATGACGCCGTGCTACGCCGGAGTTTCGTCCCTCCCCGGGCGGCCGGCATTTTCCTGTACCTCAACGAAAAATGTTCTTGCCGCAATTTCTTATGCCGGCACCGGAAACGGGCCCATCATGTTTGCTAGCGGCGCCAACCATTACCGGCTGTTAGGACTGGAGATCACCCGCGCCGCAAACGGCAAGGCCGTAACCGATCTCATCGTACGGGATGGCGACGGTTCCATGAGCCAAATCGTACTCGACCGGGTCTACATCCACGGCACGCCGGTTGAGGAAACCCGCCGCGGAGTCGATTTCAGCGGCGGCACAAGTATGGCGGTGCAGGATTCCTACATCTCCGACATTCATTGCAACACCAAAGGTACGTGCACAGACTCCCAAGCCGTTGCCGGCGGCGCCGGAGATCAGCCTATGGGGCCCTACAAGATCGACGACAACTTTCTTGAAGCTTCCGGGGAAAACATTTTGTTCGGAGGAAGTGAGGCGACGCAGACTCCGCAAGACATTGAAATTCGATTCAACCATCTCTTCAAGCCAATGCTGTGGTTGCAGGGACAGCCCGGTTATACTGCTCCTACGGTTATCGTAAAAAATCATTTTGAAATGAAAAATGCGCAGCGGGTCTTGGTCGATTCGAATGTGCTGGAAGATAACTGGGGCGGATTTACTCAGCACGGAGCCTCGGTCCTAATCGGGCCTAAAAATCCTGGCGGCGACGATGGCGCGGTTTGTCCTCTTTGCCAGGTCACAGACGTGACCATACGATATTCGACAATCAGCCACGTTGCGGGCGCTTTTGTTATCGACAATGGAGATGCGCCCGGCGGCGGCGCTCCTCTGGCGGGCGAACGTTATAGCATTCACGACGTGATTGCGGACGACATCAACGGAACCACATACATTGGCTATGGCACTTTTGTTCAGGTAGGCACGGTTGCTCAGCCGCTTCTGCAGAGTGTAGCGATCAATCACGTAACCGCTTTTCCGAACCGCACAATGCTCAGTATTGGCATTCCGACCACTTCGCCGATACCCGGTTTTGTTTTCAGCAACAGCATTGTCGCTGCCGCTCAAAACCCAGTTTTTTCCACGGGGAATTATGGTTCGGGCAATTGTGCATACCACCACGCCCAACCGGCGGAGTCAGTCACTGCCTGTTTTGCGCAGCCCGTGTTCTCAACGAACGCCTTTCTCGGCTCGACGTTCCCATCTTCCGAGTGGCCCGCCGGCAACTTCTTTTATTCTTCATCAACCGTCGGTTTCGTTAATTACAACAATGGAAACGGCGGCGACTATCATCTGGTGCCCTCGAGTCCGGCAATTGGCGCAGCCAGCGATGGCACCAATCTGGGAGCCAATGTTGACGCCGTGCTCACCGCCGTCAGCGGGGTTCGGTAATCCTCGGTTCGAGTTCTGCACCCGATTTCAGCCATCAATCGGTTCGCCTGCGAGGTGCTATTATCGGAACAGGCGCTACGATCTGACCGCCGTCCTTCCCGTTCTAACGCCAGGCGAAGCGACGCCGTAACAGCCGCATGCCCAAAACCTGGATCAAGAAATCGCTGGTGAAGACGGGAGCACTGCGCTTTGCCTCCAGATTCGCCGAGCCTGGTGTTGCCATCCTTATGTACCACTCTGTGATGGACGATCCGGAGGTAGCGGAAACAACTTTAGGCGGAATTGCTCACAGCAAGGACGTTTTTCGCAGTCAGATGGAAGTGATCGCAAAACGCTACCATGCCGTGAATCTTGATGATGTGCTGCTCTTTCTGAAAGGCGAAACAAATCTACCGCCAGGGGCTGTCGTAGTCACCTTCGACGATGGCTACGCCGACAACTATCAGGCCGCCATGGAAATCCTCAGTCCCATGGGCATCCCCGGCGTCTTTTATGTGACGGTCGATTGCATTGACAAGCAGATGCTGCCTTGGCCAAGCCGGTTGCGGCATGCGATTTTGATGTCTAACAAAGAGAACTGGATTGATCCCGACGGAGCGACGTGGACTCTGTCGTCCCCTGAGAATCGAAGTTGCGCATTCGCTCACGCGGCCGAGTGTTGCAGTAAGCTTACGGGAATTCTGCAGGCCCGATTTGTCGATTCAGTGTACCGCCAATTGGAGACGGAACCTCTCAAGCTCAACCAGCGGCCTATGCTCACGTGGGATGAACTGCGCAGCTTGGGGTGCAACGGTCACACAATCGGGTCGCATACGATGACTCATCCCAACATGGCTCATATACCTGAAAACGAGATGAGAACAGAGTTGGTCGAAGCAAAATGCCGGATCGAGCAGGAACTTGGCACGCCAATTCCACACTTCTCTTATCCATGTCCCGCCTTACAGCCGCATTGGTCGGATCGAACCGCGAACGCGAGCCGCCAGGCCGGCTACGCAACGGCCGTAACCACCAATGGCGGTGTCGTCCGGAGCAACGATAATCCGCTCGCGTTGCGCCGTATTCGCCCCAGCAAGACGGCAGACGGCCTGCAATGGAACCTGGAACGCGCATTCCTGAAGTCACGATCTGAAGCGCAACTCAGCCACCCCTAAAGCACGCCCTTCGTCTCGCGTTCGATCTCATCGAAATCCGCTCCGGGATCCTTACCATCCAAGCCTGCATGCTTAAACTTGCTGTGCTCTGAAAGACGATAGCTCCCGGCGCTTGCATCCTCCGACAAGCCAGCGTCTGCCATATTCTTTGGAGTCGGATTACCCTTCGGCCAGTCGCTTCCACCACCAATGATAACGTTGTGATCGAAGCGATACGAGGTGAAGCAGGAATGCAGGACATTATCGAGGAACCTCGATCCGGGACCGGCAGCGCAATTTCTCTCCTTGCCGCCACCGGTGGAAGTAACCGCGGCTGCCATGAAGATGCTGTTGGTAATGGTCAGTCGGTCCATTTGCGGATTGGTACGTGGACCCCCGATATTGAACAGCACGCGAGGAGGGAATGCCGTGAGATGGTCGATGGTAATGTCATGCAACGGAATTGCTGCTGTCTCGCCGGCAGCGGTGGAAATTTGCGCGAACAAGCCGCGGCCGTTGTAACGCTCGGCTTGAATATCGTCGATAACATCGTCATGGATGCTGTATCGGCCGCCATCTTTTGCCGCCGCTCCGTGCGCATTGACTCCGTTGCCGATCTGAAAGCCTCCGCCCACGTGACGAATGATGTTATAGCGAATTGTGATGTCGGTGACCTGGCAAGTGGGGCACACGCTCGAAGGACCGATGGCCTGATTCTTCGGACCCAACAAAATTGCCGTTCCTGGCTGTGAAAAGCCACCCCAGGTATTCTCCATGATGTTGCCTTCCAGCAATACGCGCTGGCCATTTTTCATTTCGAAAAGATTCTTGACGATGAACGGAGTGCCATCGCTGCCGCCGACGAATCCGGGTTGGCCTTTCATCCAGTTCATGGGCTTGAAGAAATGGTTGTGACGGATCTCAATATCGGCGGGCGTTGCGGTAGCCTCGGATCCTCCCAGGATGATGCATTCCGCGGCCGCCTCGAGAAAGTTGTTGTCGATCTTCCAGGGACCCATCGGGTCGTCCCCACTTCCTCCCGCGAGCGCCTGAGAGTCCACGCAGTTGCCGATGCAATGAAAGTCATTCAGATATGAATCCACAACCGCAACATAGCGAAGATGGCTAAGCATGATGCCGCGCGTGGTCTCGCTTTGCGCGGTGCCGTGAATCCACATGCGATCGAAAATCAGATGATCTGCCGCTTCCTTCTCCGGACCAATCAGGTTGGCGACGACTCCCAAAGATTCCGCGCGAGTGACTTCCAGACCGATCAAGCGATAGTGATTTGCGCCGCGAGCAATGACAACAGGTCCATTGCCGGTCTTTTTCTGGAACTCGATTTTCGCCAGGACGTTTTCCGGCGAGGCACACGAAAATGCGGGACGCCCGGGCAAAGACGAAACACCGGCATAACAAGGAGTCAGCCGCGTGCCTTCAGATGGGAGCTTCGAGTCTGGGGCACTGGTGCGAACGATTACCCAATGTGCGTCGTCGCACTTTTTTGCCGGCAGCACAAGTTCACTAAAGGTGGCCCCGGCTTGCAGTTGGACTGTATCTCCGCAAGAAGCCTGCTCAATGGCCGCAGAGGGGTCTTCGCCAGCATGCACCTGGATGATTTGTCCCGGCGCTGGTGTGTCTTGCAAAGAGCTCCTGACATGCCCTCTCGGCAGCTCGGCGGGACCGTCGTGATTGTCAGCCGCCGGCACTGCGGAACGGGGAGAAGCGACAGAGAGCGGCGAAAACGGATTTAGGCCGAGGAACAAAATCAAAATGGCGGGACAGCGACAGACTGCGGACTTCGGGAATTTCATAATTCTTCTGCCAGACGTTAAGGATATTAAAGCGACTACGGATTGGAAAGCTCGCCGCTGAGCAGCCTGCCGCTTAGTAGTCGTCCGGATCTTCCGGGGACTTCTGATCGCTGATAAAGTGTTCCGCGTGCCAGACGGAAGGAATCATGACGAACGGGCGTGGAACGTTTTTCAGGTTGAAGAAAGTGGAGAGTTCGTCGGTCGCGCGCGCATCGGCAAAACCCAGTATCCCTGGCTTCACGCCGAAATTCTGTTCGACAAATCGAGCTATGCTGCCGAAATCGTGGCGGCCATTATCGATAAAGCCGGCGGGAGTGTAGGCTGAAACGAAAATGAGGGGCACGCGGAAGCCATACTGGTAATCACCCTCCGGTTGCGCGAGGATAGTGGGAGGTTCGTGATCGTACCACCCTCCCCAGTCGTCCCACGTCACTAAAACCGCAGTAGTGTTCCAATAGCTGCTTCCGTCCGAATTTTTGCAGGCGCTTTGACCGACTGCGTTCACGATGGAGGCGACCCAGGATGGTCCCCCGGTTTGGGTCTTGCCGCCATGATCGGAGTTGTCCCCAGTGGGAATTACCCACGTGAGACTTTGAAACTTGCAGTTGCCGATATCTGTAAGAAAGTCCTTCGGATTCGTATCGACATCGTCCAGATATTCCGTGCCAGCGCACGTGCCTCCAGTCGGCTCGGTAGGCTGGCATATATGGTTGATAGCCTCGGGAGCGTTCCAATCGGATGAGCTGCTCGTGTAGTACTTCCACGTAATTCCGGAGGGCACGACGTCGGGGAGAGTGTTGTGTTCGAAGCAGGGAAAAATCTTCAGTGTCTCGTCATTGGGTGGCGTGACTTCGAACACGTAGGCGCCCGCTTCCGACTGGCATCCGCCGATGCCCTTAGAATCTTTGGTTTCGTTCCCAGAGACAAAAATGCCCGCGGCATCGTCCGACGCACTGGCCGCAGAAGTTGCGCCGAAGAGGAATTGATGTGCGGGCAGACTCTGGCCCTGATTGGTCTGGAACATGTAATTGGCCCAGCCGTATTGCTGCACCATTTGGATGTAGGGAGTTATGGTCCCGGTGGAATTATCCACATATTGGAAAGCGCAGCCTGAACACTGCGGCGAACTGTCCCCGTCCATCTTGCAAGCGCCCGTAGTTGCATCGAAATCGCATTGCTCGTTGAAGCCGTGATAACTGTGCGTGAGATTGTATCCGCCGTTAAGCAGTGTGCTGGTGGGCTGGATTATGCCGCCGCTCTCCTCCTTGTCGAGCCAATTGCTGGTCTGGATATCGTATTGCGTCTTGGTGGGTTTAGTGCTGCACGGTGACGATGTGCAGAGCGCGTAGAACATGTTGTCAGGAGTGCGGTTTTCTTGAACGACCAAAACTACGTGCTGAAAGCTTGAGATCTGGCTCGTGGCGAAGGCGGTAAAGGTGAGCAGAGAGAGCAGAACCGACAGAACTACCTGGTCAAAACTTCGCATCAAGAGCCCTCTTTAATCTTGGAAAAATAGCCGCTAAGCCGCAAACTCGCGCAAGAATAGCCCTTAAAGCTTTTCAAAGATTGCCGAGTCTGACAATCCTTTTCATGGATTGTCACGAGAAATTCATACAGGCTGAATGACGCCGGTGATACTCCCCGGCGCTGGCGGGATTAGATATCTATTGGCCGGTCCCGTCCTGGCACTGACCACGCTCAGAGTCCAGGACGGCCTTTTCACGGCTAGGATCGTAGCCTGCAACGATCCACTGCGAAAAGCCGTAACGGCAGGCCCACTGCTGGCGACTTTCCGGATTAGCGTCGACCAGGTAGATACGCGAAGCATGACGCCAATCGGCATGATTGAGATTAAGGTGTTGGGCTACAAAGCCGGGGCTGTCATGCAGAAATATCAGTCCGGAAACGTCAGGGCTCTCCACCGCCTCTCTTATCTTCCGATAAGGCTCACCGCGCCGGGAAAGCACATGGACCGCATAGCCCAACTGTCCAATCTGCAGGACTCCCAACACCAGAAGTGCAAAAACAATTCCTTTGCGGCGAATCTGCCAGCGCTCCGCCAACAAGCCCGTTCCCCGCGCCGCAAGCAAGACAAGGGCAAAGAAGGCTTCAAAATGAAATCTCTCACCAAAGAAGACCGCGTAACCTTCAGGGTGAAGCAGATATGCGAGCACTAATGCAACGTACAGGGCGGCCAAAATCGCAACTTCTCTCCGGTATCGATCCTCCCGAATAACGGCGTAGGCGGCGAGCAGGTGAAGAAAAGGAAAGCTTCCGAGAAGAGTCTCCCAGAGCATGAATGGACCGCTGTGAGCCATGCCACGCAAGACCACCACCGGATTTAGCGACAACTCGGGCGGAGCATCAACACCAGCCGCTTCGGCGTAAGGAGAGACAAGCCATCTGCCGGTATAAGTGTGGTTGTAAGCCAAAACTCCAGCTATCGCGATGGCACCGAACAAAGCCCCAACTACGACGACTTGAACCAGCAATTTGCGATTGTCGCGGGTGAGCCAGATTGCCGCAGAAGCCATCACAATAGTCACGACAAAAGCTGTATAAGGACGCACCTGGAACATGCACGCCAGGCAGGCAAACATTGCGGCGAAGTAGCGAACCTGGCGGGTCGAAAGCGCCACGCATAAACAGAGGCATGCCGCTGCGGCGAGAAGCGCGCAGAGCGCATGCGACATCATTCCGACAGAGTTAATCAGATAGAAAGGCGATAGCGCCGCAAAGACGACCGCTAGAGTTCCTGCGTCTCGCGAAAACCAACGCGATCCAATCGCTGCGATCACGACAAGCTGAAGTGTGCCAAAAATTGCATTCGGCAGCCATCGAGCGGAAATCAGGTAACCCAACGAAAGCACCAGCGGCCATCCCGGCGGAAATTTCGGAAACCATCCAAACGGGCGCAGGATGTGATTCGCGTAATGCAACTCGGCTGGTGTGGCCTTCACGCTCGAAGTCGCTCCGATCAACGGATCCGCCATGATCCGTCCACTTCTGTAAATGCGGGCCTGAAAGGAATATCCAGATTCGTCTGGATTCACCAGACCGCGCACCGCGAACCAGCTAAGAGGAATTGCCACTAACGCGAAACAGGCGATCACGGCCAGTGGGTTTACGCGCAGAAGTGGTTGGGTCTCGCGCGAATCTTTTTCCTGTCTGGCAAGATTAATTTTGTGTGAATATAACAACCAAAGTGCGCTCCCGAGGACTAAGCCATACTGGAGGACGAGGAGAAGAATGTCGGAGTGTACAAAACGGTGAGAGGCTCTAAGGAAAAGCGCGAGCAGATAAATCCCCACCGCACCCGCGAATGACCAAGGCGAAGCATTCCGCGTTTCGGCGGTTGCGGGCTGGAGAGTCTCGACTGGAGCGGATTTCGGCAAGGTAGTGGCAAGGCCCGTTGCATTATGACCGTGGTAAGATTGCGGTGTCAATCGAGGCGTCGAGGCTCGCGAACCGCTTCGGTTCCCGATATTTGTTCTGCGCTCGACGTCACACCGCAGCGACACTCCAACTACGGGAATTCTTCGGTTTTGTTATGAAACTGTCGGTAGTGATGCCGGTCTACAACGAAGTAGCAACTCTGCGCACCGTGATCAATCGCGTCTTGTCTGTCGGTCTCAACATTGAATTGCTCTGCGTGGATGACGGTTCGAAAGACGGTTCGCGCGAGATTCTCACCGATCTGCAGAGGCAATTGCCGCAAGTGCGGGTGTTTTTGCAGCCGCGTAACATGGGCAAAGGTGCGGCCTTGCGGCGAGGCATTCAGGAAGCGACTGGCGACTACGTAATCATCCAGGATGCAGATCTGGAATATGATCCCAAGGATTACCGTCAACTACTCGAACCACTCGAGGGCGGACAGGCGGATGTCGTGTACGGCTCGCGTTTTCTCGGGAGTGGGCCGCATCGCGTGCTTTACTACTGGCACTCCGTGGGCAACTGGCTTCTGACGTTGCTCTCCAACATGCTCACCAATCTCAACATGTCGGACATGGAAACCTGTTACAAGGTTTTCCGTCGAGAAGTAATTCAGTCCATTCCTATCGAGGAGGATCGCTTCGGCTTCGAACCGGAGATTACGGTCAAGATTGCGAAACGCAACCTGAGAGTTTACGAGGTGGGCATCAGTTATTGGGGACGAACTTACGCGGAAGGTAAGAAGATCGGTTGGAAAGATGGCTTTCGTGCGCTGTGGTGTTTGGTGAAGTATGCGTTGAAAGAGCCTCATGGTGCCATCGTCGCGGTTTCAACTCCCGAGGGGGCGGTCGTGAACCGGGGATGATGCGATGCCGTGGAACAGCCGCGGCGCGCAGACCGAAATATCAACCCACAAAATCTTATGTGTGGAATTTGCGGCATTTTCTTCTCGGAACGCGATTGGCACGCCAAGCGCGACGCATTGGCGCGCATGAATAGCCGCATTGTGCATCGCGGGCCGGATGACGAGGGCTTTTTTGTCGAAGAAAATGTCGGTCTCGCGATGCGGCGATTGAGCATCATCGACCTGAAATCCGGACACCAGCCGCTGGCGAACGAAAATCAGGACGTCTGGATTGTTTTCAATGGCGAGATCTACAACCATGCACAATTGAGAACTCAGCTTGAGGCCAAGGGTCACCGTTACCGCACCCGCAGCGATACCGAAACCATCGTTCATCTCTACGAAGAATACGGCCGCGATTGCGTCAAGCATCTGCGCGGCATGTTTGCGTTCGTGATCTGGGACCGCCGCAAACGCGGTCTCTTTGTGGCACGAGATCGGCTGGGTATTAAGCCGTTCTACTACCGGTGGGATGGAAAATCTTTTCTCTTCGGATCGGAAATAAAAGCAATCCTGGCGTATCCAGAAATTGCGGCGGAGTTCAACCGCGGCACGCTGGCCGAGTATCTCGCGTTCGGTTATATTACCGGTCCGGAAACGATGTTTGCAGGAATCAGGAAGCTGATGCCGGGGCACACGCTGGAGCTGGTCGAGGGCGGCGAACCGAAAATCGAACGCTATTGGGATCTGACGACAGAACCAGATCGAGAGCCCCAGTCACATGAATACTATGTGCGGACCTACCGGGAAATGCTCGAAAGCGCGGTTGAATCGCATTTGATGAGCGATGTCCCGCTGGGCGTTTTCTTGAGCGGCGGCCTCGATTCCAGCGCAGTCGCTGCGTTGACCGCGAAGATTCGAAACGATCGGATACAAACTTTCGCAGTCGGCTACGGCGAGGAGGAGTTCAGCGAGTTGCCCTATGCGCGGCAGGTGGCCGAGCACATCCGCTCGGATCATCACGAAGTCCGTTTGAGCAGGGAAGAGTTCTTCCGCACATTGCCGCAGTTGATCTGGCATGAAGACGAGCCGATCGTGTGGCCATCGAGTGTAGCGCTGTATCATGTGGCCAGGCTCGCGCGCGAACGAGTCACGGTGGTGCTTACCGGTGAGGGCAGCGACGAAACGTTGGCGGGCTACACGCGCTACGCCTGGACTCTTCTGAACTCAAGAATGGATCGGACGTACCGTGCGCTGACGCCTTCGTTTTTGCGGACCTCATTGCAGGCAGTAATTGGCGCCGCGCCGCTCCCGGCCACCATTCATCGCAAGCTGGAGCACACATTTCTGATGCGAAACGGAGAAAGCTGGCCGTCGTTTTACTTCGACAATTTTTATTCAGCATTTTCTGCAAACGAACTCTCGGAGTTGCTGACGCGCGGGGCACTCGACACCGCAGGTCACGCCTACGATGGCTCAATGCAGGCGTGGGAGCGGTCTTCAGGCGACATGCTGCACCGCTTGCTGTATACGGATATCAACGGCTATTTGATCGAACTATTGATGAAGCAGGATCAAATGAGCATGGCAGCATCGATCGAAAGCCGCGTGCCGTTCCTCGATCATCCGCTGGTGGAATTCACAGCGCGGATTCCCGCCAGCCAGCAGATCAGAGGACTCGCAGGAAAGTTCATCCTGAAGGAAGCAGTTGCAGATCTGCTGCCGCGGGAAATTATTTATCGAAAGAAGATGGGATTTCCCACTCCATGGGCCTATTGGCTCGGGGGTTCGCAACTACGGGAGATCGAGCGCCTGCTTTTGGAGCCACGAACTGAGGCGAGGCGCTTGTTCCGGCCCCAGGCCATCCAGCAGATCTTCGCCGAACATCGAGCCAAGCATCGCGATCATGGAAATCGCATATGGCGATTGCTGAATCTCGAGTTGTGGCAAAGAGTTTTTATGGACGGTGAAGCAGATTTTAGCGCTGGTGTTTCTACACAGCGCCTCTCAGCGCGAAACTGATAACCACTTCCAACCTCACCTGATGCGGAAAAAAATAAAGCTGGCGACACTCCAGTTGCTAAAAGGAGCGGGAGTGTTCGAGCGCGTATTGAACAGCCGCTGGCGGTGGGATCGGCTGCTGATCCTCTGCTATCACGGCATCGCTTTGGAGGATGAGCATCGCTGGAGGCCGGCGCTCTATATCGAGCCTGAGTTGCTGCGCAAACGCTTAGAAGTGCTTCGGGAAATGCGCTGCTCGGTGCTCCCGTTGAGCGAAGCTCTGAGCCGGCTGCGTTCCCGCGATCTCCCGCCACGCAGCGTCGCGATTACGTTCGACGACGGCACCTACGATTTTTATAAACACGCCTACCCCCTACTGAAACTGCACGGCTTCCCGGTGACGGTTTATCAGACGACTTATTACACCGACCACGAATTACCGGTTTTCAATCTGACCTGTTCGTACATGCTCTGGAAGCGGCGTGCCGAGTCGCCGATCGATGCAAGGGACCTCGGTTTATCAGAATCGATGGCCTTGCGGACAGAAGTTGATCGTCACCGCATCGTGCGCGGCCTACTCGACATCGGCGAAGAAATGAAAATGAATGGTGAGCAGAAAAACGATCTGGCCCGGCGGCTGGCAGCCATCCTTGGATTTGACTTCGGCGAGTTTACGACGAAACGCATATTGCAACTAATGAATGCCCGAGAGGTCGCCGAAGTTGCGGCAAACGGAGGGGACGTACAACTGCATACCCACCGTCATCGCACGCCGAATGACGAAGTTTCCTTCCGGCGCGAGATCACCGACAACCGCGAAAGAATTCGAGCCTTGACCGGTCGCGATGCGAATCATTTCTGTTATCCCGCCGGCATTTATCGCAGGGAATTCGCTGAATGGTTGGAGAAGGAAAGTGTCGACTCTGCGGCCACCTGCGACGCGGCGCTGGTTTCGCGTCGGGATAATCCGTATCTGCTGCCGAGACTTGTGGACACCACCGGGAGAAGCCGGCTGGAATTTGAGAGCTGGATCTGTGGAGTGGGGCATCTGCTTGCTTTTCGCCGGGCGGCTCCGCAGCAGTACAGACTGCCCAGGGATTGAACGGAGCCGCTACATGCCCAGCCGCGCGAGAATATTGGTTCTTGATGGACATAGCGCAGCGGCGCTAGCAGTCACACGGTCCGCTGGGTTGGCGGGGAATTGGGTCGCGGTTGGGGCGAATAAAGGCCTGTTTGCCGCTGCAAATCTGTCGCGTTACTGTCAAGCGACCGTGGATTATCCGTCGTCCACCGTTGAAATAGAAGCTTTCGTGGACTCGATCGTCGAGTTCGCACGCGCCCATTCGATCGATCTCATTGTCCCCGTTACCGATTGGACCCTGCAGCCGATCTCGCAACAGCGCAAGCGGTTCGCGGGATTGTGTCACTTAGCCGTACCGTCGCAAGCCGCGCTGGATATCGTTTCCGATAAATCCAGCACGATCAAGTTGGCTGAGTCGGTGGGGATTGATGTTCCGAAGACCTTTCTAGTCGAATCGCCCCGCGATCTCGAACGGTGCGGCGATTGCAAATTCCCAGTGGTGGTGAAGGATCGATTCTCGGTGCGCTGGGCGAAAGGCAAAGCCGTGTTCGGATCTGTGGCCTACGCTTATTCTGCGGCCGAGTTAGAGAAAATAGTAAACGAGCGACTTCGAGTCGCGGGCGACGTATTGATCCAGGAATTTGTCTCGGGTGTTGGAATCGGTCTTTCCTTTTTCATTGCCGGGGGACAAACGCTGCTGCCGTTTCAATGGGAGAGAATCCGAGAAGTTGACCCGCGAGGATCAGGCAGCAGCGCAAGAAAGTCAGTTCCGCTGGACGCAGCGCAGGCCTCGCTCAGCGCTAAATTGATCAGCGAAATGGGTTTCGAGGGAGTTGCCATGGCCGAGTACAAACGCACGAAAGATGGCCGGTTCATATTTATGGAAGTCAACGGCCGCCCTTGGGGATCGATCGGGTTGGCCATCGCCAGCGGCATTGATTACCCGCGGTATCTCATCGAGTGGCACCTCGAAGGAAAGTTGCCACCAGCCTCTGTTCCTTATCGCGAGAAAGTAGTTTGCCGCCGCGTCGTTTCGGAGTTGACTCATCTCAGCGCGCTCCGCGCCGGAGCGCCCGCCAATTGGCCGATTCCGTATCCGACTTTTTGGTCAAGCCTCGTTAAGATGGCGCTGCCCTGGCGACCGGGCATGTGCTACGACGATTTGTGGTTATCAGATCCACGTCCGGGAATTGCGGGAATCCGCAACTGGTTTCGGTCTCGAATGAAATGAAAAGGGTCGATGCAGCGACTTCACCAAATTGCTAATGCAGGTCTGCAACTGGCGGCAGCAGAATCGAGTGACTTCAAGATCGCCGGTGTAGGGATCTGGAATCTCTCGAAACTGCCAATCGCCTTCCGCGTACGCGCTCAGCATATAAAATTTGTTTCGAAACTCCGGGTAGAGCGTCAGCAACTCCGCTTTGTTCTGAAAGTCCATCGCCAGGATACAATCTGCCCGCTCCACAATTTCGCGGGTCAACGGCTTGGATCGGTGCTCAGCCAGCGAAATACCGAGTTCCGAAGACGCTTCTTGCGCCCAAAGGTGCGCTTCACGCCCAGAATTCGTATGCAGCCCGGCAGAGACGATTTGGAATTGTTGTTCTCTTTCTGTCTCCCTGAGCGCTCGGCGCATCAGAAATTCCGCCATGGCGCTGCGCATAATGTTGCCGAAGCAAACGAAAACGAACGACCGCGCCGAAGGCGGAACAAGTCGGCGACTACCGCTGCGAAGCCCCATAGTGTCCAGCAATCGTAACCGTGCATATGTCTGGCCAGCCTTGGGGCCCAGACGCAGAATTATGCTGCGCTGTTTGAGCAAAAAATCCGGTATGAATTTGCGCAAAACGTCCTTCGATGCTGATGCAAGGGTCCGTGCTGGAGCCTTGGTCACGAATGCAAGCCTCGTTGGGAAACCAGCGACGCGGCTGCAGCTGAGGCCAGTTCGTATCCCAAGCTCTGCATTAGATCGCCCCACGCGGATTCGATCGCTTCCACCGATTCTGGGGCAAGCTGCGATTTCCATCCTCCGCTCGTAGCCGAGCGTACGAAAGGCTTGTCGCTGCGAGTTCCCTTGGTGAGAACCCATCGGCCAGCTTCCTGTTTCTCCAGCGCGCGCATTCTCTCTGGAGAACTTAGGTCGATTGCCCGCTGAAGCGCGCCCACGCTGGTATCGATTTTACGGAACGAACAGCAATCAAGAAATTCGACGAGGCGGGTGAGCGCGAGAACGGAATCGGCCTTCATATCCTCATAGCGAAGTAGCAGAAATCGAGGATCGTCTTTCCGCAGCGCGATCCAACTCAGCACGCTGTCGCGCCATGAGCCGAACTTGCGATCGAACTCCGCGGCAATGAAGCGGGGAACAAAGCTGGTGATTGGATAGTCGTCGGGAATATTTCTTGCCTTCACGTTATGGTGATAATACGAAATCGCCACGTCGCGGGGATCGCGCACGATGTAGATCACGTGCGGATAATGCGGCTGAAAGCATTCGTGACTCTTTATTATTCGAGGCCGAGGCAGGCTCCGCAGAAAGCGTTCGGTGTTGAAGTAGATTTCTGGAATTCTGGATTCGATGTTGGAAAAGGTGACTGGAGCGTCTTGGTAGATTAAATTTCCCAACAGAAAGCGCGCCCATGTATTGCCCGACCTGGGATAGGAAACAAGAAAAACATCGTCAGGAAAAACCGTTAATCCCCGGCCCGCCAACTGCCGCCCAGTGAGCACGCGTCCCGTTTGTGCCAGGGCAGCGAAAATCCTGCCGACGGTATTATCGCGTGATTGCATAGACCGATTTACTTAGAGCTCCATAGGGAAGATCGCATGCCCACACTACGAGCGTCCCAGCAAATACCGGGCGCGCAAGCTATGCAGGCCCTCCATCAGCGCGGCAAGCTTGCCCGTGACCATAGGCGCCACCGCCAGTCCGAGCAATGCAAGACTAACCTTCCATTTCCAGGCATGGGAGTTCGCTTGCCTAAGGCACACTCTAGCCTGATCGAATTCTCCACGATGGAGGCACTGCTTTCCTTCCTCGAGGAGATATTGCGCGCGAATCTCGTTAGCCCTGGTTTGAACCAGCGCATGATCGGATTGCACGAGCGGAAGCGTTTGCAGAGCCTTCTCAAGGATTTTCCAGTAGGCCTCAGCCATCTTGGCTCGGGAGGCGCTCAAAGATCCCGGCCGGCCGCCATTCAGCCGCACCTGTACTTTGGTTGTATAAGCGATCTTCGCTCCATAAAAGGCCATGCGCAGCCACATATCGTAGTCATCGCAGCGAGGCAGAGTTTCATCGAACATTCCTACATCGACGAATGCACTCTTCCGCGCGACCACGGTGGAGATCGGAATCTGGCAGCGTTCCAGCACAAGCGCTTCGAAATTTGCCGGTCCGCGCGATGGGCACGTATCCATAAACGAGAGAGGGCGCTCCGCATTGCGCAGCGAAAGGCCATTGCAATATGCGAGGCCCAGACCTGGGGTCTGTTCGAAAAGCTCCATCTGCGCTTCAAGGTGAGTTTGCAGCCATGCGTCATCGGAGTCGAGAAAGGCGAAAAATTCCCCCCGCGCTTGTCTAATCGCTGTATTTCTCGCTCCGGCAGCGCGCTTATTTTCCTGCCTCACATACACGATCTTATCGGCGTGCGTTTCGAGATAGGGCGCGAGAACCCGCTCGAGTTCTGGAGTATCCGGCGATCCATCGTTTACAACTACGATTTCAAAATCCTGAAAGCTTTGTTGGAAGACAGAATCCAACGACGCCGCAATCAGCGCGGCCGTATTGTAGGACGGCATAATCACGCTGACGCGAGGCTTCCGGTCTGGTCTTTGAGCTGGCATTGTCCCTTCGTCTATTAAAAAAAACCTACGAGTGTACGGTTTCGTTCTGTCCCGCCAGAATGCGATTTACCGCCTCAACTCCCATCATCACAGAGTGATCCATATTGCCGATTTCATAACGCCAGGCTCCAAACCGGCCGCGCGAGTAAATCTCTTTTTGCATCATTGCAGGCTGCAAAATCGATAGCGCCCGGTCGCGCGCGAGCGTCGGAATCGGATAGGAATACGGCACACAGCGATGATACCGCGAGATAATGCGGCTGCGGTCACTCTCCTCGAGCATTCCCGCACGAACAAGGCCGGCAATCACCTGGTCCGTAACCTGGGCAGGATCCGGCGTTTCGTCCACTTTGTAAGACACCTCACACATCAGAGAGCTGTAACGCTCAGTATCTCCACCGGGGACATTGAAAGGGGAGTAGTGTGAAAAGTACGTGGCGCGATAGCAGGGTATATCCGGATCGGCAAAATAGATCCAGCATTTGCCGCTTTCGATTTTCTTTTCCAGCCCAAGGCCAATTACCAGCAAATTGTTGTGATGGAGATCGGCTGCCGCGTCTAACAACCGGGCCTCTTTTGACTCCAGCATATGGGTCAACAGATCGAGAGGAGTCGTGGAAATTAAAACATCGTAGGAATCGCCGGAGCCATCAGCAAACGAGACGCGCCGTTGCACGTCATCGACTGCCGCCAGTCGTTTCTCAGTCTTGATCTTTTCTGGAAACAGCTTCGCCATCCGCCGATAAATCTCGCCGGTTCCTCCATACAGCGGAAATTTAAACTTGCTGTTCGGTCCCCAGCCCGCATCGTCGCGTTCGTAGAGCACGTTCTCCAGCAGACGGCGGAAATCTACCACCGACACCCGCTCGGCCATCCACGATTTGGACATTTGTTCCAGCGGCGTCGTCCAGACCTTTGAGTTGTAGGGGAACATGAACTGTTCGGCGATCCCGTCGCCGAACGTGGCTAGAATCCACTCGCGAAAGTTTGCCGGGTTCGCAGAGCCGTTATTCGCAGCCGCGCGGGCTGCGCCTAGGAGGCAACTCACCTGCACGGGCTTGGGAAGATATCGCAGATTGTTCTGGAAGGGATAAGGGATCCACGACTCGCCTTTTACTATCCAGCTCTCGCGAACCAGTTGGTTTTCTTCCTTGCCCAGCATTTCATCGACAAGCTTGTCGAAGTAGGGATAGTGCGAAAAAATGACGTGCCCGCCTTCGTCCCAAACGAAGCCGTGTTCGTCCACATGCGAAGAGGAGTGCCCGCCTAAATAATCGGTTTTCTCGTACAGTACCCAGCTCTCATAGCCAAGTTCGTGCAGCCGATATGCTGCACCCAG
>Ga0116135_1000487_pt1 | contig 22042 bp, 19 predicted proteins | sample June2015DPH_20_1_FD_89738 | JGI IMG/M metagenome (GOLD analysis project Ga0116135, IMG submission 89738) | Peatland microbial communities from SPRUCE experiment site at the Marcell Experimental Forest, Minnesota, USA - June2015DPH_20_10 | ecosystem: Environmental > Terrestrial > Soil > Wetlands... | reverse complement strand
GCCATGGGGACGTGGCGGCGCGGTGACCGTGGGCATGGATGGGCCCGTGGACGATGTACCGATTCCGGCTGGTTCTGTGTGGAACATGGTGTATGACCCGAATGCGGCTGAGGGGTTTGTGCCTTCTGTGACGCACGAGGAGTTGTGGCGGAGGCTGGAGGCGTTTCTGGGCGAGGTGATCCCGGTGGCGGAAGAGGCTGGCGTGCGGCTGGCGCTGCATCCTGACGATCCACCGATGCCGACCATGCGGCAGCAGCCGAGGCTGGTGTATCAGCCGCATATGTATCAGCGGGTGATCGATGCCGCGCCGGGCAGGAGCAATGGGCTCGAACTGTGCGTGGGCACGCTCGCGGAGATGACCGAGGACGACATCTACGAGGCGCTGGACAATTACAGCCGCCAGGGGCGGGTCGCTTACGTTCATTTGCGCAATGTGCGCGGGAAGGTGCCGCACTATCGCGAGACGTTCATCGACGAGGGCGACGTGGATATGACGCGGATTCTGACGATTCTGGATCGGAATGGGTTTGACGGGGTGGTAATTCCGGATCATAGTCCGCAGATGTCGTGTTCGGCGCCATGGCATGCGGGGATGGCGCACACACTCGGGTATATTGCAGGGGTGCTGGCGATGTTGCATCATGATAAGCTGCGGCCGTCTGCGTAAGACCCCTCGGCATATCCAGGCGTTGGCTGGACTTCTATTCTTATCTTGGTTCATGGGGAGAATTCATGCTGACTCGTCGTCGTTTTTCCGCTCTTGCTACTGCTGCAGCTGCTGGGGCTGCGATTGCAAAACCGCTCGGAGCGCAGCCGGGCACAACCAGGTCTGGTGTCGAGTTCGGAGTGCAGCTCTACACGGTGCGCAACGACATCAGCGACCTGGGCAAGACGCTGCGGCTAATTCACGACATTGGCTATACCAGCGTGGAGACCTTTCCGCCGGTCTATAACCGGCCGGCGAAGGAACTGAAGACGCTGATCGAGGGGATCGGGCTGAAGGCGCCGAGCGGGCATTTCGACTATGCGACGCTCGAAGAGAAAGTGGACTATGCGGCGGAACTGGGGCTTGAGTTCATGATTTGCCCGATGATTCCGCGGGAATTCTGGAACTCGCTGGACGGGTTCCACAAGGGCGCGGAGCACTTGAACAAGGTGGCAGCCAGGGCGCAGGCGGCAGGGCTCAAGTTCGGCTACCATCCCCACAATTACGAATACATGCCCTTGGAAGGCGGGCGCGGGATTGACGTGCTGATGCGGGAGTTCGACCCGGCGATCCGGCTGGAACTGGACATTTATTGGGCCACCGAGGGCGGGCAGAATCCGCTGGAGATGATGAAGAAGTACAAGGAGCGGCTGGCGCTGATCCATATCAAAGATCGGAAGCCGTTTGCAGGGTTCAGCTATGTGCCGGATGCGCTTGCTGCCCATTTCACCGAGGCCGGGTCGGGGACGATTGACTGGAAAGCAGACCTGGGCGAAGCTCGGCGGCCGGGCGTGAAGCAGTTCTTTGTGGACCAGGACGGGTCAGACCTGCCGGTGGAACAGAGTTTGCGGGTGAACTGGCGGTATTTGTCACAACTCAACTTTTGAAGCGGAATCTGAGTAAAAGTGACCTCTCCGGGCGTCTTGAATGTGGCCTTTTTGGGAAAAAGCCACTTGGCGGGTGTGTTTTCCGGTTATATCTACTCGGGTTCGGCTACAGGCCGGTTTAAGTTTCGCCTTTCGGTCAACGGTCTTGAGGGAAGGCTCGTCTAACAGCTAGAAAGTGTGCCTGGACCAATCATGATGAAGCGAAACCGAACGATTTGTCTCTTTTCCCTGGCGGCGATTTCACTCGCGGCCAGTTCCACCGCCCAGCAACCTCCGGCAGGTCAGCCGGTGGCGACCCTGAAGATTCAGGCTCGGGAAGTGGTGTTGCCGGTGACGGTGCGCGACAAAAAGGGCGCGCTGGTGACCACCCTCAAGTCGAGCGACTTTACGCTGACTGAGGACGGGCGGCCGCAGACGATCAAGAGCTTTTCGCGGGAGAGCAATTTGCCCTTCCGCGTGGGGCTGCTGGTGGATACGAGCCGCAGCGTGTCTGGCGCCATGGACTCGGAACGTAAGGCGGCGGAGAAGTTTGTGGACCTGATGCTGCCGGCTGATCCGAAGGCCGCTTCGCCGGCGCTGGCGGACCAGGCATTCCTCATCCACTTTGACCGCGAGGTGGAGTTGCTGGAGGACTTTACGAACTCGCGCGACAAGCTGCACCGAGAGCTGGACGACATGGGAGCGACGCGCGCCGAACAGAACTCGAGCCAGGGACCGGAGACCAGCAGCGACGACCGCAGCGACCGTCCGCAGCGCACGCGCGGCGGCACGCAGCTTTACGACGCCATTTATCTGGCTTCCCATGAGCTGATGGAGCCCAAGGATGGGCGCAAAGCGCTGGTGGTGTTCTCTGACGGCGTGGACCGCGGCAGCAAGGAGACGCTCAACGACGCGGTAGATGCGGCGGACAAGGCCAATGTGGCTGTCTACACGATCTACTTCAAGGGCGAGCAGGAGAGCAACGGATTTGGGAACGGATTTCCCGGCCAGCGGCGCGGCGGTGGTTATCCCGGCGGAGGGGGTGGATACCCCGGTGGCGGCGGTGGTTATCCCGGTGGTGGCGGCGGTAATCGGCGCAACGGCGGGTCTGGCGAGGCGAATGTGGACGGCAAGAAGATTATGGAGAAAATTGCCACGCGCACCGGAGCCCGGTACTTCGAAGCCAAGAAGAAAGACAACCTGGACGAAATCTATGGGCAGATTGCCGAAGAGCTGCGCGGGCAATATCTGCTCACCTATACACCGGATAAGGCCGATCCCGATGGAGGCTTCCACAAGATTGCGCTTAAGGCCAGCAACGGCGACCTGATCGTGGTGACGCGGGAAGGGTATTACGCCCCAAGCGGGGATGCTAAGTAGGGCATTTGCGGGCGGGAGAATTTTTTTGAAATACCTATTTCTAAAATAGGTATTTCCAGTGTAAACTTCCTCCCATGGCGAAGAATCCCGAACATCGCGATCTTTTTCCTGGCGCGCTCGAGATCATGATCCTTCAGTCGCTCAGACTGAAGCCAATGCATGGCTATGCGCTGGTGAAACACATCAAGGCAGTTTCCGACAACCTGCTGCAGGTGGAAGAGGGCTCGCTGTATCCAGCGCTGCAAAGGATGCTGCGCGAGGGTTGGCTGGAGTCCGAAACGGGCACGTCGGCCAAGGGGCGGCCTACAAGAATCTACAAATTGACCAATGCGGGGCTGCGGCATCTCGAGGCAGAGGTGGTGAGCTTCGAGAAGATGTTTGCCGGAATCACGCGCGTGCTTGCAGTGGCGAGGGCCTAATGCAGATACTGAGCCGAATTTTTGACCGCCGACGCCGCTACGACGATCTCTCCGTTTCGATCCAGGAGCACATTGAGCTGCGCGCGGAAGAGCTGATGGAAGAGGGCATGCCGCGGACCGAAGCCGAACGGACCGCACGCCGCGAGTTTGGCAATGTTACGCAGATCAAAGAGCGCAGCCGCGAGGAGTGGCAGTGGGCATGGCTCGAATCGATCCTTGCGGATCTAAAGCTGGTGCTGCGGCGGCTGAAAAAGTCGCCGGGATTTGCAGCGACAATTCTGCTGACACTGGCGATCGGTATCGGAGCGAATACGACGGTCTTCAGCGTGGTAAATTGCGTGCTGCTGAAGCCGCTGCCTTATCCGAACTCCGGCGAACTTGTAGATCTCTCGCTGAATGCTCCGGGCGCGGGAGGGCTGGCCAGTTTTGCGAGCGGTTTGCAGCTCTCGCCGTCGATGTTTCTGACTTTCTCAGAGAACAACAAGACGTTCCAGTCGATGGGAATCTGGACCTCGTCCAGGTCCAACGTGACCGGCGTTGGCCAGCCGCACCAGGTGAACGCAGAACTTGTCAGCGACGGCGTGCTTCAGACGCTGAACGTGCCAGCAACAGCAGGGCGATGGTTTACCGCCGCGGACCAGGACCCGCGCGGGGCAAAGACGGCGATCCTTGGTTATGGCTACTGGCAGCGCAGATTTGGCGGCGATCGGGGTGTAATTGGCCGCAGCATTCAAGTGGATGCGCAGACGCGGGAGATTGTGGGCGTGATGCCCCGCGGGTTCCGGATGGTGGACAACGATTTCGATGTGATGATGCCGATGGCGATCGACCGGTCGCAGCTGAGGCTCGCCCCGTTCGGTTATAGCGGCATGGGGAGGCTCAAGCCGGGGATCACTCCAGCGCAGGCAAGCGCCGATGTGGCGCGGCTGCTGCCGCTGTGGATGGACTCCTGGTCCAACGGCCCTGGGACGAATCCTCACTACTACGAGCGGTGGTTGATTTCGCCCAACTTCCAGTTGCTCAAGAAGCAAGTGATCGGAAGCGTGAGCAATGTGCTTTGGGTGGTGATGGGAACGGTGGGCCTGGTGATGCTGATTGCCTGCACCAATGTTGCGAATCTGCTGCTGGTTCGCGCTGAGTCGCGTCAGCAGGAGTTGCTGATCCGCTCAGCGCTGGGCGCAGGCCGCGCGCGCATTGCACGCGAGCTACTGGTGGAGAGCGTGACGTTGGGGCTGATGGGTGGAGTGCTTGCGGTAGGTGTGGCGTATGCAGGCCTGCGGCTGCTGACGGCGATCGGACCAGCTGACTTGCCGCGGCTGAGCGAGATCTCGCTCGATGGCGGCTCGCTTCTGTTCGCGCTGCTGCTGTCTGTGTTTTCCGGGCTGTTCTTCGGCTCCATCCCTGTGTTTCGCTACGCGCGCGCGAGAGCGGCGACGGCGCTGATGGGCAACAGCCGGACCGCAAGCGCCAGCCGCTCTCGCAACCGCTCGCGCAATGTACTGGTGGTCGCGCAGGTAGCCATGGCGCTGGTCTTGCTGGTGAGTGCGCTGCTGATGATCCGTACCTTCGCCGCGCTGCGTACCGTGGATCCGGGATTCAGCGATGCCGCGCATGTGCAGACGGTGGGCATCTGGATACCTGATTTGCTTGAGCCGGATGCGGAGCAGGTAACGCGTACCCAAAACGAAATTGCCGGCCGGATCGCCGCGATTCCCGGCGTTACATCGGTGGGGTTCGCAGGCGGTGTGCCGATGGAGGGATTCGATCCGAACTGGGATGAATTGCGCGTCGAAGGCAAGAACTACGAGGGCGGCGAGCCGCCGCTGATGCTTTTCAATTATGTTTCTCCGGGATTTTTCGGGGCAATGGGGACGCGCATCGTAGCAGGCCGCGACTTCACCTGGGACGATAACTACAACCTGAGGAACAACGTTGTTGTTTCAGAGAATTTTGCCCGCGATTCATGGGGCTCGCCGGCGGCTGCCGTTGGAAAGCGGGTCCGCCAGTTTACAAACATGCCGTGGCAGCAGGTGATTGGCGTGGTCGAGGATGTGCGGCAGCATGGCCTGGATCAGCCTGCACCGGCAATTCTCTACTGGCCGGCGATGCTGATGAGCCCATACACGCGTCCACCTACCATCGATGGGCCGCGTGCGGTGAGATTTGCGATTCGCAGCAATCGCGCGGGGACCGAGGGATTTCTTCACGAGCTGCAGCAGGCAGTGTGGTCAGTCAATCCGAATCTGCCGCTGGCCTCGGTGCAAACCATGCGGGACTTTTTGAGCAAGTCGCTGGAGCGCACCTCGTTTACGCTGGTGATGCTGGCGATTGCGGGATCGATGGCGCTGGTGCTGGGAGTGATCGGCATCTACGGTGTAATTTCGTACTCTGTGTCGCAACGCACGCGCGAGATCGGAATTCGCCTTGCGCTGGGCGCGCAGAAGAGCGAGTTGAAGTGGATGTTTGTCCGCTCCGCACTTGCGCTGACGGGCGCGGGCGTGGTCATTGGCGTTTGCGCGGCCGCAGGGCTGATGCAATTGATGAAGTCCCTGCTGTTCAGTGTTAGCCCGCTTGATCCGGTCACGTTTGTTACCGTGCCGCTGGTGCTGGCGGTTGCGGCCATGGTGGCAAGTTATCTTCCGGCGCGGCGCGCCTCGGCAGTGGATCCGGTCGAGGCGCTGCGGGTTGAGTAGTGCTCTCGAATTTTTCGCGAGCCCTTATTCCTCTTCGGCTTTCACGAAGAAGTGGCGCAGGTCTGCCTGCCCGAACGATGTGGTGATCGCAACGTCGGCTGCGTCGCGGCCTGTGGCCATGAGAATGCGGCCGATGCGCGGCTGATTGTTGCGCGCGTCGAATGTCCACCAGCGGCCGTCGAGCCACGCCTCAAACCACGCGCTGAAATCCATGGGCAAGCGGACAGGTACGCCAATGTCGCCGAGATAGCCGGTGGCGTAGCGTGCGGGGATGTTGATGGCGCGGCAGAAGGTGACGGCGAGATGCTGAAAGTCGCGGCAAACGCCGACGCGCTCAGTGTAGACATCGAGCGCGGTTTTGGAGGGACGGGCCATCTGGTAGTTGAAGGCCACGTGGTTGTGGACCCAGTTGCAGATGGACTGCACGCGATTCCAGCCGGGCGCGACGTCCCCAAACAATTCGACTGCGATGTTGGAAAAGCGATCGACTTCGCAGTAGCGGCTGTTGAGGAGAAAACTGAGAACCTCGTTGGGCAGATCGCCGACTGCCGATTCGCGGGCATTCCAGTTGTAGGGGTCGGGCTCGCCCGAATCGTTAACCAGCGTGGTGCTGCTGAGGCGCAGAGGGCCCGGAGGCGCAACGAAGCGCACGCAGCGGTTGCCAAAGCTGTCAATGTAATGGCTGACTTGAATGTCCGGCTCGATCTGCAATTCATCCGGCTCGATCAGGTCGTGCGCGCGCGAGGGATGGACATTGAGCAGCGCGACGATCGCGACCTCGGCGGGGATTTCGAATTGAATATCGTAAGCAAGGCGAATCAGCATTCGTTGGTGGTGGCCTCAGGCTTTTTGTGGCCTCTGGATTTGAGCATACGGGAGAATCAGGCTCCCGCGGCAAAGATAAACAACGGTGATGGGAACTCGTCGCTGGAATGTGCGGAAACACTGCACACTCCAGCGACTGGTTTCAGGCCGATTCCACGATGTGAAGCCGCGAATGGAGACTTACGCCAGGACCTTTTGCTCAACCGGCGTCGTGATCTGGAGGAGTTCGTCGAAGAGCGCACGGTAGTGAATGATGGCTGTGCGCAACTCTTCCGTCGTGGCTTCGTTTCTTGCCGCGCGCAGTGTGACTTCGTGCGCGCTGCGGTAAGGGCCGACGAGCAGCGCATGATTGACGGAGATATCGGCGGCACGCTCTTCAAACGTGGCTGTGGGATAGCCGCGTGCCTGCAGGAGCGAATTGACTAGCTCGTCGGCTTCAGTAGCAGCGGCCCTGGGCTGATCGACAAATCGGGACTGCACGACTTCCCACTCGGCAATATAGCGATTGCGCTCTGATGCCGTGAGGTCTCGAATCTTGAGGTGGTGAAGGCGCTTGGTGCGATCGAGAAGGGCTGCTTCGGCGCTTCGCCGGTTTCCTTCCTTGCGAAGGACCAAATCGTACTCCGGTCCAAAGCGGGAACGAAGCCGCTCTGTCTTCTTTTTGCGCTGGTCCACCGCGATGGCAATCGCGGCGATGATCAGGATCAATACAACGATTCCACCAATGATGACCGCGGGGCTTGTGAGAGTGCTTGAGTCGAAGTTCATGAGGATTTCCTCCGTGTGAGAATCTGAGTGCCGGAGATGTTGAAGAACGGCCGGAGAACGACATTCTCAAACCCAATAATCTCCGTCGGCCAGGTCCGTACATTCCTGTGTTGGGATGAGAGGCATGGGCTTGGTGTTGCTTGGCGGGATGGTGGCAAGGAGGGCTGCGCGCGGCATTTCGGGGAGATTTTACCCGATGAATTGGCGCAAGTTGAACGAGGCATTGGGGAAATGCCGCTGAATGCAGCAAGGGCGCGGCTGGATGGCCGCGCCCTTGATATTTGTTGACTGTGAATTCGCGATCAGCAGGTGCCGCTGTGGATGTCCGGCGTCTGCAGTTCCTGAAGCGCGGCCTGCGCGGCGGCCAACCTTGCGGTGAGCAGACGGAAGGGCGAGCAGGAGACATAGTTGAGTCCAATCTTGTGGCAGAACTTGACGGATTCAGGATCTCCGCCATGCTCGCCGCAGATGCCGACTTTGAGGTTGGGCCGGGTGTTGCGTCCCTTGGCGGTGGCCATCTTCACGAGCAGCCCGACGCCGGCCTGATCAAGGGTGGCGAAGGGATCCTGCTTGAAGATGCCCGCTTTCATATAGGCCGGCAGGAAGTGGTTGATGTCGTCGCGGCTGATGCCGAAGGTGGTCTGCGTGAGATCGTTCGTGCCGAAGCTGAAGAACTCAGCTTCTTCGGCGATCTGGTCGGCGGTGAGGGCTGCGCGGGGCAGTTCGATCATGGTGCCGACCATGTAATCCACGGTTTCGCCCTTTTCCTTGAAGACTTCGGCGGCCACGCGCTTTACGATCGCGGACTGATTGCGCATCTCTTCAATGGAGCCGATGAGCGGGACCATGATTTCGAGGTGCGGTTCGCCACCCTTGGCCTTGACGGCGACAGCGGCCTCGAAGATGGCGCGGGACTGCATCTCGGTGATTTCGGGGAAGGCGATGCCGAGGCGGCAGCCGCGCAGTCCGAGCATGGGATTGGTCTCGTGCAGTTCCTGAACGCGCGCCAGCAATGGACGCAGTTCCTTGAGCCGCGGAGAGCGGGGCTTGGTGTCTTCAAGATGCGAGATCTCGACCAGCAGGTCTTCGCGCTGGGGCAGGAACTCGTGCAGCGGAGGATCGAGCAGGCGAATGGTTACCGGCAGCGATTCCATTGCCTTGAAGAGGCCCGCAAAGTCGGCGCGCTGCATGGGCAGGAGCTTCTTGAGGGCGTCGCGGCGTTCTTTTTCGGTCTCCGCAAGGATCATGGTGCGCATGTGTCCGATACGGTCTTCTGCAAAGAACATGTGCTCGGTGCGGCAGAGGCCGATGCCCTCCGCGCCGAATAGACGAGCCTGCTTGGCGTCGCGTGGGACGTCGGCGTTGGCGCGAATCTTCAAGCGGCGGACCGGATCGACCCAGCTCATAAACTTGACCAGATCGGGATCGTCGGGTTGAGCAGGAAGGGTCTTGAGCTGTCCGGCAATGACGCGGCCGGTGGTGCCGTCGAGCGAAAGCCAGTCGCCCTGGCGGAAGGTCTGACCCTTGACGCGCAGTTCCTTGGCGTTTTCATCCACGGTGCAGTCGCCGGCGCCGGCCACGCAGCACTTGCCCATGCCGCGAGTGACAACAGCGGCGTGCGAGGTCATGCCGCCGCGCGAGGTGAGAATGCCGGCTGCCACTTCCATGCCTGCAATGTCTTCAGGCGTGGTTTCTCCGCGGACGAGGATGATGGTGCGGTAGGCGCCGTTGGTGTGGAACTTGACGGCGTCTTCGGCGGTAAAGACGATCTGTCCAACGGCAGCGCCCGGCGAGGCAGGCAGGCCGGTGGCGAGGACGTCAATCTTTTCGCCCTTCTCAATCAGGCGGGGAACAAGGAAGTCGTAGAGCTGGTTGGGCTCGACGCGGAATATGGCTTCTTCCTGGGAGATAAGGCCTTCGCGAACCATGTCAATGGCAATGCGCACTGCGGCCAGGCCGGTGCGTTTGCCGTTGCGGGTCTGCAGCATGTAGAGCTTGCCATCCTGAATGGTGAACTCAAAGTCCTGCATATCGCGATAGTGTTTTTCCATCTTCCAGGTAATGGCGCGGAGATGGTCGTAGACCTTGGGCATGGCGCGCTCTAATTCGCTGATAGACAGCGGCGTGCGAACGCCGGAGACGACGTCTTCACCCTGCGCGTTCATCAGGTACTCGCCGAAGAAGGCGTGCTCGCCGGTGGCAGGATTGCGCGTGAAGCCGACGCCGGTGCCGGAGTTGTCGCCCAGGTTACCGAAGACCATGGCCTGCACGTTAACCGCTGTGCCCAGCCAGTCGTCGATGTGGTTGATGCGGCGATAGGTCTTGGCGCGGTCGTTCTGCCAGCTGCGGAAGACGGCGTCGCGGGCCTGGACCAGTTGCTCCAGCGGACCTTGCGGGAAATCCTTGCCCGTCTCCTTGCGGACCAGCTTCTTGTACTCGACGATGATTTCTTTCAACGCATCGGGTTGCAACTCGTAATCGAACTTGACCTTCTCGCGCTCCTTGACGCTGTCGAAGATGTGCTCGAACTTCTTCTTGGGGACGTCGAGAACCACGTCGCCGAACATCTGGATGAGCCGGCGGTAGGAGTCATAGGCGAAGCGGGGGTTGTTGGAGAGCTTTGCCAGCGCTTCAACGGCCTTGTCATTGAGGCCGAGGTTGAGAATGGTGTCCATCATGCCCGGCATGGAGAACTTGGCACCGGAGCGAACGGAGACGAGCAGGGGATTTGCGCCGGTGCCGAGTTTCTGTCCCTGAAGCTTCTCGAGGGTCTCAAGGGCGGCGTGCATTTCCTGGTTGACTTTGGGACTGACGGCGCCGCGCATGTACTCGCGACAAGCCTCGGTCTGGATGGTGAATCCGGGAGGGACCGGGAGGCCGGCGTTGGTCATTTCAGCGAGACCGGCGCCTTTACCGCCCAGGACATCCTTCATGCGGCCGTTGCCATCAGCCTTGCCGCCGCCAAAGGAGAACACATACTTGGTTGGAGTTGAAGTCGTATCTGCCGTTTGAGCAGACGCCTGATCCACCACGCCCTGCGCCATGGGGTATTGCCTCCGTATGAGAAAGTTCCGCGCTCGCGGCATCTATGGGAGGGTGGCGTTACGTTGGCTCAGCACTCTAACAAAAAAAGGCGGTTAACAGGGCTGGGCACGTGCGGTTCATCCAAGCATACGACGGCGCTTTGCGGCATTCTGAGTCGCTAGTACAAATAACGCGCCAAGTATACTCTTGCATGTGCCACTCGTCACAGACGCTTCTTTTGCCGGGCTGACGGCGTGCTGTGTTCAGCTCAGAATCTTCGTAATTTGAGACGCAAATCAGTGTTGCTGAAGAGAAACGGGACCCACAATGCACCGCTTACGCTGCGGAGCGTTGCAGGCCCAGGGTAGTATTTGGAACTCGGTCCGCATTCTGAGACACAAGAATGCGGTCCAGGCCGACGATGGCAAGAACCTCTGCCACATGGGTGGATGCATTGGAGACCGAGAAGCGGTGCCCCGCGTCGGCTGCGCAGCGATAGAGCGAGATGAGCGCTGCGATGCCCGCGGCGTCAATGCGCTCGACTATCCCGAGATCGAGAACCATGCTTTGCCGGCGCACAACGGGCGCCAGGCGCGCGAACAAGTCCTGGTCGTGGCCGCGAACCAGCTCGGTCACGGTAATGCGCTCAATAGCCGCGGGGGGAGCGGACCATTCTGCTGCGTTGGAGTTTGCTGCTACGGTACTGATGATGGTGCTGGACATAAAAACCTCCTTCAATAAACCTGAGTCAGACCGGGGTCACCCGAAAGGGCGAAGGGCCTATGCCTTGAGAGATTGCACTCCAGCGGCCAAAGCCGCGCCAAGGGAATATGCTGAAATCAAGGGAGATACGAGCACTCCAGGATGCCTGCCTACGGGGCCGGGTGTTCAATTTCGATCCCGGCGTCCGCAAATGGACACACCGACTGATACGCAAATGGGAGGGTCCCCGGTTCCATGCCTGATCGCGAATCCATCTCCGGGCCAAGCCGAGTACCTGCGTTGACACCTGCACCTGCGTTGACAAGGGAGCAGGTGCGAACCTTGGCGTTGGAGGCTGGTTTCTCCGAGGTGGGCCTGGTGGCCATTCCCCATGGCAATTTAGAGCGGGATGCGCAACGGTTTGAGGAGTGGGTGCAGGCGGGGCGCGCGGGGAGCATGAAATACCTGGAACGGGCCAATGAGCAGGGTCAACTGGTGCGTGCACGGGTGGGGATTCCGTTTCCATGGGCGCGGTCGGTGGTGGTGTGCTATGCGAGCTATGAAAACGCGCATCCACGTTCGACTGAGGCGGCTCCGGATGGAACGGGATGGATTGCGCGCTATGCGTGGAGTAGCCGGGTGGATGCGGACGGTGTGCGGCGGCCGAGCGACTATCACAAGGTGCTGCTGAAACGGTTGAAGGCGCTTCAAGCGCGGCTGCGGGAAGAGTTCGGCGATTTTGAGGCGCGGGCCTATGTGGATACCGGGCCGGTGGTGGAACGTTCGCTGGCGACTGCGGCAGGGTTGGGCTGGACGGGGAAGAACACCTGCCTCATTCATCCGAGGCTGGGGTCGTTTGGATTTCTGGCGGTGCTGGTTATTTCATTGGAGGTTGCAGAAGAATATCAACCTTTGACAGTACCGGACCGCTGCGGAAGCTGCACGCGGTGCCTGGATGCGTGCCCAACAAATGCACTGATTGCACCCTACCAGATGGATGCAACGAAATGCATCGCTTATCTGACTATCGAGCATCGTGGGGAGATTGAGCCGGAGCTGATGGCAGGTATGGGCCGTCAGGTGTTTGGCTGCGACATCTGCCAGGATGTCTGCCCTTGGAATCGCAAATCGCCGTTGCGTGCGGCGGAGCTGGGTGCAGATAAAGAGCTGGAAGCGCGCGAGGAGTTGATCAATCCGGCGCTCGAGTCATTAGCCGAGATGGACAAGGCTGAATTTGAGCGGTGCTTCAATGGGTCGCCGGTGCGGCGAGTTGGTTTTGAAGGATTGCAGCGCAATGTGGCGATTGCCATGGGAAACAGCGGGCAGGGCAGGTTTGCGCCGTGGCTCGCCAGGTGGGCTGAGGCAACTGACCTGGGACTGCGCAGCGCGGCGCGGTGGGCGCTAAAGGCAGTGAATCGGCAACAGTAAATAGGGAACAGTGAACAGGGAACAGAAAACAGTGCTCTGTAGAAGGATTGCGCCCTACTGTTCCCTATGCACTGTTCACTGTCCACTGCGGGTTACGTCGGCGGCGTTGAGTCCCTTGGGGCCCTGCTGGCACTCGAATTCGACTGCTTCGCCCTCGTTGAGCGTCTTGTAGCCGTCCACCTGGATGGCGGAGAAATGGACGAAGACGTCTTCACCGCTGGAACGCTGAATGAATCCGTATCCCTTGGACCCATTGAACCATTTCACGACACCTTGCTCTTTCATGCGTATTCTCCTTGGGCTGCAATTGGCCCGGTCTGATTGCCGTTTTCACGCACCCGGCAAGCCGCACGCAGGCTGGATGAGTAAGAAAAGGTCTTAGAGATGCCGCGAGCCGCCTGCGCGCACTGGATGGGTGAGCGTAGGCGGCTCGATGAGACGCCTAATTTGAGACTGGGCACAACTGCGAATTCCTGCAATCGTTGCGGCCTTCCGAAAATGTGTAACGACTCGCCTCCGGCGCGCCGTGCTTTTGTTATGGCAGGAATTGTATGAGGATGCAAGAGGAAAATGAGCCGGAGTTGACACGGTCGATTGCAGAAGGCGCATTGAACCGCGTGCAGAAAATCAGCGCGCAGAAAGACTATCCTTGAGGAAACGGCCAGTCTACGGGCGTGCGGCAGTTGTGTTCACGGCGCACGGTGACGGTGAAGATTTTTGAAGTGCGGTAAAGGAGTTGGCATTGATTCAGGTCTCAGATTCCGGTACTGACAGTGAAGCGCCGATCCAGGCCAATGAAGCGGCGGTGCCGGCTACGAAGTCAAAATGGTATCTCTGGCGCAAGGACGGCACGGCGCTGGTGACCTATCTGCTGGACAGCGAGGTACACACTTTTGCGTTCAGCGTGGCTGCCAATGCGATTCTTTCGTTCATTCCATTTATTGTGCTGCTCTATACGCTGTCGCGATCAGTGTTTCACTCGGACGTGATGGTGACGGTGGTCAACCAGATGGTGGATTATTTTCTGCCGACGATTGCCAAGCAGGGCTGGCTCGCAGACAGTCTTGCGGCTGCTGCTCCGCGGCACGGCGTACAGGCGCTGTCGCTGATCATGATTCTGGTGGCGTGCACGGGGATTTTTCTCCCCCTGGAAGTTGCGCTGAACCAGGCGTGGGGCGTGACCAAGAGCCGCAACTACATCATGAATCAGACAGTGGCGCTGGGCCTGGCGCTGCTGATGGTGGGGCTGGCCATGGTGGCCATTCTGCTGAGCGCATGGGAGCGTCAGCTGCTCGACTTTCTCTTCTTCCACCACGTCGACAACTTCGTGTTTGAAGGGATCAGCTACGTGTGGCTGACCTTTTCGACAGGCGTGGCTTCGATCCTGTTTTTCTTCTCGATCTATTGGGTGCTGCCGAACCGGAAGGTGCCGTGGCGCCCTGTGCTGCGCACTTCCATCATTACCGGCATTATCTGGCTGGGGGCGAAGTATCTGTTTGTGCTGATTCTGCCGCACCTTGATTTGAAGGCGCTGTACGGACCGTTCTATGTATCGGTTGGCCTGCTGTTCTGGGCTTATGCTTCGGGGCTGATCCTGTTTGCGGGCGCGCAGTTCAGCGTGTCGCGATTGGGTCCGAAGCACGGATAAATTCTTTGCGCGGTGCGGGTCTCCACACGCATGTTTTCGAAAGGACGAAATCTTCCTCATGGAAATCAGGGTGCTGAGCAGGGCGTTCTTGGCGGCTGCGGCGATGATCGCAAGTGTTGGCATGCTTCATGGGCAGGATGCGAGCGCGCATACCACGAGCGCGCAAGCCGCGCATGTCTTGCGCGCCAACGGCGATCACTTTGAAATGGATGGCAAGCCGTTCCAGATCATCTCCGGCGCGATTCATTATGCGCGAGTTCCGCGGGTGTACTGGCGAGACCGCTTCCGCAAGGCGCGCGCGATGGGGCTGAACACCGTGGAGACGTACGTCTTCTGGAACCTGCACGAACCTAAGCCGGGGAAGTTCGATTTTTCAGGACAGAACGATATTGCGGAATTCATTCGCGAGGCGCAGCAGGAGGGACTGTATGTGATTCTTCGGCCCGGGCCGTATGTCTGCGCAGAGTGGGAGTTCGGTGGGTTGCCAGCGTGGCTGCTGCGGGAGCCGGGAATGCAGGTGCGCAGTCGAAATCCGCAGTTCATGGCCGCGACGACGCGGTGGTTTCATCGGCTCGGCAAAGAGCTGGCTCCGCTGCAAAGTGCGTATGGCGGGCCGATTATCGCGGTGCAGGTTGAGAATGAGTATGGCTCCTTTGGCACGGACCACGAATACATGGAGCAGATTCATCACCTGCTCATCGGCTCAGGATTCGACAAGGCGATGCTGTACACCGCGGACGGCGCGGATGAGCTGCCGAATGGATCACTTGCGGAGCTGCCGGCGGCGATTAACTTCGGGAGCGGGGACGCTGAAACCGAGTTTGCCAAGTTGGCGAAGCTGCGGCCGAACGGTCCGCGGATGAACGGCGAGTACTGGGACGGCTGGTTCGATCACTGGGGTGACAGGCATCACACGACGGACCCTGCCGTTGACGCTGGTGATTTGAAGTGGATGCTGGAGCAGGGCTATTCAGTCAATCTCTACATGTTTCACGGCGGCACCAGTTTTGGCTGGATGAACGGCGCAAATATCGATGGCGGCAAGTATCAGCCGACCGTGACCAGCTACGACTACGATGTGCCGGTGAGCGAGAGCGGGGAACTGACGAAGAAGTTTTTTCTGATGCGCGATGCGATTCGCGAAGTGACAGGCGTGACGCCGCCCGCGCCACCTGCCCCGCTGCCGGTGAAGGCGCTGCCGGCTGTGAAACTGGAGCGCGCTGCGTCGATCTGGAGTGCGCTGCCGAAGCCGATCAAGTCGGAGCAGATTTTGTCGATGGAGGATGTGGGTCAGAGCTACGGATACATTCTTTATCGCACGGCGATTGAGCGCGTTCAGAGTGCTCAGCTGCGCATCGACGAGCTGCATAGCTACGCGGAGGTTTATCTCGACGGCGCGCTGGCGGGAACGCTGGACCGGCGGCTGGGCCAGGTCTCGTTGCCGATTACGACGACGCACGACAAGACACGGCTCGACATTCTGGTCGAGAACACGGGCCGTGTGAACTACGGGCATGAGTTCCCGAATGAGCGCGCGGGCATTACCAAGCGCGTGACGCTGGGAGGTGCGACGCTGACAGGATGGCAGATCTATCCCCTGCCCATGGAGAAGGTGGAGGCGCTTAAGTATTCGGACGGCGGCTGTGCAGGCGCGTGCTTTTACCAGGCCAGCTTCGAATTGGAAGATCTAGCAGACACGTTTGTGGATACGCGAGAACTGGGCAAGGGTGAGGTCTGGATCAACGGGCGGCCGCTGGGGCGGTTCTGGAATATTGGGCCGGAACGGACGCTGTATGTGCCTGCGCCGTGGCTGAAGAAAGGCCGCAACGAGCTTGTGGTGTTTGATCTGGATGGAGCCGGCGGGCGATCGGTGGCGTTTCTCGATCACGCGATTTTGGGTGGGAGCGAGTAGAACTTACGGGAGCTTGAATGCCTTCACAGCTATCGCGTTCGGGTTCTTGCCGGTTGAGAAGAGCGTGAACAGCGAGTTCGAGCTGGTGCGGACTACTGCCACATCTCCCGATCGCGAATCGACAACAAAGAGCAAGTGGCCATCACCGGAGAACGCGAGCGCGGCTGGGCCATCGCCTACCTGGATGGACGCGATGCGCTTGCCGTCGTCGATGGAGTAAACCGCGACCCACTGGGACCGGAAGTTGGCGACATAGAGCATGGAGTTGTCAGTGGAAACAAGGCCGCGGACGGGGTCCTCGCCCATGGGATAGGCGCCGCCGACTTCGTTGGTGGTGGCGTAGATTTCGGAGATGGAGCCGGAGAGCGAGTTGGAGGCGAAGAGTTCGCCGCCATCGGGCTTGAGCGCCAGTTGCACTGGATCGCGGCCTACATCCATGAGGGTTTCAAGGCGGTCGGGCTGGTCGGGATTCGATTTGGAATGCGCGAGTGCGATGACCATCACCTGGTGGCCGGTCGCGCATGCAATGAAAGCCTTGGTCGAGTCGGGGAGGATGGCGATGTCGCCGGCGCCGGGGCATCCATTGAACGCGGCGCGGATTTTGCCGGTGGAAGGATCGATGATGCTGGCGCTGCCGCTGCGGCCATTGGCTACCACCAGGGTTTTGCGGTCGGGTGTGATGCGGACGGCGTCAGGCTCTTCGCCGGCGCCGATCTCGGCAATCACGCGGCGGGCCTTGAGGTCGAGGACAGAGAGATTGTTGGAGCCTGAGTTGGCGACGTAGGCCAGAGCGCCGGTTGGATCGACGTCGATGGAGACAGGCTTGCGCCGGACGGGGATGGTGGCTGCGACGGTGTTGTTCTCGGCGTTGATAACGGTGACGGAGCCGAGAGCTCCCTCAGCACCGGAGTTGACGACATAGACCTCGTTGCCAGTGGGGCTGGCGGCAACGGCGACGGGATTCTGGCCGACGGCGAGCTCGCGGTCGAGGCGGACGTTGACGACATCAAGAACGCTAACCGTCCCGCTGCCGCCGTTGGTGACGTAGGCGTACTCGCGGTAGTTGGGCGGGTACTGCGAGAAGTCGTGGGAACGGCACGCGGTGAGGGCCAGGAGAGTTGAAACCGCGCATGCAGCTGTTATGCGTCCCGCCCTCTCGCCAGAAAAGAGGCGAAAGGACGGGCCACCCGGCTTTTCTGGGTGCGGAATGGCCGAGAAGCAGGTCCTTCGACTTCGCTGCGCTCCGCTCAGGATGACAACGCTGCTCGCAGATGCGGTCATCGGTTAGACCGCGGGGGTTTCGACGTGGATGCCGCGGGTGAGCTGGCGGCCGACAACGGGGGCGATCTGCTCAATCTCGTCCATCATGCGCGCAAACTGCTCGGGATAGATGGACTGAGGGCCGTCGGAGAGCGCTTTTTCCGGCTGGTGGTGGACTTCAACCAGGATGCCGTCGCAGCCAGTGGCGACGGCGGCGCGGGCCATGGGCAAAACGCTGTCGCGCTTGCCGGTGCCGTGGCTGGGGTCGACCAGGATGGGCAGATGGCTGAGCCGCTGCACGGCGGGAACGATGCTGAGATCGAGGGTGTTGCGGGTGTGGTCGGCAAAGGTGCGCACGCCGCGCTCGCAGAGAATGACCTGGTAATTGCCCTCGCTCATGATGTACTCGGCCGACATGAGGAACTCGTCGAGCGTGGCGGAGAGACCGCGCTTGAGCAGGACCGGCTTGCGCAGACGGCCGGCATGCTTGAGCAGCGAGAAGTTCTGCATGTTGCGCGCGCCGATCTGGATCACGTCGGCCCACTCGGCGACCAGTTCGAGGGTCTCGTTGTCGATGGCTTCGGTGATGATGCGCAGGCCGAAGCGATCGCGGATTTCGGCCATGATGCGGAGAGCTTCAAGGCCCAGGCCTTGAAAGGCGTAGGGCGAGGTGCGGGGCTTGTAAGCGCCCCCGCGGAAGAACTGCGCACCGGACGCGGTCACATGCTCGGCGATGGCGAAGGCTTGCTCGGGACTTTCGATGGAGCAGGGGCCGGCAACGATAGCCAGATCGCGTCCGCCGATGGTGGCGTCGGTTCCGGCGAAGCGGATGACGGTGTCTTCTTCCTTGACGTCGCGACTGGCGAGTTTGTAGGGCTTGGAGACACGGATGACTTCGGCGACTCCAGAGAGTGCCTCGAGGTTGCCGCGGTCGACTTCACCCTGGTTGCCGGTGATGCCGATGGCAGTGCGCTGAGCGCCTGGAAGGGGGTGGGCGCGGAATCCCAACTGCTCAATATGGTCGCAGACAGCCTCGATCTGCTCCGGCGTGGCCTGCGCTTTCATGACAATTAACATGACTGGCCCTCAAACCATCAGTCTAATGACTTCAACGGCGAAGGGCAACGAAGAGCGCGAGATTGAAGCACCGAATTATTTGCGGTTGGGTCTGGTGTCGACCCTTACCGCAATAACTGCGGGGGCAGCGAAGACACCGATGAAAGCCAAGGCAATGATGAGGTTATACATCGCAGTTTCTCCAAAAGCGGTGGTTTGTGTCCTCTTAAGAAACACGCCTGACCGCATCTGAATCATCCGTCTAAATGGATAGGTGGGAAATAGCACTAAAACCCGGAGGTTTCGGCAATTGGTGGTATGGGGAATGTCACTAAGGTGGTAAGTCCGCCTGACTCGTTGGGGGAGCCTGGCAGCACGGAGCGAGCTAACCAGCGATGACGCAGAGTCGATTATAGTACTGATTCTGGTGGTTTTAAACGGAGATGAAGGCGACGTATGCCTTTGAAGCCAGCCTCTCAAAGGCAGGCAAAGTTCTGAACGAGTAGCCCTTAAATCCCGGAGCGCGAGCAGAACAACCGGTTACTTTAGGTTGGCTATTGTTACCGCTTCGACCGGTTGCGGGTTATCAGGCCCAGGACGGTCCCGTTCGCTTCAACTTTGAGGCTTTGGATCGCACATAGGGATCCTGGCCGGCGCGCTTTGGCCGGCTTTACTGCTTTTGGGCGTTCCACTTGGCGGTAAGCCAGGAAAGATAGCTCAGCTGGACGACCCAGGTGATGGCGTAGGCGGCAACCACGAAGCGGTGGTCGAGAATCGATTTCTCGTCCACGCCAGGCGCAAGGTAGAAGGCCCAGTAGTAGAACCAGGCAAATAATGCGGCGCTGGCGGCGGCGTAGAGGGTGATTGCGGCTTTTTTCATCTTCAAGACCTCAATACAAATGCTTCATGCAACATCAGTTGGTGGCCTGGAGGGCTTCCTGGGCTTCGAGAGCGGCTATCTTCTGTTGGCGGCGTTCAACAATGAATCGCAGGCCGAGGATGAGAACGCCCCAGCAGAACCAGGCAAGCATGTTCCAGAGAAGAACGTTGACCATTGCCGGCGCCATGCCTGAGCCGTCTCCGCCGCCAAAGACCGGTGCGGGATGCTGCGTCCGCCACCAGCGGTTGGACATGTAGACGATGGGCACGTCAAGCGCGCCGAAGATGCCGAGAACAGCGGCCAGGGTTTGCACCTGGGGCCCGGCAGCGAAGCGGCGCAAAAGCAAATAGCTGACGTAAATCAGCCACAGAACGAGCGTTGTAGTCAGTCGCGCATCCCATGTCCACCAGATGCCCCAGGCGCGGCGACCCCAGAGAGGCCCAGTGAGAAGGACAACCGTGCAGAAGACTACGCCGACCTCAGCGCCTGCAAGCGCCCACGCGTCAGAGATCTGGGCATAGGCGGGGCGGCTGCGGCGGAAAGAAAGGTAGCCGATGGAGCCGGCCAGCGAGACGGCGAAGAACATGAACGCGACGCTGGCCGAGGGCACATGGTAATAGATGATGCGAAAGAGTTCGCCCTGCATGGCGTCGTCGGGGGCGACGTAGATTGCCTGGTAGTAGCCCCAGCCCATGAGGGCGAGGGTGAGAACGACGAAGAGGCCGAGCGCTGCTTTTTTCATAGTGAATCCTGTCGGGTCTAGTTTACGACGCGGAGGGTATACGGATGTGATTCAGATCACTCGGTGTGCCAATCACTCCGCATGAAAGACGACATCGAACAGAAGCAAACTGACGGTGGTGAAGATGATGTCGTAGCCGGTGAGCAGCTTGATCCAGAGCGTGGGGTCGCCGTCGCCGGTGAGGATGGAGGTGGTGGCGCGGACCATGGCCAGCAGCGCCGGAATGAAGATGGGAAAGAGGATCAGCGAGAGCAGAAGTTCGCGGTTGCGTGTTCGGATGGAGAGCGCGGCAAAGAAGATTCCGTTACCAACCAGCGCCCAGGTTCCCAGAGGGAGAACGATCGCGAGCAGCCAGGCCTGGCCCTCGATATGCAGGTTATAGAAGATCAGGAAAAACGGCGCCAGGATGGCCTGAACCACGGTGACGAAGAGGAAGTTGGCGATGACCTTGGCGAGGTAGAGCTCTGCGCCGGGAGCGGGAGCCATGCGCTGCGCGTCCATGACCTGGTGGCGGATTTCGCGGGCCCATGCCTGGTTGAGTGCGCTCACCGAGGCGAACATGGTGGCGACTGAGAGTACGCCGCCGGCAATCTCGCGGGAGAAGTCTCCATGCGGATCAAAGGCAAGGGAAAACAGGACAACCACGAGCAGGGAAAAGAAGAGCATGGAGACGAAGGCGTCGAGGGAGCGGAGCTCGATGCGGAGGTCTTTGACCAAGTGGGTCCAGAGGGCGCGCGGCATCAGGCCTGATCCTCCGGAGTGGGTATGCGCTGGTCTTTGGTGATGTCGGCGAGCTGGACTTCGACTTCGAGAGCCTGTGCAGCGCGCAGGTAGTCGCTGGGCGCGAGGATGAGCTGGGTACCTCGTGCACCTGCGGAGACGCTGATCTGGTCGAACAGAATGGCGGTCTCGTCGATGTAGACGGGGTAGGGCTTACGCGCGCCGAAGAGGGTTACGCCGCCGCGGATGTAGCCGGTGAGCGGCTGCACGTCTTTGAGTGGTGCCATTTCGGCTTTGCGCAGACCGGCGGCACGGGCCAGCTTTTTGAAATCGAGCTCGGCGTCTCCGGGAACGACGGCGAAACGGTAAATGTTGGGGCCGCCGGTCACGAGGAGGGTCTTGAAGACCTGCTCGGGAGGCATGCCGATCTTCTTCGCGACGGTGATGGCGGAAAGGTCTTCTGGATCGACTTCGTACTCACGAAGTTCAAAAAGGATGTTCAAAGATTCGAGGAAGCGCGCGCCATTGGTTTTCGCGGGGTTCGTCTTCATAGGGTCGGGCTCCCGGGTTCAAAAGAAGCCACTCGGCCGGCTTTCAGGGCCAGCACCCAGTCGGCGATGGGCGCGGCGTGCTCGCGCTGGTGAGTGGTGATGACGATGGTGCGGTTGCCCTGTCGGAACTTGGCAAGGAGCTGGACCATCTGGGCCACCGACTCGACATCCATGTTGGAAAACGGTTCGTCAAGCAGAAGAAGCTCGGGAGCGGCGAGCAGGACACGGGCCAGCGAGGTGCGCTGGCGCATGCCTTGCGAGTACTGGCCGAAGGTGCGGGTGAGGTTGGGGTCGAGGCCGACCTGGTGCAGAGCTTCAGCAGGCGAAAGGCAGTCGCGGCCGGGATAGAGCTTGGAGAAGTAGGCCAGATTTTCCTGTGCGGTCAGCTCGTCGTAAAGCATGGGTGCGTGCGACATGTAGCCGATGCGGTCGCGGGCGTCGTGGGGATCGAGATCGCAGAAG
>Ga0116135_1000482_pt1 | contig 22135 bp, 16 predicted proteins | sample June2015DPH_20_1_FD_89738 | JGI IMG/M metagenome (GOLD analysis project Ga0116135, IMG submission 89738) | Peatland microbial communities from SPRUCE experiment site at the Marcell Experimental Forest, Minnesota, USA - June2015DPH_20_10 | ecosystem: Environmental > Terrestrial > Soil > Wetlands... | reverse complement strand
TTTGGGTTGTGCAATCAGTCATGAAGACCGAAAAACAAAACGGCGGCAATCGCGAAGACGTTTGCCCCAGCAAAAAAGGCAAGCTCGATCTCGCCTCCGTTCGCGCCGAAATCGACAAGGCCTCTGGCCCAGAGTACTGGCGCAGCCTCGAAGAACTTGCTGGCTCGCCAGATTTCCAGGAAGCGCTGCACCGCGAGTTCCCCAAAGGCGCGTCCGAATGGGTCGAGTCTGTCTCGCGACGCGGCTTCCTCAAAGTCATGGGAGCATCGATGGCGCTGGCCGGGATGACCGGCTGCGTCAAGCTTCCGAAAGAAGAGATTGTTCCTTATGTGCGCCAGCCGGAGGAAGTGATTCCCGGGCGGCCTATGTTCTACGCCACGGCCATGACTTTAGGCGGCTACGCCAGCCCGCTGCTGGTGGAAAGCCATCTGGGGCGGCCGACGAAGATTGAAGGCAACGACCGCCATCCCGCATCACTCGGCGGCACCGACATTTTTGCGCAGGCCCATATTCTGGGGCTTTACGATCCGGATCGGTCGCAGAGCGTTACGGAGTTGGGCGATCAGCGGTCGTGGCAGAGTTTTGTTGCCGCGATTCGCGGCCCGCTGATGGCACAGAAAAATCTGCAGGGCGCGGGCATTCGCGTTCTCACGCCGACGATTTCTTCGCCCACGCTGGCCGATCAGTTGCGCAATTTCCTGAAGATTTATCCGCAGGCTAAGTGGCATGTGTATGAGCCGGTGAATCGCGATAACGTACTGGAAGGCGCGAAGCTGGCCTTCGGGCAGCCGGTTGAGACTCGCTACGATTTTTCGAAGGCCGATGTCATCGTTTCGCTGGACGCCGATTTTCTGTATGCGGGTTTTCCGGGGAATGTCCGCTACATCCGCGACTTCGCCGCGCGCCGCAATCCCGACGGCAACATGAACCGGCTGTATGTGATCGAGAGCGGGATGTCGAGCACGGGGGCGAAGGCGGATCATCGAGTTGGGGTCAAGGCCCTCGGCATTCCGAGATATGCGGGTCTCCTTCTCAACGGCGGACATTCTCTGGATGTTGTTGCTGGCAATACTGGCCTCACAAACGAGCAGTTTCGGTTCATGTCCACACTGGGAAAGGATCTCCAAGACCGCCGTGGAACAAGCGTTGTCGTGGCAGGCGACCATCAGGCCGCCGAAGTACATGCTCTAGCCCACGTGCTCAACGATAAACTTGGCAACGTCGGCAAAACCGTTTTCTACACCGACTCCGTCGACGCCAATCCTGTTAGTCAGGTCGATTCGCTCAAAGACCTTGTCGCGGACATGCAGGCCGGCAAGGTTGACCTGCTCCTCATCCTCGGTGGCAATCCCGCGTACGACGCGCAGGCCGATCTCCAGTTCGCTGAACTTCTCAAGAGCAACAAATCTCCGCTGCGCGTGCACCTTGGCCTATATCAGAACGAAACAGCCGATCTTTGCCAGTGGCACGTTGCTCAGGCACATGAGCTTGAATCTTGGGGAGACGCTCGCGCTTACGACGGGACGGCCAGCATTATTCAGCCCCTGATCGCTCCTCTTTACGGTGGCAAGACGGCGAGTGAATTTGTCGCGCTGCTCTCCGGTCAACCTGATTCGACCAGCTACGATTTGGTTCGCGAATATTGGCAGAAACAGCATACGGGCTCGGATTTCGAAGCCTTCTGGCGCAAGTCGCTGCATGATGGTTGGATCGAGGGAACGGCATTCGCGGAAAAATCGCCCAAACTGGCGACGCCGCCCGAGGTGTCGAACAAACCTCTAGGAAGTCGCGATCTCAAGACTCTGGTCCCACTGGTGGCCGATCCCAACGCCATCGAGCTCAACATCCGCCGCGATCCCACCATCTACGACGGGCAGTTTTCCAACAACGGCTGGCTGCAGGAATTGCCCAAGCCGATGACCAAGCTCACTTGGGATAACGCCATCCTGATCGGGCCCAAAATGGCCGAGCGGCTGCAGATCGCCTCGAAAGACGTGGTCGAACTCACGCTGAACGGCGTGGGTGACCAAAAAAAGACAGTCACCGGCGCGGCATGGATTCAGGCGGGGCTTCCCGACAATTCCGTCACTGTAACGCTCGGCTACGGACGCAAGCGGGCCGGTCGCGTTGGCACCGGCTACGGCTTCGACGCTTATCAGTTGCGCACCAGCGCCGCGCCTTGGTTTACCAGCGGCGTGCAGATTCGCAAAACCGGGGCGGTCTACGAGCTCGCCTCGGTGCAGGGCATGCAGTCGATGGAGACGCCGAACGGCGACACGCGGCCGCTGGTGCGCGAGGCAACGCTGGAGGAATACCGCAAGGAGCCGAACTTCGCGCAGGAAGAAGAGCCCGCGCCCGGCCTCACGCTTTACAAGCCGTATCCCTATAAAGAAGAGGCCTACGCCTGGGGCATGGCCATCGACCTGAACAAGTGCGTGGGCTGCAACAACTGCGTCATCGCCTGCCAGTCAGAGAACAACATCGCGGTCGTCGGCCAGGAGCAGGCTCACCTTGGCCGCCACATGCACTGGATTCGCATCGACGCCTACTACCAGGGCGACCGCGAAAATCCCAAGGCTTATTTCCAGCCCGTCCCGTGCATGCAGTGTGAGAACGCTCCCTGCGAAGTGGTCTGCCCGGTCGGCGCTACCAACCATTCGAGCGAGGGCCTGAACGACATGGTCTACAACCGCTGCGTAGGCACGCGGTATTGCTCGAACAACTGTCCATACAAAGTGCGCCGCTTCAACTTCCTGCTCTTCCAGGACTGGACCACCGAGCAATATAAGATGATGCGCAATCCCGACGTGAGCGTGCGCAGCCGCGGCGTCATGGAAAAGTGCACCTACTGCGTGCAGCGCATCAACGAGCACAAAATCGACGCCGAAACCGCCAGCGTCCGCGAAGGCAAAGAAATCAAAGTTGGCGACGAGTTGCAGACTGCTTGCCAGCAATCGTGCCCGGCGGAAGCAATCGTCTTCGGCAATATCAACGATCCGAACAGTAAGGTTTCGAAGGTCAAAGCGCTATCGAGGAATTATTCGCTGCTGGGCGAGTTGAACACGCGCCCGCGGACGACGTATTTAGCGGAAGTAACGAACCCGAATCCAGAGCTGAAATCGTAACGACGAGGAGCTTTGAAAGGGCGCGGCTTCAGCCGCGCCGTTGAAGACACAAACAAGAATGGGGCTTTAGCCCCTGAGGCACTCACCAAGCACATGGACGAGCAATACAAGACGGTCGACGCGCAACAGGCTCCGGTCATCGAGCCCGGCTACACCTTCGCCACCGTTACAGAAAAAATCAGCGCGATCGTCCTCACCCGCCCAGCCTCGAACGGCTGGTTCGTCGGCTTCGGCATCGCCTTCCTAATGACGATGATGATGCTTTACGCCATCGGCTTTCTCTTCCTGAAAGGCGTCGGCATCTGGGGCGTAACTATTCCCATCGGTTGGGGCTTCGCCATCGTCAACTTTGTCTGGTGGATCGGTATCGGCCACGCGGGAACGCTTATTTCCGCCATTCTTCTTCTACTGCGCCAATCGTGGCGCAACTCGATCAACCGCTTCGCCGAAGCCATGACGCTGTTCGCGGTGGCCTGCGCCGGCATCTTCCCCGCCATCCACGTCGGGCGTCCATGGCTCGCTTACTGGCTGTTTCCCTATCCCAATACCATGAAGGTATGGCCGCAATTCCGCAGCCCGCTCATATGGGATGTTTTTGCTGTCTCGACTTACGCCACGGTCTCGGCGATGTTCTGGTTCATTGGCCTGATCCCCGATCTAGCCACGCTGCGCGATCGCGCTACAAACCCCGCAGCCCGCCTAATCTACGGCGCGCTCTCCATGGGATGGCGCGGGTCGGCGCGCCACTGGCATCGCTACGAAACCGCCTATCTTCTTCTCGCTGGATTAGCTACGCCGCTGGTTCTCTCGGTTCACACGGTCGTCAGCTTCGACTTCGCCGTCGGCATCGTCCCCGGCTGGCATACAACCATCTTTCCACCCTACTTCGTCGCAGGCGCCATTTATTCCGGTTTCGCCATGGTGCTGATGCTGGCCATCCCCATCCGCAAAATTTACGGACTGGAAGACTTCATCACCGAGCGCCACCTGCAGAACTCTGCGAAGGTGATGCTTGCCACGGGGTTAATAGTTGCTTACGGCTACGGCGTCGAGGCCTTCATGAGTTGGTACAGCGGCGACCGCTACGACGCCTTCACCATCTGGAACCGCCTGCACGGGCCCTACGCCCCGTGGTACTACTCGCTGCTGGCCTGCAATATTTTTATTCCTCAAGTGCTCTGGATTCGCAAACTGCGCACCAGCCCGGTGGCTCTTTTCATGATTTCCGGCGTGATTCTCGTCGGCATGTGGCTGGAGCGTTTCATCATCGTCGTGGTCAGCCTGCACCGCGACTTCCTCACTTCATCCTGGGGCATGTACTATCCCACGCGTTGGGACTGGATGACCTACATCGGCACCATCGGCATGTTCCTAGCGGCCATGTTCCTGTTCCTGCGCCTGCTACCGTCGATTTCGATTTTTGAAATGCGCACCCTCCTGCCCGAGGCGGAGGTGAAAGAGTAATGGCCAAGCGCGATCCAATCTACGGCATGATGGCGGAGTTCGATACGCCGCAAGCTCTCATCGATGCTGCGCGCAAAACCCACGAGGCCGGTTATCAAAAACTCGACGCCTACAGCCCGTTCCCCGTCGAGGGTCTCGCCGAAGAAATCGGCTTTCATCACGACGAAGTTCCTCTGGTCGTGCTCATCGGCGGAATTATCGGCGGCTGTGGCGGCTACCTGATGCAGTGGTGGATGTCCGCAGTTGATTACCCGCTGAACATAGGGGGTAAGCCTCCGCACTCCTGGCCAGCGTTCATCATTATTACCTTTGAAATGACGATCCTCTTCGCCGCGATCTCCGCGGTCTTCGGCATGTTGGCGCTAAACGGCCTACCCATGCCCTATCACCCGGTTTTCAACGTGCCGCGTTTCGCCATGGCTTCGAAGGATCGCTTTTTCCTGATCGTGTTCTCCTCCGATCCGAAATACAACCCGCCGATAACGCGAGCATTCCTGGAAGGCCTGTCAGCAGTTTCAATCTCGGAGGTGCCCAGCTAGAATGCCGCACCTCCGCCACATCTTGCGAGGCAAAGAAGCAAGGACCGCAGAAAAAGACGGGTGCCCCATCCTTGCGCAAGTAGACGGCCAGCCCTCGTATGCGCGGCAAGAGCGCAAGGGTGGGATTCCACGGAAGCCAGCGCCAAGGTCCTTTCCAAACGACATCTCAGCAGTCGTAGTAATAACGGCAATCACCCTATTCTCAGCATGCCGTATAGACATGCACGTCCAGCCCCGCGTCAACCCGCTGGCCAAGAGCGATTTCTTCCCCGATCAGCGCGGTGCACGCCCTCTAGTCGAAGGCGCGGTAGCCCGCGGTGACCTACGCGCTGACACTTACTTCTACACGGGAAAAATCGGAAGCAATCCCGGCGATTACATGCCGTTCCCCGTCACCAAAGAGGTCCTCGATCGCGGCCGCGAGCGCTACAACATTTATTGCGCCCCCTGTCACTCCCAGCTCGGCGATGGCAACGGCTTCATCCCCTCGCGCGGTTTCTCGCGCAAGCCGCCGTCGTACCACACCGCGCGCCTCCAAAAAGCCCCGCTTGGATATTTTTACGACGTGATCAGCAACGGCTTCGGCATCATGCCCGATTACGCGTCGCAAATTCAGCCGCAGGACCGCTGGAACATCGTGGCCTACATCCGCGCGCTGCAACTAAGCCAGAATGCTACAAAGGCGGATGTCCCGGCCGGGCAGAACATTCCCTCCGAGGCGCCAAACTTTTTGCCGCCCGGCTCGGGAGCGACACTGCCGGTGATCGCGCCGCGGAGCGCCGAAGCACAGAAGGAAGAAGCGAAATGAGCGCGACCACAACGCAACTCGACCTGACCCCGCCGCCGGTGCTGAAGACCATCTCGCAACGGCTGCTGATCGTCGGCGTTGTATTCGCTCTGATTTCGGCATGGCTGGCCGTATCGAATCCCGATCAGTTCTACCCTGCTTACTTGCTGGGCTTCATGGATTGGCTTGGCATAGCGCTTGGCTCCATGGCCATCATTATGATCCGCCATCTTACCGGCGGCGGCTGGGGTGTGGTGATCCGGCGTATTCAGGGCGCGGCCATGCGCACACTGCCGGGCCTCAGCATTTTGTTCATCCCGCTGCTGATCGCGGTCGCGCAAGGGCGGATGTATCCCTGGGCGATGCCGCTCGCCTCCATTTCCGACGATCATATCCGCGAGCACCTCAGCAAAAATAGTTTCGTCACCCAGAGTTATCTGAACTTCCACGGCTTCCTGATTCGCGGCATCATCTATTTCGCGATCTGGAATGTCTTGTCGTTTCTTTTGTCGAAGTGGTCGATCGAAGGCGATTCGCCCAAGGCTCGTGACAACTCCGGGCGCTTCAAAGCAGCCAGCGGACCCGGCCTGATCCTCTACGCCTTCACCCTCACCTTCGCCGTCATCGACTGGGTCATGTCGCTCGACCCCACTTGGATTTCGACCATCTTCGGCCTCATCATCCTCATCGGCGAGTTGCTTTCGGCTATGGCTTTCGCCGTGTTCGTGGAGCGCATTCTGGCTGATTACAAGCCGATGTCGGAGATGCTGAAGCCCGACTTCGTCCACGACCACGGCAAGTGGCTGCTTGCTTTCACCATGGTCTGGGCCTATTTCAGCTTCTCGCAGTGGCTGATCATCTGGGCCGGCAATTTGCCGAACGAGATCACGTTTTATCTGCGCCGAATCAACAACGGATGGGGATCGATTGCCCTGATTCTCGCCTTTCTCGGTTTTGCCCTGCCGTTTGCGATCCTGCTCTCGCGCCCGTTCAAGCGCGACATTCGCAAGCTGGTGTGGCTGGCAATCTGGATCCTGTTCGTTCGCTGGATCGATCTGTTTTGGATCATCGAGCCGAACTTCTCGAAGACATTTCGCATCACCATCGCCGACGTAGTTGTATCGGTCGCCATCGGCTGCCTGTGGATGGCCTATTTCTTCCGCAATTTGGCCTCGTTGCCGCTATTGCCGGTCTACGACGCGCAGGCGAAGGAAGTATTGGAGCACGAGGGACATTAATCGACTACGTGAATACTTTTGCTGACGAGAATGACTGACGACACCAAACACGGAAACCCCGGCGCTCACGGCAGCTTCGAGCATCAGGATCTATCACCGCGAAGCATCCTTTATTTCCTGGTCTTTTTGGCTATCGGCACCATCGTGAGTATTTTTATTCTCCGCGGCGTGTATGAGTTCCTCGATAAGCGCGAACGGTCATCGCAGCCCGAAGTAAATCCGCTGGTCACGAACATTCCCGCGGACACGCGCCACGTCCCCGCGCGATATCCGCAAACTGTTTTCCCTGATCCGAAGCTCGAAGAAGACGAGCGCACACAGTTGAGCGGAATCCGCACGGCGGAAGAGAAGATGCTGTACAGCTACGGCTGGGTGAACGAACAAAACGGAGTCGTGCACATCCCAATCGAACGCGCCATGGATTTGATCGTGCAGCGGGGTCTGCCGGTTCGCCCGCAAGCAGAAGCGAACGGAGCCAAGGCCGAAGGCCGGCAATGAAACGCGAGAAAACATAAATTGCACCGCAACTGTCAAAATTCGATTTACACCGTCGCCGCAATACTTGTGTGTACCGCGCTGTCCGCCTCTGCCGTCGGCCAAATCAACTCCGGCATCACGTCCCCACCCGCCAACATGCGCCCGCCGCGCCTGCAAAACGTAGGAATCGAGCAACACCTCGATACCCAAATTCCTTCCGACCTAATCTTCCGCGACGAAACCGGCAAGCCTGTCAGACTCAGCGACTACTTCGGCCGCAAGCCTCTGATCCTGAATCTCGTCTACTTCAATTGCACTATGCTCTGCGGAGAAGCTTTAGCCGGACTCGCGAGCGCCATGCGCCTGATCAAATTTGACGTAGGCAGCGAATTCGACGTGATCACGGTCAGCTTCGACCCACGCGAAACGCCGGAGATGGCAGCCACGAAAAAGGCCGACTACGTGAAGCGCTACGGCCGCGCCAATGCCGCCGCAGGCTGGCATTTCCTCACGGGCCAGCCCGATTCGATCAACGCGCTCACCAAAGCTGTCGGCTTCCAATATCAATACGACGAAAAGAGCAATCAGTTTGCCCACGCCACGGCGATTATGGTGCTGACGCCGCAAGGCCGTATCTCACGCTATTTCTATGGAGTCGATTTCCCACCCAAAGACCTGCGCATGGGCCTGGTCGAGGCATCGCAAAACAAAATCGGCAACGCCGTTGATGCCGTGCTGCTCTACTGCTATCACTACGATCCTCAGACCGGGAAGTACGGCGCGATGGTCGGCAACATTTTGCGCGTCGCCGCCGGCGCGACCGTTCTTCTGATTGGAGGTTTACTTTTCATTTTGTGGCGACTCGACCTCTCCGCGACCAGGAAGGCCCTCGCCCGCGAAACAGCCAGAAAGACAAAGTATGCTTAACAATTTTCCATTATGGCCGCAGCAGGCCTCCACCATGGCGGGCCATGTGGATGCGCTCTACATCTTCCTGCTCATCGTTACCGGGATGATGGCGCTGCTGGTATTTGCCTGCGTCATATTTTTTGCCGCCCGCTACCGTCATCGCCCGGGCGTGCGCGCCGAGCAGATCGAAGGTTCGAACGCTCTCGAAATCACTTGGAGCACGATTCCGTTTCTCATCTTTATGGTGATCTTCGCCTGGGGCGCGGTGGTCTATTTCAAAGAGCGCACCCCGCCCACCGACGCGACCGAAGTTTACGTCGTAGCCAAACAGTGGATGTGGAAGGTAGAACACGCCGAAGGCGAGCGCGAAATCAATGAACTGCATGTTCCCGTCGGCCGCGACGTCAAACTCATCATGACCTCGCAGGATGTGATCCACAGCTTCTATATTCCCGCCTTCCGCATCAAGCAGGACGTTCTGCCAGGCCGTTATACAGTGGAATGGTTTCGTGCCACAAAGCCCGGAACCTATCACCTGTTCTGCGCAGAATATTGCGGCACGCAGCATTCCGGCATGGTTGGCGATATCGTGGTTATGGAACCTGCACAATACGAAGCCTGGATCAACGGCAGCCCCACCGGGCCGCTTTCAGCAAGTGGCGAAAAGATTTTCGCCGAACTCGGCTGCGGCACCTGCCATCGCGCCGATACGCAAGGCCGCGGCCCGAACTTGCAGGGAGTTTTCGGCAAGCCCGTTCAACTCGAAGATGGACGCACCGTCACCGCCGACGAAAACTATCTGCGCGAGTGCATTCTCGATCCCGGTGCAAAGCGGGTAAAAGGATTCCAGCCGATCATGCCCACGTTCCAGGGTTTGGTTAGCGAGGAACAAGTGAATGCGCTTGTGGCCTACATCAAATCGATTTCCGAAGCCAAGCCGGCACAAGGGGAGAAAACCAGCGCCAGCCTAAAATCGCCGCCAGTAAATGACGACAGCGTGCAGGCCATGGCTCAACCGAATCCAACCCAGTTTTAGAAGCAGGTGCGATAAGCATGGCGACCGCGATATCACAACCCGTTGAACGTGAAAACTACCTCAACAAGGAGTATGGAGTCTGGTCGTGGCTGCTCACCACCGACCACAAGCGCATCGCGCTGCTCTATCTCATTTCCATTACTTTCTTCTTTTTCATCGGCGGCTTTTTTGCGCTTCTGATCCGCCTCGAGCTGCTAACCCCCGCAGGCGATCTCGTCCAGGCCGACACCTACAACAAACTTTTCACCATGCACGGCATGGTGATGGTTTTCTTTTTCCTGATCCCGTCGATCCCCGCCGTGCTCGGCAATTTTCTCGTACCTCTGATGATTGGCGCGAAGGACTTGGCTTTCCCGCGCATTAACCTGCTCAGTTGGTACCTCTACATCATCGGCGGGCTGATGATGCTGCACTGCATGTTGACCGGCGGCGTCGATACCGGCTGGACCTTCTACGCGCCGTTCAGCACATCTTTCACCAACACAAAAATCGTCGAAGCCGGATTAGCCATCTTCGTCGTAGGATTCTCGTCCATCCTCACCGGCTTGAACTTCGTGGTGACAATCCATCGCATGCGCGCGCCAGGCCTCACGTGGTCGCGCCTGCCGCTGTTCATCTGGGCGCACTACGCCACCAGCATCATTCAGCTTCTAGGTACGCCGGTGGTCGCAGTCACCATCGTTTTGGTCGCTGCCGAACGAGCGCTGCATCTTGGTATCTTCGATCCCAAACTCGGCGGCGATCCCGTCCTCTTCCAGCACCTCTTCTGGTTCTATTCGCATCCTGCTGTCTACATCATGATTCTGCCCTCCATGGGCGTGGTCACCGAAATCATCGCCTGTTTCTCTCGCAAGCGCATCTTCGGATATCACTTCGTAGCGCTTTCCTCGATCGCAATTGCCGTCTTCGGATTCCTCGTCTGGGCACACCACATGTTCGTAGCGGGAATTTCCGTTTACTCGGCGCTCGTGTTTTCTTTCTTGAGCTATGCAGTAGCCCTGCCCTCCGCCATCAAAGTTTTCAACTGGACCGCCACTCTCTACAAGGGATCGATCCATTACGACGCGCCCATGCTCTACGCCTTCGGCTTTCTCGGACTCTTCACGATCGGCGGCCTTACTGGACTCTTTCTTTCGGCGCTCGGCATCAATGTCCACGTCACCGACACTTACTTCGTTGTCGCCCATTTTCACTACATCATGGTCGGAGGCGCGGTGATGGGCTATCTCGGGGGCATGCATTTCTGGTGGCCGAAAATTTCCGGGCGACTTTATCCCGAAGGCTGGGCGCGCCTGGCCGCGTTGATCGTCTTCATCGGCTTCAATCTCACTTTCTTCCCGCAATTCATTCTCGGCTACATGGGCATGCCTCGCCGTTATTACGACTACAGCCACATGCCGGAATTCCAAGTGCTGAATGTTCTTTCAACCGCCGGTTCCACAGTTCTTGGTGTCGGCTACTTGTTACCGATGATTTATTTCCTATGGTCGATGCGCTACGGTAAGCCCGCACCCGACAATCCCTGGAACGCCGCCGGCCTCGAATGGCAAACAACGTCGCCGCCCCCGACATTCAACTTTGACGAGGAGCCGGTCGTAACCTGGGAAGCCTACAACTACGAGGAGCTGGACGCGCCTCACCACGAGGAGGTGCCGGTTGCCCGATAGTTCGCTAACTCCGGTTCACGAGCATCACGGCGAAGCCTTCGTGGCGCACAACCCGGCGCTGCTCCACCATTTCGCCACCGAGGCGCAGCAGCGTGACTCCGCCAGCCTCGGCATGTGGCTCTTCCTAGCCACCGAGGTCATGTTCTTCGGCGGCCTGTTCTGCGCCTATCTTATTTACCGCCGCTGGTATTTCGGAGACTTCGGTGCCGCCAGCAAATCCATCGACGCCACGCTCGGCGCCACCAACACGGCCGTGCTCATCTGCAGCAGCTTAACCGTAGTTATCGCCGTGTGGGCTGCGCAAACCGCGCGCAAGGCTCTGCTGATCGCCATGCTGATTCTCACTATGCTCTTCGGCGTCGCCTTCCTCGGCATCAAAGGCATCGAGTACAAAGACAAATTCGAAGAGCATCACGTGCCCGGCGCATCGTTCAGCTTCGAACACGTCCCCATACCGGGTCACCCCGGCGAGTACGCGGTCCCGCGCCACGCCGAAATTTTCTTCTCGCTTTATTTCGTTATGACCGGCCTGCACGCCCTGCACATGATTATCGGCTTGGGGATTTTTTCCTGGCTTCTGTATATGGCCTGGAAGGGGCGGTTTAGTCCCGAATGGCACACTCCGGTCGAAATCGGCGGCCTGTATTGGCACTTCGTCGATATCGTCTGGATTTATCTTTTTCCGTTGCTCTACTTAATCGACCGGCATCCCTGAGGCTCGTTATGTCTGATCATTCGTCTTCGAAATCGTCGCCGCTGAAAATGTATTTCTCGATCTGGGCCGCGCTGCTCATCTGCACCTTCATCACTTACAAAGCCGCCTTCATCGAACTCGGCCGCTTCAATGCCGCGGTCGCGCTGGGCATCGCCACCTTCAAGGCGACGTTAGTCGCTCTGTTCTTCATGCACGTCTACCACGCCAGCGAAAAGCTCACCAAACTGGTGGTCATTGCCGCGATCTTTTTCCTGATGTTATTGCTGGGATTGACGATGTCCGATTACGCCACCCGCCTGTGGAGCTAGAAAAGGGGGACAACCACCCGCCAAGCATGGCCAGTTGCCGACACCATCGATAACCATTCGAGATTCCCACATTCTGCGCTATACTCGCGCATTCCCCAAATTTCATCGCAGCATGAGGATAATTCCATGGCCTTCTGCAATAAATGCGGCGCGTCCATCACCACCGGAACCCGTTTTTGCAATCAGTGCGGTGCGCCAATCCTGGCGTCCACTCTTCCCAGCGCTGCAACTCCATCCGTAATTCCTCCAACCCCGCCAATAGTCTCCGCTCCTCCGGTGCCGGCAGCGGGAGGCAACAATGCGCTAAAAGTCATCCTGGTCGTTGTCGGCGTAATCGTCCTCCTCGGTATTCTCGGAGTAGCCTCCGCCGGATTCTTCGCCTGGCACCTCGCCCATCGCGCCCACATCCACCAGGATGGCGACAACGTCAAAGTCGACACGCCATTCGGCAGTGTGGAAACCACAAAAGATCCCGCCGAGGCTGCCCGCAACCTAGGCGTCGATCTCTATCCCGGCGCAGAAGTCCTGAAACAAGGTGCCGCTTCCGCCAGCTTCGGCGGCATGCACACCGTATCGCTAAGGGCCGAAAGCACCGACCCAGTCGACAAGGTCTCCAGCTTTTACAAAGCCAAATTCCCCAACGCTATGGTGACCACCTCCGACGCAGGCCGTTGCACCATCATCTCCAGCGAACATAAGAACATGATCACCATCAACATCGAAGCCCAAGGCGACAAAACCAAGATTCAAATCACAAACGTAAGCCACAAATCGGACGGAAGTTCATCTTCGAATTAGAACTGAACAGGCACGGAACGCTTAGACCGGCGATCGCACATTAGAATTCGCTCATCAGGATTCAATCGTTGGGATTCGATCGTTTCGTATCAGGGCACGCTTTCAGGCGTGCCGTAGAATGCACCGAGAAACTCGCGGCTTTAGCCGCTGACGTAATCGTGCGAAATGCAAAACAACCTCATAGAACTCGCCCAAGCTTCAAAATCCACCCGCGTCGATGCCGAATCCCTCGCCGCCGCCCTCCGCCCAAAAATCGCCGGCGAAGTCCGCTTCGACCGCAGCGCCCGGGGCCTTTACGCCACCGACGGCTCCAACTACCGGCAGATTCCCATCGGGGTAGTAATTCCAAAAGATGCCGACGATGTCATCGCCACAATCGCTCTCTGCCGCGAATTCGGTGCGCCAATCCTCTGCCGGGGCGGCGGTACATCGCTAGCCGGGCAATGCTGCAACGTGGCCGTAATTCTAGATTTCTCGAAGTACATGTCGAAAATCCTGGAGATCGATCCCGCGCACCGCATCGCCCGTGTGCAACCCGGCGTTGTCCTCGATAATCTTCGCGCCGCCGCAGAGAAACATCATCTGACTTTCGCTCCCGACCCCGCTACCCATGACCGCTGCACCCTCGGTGGCATGATCGGCAACAACTCCTGCGGCGTCCACTCCGTAATGGCCGGCAAAACCGACGACAACATCAAAGCCCTTGAAGTCCTCACCTACGACGGCGTTCGCCTGAAAGTAGGCGAAAACCTTATCGAACCATGTGGGGACAGCCGCCCCCGGCTGTCCAGCGGCCCGGATTCATCGGGCCGCAATCCCGACCGCACAAATCAAATTCAAACCTCACTAAAGAACCTAGCCCAACAGTACGGCGACCTGGTCCGCCAGCGCTTCCCTAACATCCCTCGCCGTGTATCCGGCTACAACCTAAACTACCTCCTACCCGAAAACGGCTTCCACGTAGCCCGCTCTCTAGTAGGCTCCGAAGGCACCTGCGTAACGATTCTCGAAACCACCTGCCGCCTAGTCGAGAGCCCGCCCGAGCGCGTGCTGCTAGTCATCGCTTATCCCGACATTTACCAATGCGCCGACCACGTCCCGGAAGTCATGACCCACAAGCCCATCGGCCTCGAAGGCTTCGACGATCTCCTGGTCGATTACACGGGCAAGAAGGGGATCAACCCTGAAGGCCTCGCCTTGCTGCCCGAGGGCGCTGGCTGGCTGATGGTCGAGTTCGGTGCGGATACCGCGGCGGAAGCGGAATCCCAGGCTCGTGGCCTGATGCAGGCACTGGGCCGCGCGGCGAATCCTCCCAACATGCGCCTTTGCGACAAGCAACAGGCCAAACGTGTGTGGGAAGTCCGCGAATCCGCGCTAGGAGCGACTTCGCACGTTCCCGGCGAACCACTGAACTGGGAAGGCTGGGAAGATGCCGCCGTAGCTCCCGAAAAGCTGGGCGGCTATCTTCGCGACCTGCGCAAAATGTACGCGGCCTACCACTACAAAGGATCGCTTTATGGCCACTTCGGCCATGGATGTGTCCACACGCGCATCGACTTCGATCTGCAATCGAAGGCAGGCATCGCCAAATTCCGCAAGTTCATGGAAGAAGCCGCCGACCTCGTCGTCAGCTACGGCGGTTCTATCTCAGGAGAACACGGCGACGGTCAATCCCGCGGCGAATTGCTTCCCAAGATGTTCGGCCCCGAACTCGTCCAGGCCTTCCGCGAGTTCAAAGCTATCTGGGATCCCGAGTGGAAGATGAACCCGGGAAAGCTAATTGAGCCTTACAGACTGGACGAAAATCTCCGCCTGGGAGCGAACTATTCACCATGGGAGCCTGAAACCAACTTCAAATTTCTGGCCGACCACGGCAGCCTAGCCGAAGCCACGCTACGCTGCGTGGGCGTAGGCAAATGCCGCCGAGAAGAAGGCGGCCTGATGTGCCCCAGCTACCGCGTCACGCATGAAGAAGAGCACTCGACGCGCGGACGCGCCCACCTGCTCTGGGAGATGACGCAGGGCCAGAGCCGAAGCGATGGGATCATCCGCGACGGCTGGCGCAGCGAAGAAGTGAAAGAGTCGCTCGATCTCTGCCTCGCCTGCAAAGGCTGCAAAAGCGATTGCCCAGTCACGGTTGATCTGGCCACCTACAAATCCGAATTCCTATCACATTATTACGAAGGCCGGATCCGCCCTCGCAGCGCCTACGCTTTCGGCAATATCGACTTGTGGGCGCGAGCCGCATCTCACGTCCCTGGGATAGCAAATCTGGTAACACAGCTGCCTTTCTTGCGGGATGTATCAAAACTACTCGCCGGGATCCCGCACCAGCGGTCGATCCCAGCCTTCGCCCCGGAAAGTTTCAAGACCTGGTTCCGACACCGGGAGAGGAATGGGTTTGGGAGGGGCGAGATCGGGAAGGGCACAATCGGGAAGGGCACGACTTCAGTCGTGCCGAACCGAGGCCAAAAAGAAAGGGCTTTAGCCCCTGAGGGAACCACGGTCCTACTCTGGCCCGACACCTTCAACAACTATTTCCAACCTTCTACCGCCAAAGCCGCCGTCGAAGTCCTGGAATCCGCCGGCTTCCAAGTCACCATCCCAAAAGCCCACCTCTGCTGCGGACGCCCGCTCTACGACCACGGCATGCTCGACCGCGCTCAATCGCTCCTGCTTCAAATCCTCGACGAACTCTCTCCCGAAATCGAAGCTGGAATTCCCATCGTTGGCTTGGAACCCAGCTGCGTAGCCGTCTTCCGGGACGAACTCCTCAACCTTTTCCCCCACGACCAGCGAGCCCAAGCCCTGTCGCGCCAGGTTTTCTTGCTAAGCGAATTCCTCGAAGCCGACAAAGTCGAGCTGCCACGACTGCACCGCAAAGCCATCCTCCACGGACATTGCCATCACAAATCGGTCATGAAGATGACCGCCGAAGAATCCCTCCTGCGCCGCCTAGGCATCGACTTCCAATCTCCAGCCCCCGGCTGCTGCGGCATGGCCGGCTCCTTTGGCTTCGAGCGCGACAAGTACGACATCTCAATGGTGATCGGCGAACTCGAACTCCTGCCTGCGATCCGCCAGGCCCCAGCCGATTGGCTCATCATCGCCAACGGCTTTAGCTGCCGGGAACAAATCGCCCAAGGCACCGACCGCCACGCTCTGCATCTGGCGGAGGTTTTGCAAATGGCACTTCATGAACGGATAGAACGTCGCACGCCCGAGGATTATCCCGAGGACGCCTGGGTCCGCCCCGGTGAATCCGCGATCAAAGGTTCGATGAAGCGGACGGGATTGGCATTGGCCGGAATTGCAGTAGCGGTGGCCTGGCTAGGGACGCTCATGAGGAAGAGGTAGTGTCAGTGCTCGCGTAAGTCATTGTAATACATACGTTTACTAAAGCCACTGCCAATCCGGCGCGATTTCTGGGAGAATAGATAGGTTCGTTGAGGTCGCCACTCAGACCGGATATCCCAGTCGGCCCAGGGTTCTCGGAAATTTCGCACCGCGCCTCTCGGAAAGAAAATTACGTATGGACACCGAAAACACCACTCTCCTGGCCCCAAAGCCCACCATCGGCAAAGTCCCCGCCGAAGCCCTGCCCACCCTGGTCGCCGCGAACCTAGCCGACGCTCCCCTCTGCGGCTCCGTCCTGGTTCTAATCCAATTCGATGTCTGCGAAGAAATTCGCCTCGATCAGCTTCGCCAAATTCTCGGCGCTCGCATCGTCGATACCAGCTTCAAGCACATGGCGCCGGGTTACGTCCGCTTCCAACGGCCTCCGGTTGAAGAGGCCCTAGAGCCGCTGGTACTCGAAAGCGGCGAGCGCCTGCAAGGCGAGATCAAGTACTTCGACTACGGCGTTGTCAGCGTGGTCTTCGAACTGCCGTTTTCCGGCGATTGGGACAAACTGGTCCAGCTCTCCAGCCGCTGGGTGTGGGACACCAATTTCGAAAGCCTCGCCACCCGCATCGTCACCCAAAAGCTTGAGCGTGCCCGCCCAGCCCTGGTCAAGCCGTACGACGTCAACTCCGCCGAATGGCTGAAGGAAGACTATTTCATCTTCCACCTGCGCGAAATTGCCGGCGCACCCTCGGCCAACGATCTTCTAGCCTCGCAGGCCGATCACATCTCGCAAGTGGTCCGCGGCGAAACCCAGACCCTCTCCGACGGCGAGCGCCAGGAAATTCTCCAGTCCCGCATCTCGTACTATCCGAACGATCTCGCCGTAATCGGCTGGAACGCGGCCTTAATCTACGACAGCCCGAGCGGCGCCGAAACCGCCATCCAACTTCTACAGTACGCAAATTCTCAGCTTTTAGAGTTCCGTCACTACGATGAACTCCTCACCCGCCAACTCGAAGGCGTCTACGACTTCCTCGAACGCGGTGGACGCGGCATGTGGTCGCGCTGGCTCACCGCCCGCGCCGCATCCAAATTGCACACCGTGTTGCTCGACGTAAGCGAACTTACCGAGCGCGCCGACAACGCCATCAAGTTCCTCAGCGACATGTTCTCCGCCCGCCTCTACAAACTGGCCGCCACAAAAGTCGGCGTCTCCGACTACAAAGACCTAGTCCAGCAAAAACTGCAAACCGCCGAAGAGCTTTACCGCTTCATGGTCGACGAATTCAACCAAAGCCGCGCCTTCGTCCTGGAATTGATGGTCGTAGTAATCCTCATCATCGAACTAATCTTCTTCTTCCGCGGCCACCCCATCTAGGAACTTGTTTTGAAAGGGCGAAGCTTTCAGCTGCGCCGCAGTGCTAGCCCACTTAACAATTTTGTCATCCTCGCGAAGCGAGGAACCTGCTGTCCGCCAACGCCAGCAATGCCCGTGTAGGCAGTCGCCACGGCTGTCCGCCGGGCGAAGCCCGGCAGAGCATTTTTCCGCTGCCAGTCGCCAGATTTTACAACTCGTTGACACCCTCTGGCCCACGGAGTTCTAAGCTGGCCGTGCCAGATCAAAGACCAAGCCCGGAGAAAAAGATGCCCCGCAAATTTACAGCCTACTTCGCTGCAACCTTCGCTGCTGCTCTGTTTGCTCTCATCTTCGCTGCAACCGCATCCGCTGCAGAGAAACCAAAGACGCTCCACGATTTTGCTGTTAAAGGCAACGATGGCAGCACTGTCTATTCCACCCTGACGCTCGACGCGGCCGGAAATCTGTACGGCACTACAGTCGACGGTGGTCGGTATAACAGCGGCATCGTCTTCGAACTCTCGCCCACGCAGAGTGGCTTGTGGAATGAAACAATTCTCTACAACTTCAAAGGCGGCGGCGGCGATGGCGCAAACCCGCACTCCGCGCCGGTTTTCGATAGTGCCGGAAATCTGTATGGTTCAACCGTCGGCGGCGGGCTGAACGCGAAACTGTGCAACAGCGGCTGCGGAGTCGTTTATAAGTTGGCCCCTTCAGGCAACGGCGCCTGGACGGAAACCATACTCCACGAATTCACCGGCGGCACCGATGGCGGAGTCGCTTATGCCGGAGTTGTGCTCGACGGCGCCGGTAACATCTATGGCGCGAACGAAATCGGTGGCACCTCGGGCAACGGCGTTTTCTACGAGTTGTCTGCGACGTCCGGCAGCTGGCAGGAAGTGGTATTCCACAACTTCGGCGGCAAACCCGACGTAGCCGACGCCTACGCCACTCCAGCCTTCGATGCCGGCAACATCTATGGCACCAGCTACGGCGGCGGTGCACACGGTCAAGGCGCAGTTTATGAACTAAGCCAGTCAAACGGTTCTTGGACCGAACAAGTCCTCTACAGCTTCAAAGGCGGCAACGACGGCGCCGAGCCTTTCGCCCCATTAATCTTCGACCAGGCGGGAAATATCTACGGCACCACAGCGGAAGGCGGCACCGAGAGCGTGGGCACTGCCTTCGAGCTTCTCGTCGCGCAAGGCTGGAAAAAGGTCATTCTGCATCAATTTCTCGGCCTCGAGTCCGGAGACGGAGCCAACCCCAACGGCCTGGTCTTTGACGCAAAAGGCAATCTCTACGGCACCACAGTCGGCGGCGGGACGGACAATCCCGGCACGATCTTCAAATTGACTCCCACCTCGCACGGGTGGAAAGAAACGATTCTCTATAACTTCACCGGTGGAAACGACGGCGCTTACCCCTCCGCCTCTCCAATCCTCGACTCCGCTGGCAATCTCTTCGGAACCACACTCTGGGGTGGACCGGCGGGCGACACCGTAGGTGGCGTCGCCTTCGAACTAGCGCTGCAGTGATATCCGGTTAAAGCAATGCAGCAGAGATTTGGGACCACAGCCTCTGCAATGTCGCAAGTCTCCGCCGCTTTGCCTACCGAAACCACGTCACTGCCCCAAATATCGAGCCACATACGCGTCCGAAGACTCGATATCGAAAGTCGACGTCCCAACAGCGACAATCTTGCCATCGCTTTGGATCGCGAGGCCGGTCACAAACGAAACGGCCGGCGGCGCATTATCGAAGGTGGTAGTCACCTCGCCGCCCGTTCCGAACGTCGTATCCAATACGCCGGCGCTGGTAAACCGAGCCAAGCCAAATGAAGACGTGTTGCCGCCGGTGGGCTGTGCTCCAGCCGCGCCCCCGGCGACGAGATCACCGTTGGATTGGATCGCGAGAGCGAACGCGCCGGAAAGCGGGAACGTGGCCCCGAAATCTGCGACGGCGACTCCTCCCGTGCCAAAAGTACTATCAATCGCGCCGTTGGCGCTGTAGCGGACGATCCCGAAGCCGACGTCGTTAATCGCCGGCGGCACAGCGATCTTGCTGGTCAATGTGCCCGCGACCACGATCTTGCCGTTGCTCTGCAGTAGGAGCGCGGACGCCGACGCCACGGAGGCCACCTGTCCCCCCGCTCCGAACGTAGTGTCGAGAGATCCGTTGGAATTGTAGCGGCTGATGATGCCAGCAAGAGCCACAGGAGTGGGCGAATACACGCCGGCGGCCACCAGTATCGTGCCGCTGGTCTGCACAGCAATTCGGGTTGGGCACGGCCCTGCCGTTTCCGCCAAGCTCGGGCCGCCATTCGTCAGGTTGGCGACGCCGCCGGTGCCGAACGTAGTATCCAGTTGGCCGCTCGTGGTAAAGCGTGCCATAACTCCCGGGTTGCTGGCCGCCACCAAAATCTCTCCGTTCGGTTGCAAGGCGAGAGCTCCGGTAGCGTTAAACGGAGTAAACGGAATCGCTCCGGTGGTGGTGATCCCGCCGCTACCGAAGGATGGATCAAGGCTGCCGTTAGTTTTAAATCGAGCCACCTGCACGATCGCGTTGTTGACCGTCGGGCCTTCCCCGGCGGCGACAATTTCGCCGTTGGGCTGGATCACGAGGGCGAAAAAGCCGCCGGCGGGTTCGATGGTTACAATTCCGCCCGAGCCAAAGGTCGTGTCCAGCGTACCGTTGGGGTTCAGTCGAATCAGCGTATCGGCGAAATTGTTGTTAGCAACCGCGCCCCCGGCCACGACAATCTAGCGGTCAGTCTGAATCGCCACCGCCGCCGCAAACAGCCTGACTGTTGTCGCAGTGAAAATACCATTGGTGCCAAAAGTTGGATCAAGCGAGCCCGCCTGCCCTGTGGCCTGGCTGCCGGCGCACAGAACCATAGCAAGAGTGAAAGCCAAAAATCGCTGCGAAATTGTACTTAGCTGCATAGCTCCTCCGGTACCCGCGTGACATTCTCCGGCGACCGATGCCGCGCGGATAGCCGCCAAGCTTGCGCACATGTCATCAGCTTGTAAAACAATTGTTAAATGTCAACGCAGAACGGCCTTAGCGGCTCCGAGATCCCCGTTCGCCCGATTCCCACACGTCAGCGAGTCCCAGATTATGGACAGTTTCGGATTCCCAAGCCTCAAGCTGCCTCCGCGCCTCCTCAGGATCCCCAAGAAGTTTTTCCTTCAGCCCCTGCCCCTCTTGAGCGAGAGTGCGCTGCCATTCGACGGCCGGGTCGCAAAGTGCGGCAAGACGATCAAGAACATCGATTGCACGCCGCTTCTCGCCCGCGCGAGCAAGGGAGTACGCAATTGCCCGAAGCGTAGGCAGACTCTTCGGATTGAATTGCCCCGCGAACTCTGCAAATTCCAGAAGAGAATTGACTGGAGACAACGGAGGCATGGCCTGCGACTTAAGAGCGGCACTGAGTTCCCGGAGCAAGTCTGGCATGCCCCTGTTCCACCCGTCGGCCCCTCCGTGCCTCATCCGGTGCCCAAAGTTAAAGTAGAGGTGGTTCGTCGGCACACAGAGAGGTATAACGAACGCCGAAACATAAAACCTGTCTTTGTCAGATGATCTTTTAAATGAGATGCCACGCAGCAGCGAACCTACCGGCGGAATGAACATCAATGATCCCTTGATGGCCAAACCCGGCAGTTCCCGCAATAAGTCCTTTTCGAGAGCAACGAACTCTTTGGTCGTCATCTAACGCTCACCTCGCCCGCCGCAAGCCAAAAGGGTCGGGGCCGCAAAGATACTCGCTGTCACCGCCCCGCCACTCCATCCGGCCCAAACACTTCCCTCCGCGCGGTCCCCACGTGAACCCCGCAACCCACCACCAGCAGCAAACAACCGAGCCCGCAAACCCCAGCCCACCCAAACCGTTGCCATAACACCGACCCCGCATAAGACCCCAGCGCCCCTGCGCTGAAGTAGCAAACCATGTAAACCATATTCAGCCGGCTGCGCGCCTCCGGCAGCAGACCATAAATTCGCGTCTGGTTCGACACGTGCCCAGACTGCACGCCAATGTCGAGCAAAATCACTCCCGCGATCAGCCCGCTCATGTGCCTGCCGAAAAAATAAAGCACGACGAACGAACTCAGCACCACGAGCAGCGATACCAGCACATTTCTCCGCGCCCCGTAGCGGTCCGCCATGCGCCCAACAAACGGCGCGCAAACCGCTCCCACAGCGCCAACCAGCCCAAACAACCCAGCAACCGCGCTGCCATAGTGATACGGTGGCGTCTGCAAAAAGAAAACCAGCGTAGTCCAGAACGCATTGAACGCACAAAAAAATATGGCCCCCAGCGCCGCCGACTCGCGCAACACCGGCTGCGTCCGTATCAGCCCGAAAGTCGA
>Ga0116135_1000479_pt1 | contig 22160 bp, 18 predicted proteins | sample June2015DPH_20_1_FD_89738 | JGI IMG/M metagenome (GOLD analysis project Ga0116135, IMG submission 89738) | Peatland microbial communities from SPRUCE experiment site at the Marcell Experimental Forest, Minnesota, USA - June2015DPH_20_10 | ecosystem: Environmental > Terrestrial > Soil > Wetlands... | reverse complement strand
GGCCGCGAGAACCGGGCAAAGATCAGCCCCGTCATCAACGACATCGAAAAGATGCCCGTGAACAGCTCCACCGCGGCGATGAAGTGCCCGTAATGGGTTTGCGGATGCATGTCGCCGTAGCCGGCGGTCGAAAGCGTCTCGATGCTGAAATAGAGATAATCGATATAGGCGCCGCCGGGCACGTTCGAGATCGGCTGATTTCCGACCCAGTAGAGCACCGCGAAGACCGCGTTGAAGGCGATGAACACCAGCACGGCGCCGCCGATAAAAGCCTGCCATGAGGCTGTCATGCAGCGATGGCTGATATCGGCCCAAAAACTTAAGTGAAGGCCTTCGGTGACGATCTCGCGATCGCCAAATCGGACCACCCGCGCTTTCGATGTTCGATCGTTCTGGCTTTTGACCATCTTTTCCGATTCTCTTCCGAAGTTAGCGCATGATCCGTCAAAACGTGAGCGGCTTGCGAAAAGATCATTTGCCCTTAATGATTTAGCGCGCAATCGGACGCAAAACCGGCCCCCGTCATGCTGGCCGCGCTTCGGGGATTTGATCGCCAGCCCCATCATGCCATAATCGTGCCGGTTGCAGCGGCATTTTTGGCGATCGAGTACGGGGGTTAAAGTCATGACGAATACGCGCGAACCGATGATCAAGCCGATTCCGATTCTCTCGCTTCGTCCCACCCAGATGACCGTCGGACTGAGGGAGGTGAAGGAAAAGCGCAAGCGCTGGCGGGAACAAAAATCCAAGAAAAAACAGGCCGAGCTTCTGGGTAAACACATGATCCCGGTGGTTCATGGACCGGACGAACGATACTATGTGGTCGATCACCATCATCTGGCGCGCGCGCTTCACGACGAAGGCGTGACGGATATTCTGGTGACCGTGATCGGCGATCTCACCATGGTCGACCGCGACGCGTTCTGGGGTGTGATGGACAATAAGAGATGGGTCTATCCATACGACGCCAAGGGTGAACGCCGGCACTTCAAGGACATTCCGAAGTCGGTCACGGACCTCAAGGACGACCCGTTCCGCAGTCTCGCCGGCGAATTGCGGCGTGCCGGCGGCTTCGCCAAGGACACCACGCCGTTCAGCGAATTCCTGTGGGCTGATTTTCTGCGCCGCCGGATGTCGAGCAAGAGCGTCGACGAAAATTTCGCAAAAGCGATGGAAAAAAGCCTGGCGCTGGCGAAAAGCAAGGACGCGGTCTATTTGCCCGGCTGGTGCGGACCCGCGTCGGACAGCTAGCGCGGCGTAACTAGCGACGAGTCCTGGCGCTCGCGCGCTATTTCGGCAGACGTCCCATCAGGTAGAATTCGTCGTTCGGACGCATGGCCGTGACGTTGGCCATCCGGTTTGACAGCGCGAAAAACGCGGAGATCGCGGCGATATCCCAGATGTCGTCGTCGTTGAAGCCGTGGCTGGCGATCGCGGTGAAATCCTGCTCGGAAATCTTCTGCGCCTCGGTGCTGACCTTCATCGCGAAGTCGAGCATGGCTTTCTGGCGTGGCGTGATGTCGGCCTTGCGGTAGTTGATCGCGATCTGGTCCGATATCTGCGGATTCTTCGCCCGGATTCTCAGGATTGCGCCGTGTGCGATCACGCAGTAATGGCACTGGTTGGCGCTGGAGGTCGCAACCACGATCATTTCGCGCTCCGCCTTGGTCAGGCCGCCTTCCTTGTCCATCAGCGCATCGTGATAGGCAAAGAACGCCCGAAACTCGTCGGGCCGGTAGGCCAGCGTCAGGAACACGTTCGGAATAAAGCCGGATTTCTCCTGCACCGCGAGCAGGCGGGCGCGGATATCCTCCGGCAGTCTTTCGATGGAGGGCATCGGGAAACGGTTGGCGATCGGCTGCGTCATGGAAATATTCCGGCTGATACCGCCTGATGCGGTCGACCGCGACCATATCGCGTTTTCGCGCAAAGTGGATACCGGTTGGCGTGAAGAAAACGCGTCAAACCAAGAACTAGAGCTTCCGTTCCGATTCAATCGGAACGGAAAAGACTCTGGCGCAAGGCGACCTTGCGGGCGACGGCAACGCCGAAGCCGTCAGCGCAGCGGCTTTTTCAGCAACGAAAAGCGGTCGGGATCGAGGCCCATCGACGGCTGCAGCATCGGCGCTTCCACCGTGCGCGCGGCCGGCCGTTCGTTGATGCCGGGATCGTTGGGAACGTCGCGATGCGACGTGGCTCCGCGCCAGCGCTCGAGAACGGCGCTGACGAAATGCATGTCGTGGCCGGCGGCGGCCGACGGAACCGTTGAAGAGGCGGCGTCGCTGCGCGGCAGCTGATGAACCGGCACTTCCTTGAAGCGCAGCCGGGTCGGAAGCGCCACGCCTTCACCGAAAGCGAGCACTTCGCGGGTCCCGAGCGAGGGGACGAACGACAGCAGGTTGGCCGCGGCGTCCGAAACCGCCGAGCGCAACAGCGCCTGGTCGCGATCGTTGGCGAGCCGCATCGCAAACAGCGTGTTGCACTGGGAAATGATGGTGGCATCGAGTTCGGCGGGGCGCTGCGTGACGAGGCCGAGATAGACGCCGTATTTGCGGCCTTCCTTGGCGATGCGCGACACCGCCTTGCGCGTCGGCCCGAAACCGATGTTGCGATCGGCCGAGGCGTAGCGATGCGCCTCTTCGCAGACGAACAACAGCGGCGAAGCGCCGTCGCTCCACAGCCCGAAGTCGAACGCCATCCGGCACAACACCGACACCACGGAATCGACGACTTCGGCGGGGAAGCCGGCAAGCTGCATGATGGTCATCGGTTTGCCGTTGGCCGGCAGCCGGAACAGGTAGCTGATGACCTCCGCCATGGTGTCGCCGCCGACATTGGCGTTGTCGAACATGAAGGTGTAACGCGGGTCGTTGCGCACGGTCTCGATGCGCGAAATCAGCTTGTGATAGATGATCCGCGATGAGCGGTTTTCGAGCTTGCCCATGCGTTCGTCGATCAGCGAAATAAGATCGACCAGGCGGTAGGGTACCGGCGTATCGACGGTATAGCCGATGTTCTTGGGATCGACGCGCTTCAATCCAAGCCGATCGGTGTTCTGGTACTGGGTATAGATTCCCTTCGCCATCGGGATGACTTCGGCGAGGATGTCGAGTTCCTCGGCTACGCCGGGCCGGCCGGCGAACAGCACATCGACGATCTCCTCGAAATTGAACAGCCAGAACGGCAGCTTCAGATTGCGCGGATTGAGGACAAGCGAGCGGTCACCGAAACAGCGGCCATATTCGTTATGCACGTCGAGCAGGAAAACCCGCAGGTTCGGCCGCGCCTTGAGGATTTCGTTCAGCAGCAGCGATACGCCGGTCGATTTGCCGACGCCGGTCGAGCCGAGCACGGCGAAATGTTTCGAGAGCATCTCCTCGACGTCGACATAGGCGAGGACCGAAGGATCCTGCTGCAGGGTGCCGATATGGATCTGGTCGGATCCGGTCGGCGTGTAAATCGTGCGCAGCTCCTGACTGCTGATCAGGTCGACGGTGTCGCCGATGGTCGGATAGGTGGTGACGCCGCGCTGGAATTTGGTACGCTCGGGTCCGCCGAAGATTTCGCCGAGCAGATCGACCGAGGCGCTGGCGATGTAGTCGTCGGAGGCCGGCAGGTTCTCGCAGGTCACTTCGGTGATCATGGCGACGATGGTGGAATTCGCGCAGCGGATGCTGACGAACCGGCCGACGGTCGCCCGCACCGCGGACAGGCCCATCTGGCTCGCCGCCAGAAGTCCGACGCGGGCAAGGGATCCACGCACCGAAATCACACGTCCGAAGGATGTCACAGTGCTGGAACCCGATATTTCATGAATCGCATCCGTCACTATGCATCCGGTCGTTGGAGAAACGGTTAAGCGGGGCCGCTCGCGGGTTCGTTAAATCTGCGGCATATTTGTCGGGGTTAGTTGTGCCGGGCAGTCCAGCCTTGCCTTGACCGTTCGATTCCGCGGGAAAAGCTTGGTTCTCTGTCGGTCCTTTGGCGTCGCCGTCGGCGGCCGCTTAATGTCTTGTTCACCACGCTTGCGACGAAGGCGGTCCCGGCGGCGCCTTTTGCGGAATGGCCTTTGTTGTCCCGAACGGCCCTGAGGCTGGCCCCGGCTGGCGCTGCCCCGTCAACCGCCTGATGTCAGCCGCGGGGCCCGCGCGGCCGAGGGCCATCGCTTTATTTGTTGACTTGACCGGATAGTTTGTACATTTGTACAAATCATGGCCCAGTTTTCCGCCAGCGAAGAATCCGCCGTGCGCAAGCCCAATATGCGCGAGGCGATCCTGTGCGCCGCGGAAGAGTTGTTTTCCACGAACGGCTTCAACGCGGTGTCGGTTCGGGATATCGCGCAGGCTGCGGGGGCAAATCCCGGCAGCGTGACCTATCATTTCAAGACCAAGGACGGACTGCTGCTCGAAATCTACCGGCGTCATTGCGGACCGATGAACCGCCGGCGTTCGGAGTTGCTGGCGGCGGCGGGGCGGGTGCGGGATCTCCAGGACAGGCTGGAGGCGATCGTGCGCGCCTATGTCCTGCCCGCATTTTCTTCAGGCAGCGACCTCGCGGGCGGGGGCGCGCGCTTTACCAGGCTGCGCGCGGTGATGTCGGCGGAAGGCAACGAGGTCGCCGGCCGGATCATCGCGCAGACCTTCGACGACACCAGCCATGCCTTTATCGATGCGATCCACGACAGCCTGCCGCACGTCCCGCGTGCCGAAATCGTCTGGCGCAGCCATTTTCTTCTGGGGGCGCTTTATTACACGCTGGTCCAGCCTGAACGCGTGTCGCGGCTGTCGCGCGGTGACGCCGATGGTTCCGATGCGGCCGGCGCCATCGAGCAGCTGGTGCGGGCAACCGTCGCGTCGTTTCAAGCTGCCGGACTTGATCGGCCCGCGCCGTTGCGCCGACGAATAGCGGCACAATCCAAGCCTTAGGGGAAGATCGCCTTAGGGAAGATCATCGCGGCGCGCGGATTGCGATCGCATCTGGCGTTCCGGCAAACCAGGTTCGATCATCGAGAAGTTGGCAATATCAGAGGGACGGCCATGGCAAAGACAGGTTTGGTGGTTTCAGCGCATCCGGGAGATTTCGTCTGGCGCGCCGGCGGTGCCATCGCGCTTCACGCCAAAAAGGGTTACCGCGTCAAGATCGTCTGTCTGGCGTTCGGCGAGCGCGGGGAATCCCAGTTCGCCTGGAAGCAGGCGGGCATGACGCTGGACAAGGTCAAGGCCGGCCGCAAGGACGAGGCGGAGCGCGCCGCGGCGTCGCTCGGCGCCGAGATCGAGTTCTTCGACGCCGGCGACTACCCGCTGCGCCTCACCGAGGCGCACATGGATCGGCTGATCGACATTTATCGCGAGCTTAACCCGAGCTTCGTGCTGACGCATTCGCTGGAGGATCCCTACAACGTCGATCATCCGGCGGCGACCGCCTATGCCCAGGAGGCGCGCATCGTGGCGCAGGCGATGGGTCACAAGCCGCAGGCCGATTACAGCTACTCGGCGCCGCCGGTGTTCCTGTTCGAGCCGCATCAGCCGGAGATGTGCAACTTCAAGCCGCAGGTCATCCTCAACATCGACGAAGTCTGGGACATCAAGCGCAAGACGTTCGAGATTCTCGCGGCCCAGAAGCATCTGTGGGCCTATTACGAGCGGGTGGCGCTGCAACGGGGCATGCAGGGCGGCCGCAATTCCGGCAAGGCCATGACCTATGGCGAGGCCTATCAGCGGCTGTTCCCGATGGCGATGGAGGAATTGGTATGAAGACGGTCGTTGTCCGCAATATCAAGCGAGCCGATGCTGATGTCGTGAAGCGGCTGGGTGCGCTCGGCACCTCGACGGTGCACGAGGCCTATGGCCGAAGCGGGCTGATGAAGCCTTATCTGCGCCCGGTATGGGCTGGTGGCGAAGCGGCGGGTACCGCCGTCACGGTGCTGGCACAGCCCGGCGACAACTGGATGCTGCATGTCGCGGTCGAACAATGCCGGCCGGGCGATATCCTGGTGGTCGGCTGCACCACCGACAATACCGACGGGATGTTCGGCGATCTGCTGGCGACCTCGCTGAAGGCGCGCGGCGTTACCGGCCTTATCATCGATGCCGGTTGCCGCGACGTGAAGTCGCTTCGGGAAATGGGTTTTCCGGTGTGGTCGAAGGCGATTTCGGCCAAGGGCACCGTCAAGGCCACATTGGGTGCGGTCAACGTTTCCGTGGTTTGCGCCGGGATCAATGTTCACCCCGGCGATGCCGTCGTCGCCGACGACGATGGCGTTGTGGTCGTCAGGAGGAAAGATACCGGCGAGGTCGCCGCCAAGGGTGAAAAGCGCCAGGCCGACGAAGAGGGCAAGCGCCAGATCCTCGCCTCCGGCGTGCTCGGGCTCGACATGTACAAGATGCGCGAGCCGCTGGCGCAGGCCGGTCTCGTCTATCTCGATGAACCGGAGTCAGACTGAAGTGACGATGCGTTTGCGCACTTTGCTTGGCGACCATCCCTGCACCAAATCGTTGAAGGATGGATCGCTGAAGTCGGACCTGGTAACGTTCGACTTCGCGGACTATTCGCCGACCAACAAGGGCTTCAAGCCGATGGTTCGCGAAGCCGCCTTCGATGTGTCGGAGATGGCGATCGTCACCTATCTGATGGCCAGGAGCTTCGGCAAGCCGATGGTGCTGCTGCCAAGCGTGGTGCTGGCGCGGTTTCAGCACGGCTACGCACTCTACAATGCCAAATCGGGAACGATGACGCCGGCCGATCTGAACGGCAAGCGCGTCGGCATCCGTTCCTTCACCACCACGACCGGTGCGTGGCTGCGCGGCATTCTCGCCAATGATTATGGTGTCGATCTCGATTCGATCGACTGGGTCACGTTCGAGGACGCGCACGTCGCCGAATTCAGGGATACGACCAAGCGAGCGCCGGCGGGCAAAGAGATCATCCAGATGCTGATCGACGGCGAACTCGATGCCGTGCTCGGGGAGAAGTCGGAACTGCCGGGCCTCAAGCCACTGTTTTCCGATGCGGGCAGCGAAGAGAAATCATGGTTCGCAAAGCACGGCGTGACGCCGATCAATCATATGGTGGTGGTCAGCGAAGAGCTGGCGCAGAACCATCCGGAAGCGGTGCGCGAAGTCTTCAGGTTGTTGCGGGAAAGCGCGGCGCGGGCGCCGGCCGCCTCGCCAAGGTTCAGCGCCGACGAAATGCGCCGCTCGCTGGAAACGATTATCCGGTATAGCGCGGAGCAGGGGCTTATTCCCAACGCTTATGCGGTCGATGAGTTGTTTGACGATCTGACGCGCGCGCTACGTTAGGAAGTAGGGTGGGCAAAGGCGCATCGCGCCGTGCCCACCATGTTGCTTGATTGAAATGGTGGGCACGCTTGCGCTTTGCCCACCCCACGGCTTGAGCCAAAAGGAAACACGCAAGATGCAACCCGAACCGATTTTCGATCTCGCCCATCTCGGCCATTTGGAATTGCTGACGCCGAAGCCCGATGAGAGCCTGAAATTCTTTATCGACGTGATGGGCATGACCGTCAGCGGCCGCAAGGGGGAGTCGGTCTATCTGCGCGGCTGGGACGATTACGAGCGCTATTCGCTCAAGCTGACGGCTTCAAGGACCTCCGGGATGGAGCACATGGCGCTGCGGGCGCGAAGCCCACAGGCGCTGGAGCGGCGCGTCGCCGCCCTCAAGGGGTCCGGATTCGACATCGGCTGGACCGATGGCGACCTCGGCCACGGCCCCGCATTCCGCTGCCATGATCCGGACGGCCATATTGTCGAGCTTTATTACGAGACCGAATGGTACGAAGCGCCGCCCGAACTCAAGCCGGCGCTGAAAAATCAGGCGCAGCGCTTTCCGGCGCGCGGCGTCAATGTCCGCCGGCTCGATCATCTCAATTGCCTCGCGGTCGACATCAAGGCCAACCGCATTTTCTTTGAAAAATATCTGGGTTGCCGGCTGACCGAGCAGATCGTGCTCAACGATGGCACCGAAGCCGCGATGTGGATGGCGGTGTCGAACAAGAGCTATGACTTTGCCTATTCACACGATCACTCCAACACCCCGGGCCGTTTCCATCACATCACCTATGCGCTCGACAGCCGCGAGGATGTGCTGCGAGCCGCCGATATCTTCCTGGAGAACGGCGTCTACATCGAGACCGGTCCGCACAAGCACGCCATCCAGCAGACCTTCTTCCTCTATGTCTACGAGCCCGGCGGCAACCGGGTCGAGGTCGCCAATGCCGGCGCGCGTCTCATTCTGGCGCCGGACTGGAAACCGATCGTGTGGACCGAGGAGGAGCGCAAGAAGGGACAGGCGTGGGGCCTGAAGACGATCGAGTCCTTTCATACCCACGGCACCCCGCCGGTCGGGGGCGGTTGAGGCTCAACTAATCTTGACCGATCGCGGAGGTCTGGTCGCGCGATGCCCGGTCCGATAGCTTCCCGGGGAACCCGCCGCCTGCTATCGTCAGCCGCGATCCACCGTGGGGGCCTTTCGACAAGACCCGCATCAAAAACAATAGTCAATTTGGGAGAAGATCATCATGAAACGCCGCTCAGCCATCGCCCTGCTAGTCGCTGGGTTCGCCGCCCTTGCCTATGCGCCTCAGGCGTCCAGCGAGACCGGGTGGGTCACGCTGTTCGACGGCAAGAGCCTCGACCATTTCAACCCGATCGGTGACGCCAATTGGCGGCTCGAGGATGGTTCCGTCGTCGCCGACAAGGGCAATGGTTTCCTGGTCACGAAGGATACCTATGCCGATTATCAGATCAGGGCCGAATTCTGGGTCGATGCCGATGCCAACAGCGGCATCTTCATCCGCTGCACCAATCCCGAGAAGGTAGGTGCCGACAACGCCTACGAGGTGAATATCTGGGATACCCGTCCCGATCCGAGCTATGGCACCGGCGCGATCGTCAACCTCGGCAAGGTCGATCCGATGCCGAGGGCCGGGGGTAAATGGAACGTCATGGAGATCACCGCGAAGGGCTCATCCTTCACCGTGGTGCTCAACGGGCAGAAAACCGTCGATGCCGCGCAGGACGCCAAGTTCGCGAGCGGACGGATCGCCCTGCAGCACGGGTTGGGTGTCAAGGACGACAAGGGCGTCGTCAACGACAGGGGCGTGGTGAAGTTCCGCAAGGTGGAAATCAAGTCGCTGTAGTCCAACTCCCAGCCATCGCATGTGCCAGTGACAATGCCCGCGCGCCGCAAGGCGCGTGGGCGATTGCCTGACCCGTGAAACTTCGCGAAGCCGCCGTTCGGGAAAGCTGAAGGCTCCGTTCGGGAAAGCTTAAGTTGCTGCCGACGCAGCATTATCCGCAATGCCCGATCGGACGGGCGCCGCAGGTCCGGACCCGGCGCGAATGGCACGATCGACCGGCCGCCCATAATTTTCGCAGCCCTGCCTAAATCCTGGCACGGGATGATCCAACATTTTGTGCGCCCCGAGACAAGCCTGACGCGGGCCGGCGACCGTAGGCTCCCCTCCGAACTTGGAACATGGCATCGCCATGACAACTTCGAAGGAGAGATCAAATGCATAAGTGGTTTTCCACCGAAACCCGGACGCAGCGGACGCCGTCCGCCGCGCGTGCCGGATTGCGTATCGCTGCGCTGGGTGCGTTCCTCCTGGCCGGCCTCTGTGCGCCAATGTCTGCCAACGCAGCACCAGCCGGCTGCGCCGCCTTGCAGGCGAAATATCCCAGCCTGAAAGGCAAGCAACTCGTCAACGCGATCAACCCGCATACGCCGGGCTATGAAGCGATCGATCCGAAAGACCCGAACAAATATGTCGGCTTTGATATCGATCTCGGCGAGCAGATCGGCGAGTGCCTCGGCTTTACGCTGACCTACAAGGCGGTGACTTTCGCAGCGCTGCTGACGACCTTGTCGAGCGGACAGGCCGATATCGTGATTTCCGATATTTATGCGACCGAGGAGCGGGCCAAGGCCGCCGACTTCATCACCTATTCGAAGGTGTTCGACGGCGTGCTGGTGGCCAAGGGCAACCCGAAGAAGATCACCGGCATCAACACATCGATGTGCGGCGCCGCGGCGGCCGAGAATACCGGCTTTGTGGAAGTCCCGCTGGTCCAGGCGATGATCGCGCCGTGCAAGGCCGAAGGCAAACCCGAACCGACGCTGCAGCTCTATGACAATAACGCCAACTGCATCCAGGCCATTCTCGCAGGGCGCGCCGACACCTATGTCAACGACGTCAACACCGTCGATCAGGCGGTCAAGGCCAATCCCGACAAGCTCGAAAAGGCGATCGCGGTCACCATCCCTTATTCGGTCGGCATCGCGGTGCCCAAGAACAAGCCTGAATTCCGCGACGCCGTGATGGCTGCGCTGATCGAGGTGCAGAAGGCCGGGATTCACAAGGAACTGCTCAAGAAGTGGGAACTCGATCCGAACAACTTCAAAGAACCCGACATTCTCTCCGTTAAGTAATGTCGCTCTTCGTCCACTATCTCAGCCTACCGTACCTGATCGAGGGCATCTGGTTTACCGTCATGGTAACCGCCCTCGGTCTGGCCGGCGGGCTGATCGTCGGTCTGGTCCTCGCGGCGATGCAGCTCAGCCGGTTCTGGATGCTGGCTGTGTTCGCCCGGGGCTACACCGTGATCTTCCGCGGCACGCCGCTGATCCTCCAGATGGTGTTCGCCTACGACGCATTGCCGCAGATTGGGCTCAAGCTCAGCGCGGTCGGCGCGGCGGGTCTCGCATTGGCCGCCAATGAAGCCCCCTTCATCGCCGAAATGCTTCGCGCCGGCGTGCTCGGCGTCGACCGTGGACAGGTGCTGGCCGGCCAGGCGCTCGGGATGACGCCGGCGCTGCTGATGCGGCGCATCATCGCGCCGCAGGCCATTCGCACCATGATTCCGGCCTTCGGCAACGAAACCGTCAGCGCCCTGAAGAATTCGTCGCTCGCCAGCGTCATCTCGGTGCAGGAGCTGACACTGCGAAGTACGCAACTGGCGTCCTCGACGTTCGATTTCTTCTCGATTTTTTTCGCATCGGGGCTCATTTACCTGGTGCTGACGACCGCGGTCAGCGTCATCCAGTTGTTCGTGGAGCGCGCGCTCGATCTGGATCGCGCCACGCCGCAAGGGCGTCTTGCGATTTTCCTGCCCTGGCGCCGGGTCGATCTGTCGACCAAATTGCGGCTTGCCGAGCAGGCCCCGACCGCCCCGGCGGAGGCCCCGCCGGATCTATCGGTGCCGCCGCCACGCGCGGCCTCGAGGGTGGACCGCGCCAAGCACGCCGCCATGGTCGCACGCAACAATGTCGCGGTCGAGGTGACAGACTTACGCAAGAAATACGATGCGCAGACCGTGCTTGATGGGCTTGATCTGACGGTGCGCGTCGGCGAAGTCGTCGCCCTGATGGGACCCAGCGGATCGGGCAAGAGCACGCTTCTGCGATGCATCAACCATCTGGAAAATTGGGATTCCGGCATGGTACGCGTCGGCGGCCGCCGTCTCGGGCATCGCGACGACGGCAGACCGCTGTCGCCGCGCGAGATCGCCAACGAACGTGCCAGCGTCGGCGTCGGCATGGTGTTTCAGCAGTTCAACCTGTTCAGCCATCTGACCGCGAGGGAAAACGTTGCCGGACCTTTGCGCTGGGTTCACGGCATGACCCGCGTCGATGCCGACCGGCGGGCCCGCGAATTGCTCGAACGCGTCGGCCTCGGCCACCGCGCCGATGCGTTGCCGCGCCATCTCTCCGGTGGCCAGCAGCAACGGGTCGCGATCGCCCGCGCGTTGGCGCCCAATCCGAGCGTGTTGTTGCTGGATGAGCCGACTTCCGCGCTCGATCCCGAACTCGTCAACGAGGTGCTGGAAGTCATCCGGCGATTGGCGATCGACGACGGGCTGACGATGATTATCTCGACCCATCAGATCCGCTTTGCGGATGATGTGGCCGATCGCGTCGCGTTTCTTTCCGGCGGTTCGATCCTGGAGGAGGGACCGGCCCACGAAGTCCTCACCAATCCGCGCCATCCGGTGACGGCGCGCTTCCTGAGCTTGATGGAGGCCGACAAGGCGCCGGAGAGAACAGCATGATCCGCCCGCCGCGCGCTCGTCGTCCGTTCAATATTCGATCGCTTTCCCAGGAGGCACTTGCATGAAGCACTTTACGCTGCCGGTATCGCCGGCCTCCGTTCACTGGGGTTACTTCAGCAAGAAAGTGAAGCCCGCCCTGACGCTGCGTTCGGGCGACCGCGCCACCATCGAGACATTGACGCACCACGCCAACGATGATTACGAGCGCATGATCGCCGACGATCCGGGCGCCGAAAGTGTGTTCCACTGGACCCGCGAGCATAAGGCGGTGGTCCGCCGCGGCGCCGGCCCGATCGAGGGGCCGTTCATTCGCGGATCGGGCGAGGGCGTCGGGGTTCACCTCTTGACCGGGCCGATCGCGGTCGAGAATGCGGAGCCCGGCGACGTGCTCGAAGTCCGCATCCTGGACGTCCGGCCGCGGCCGAGCTGTCACGCCTGTCACGCCGGGCGTTGCTTTGGTTCCAACGCGTCGGCGAATTGGGGCTTCCACTACCATGACCTGATCGAGGAGCCGAAGCCGCGCGAAGTCATCACCATCTTCGAACTCGATACATCGGGCGAGCCGTTCGCCAAGGCCGTCTATAATTATGTCTGGACGCCGCAGACCGATCCGGATGGCATCGTGCATCCGACCATCGACTATCCCGGCGTGCGGGTCGACCACACCACCATCCGCAAGCGCGAGAATATCCTGATGCACGTCAAGGTGCCGGCGCGGCTTCATTTCGGCACCATGGGGTTGGCGCCCTCGGAGTCGGATTTCGTCAGCTCGATCCCGCCGAGCTATACCGGCGGCAACATCGATGACTGGCGGATCGGCAAGGGCGCGCGGATGTATTATCCGGTCGCGGTGCCTGGCGCCTTCTTCTCGGTGGGCGACCCGCACGCGGCCCAGGGCGACAGCGAACTCGGCGGCACCGCGATCGAAACCTCCCTGACCGGCGACTTCGAATTCGTCCTGCACAAGCACCGCGATCTCGGCGGAACTGAGCTAGAGGGGCTTACCCATCCGATGCTGGAGACCGACCAGGCCTGGTCGGTCTACGGTTTTACCTATCCGAATTACCTCGCCGAACTGGGCGCCGATGCCCAGACCGAAATCGCCAACCATTCGAGCCTCGACCGCGCCATGCGCGATGCGTTCCGCAAGCTGCGCCGGTTTTTGATGACTGTGCATGGCTTGAGCGAAGACGAGGCGATTTCGCTGATGTCGGTGGGGGCCGATTTCGGCGTCACCCAGGTGGTCGACGCCAATTGGGGCGTCCACGGCACGCTCCGGAAGAACCTGTTCAGGTGCGACTGACGGGTATGCCCAAATTGCAGGCTACCCGGGGATAGCCGGGAGCTGCCCTGCGTGGCCGGCGGGACGATCTGGGCCGCGCCTTTGGCACGGAGGTTGCTTCGATTCCTGCGTTTGGGGTCGATGTATGAGCTTTCGCCCGTTCACCAGTGAATCGTATTCCGAAAACGACCGGCTGGAGGCATGGCGGGACGTTCTCAGCGCCGTCGGGCTTCAGCCATCGGCGGGCTCGACCGTCCAGACCGGGCATGCGACCGCCTCGCGCCGCAACGCCGAGGGCGTTGTGCTGGCGCGGCTGGCGGCGGGATCGCAGGCCGTCTCGCCCTTGTCACATGTCGCCGACGATATGCCGATCGTGCTGCTGCCGATCGAGGACGGCGTCACCTTGAGAACCCATGCGGGCCATCAGATCATCTCGACCGGGCAGCTGATTTTATTGCCGCGAAAGGGCGACTGGAGCGTGGCATTCCAGCGTGACATGCGCACGGTGGTATTGTCGGTGACGTCGGAAGCCTTTCATGGCCGCAAGGTCGGCAAGCCGGTATTCGACGAAGTTCGGGTGCTGGCGCCGGGTGGTTTTACCGAGGTGTTTTCGCGCACGCTGGAGGCGGCCGCGCGCAACATCGAGACGCTGTCCGATACCGAATGGGCGGCGGTGGCGCAAAGCTTGGCGGATTTGCTGCCGACTTTCGTCCGGGCGCCGGCCAAGGAGGCCGGGGGTACGGCGACGCAGGCCGCGATCCTGCACCGTCTTTGCCAGGCCATCGAACGCAAGCTCGACGATCCCGATTTGACCCCGGCACGGGTGGCGGAGGCCGAAGGAATCTCCGAACGCTATCTGCAAAAACTGTTTGAAGGTTCCGGAAGCAGCTTCACGCATTATCTGCGCGAGCGCCGGTTGCAGCGGACATCGGCGGAATTGTCGAGCCCGGCCGAGGCGCATCATTCGATCTCCGAAATCGCCTATCGCAACGGCTTCAATGATTCCGCGCATTTCAGCCGGGCGTTCCGTCACCGCTTCGGACTGTCGCCGCGCGAATTCCGTCAGCAGGAGATCGAACGCGCGACGGCCTGCGCCGCCGCGGCCGGTCAGCGCGGCTGGCCGCAGCAGGCGCTGGCGCAGTTGCGCAGCCATCATCCACTGGCGGGCGCGCGCAAGAGCATCGCGCCGTTACCGCCGGAACTGGTCAGCCCCTGCACGGAGGGCGAGCATCGTCACCACCATCTTTCGGTGGAAGCGTCGCGCGTGCATTGGGGATATTTCTCGCGGTCGCTGGCACCGCAGACCGAAGTCAATTCCGGCGACACGATCACGATCGAGACCCTGACCCAGCACGCCTCGGACGATCCGGCGCGGATGATCACCGGCGACGCCGGCGCCGAAAGCGTGTTTCACTGGACCCGCAATGCGAAGAATGTTGATCGGCGCGGCGCCGGGCCGATGGATGCGTCGGTCTACGGCCGCGGCGCCGGCGAAGGTTTTGGCGTTCACATCTGCACCGGTCCGGTCGCGGTGAGGGACGCGCAGCCGGGCGACGTGCTGGAAGTCCGCATCCTCGACATCTTGCCGCGGCCCAGCCGCAACCCTGACTTCGAAGGCCAGGTGTTTGGCTCCAGCGTCGCGGCCTGGTGGGGATATCACTACAACGAGTTGCTCGCCGCGCCGCAACTGCGCGAAGCCGTGACGATCTATGAGATCTTCGCGAGCCACGAAGGCGATCCCGACGAGACGCCCCATGCACGCGCGCTTTATTCCTACCGCTGGGAGCCGCAGACCGATCCGTTCGGGGTGCTGCATTCCACCTATGATTATCCCGGCGTGCCGGTCGTCCCGGGTTCGGTCAAGCGCAGGCACAACGTACTCGACGGCATTCGCATTCCGCTGCGTCCGCATTTCGGGGTGATCGCGGTGGCGCCGCGCGAGGTCGATTTCGTCGATTCGATTCCGCCGTCTTATTTCGGCGGCAATCTCGACAATTGGCGGCTCGGCAAGGGATCGACGGTGTATCTGCCGGTGTCAGTGCCCGGTGCGTTGCTGTCGGTCGGCGATCCCCACGCGACGCAGGGCGACGGCGAACTCGGCGGCACCGCGATCGAATGTTCGATGACCGGGACCTTCCAGCTCGTTCTGCACAAGAAAGCCGATCTGGCCGGCCGGGTGTTCGCCGACCTGACCTATCCCTTGATTGAGACCGCAACCGATTGGGTTTTGACCGGCTTCAGCCATCCGAACTATCTGGCGGAGTTCGGCGCCAAGGGGCAGAGCGAGGTCTATGCGACGTCCTCGCTCGATCTCGCGATGAAGGACGCGTTCCGCAAGATGCGCCGCTTCCTGATGAACATCAAAGGGCTGAGCGAGGACGAAGCGATCGCGCTGATGTCCGCCGCGGTGGATTTCGGCGTCACGCAAGTGGTGGACGGCAACTGGGGCGTTCACGCCATCCTGAGCAAGCGGCTGTTTGAAGGCGCCCGGCCGTCGTAACGGAACCGGCCGGGCCTTCTGACGGCCGCCAAACAGATGTATGGACAGCGACGAATCATCTAGGGGTTGATCACTGGCCACATTTGAAATGTGCTGATGAACCATCGCGGGGCAACTGCCGAAGAGCCCCAGGCAAACCCAAACGGTCCGGGCGCAAGCATACCTGCCGCCTGTTATGAGGCCGGCCTTCGCCATCTGCGGGCCGGACGACCTCTCGACGCGCAGCTATGCTGCGAACAGGCTCTGGCGGCGGATTCCAATCATGCCGACAGCCTCCATCTGATGGGTCTGCTGTCGTGCCAGGCCCAGCAATACGAACTCGCGGTGGAGTGGATCGCCCGCGCCATCCGGCAACAGCCCAGGGCGGAATATCTTTCCAGCCTCGGGACCACGTTGCGGCAGCAGGGACGGTTCGACGAGGCCCTCAAGGCCCTCGACAAGGCGGTGCAGCTCAAGCCCGAAGACGCCGGACTATGGATCAATCTCGGCACCATTCTGGTGGACCTGGAGCGTTCGAACGAAGCGCTGCTGGCTTTTCAGCATGTGCTCACGCTCGACCCGCTGCACGGGGATGCGGCATTTCGGTGTGGGTTTCTTCTGCATAAACTGGGACGGACGGCGGAGGCGCTTTCCTATCTCGATCTCAGCGACAGGCTGCGGCCGGACCAGGCCATGATCCTGGAAAGGCGTGCCATTGTGCTGCACAGGCTGGGAAGGTCCGAGGAAGCCCTGGCCGATAACAAGCGGGCGCACGCGCTCAATCCAGGCAACGCCAACATCTGCAATAACATCGGCGCCATTCTGCAATCGTCCTGCCGGGACCAGGAGGCGCTGCCGTGGTTCGACAAGGCCCTGGCGCTGCGGCCGGACCACCTGTTCGCCTGTACCAACAAGGCATCCTCGCTCCAGCAGTTTCACCGCTTTGACGAAGCCGCCGCGATCTACCATTACATGAAGACGATCGATCCGGATGGTGCGCAGGCCGACTGGGATTTGGCGCTGCTGCACATGCTGACCGGCGATTTCGAGGCCGGCTGGGCCGGCCGCGAGGCGCGGTGGAAAGCCCATTCGATGATCTACCCGAAAGTCTCGCAGCCGATGTGGCTCGGCGAGGAAAGCCTCAAAGGCAAGACCATCCTGATCTGCTCGGATGAAGGCCTGGGAGATGCCATTCAGTTCGCGCGCTATGTGCCGATGGTGGCGGCGCGCGGCGCCCGCGTGATCATGGTCGTGGATGACGCGGCCTATCCTTTGTTGTCGGCGCTGTCAGGCGTCTCGCAAAGCTTTCCGAAATCGACCGGTGTGCTGCCGGAGTTCGACCTGCATTGCGCGATGTCGAGCCTGCCGCTCGCTTTCGGGACCAGGCTCGATACGATTCCATCCGGGATATCGTATCTGCCAACTCCCGCGCAGAGCCGTGTGCAGGCCTGGCAAGATCGCCTCGAACAGCGCCTCGGCGCCCACGACAGGCTGCGGGTCGGCCTGGTGTGGTCCGGCAATCCCAACCACAGCAACGATCACAATCGATCGATCCCGCTGCGAATTTTTTCACGCCTCCTCGACGTCGATGCGACCTTTGTCAGCTTGCAGAAGGATCCAAGGCCCGACGACAAGGCAGCTCTGCGCGAACGCAATGACATCGTCGACCTCACCGCTGATCTCACCGATTTCAACGAGACGGCGGCATTGGTGAGTTGTCTCGATCTGGTCATTACCGTGGATACCAGTGTGGCCCATCTCGCCGGCGCCCTGGGATGCCCGACCTGGATCCTGCTGCCCTACACGCCGGACTACCGCTGGCTGCTGGGTCGCGATGACAGCCCCTGGTATCCGACGGTGCGGCTGTTCCGGCAGACCGAGAAGCGCGACTACACAGAGGTGGTCGATCGGGTGCGGAGCGAGTTGATTGGGCTTGTGGCGGAAAGAAAACGCTGATCGGGTTGTACCGGACCAGCGCATCGATTGATTGTTTTCGCAGGAAAAAAGCCATGACCGACTATCTCGATCCCACGAAAGAAATTTTCGCAAAATTCCGCGAAATGGACCGGCCGGGCCCGATCCACATGCTCAATCTCGTGAAGCTGCGCGATAAGGCCGCTTATCCCGACGGCCGCGCGGCAACGGGCGCTGACGCCTATCGGTCTTATGCGCGCGAAAGCGGCCCCGTCTTCCGCAGCCTCGGCGGCAGGCAAGTGTGGATCGGCAGGCCGGAACTCATGCTGATCGGTCCGCAGGATTGCGAGCAATGGGACATCGCCTTCATCGCGGAATATCCATCGGTGCGGGCTTTCGCCGACATGTTGCGCGACCCCGCCTATCGCGAGGCGGTCAAGCATCGGCAGGCCGCAGTCGCCGATTCGCGGCTTCTGCGGCTGCAACCGGCACAGCCTGGCGAGGAGTTCGGTGAGGCAATCTAACGGCCGTCTCCTGCCTTGCTGCGGAACTCCTCGCGGCTATGAGCGCATTTAGCCAGTTCCGCGCTGACGTGCTCGATCACATGCGCGTAGTCACGACGCTCGTCCTGCCGGAACAGGCGCATGCTCGGATACCAGGGACTGTCCTCGCGACCCAGCAGCCAGCGATAGTCCGGCGCGTAGGGCAACAGGGTCCAGGTCGGGCGGCCGAGCGCGGCTGAAAGATGCGTAACGCTGGTATCGACCGATATCACCAGGTCCAGGCAGGACACCAGCGCCGCCGTCTCGACGAAATCGGTGAGATGCGCCGTCAGATCGATGACGTCGGTCCGTTCCAGCAGCGCCGGCCTGTCTTCCGCTCGCGGGTCCTTTTGCAGGCTGACGAAGGTCGCATCGGCATCGAGGATACGAGCCATTGTCCGGAACGGCATCGAACGGCTGCGATCTCTGGGGTGTCGCGGATTGCCGGACCAGACGAGGCCGACCCGCAAACGGTCGTGCGAGCCAAGACGTTGCTCCCACGCCTTTACGCGATCGGGCGCCGGAGCAGGAAGATAGGACGCTTCGGTCGGTATTGTGTCGAGGCGGGTCCCGAAAGCCAGCGGCAAGCTGGTCAGGGGACAGTGGAGGTCGTAGGGCGGCACCGTCGTTGCCGATCTCGGAAGGCACCGCGTGATGCCGGGAAGCCTCGAGAGAAGCGGGAAGAGTTCGTCCTGGACAATCAGGATGACACGCGCGCCTCGCGCCGCCAGCATCGGGACGTAGCGTACGAACTGAATGACGTCGCCGAGACCCTCATCCGGGCAGACCAGGATGGTTTTGCCATCGATGGGTTCGGCGCCTTGCCAGATCGGTCGCGAAAGCCTTGGATAGCCCTCGACAAGAACCGGAATCTTCCAGCGCGCCGCCTCACGACCCGCCCAGCCTGCTTCGAAATCCCCGGTGAGCAGCTGAAGCAAGGCCAAATTCCATTCGGCGCTGGCGTCGTCAGGATCCTCAGCGATGGCTTGCCGATAGGCCGCGATGGCCTGGTCGAAGCGGCCGAGCTGTTCGAGCGCGACCGCCTTGTTTCTCAGGGCGTGCTTGTCGCGCAGGGCGAAGGCCTTGTCGTACCAGGATAACGCCTCTTCGCATCGGTCGAGCGCCGCGAGACAGTTCCCCATCTGGCTACAGGAATCCGCATGCGTCGGATCAAGCAAATGCACACGCTCGAGGTCGCCGAGGGCCTCTTCGTACCGCCGTAACCTTTGCAGCGTTTCCGCGCGCAAACCAAGCGTCTGGACATTGTCGGGCTTCAGCTCGTCGCACAGATTGAAGTAGATGAGTGCGTCCTCAAAACGCGCCGCTTGATGCAGGAGGGCCGCGGCTTTGTTCGCGGTGTCCCAAGAGGGCTCGAGTTCAAGCGCGTGCTGAAAGCTGAGGATGGCTTCGTGATTGCGGCGCAGCTCTGCCAGTGCCAGTCCGAGATTTCGCCACAGCTCCGCATTGTCGGGCTTGAGCTCGATTGCCTTCTCGAACACCTTGATCGCCTCGGCGCCTCGCCCCTGCTGCAGAAGCGCGGTCCCGAGCGTCGTGAGATAGAGCGGCTTCGGCTCGCGCCTGATCGCGCGGGAAAGCCATTCCACGGCATGATCAAACTGTCCGGTGTGGATACACAACAGCCCCATCAGGTGCAGCGTGTCGGCGTGATCGGGGTCGAGAGCAAGCGCCTGTTCGCAGCTGAGCTGGGCCTCGAGAGATCGGCCCGCGCGCATATGATCGATGCCCGACTGATAAAGCTGAACCACGCCGTCAGGAGCGCCTTGGCCGGATCTGGCAGACTCCATGGCCGCGTTGCCCTCGCGATCGTTCATTGCAACATCTCAATATCCGCTCCTGTCGAACAGATATTTGATTCTCGCGTTGGCTGAAAGGTTCACGCGCTGGCGTTTCAGGTTGCATACCCCCGAACTCGCGAGTCGTTGATAAGTTAGATGGGCGGCAACGACGCGCTGGTCTGCGATGCCTCCGCAACAACCCGACGCCGGGTCCTCGCCATGATCTCATGGAAAAACTGTACTGGGCTCGCCCGGTCGGTTCACCGTGAAGACCAGGAACCGGCGCGCCGTCTGGGTGTCGGGATTGCGCGCAATCCGATGTGCGACGTCGACCGGCTGGCTCCAGTGATCCCCTGCGTGAAAGCGCTTGATCACATCGTCGCCATAGGCGCTTTCTGCCGTTCCCTCCAGCATATAGACGAAGCTTGGCCCGGGGTGATGATGAACCGGCTCGGAATAGCCCGGCGGTTGAGTGACCAGGTTCAAGCGCATCTCAAGGTCTGTCCCCGGGATCGGGCGGCGCTCCAGCTCCTGGGTCGTCATCCCGTTGGCGTTCTCCGTCGTGACCTCCGCCGCCCTTGAGGCATCAAGGCCAAAGAAGATGGCGGTACACAGCGCGGCGATTCTGATCGCCAGACGCAGGGGAGAATGAGTCAGTGGCACGGTAGCGCTCCTGTCCTGGACAATGGGTAAGCCCAAGATACGCGCCGAGTTATCATCCAACAATGAAGTGACGGGACATTTCAGCGATTGCAATTCACAATGGCCGCTGTGGGAAAATGTCAAAGGTGGAGATGGCTATGTCCGCTTCCGGGGGAAGACGGGAAGTCGCCGGACGACAGTCAAAACAACGCGAATGCCCCGGCTCGGACATTCGACCGCTTGGACCTGCGCCGAAAATTGCCGACGCTTAAGGCTTAGAGCATGGGACGTTGATTGAGTTGGAGGTTTATGCCTAGACAGTGTTGCTGGTGGTCTCGGGCGGCATTCGCTAAGTTAGCGCGACTCTGGGATTAAAAAGGGCAGCTTGGGAGGAGATCATGAAAACTCAACATGTGATTGCTGCGATCGTCGGATTGGCATTGCCGTTCCTGGCAGGTCAAGCGCAGGCGGCGGAGATCAAGGTTTTGGCATCAACAGCCGTGAAGACGACCCTTGAAGGGCTCGGAGCGCAATTCGAGAAAGCCACCGGGAACAAAGTCGACCTTGAGTTCGCGCCGGCCGCGGTTTTGAAGGTGAAAATTGACCAGGGCGCGGTATTCGACGTTGCCATCCTCACGGTGCCGATCACTGACGGCCTTGCCGGAGAAGGGAAGATCGATGCGACACGCACCGCCATCGCGCATTCGGGGATAGGCGTTGCGATTCAGAAGGGCGCCCCGAAGCCCGATATCAGCACGACGGAGGCATTCAAACGGGCGCTTCTCAATGCCAAATCTGTCGGCTTTACGGCAGGAGGTGCCAGCGGCGCCTATCTCAAAACCTTGTTCGAGAAACTCGGTATTGCCGACGAGCTAAAACCCAAGCTCAAACTGTTGCAGGGTGCGGCCGGCGAAGCTGTCGCTAATGGCGAAGTCGAAATTGGCATGACCCAGATCAGCGAGATTTTACCCTATGCCAACGCCGAACTTGTCGGGCCGCTGCCGTCAGATGTTCAGTCCTACACTTATTTCTCTGCCGCCGTGTCGGCGGCCAGCAAGGAAGCCGATGTGGCCAAGGCATTCATCAAATTTCTCGCTGCGCCGGCCGCGCTGGCATTTATCAAGGCAAAGGGCATGGAGCCGGGTTGATTGACCGCGTCCAAACCCGATCCGCAACATTTGTCGATCCAATCGGCGCGCAACCACGCCAGCCGCTTCCAGCCGTGTCCGCTCTGAGTGAAGCGGACACGCGACCAGGAGGTGGTGTCGCGGTCGCGGCATGAACCTCGCTGTCAGGCGCAGCGCCAATTGATTGCCCGTCGGGTTGCGACAGATTGGCACGACGGGCAAAATTCCGGTTCACGCCAACCGCAAATCATCGGCTAACTGCGGCCGTCCTGTTCCGGCAAGAGGGGCGGTCGCGCGTCGTCACGAACGC
>Ga0116135_1000478_pt1 | contig 22166 bp, 18 predicted proteins | sample June2015DPH_20_1_FD_89738 | JGI IMG/M metagenome (GOLD analysis project Ga0116135, IMG submission 89738) | Peatland microbial communities from SPRUCE experiment site at the Marcell Experimental Forest, Minnesota, USA - June2015DPH_20_10 | ecosystem: Environmental > Terrestrial > Soil > Wetlands... | reverse complement strand
TATCGTGAGTGATGCAAAAAACTTCATTCAGAGGAAGTACACTTGCAGAGGCCCCTCGGGTTCAAGCAAAAAATGACTGCGGGTACTGGCAGGCGTGGTACGCTCGCGACATGAACGACGACTACATGCCGCGCTCGCTTTTCGTGGATTTCATGTACGCCGTCGTAGTTGGCGCAACGATCGTGCGGATCGACGCAAGCCACCTCGACATCCGTAGCTTTGAATTTTGGGGCGTCTGGTTCCTCATAGCAGGGTTCATGGAGGACTTGTACCTCTACCATAAAGAGGTCGTTCCCAATCTGAGTAGTGTCATGACTGCTCGCCAACTCGCGATCGAGATGTCGATCGTACTCTTGTGGTATGTCGCCCAGGTTGCGTATCCAACGAAACTAAATTGGTTTCTCGTGTGCATTGCGCTATTTTTTGCCCTCAAACTATCCGCAAGCTTCGCAATGGCAGGCAGCTATCCAAAGCAGCATGACTGGTTCTTCCTCATTCCGATCACGACTGCTGGCGTGTTGCTTTGCCATCACGCGTCTTTAGCTGTCGTTTTCTGCAGTCTGGTCCCGGCGTGGACGGTGGCAGTTGCAGCGTGGTGGTGGAAGGCACCATCGAGGATGGGCACAAGCCGATCCTAATTGCGGCTGGCTTAGCCCACGCAAGGTCTTTCCGCGATCTCTCCTCTGGAGAATGGGCGCTGGCCCAGCCTTTCCGAATTATTAACTGTGCGGATGCCCCGTCCTTGTCTCTGCGCACTGTGCAGAGACAGGGCGGGGAATTTGATTTCCTGTCATACTTTCCAGCCCTCGGAATGACTGAAAAAATCTGTCGCTACGTCCAAGCTTTCGCTCGGCGCGGGTCTTTCCGACGAGGGCCGAAGTCCCAGCCTCACAAAATTCCAGCCACTCGCGCGACAGTCCCACAGAGGCTCCGATTTCATTCCTCCAAATCCACAAGCCCGTCGTGACGTCTAACCTTGTGTCTCACTTCCGACTCGATGCATGATGGTCCCAAACGATTATGGCCTTCTTGAGAACGCAATATCGCAATATCGCAATATCGGCTAACCGGTTCTGCCATAATACTTTGCAAGCAAATTCTCTCGAATCAATATTTTAGCCGGACCTCAGCCACCCCGGATCCTCGCAAGTCATTGAGCCAAAGGATTTTAATAAGGTCGATCTGAAATTTTTTTTGATCAGGATGCTGTCGAAAGCGAGCCTATGCCGAAATGCTGACGCAGATCACTACGCGGGTTCCCAGCCCTCCGGCAGCATATCGAATGCCAGCGTGTCACGGTAAGCGTACTGGTTGCCTTCCAGCACCGCCACCGGCGTCAACATATGCCACACGCGATCGTCGTCGAAGACATAACACTCGCCCGACTCGCGCATCGTGAAACGATCCATTTCCCGCTTGTCGTTGTCGGTGATGATGACTTCCCCACCATAAGCGCCGCAGCGCCCCACCAGATGCGTGGCGATATATTTTTCCCCGTCTTTGTGCAAGCCCGGCGGGCTCGTGTCACAAGGCCGGCCCGGCGTAGCCGTGAATCGTATGAGATGGCTGTTGACCAAATACCGGGTACCGGGCGCCGAAAGCGGCAAATGATAAAGGTGCTGAGCAATCATCTTGCGAAGGCCTATGGAACCGGCGATCGCCGGCGGCAGCGGAGCGTATTCTCGGGGCTGGTCACCGAGTGTCGTATTGTATTTTTTCAGCTGCACATATGGAGCGTTCTCCTCAATCAACCGAACCCTCACCCCACCCTCAACAACCTCAGCGCGGAGACGATTTAACGAACGATACCTGTCACCGCCTTCGTAGTACTTGTCCCTCGGAACCGACCAGGCTGCGTGGGAAAGCTCCTCCAGCGTGCGCGCTATGTCTACATCAATTCTGAGAGGCTGACGGCTAAACCCGCGCTCGACCAGGTCGTTTCGCAAACTGGCATTCGCCGCAACCGGAATAAAGCCACCTTGATCCAAGAGTTGCTCCCGATAACTCTGTATCATAAGTCATCGATTCATCCATGAAAAAAGAAGCGGAAAGAGCGCACCGGACGCAGGACCGTCTCCGCCGCATCGAAGGCCGCCACAATCCGCTGATCAAGCAACTGCGCCAGGCCTTCGCCCGCGCAGAACTCACAGACGCCGGCGATTGCGCCATCGAAGGCCTGCGCATCCTCGAAGAAGCCATCCGCAGCGGCCTGCGTTTCAGCGCCGTCTTTTTCCGAGAATCCGCGCAGGACCGCGCCGAGCGCCTGCTCCCGCAGATCGGCGCCAACGTTGAAACGCTTCTCCTACCCGACAAACTATTCGACAGCATAGTGCCCAGCGAATCTCCCCAAGGCGTAGCCGCGCTGGTCCGACTGAAAGAATTCTCGCTCGACGATCTCACCGAACGCCTGCAAGTCGGCCCAATCGTTGTCCTCGCCGGACTGCAAGATCCGGGAAACCTCGGCACAATTCTGCGCTCGGCCGAAGCCTTCGGCAGCGCAGGGATGACTCTCGGTGAAGGCACAGTCAGTCCCTTTAATTCAAAAGTTGTCCGCGCCTCCGCCGGAAGCGTATTCCGCCTGCCGGTGATTCACAATCATGGAAAATCGAAGTCAGGAAAGCTGGAAGAGGTCGTGAAGAAACTTCGCGCGCAAAACATACGTCTGATCGCAACCTCTTCGCATAAAGGAACGCCTCTCGGCCAAGCAGACCTGCAGAGTCCCGCCGCAATCTTCTTCGGCAACGAAGGCTCGGGCTTGCCTCGCGATCTGATGGCGCAGATGGACGAATCCATCGCGATCCCCCACGCCGCGCAGGTAGAATCACTAAACGCCGGCGTAGCGGCGAGCATCGTATTGTACGAAGCCGCGAGGCAGCGAAGCGCTATTAGCCGCTAGCTCTTGGCCCTTAGCTAAAGCCAAGAAGCGACGATCTTGTTATGGGACTCTTCCAGCCCATTCCGGAAGCGAGTAGTGCCACTGACCGCACTCGGCCGCTGGCCGACCGCATGCGCCCGCGCACGCTCGAAGAATACGCCGGCCAGGAGCATCTCATCGGTCCCGGCAAACCTCTGCGCGTTCAGATCGAGCGCGACGACACCGGGTCTCTCATCTTCTGGGGACCTCCCGGCACTGGCAAGACTACGCTCGCAAAAATTATCGCCAACATGACGAAAGCGGAGTTCATCGAGTTCTCCGCCGTGCTCGCCGGGATCAAAGAAATCAAGCAGGTCATGGCCGACGCCGAGCGCGCCCGGCAGTATGGCACACGCACCATTGTCTTCATCGACGAAATTCACCGCTTCAACAAAGCTCAGCAGGATGCATTTCTTCCGCACGTAGAGAAAGGCAGCATCCGCCTGATCGGTGCGACCACGGAAAATCCATCCTTTGAAATTAACGGCGCACTGCTCTCCCGCACGCGCGTCTACGTGCTGCAACCGCTCACTGAAGATCAAATCGTCGTACTCTTGGAGCGAGCTCTCACCGACGAGGAACGCGGCCTCGGCACGATGCACCTGCAGGCCTCCGACGAAGTGCTGAGAAAAATCGCCAGCTACACCAGCGGCGACGCGCGCAGCGCTTACAACGTGCTGGAAGTTGCAGCCGGACTGGCGCAACAATCTACCGCTAAGCCCGGCGAACTCACCGACGACATCGTCCGCGACGCTCTGCAAAAGCGCACACTGCTCTATGACAAAGCCGGCGAAGAGCACTACAACCTCATCTCAGCCCTGCACAAATCCATCCGAAACAGCGACCCCGATGCCGCTCTCTACTGGCTCGGACGCATGATTGAGGCCGGCGAAGATCCGCTGTACATCGCCCGCCGCGTGGTGCGCATGGCGGTCGAAGATATCGGCCTCGCGGATCCCAATGCGCTTTCGCTCTGCATGGCCGCGCGCGATGCGGTCGACTTTATCGGCATGCCGGAAGGCAATCTTGCGCTGGTGCAGGCGGTCGTTTACCTCTCTGTCGCCCCGAAATCTAACGCGCTCTATACAGCTTATGGCTCGGTGCAGCAGGATATCGAACGCACTGCCGCCGATCCGGTTCCACTGCACCTGCGCAACGCCCCTACCACGCTGATGAAAGGCCTCGGTTATGGCAAGAATTATCAATACGCGCACGACCTAAAAGGCAGAGTCGCTGACATGCAGTGCCTGCCCGAGAATCTTAAAGATCGAAGTTATTACCATCCGACCAACGAAGGTATCGAGAAACGCATTCACGACCGGATGGAGGAGATCAAGCGGCTGCGTTACCAGGCAACATCAACCCAGCGTCCTGCTGAAAAATCCGAGTCGTAGCGCCCGGCACGGCATCCAAAGCCCTATCGAGTCGTTAGGTTCTTGTGCCATGGCAACCGTTCCGATCAATGCGTCTAGTGCTGTGCCACTCGGCCATCCGCACATCGACTGGCAGGTCGAGAGCCTGCAAAAAATCCAAAAAGCCGCACAGAAAATAAGCTCCATCCTCGATCTCGACGAACTTATCGACAACATCATCGACGAAGTCTCAAATTCTTTCGGCCTGCTTGAGAGCAGCGTTTACCTGCACGACGAATCAAACGCAGAAATGGTGATGGCGGGAGTACACGGCTGCACGCTGCACAGCAAGGGCTTTCGTCTGAAAGTTGGCAAAGAGGGCATGATCGGCTACGTCGCATCGACGGGACAAATGCGCTATGCGCCTGACGTCAGCAAAGACCCTTACTACATCGCCTGTGAACCAACAACGAGTTCGGAAGTCGCGATTCCTCTCCGCGTGGGCGAGCGCTTGGTCGGAGTGTTCAGCGCGTCACATCCGGACCTCGACGCTTTTCCGCGCCAGCAATTGCGACTCCTGCAAGCGCTCTGCGACCACATGGCGGTCGCCATTCATAACGCCCGCCGCTTTCAGTCAGAGCGCGACCAGCGCGAAGCTATGAGCCGCGACGCCGAAGAAGCTCGCGCCATTCAGCAAGCGCTGCTGCCAAAGTCTTCTCCGTATGTGCCGGGCTTTGCGATTTCCGGCTTGAGCATTCCTGCGCGCGCTGTGGGCGGAGATTGGTACGACTTTATTCCATTTCCCGATGGTCGCTGGGGAATCGTGCTGGCGGACGTTTCCGGAAAAGGCACGGCTGCGGCGTTATTGATGTCGGCCACGCGCGGAATGTTGCGTTCGCTTGCCGAGGCCTGCTGCACACCGAGCGAAGTCTTGACCAAACTAAACAGTTTGCTGGTGGAAGATTTTCCTGCGGGAAAATTTGTAACGCTGGTTTACGCCGTGCTTGATCCCGCGAATCGCAGCGTCACCTTCGCCAATGCGGGGCACCTGCCCCCGCTGTTGGTGCAGGATCAACAGGCGCGTTTTCTCGAGACCGAGCATGGACTACCTCTCGGCTTGAGTTGCGGAGATTATTCCCAAAGCACCGTTGAACTACCGCCCGGTTCGCGACTGGTTTTTTACAGTGACGGTATTACCGAAGCGCTCAACCCAGGCGAAGAGGAATACGGTCTCGACCGCCTGGCGCGGCATGTCTCCTGCCCGGATGCATCTGCCGTCAGCGTGCTTGACGACGTCCGCGCCTTCGCCAACGGAGTGCTCCCCCGCGACGATGCCAGCGCTGTGTTTGTGAAGGTTATGTCGTAGAGAAGAAGAGAAAAAGTCCGCGTCAACGGAAGCGCGCACGGTGTTCCTGCAGGATACAGCGATCCATCACGACGAAGATGCCAGACTGGCGGGCCTTCTCCGCAGCTTTCTCGTGAACGACTTCCTCCTGCATCCAGATGGCAGGCACTTTTAACTTGATCGCCTGATCGACAATCTCCCCCACAAACTCCGGTCGCCGGAAGATGTTCACAATATCAATCTTGTCCGGGACGTCGGACAACGACGCGTAAGCTTTCTCGCCCAAGCTCGACTTAATCTTTGGATTGACGGGAATGATGCGGTATCCCTGGGCCTGCATGTAGGCGGAAACTCCGTAGCTGGGACGCATGGGATCGTCGGAGAGTCCGACTACGGCAATTGTCCGGGCTGTCTTCAACAAATCCCCTATTGCATCCATGCCGTTTGCTTCGTCATTTCTTATTCGCTGCGTCCTGCTTCTGCTTAAACATCTTCAGCGCCAGGCTTCGCACTGTTTCAGGAACATCCTTATTAGCCGAGAGATTCTTCAAGTCCGCCGCCAGCAGGTGCTTCATCAAGCCCAGGCTCAAATCGAGTGGGGTGCGTGGATTCGCTACCAGGTTCCGCACGACAATATAGTTCTTCATGAAGCGCCGCTTCAGGGGAATTTGCCGCAGGACCGCTTCAAGAACATTCTTCTGCGATGCAAACTTCTCTACTTCGCCGTCCGCAAGCTTCGGCGCCTCCAGCACCGAGAGCGCCACAACCTTAGTTCCGTCGCGAATCAGAATCGACCGCTCCTCCTTATTGCCCTTCAGAGCCAGCTGGATGCGGCCTTTCACGTCGAGGCCGTTGATCTTTTGCATCGTGTTTTCGCGCTTGGGAGCGGCCGCCGTCGCGCGGGTTGCTCCTTTTGTTGCCGCGCCCTTCGTCGCAACTGCTGGCGCTGAGGCTGCGCCAGCCGAACTGGCTTGAGTTTGCTCCGGGCTTTCAGCAATGTCCTTCACTTCCACCACGGGAAAATAATCGGAGCCCAGCAAATCAACGATTCCTCCGACCGCTTGAAACGGTTTGCCTTCCTCCGGGCCAATCTCCGCAGCGTGTTCTGCAAGGTAAGCGGAAACAATTTCTTCGGGGACCTCTTCGTCTTCCTTCAGGCTGGCTGTGGACCGGCTGTCAGGTTCGGGGGTCTTCGAGATCTCTGCGCTTGTTTGAACAACTGCGTCATGAGAGGTTTCAGAAACGGAATCGTGAATAGCAGCGCCGTTCTCCGGAAGGTTTGCAGATGAAGCGGCCCCGCTCCCGCTCAGCAATTCGGCAACAACGGAGGCATCGTTTGGCTTGAGATATGGATTCGATCGCAGCGATTGGAGAATCTCCTTCGCCGCCCGAACCCGCGAACTCACGAGTAGCCGAGCAATCGCATCCCCCGACGCCGATTGCGCCATTTTCGCTATCGCATTCGCCGACACGGACGGATTTTCGAGCAGAGCCGGTAGCAATTTCGGACGGAGATTCTCCGGAGAAATGAAATAATCGAGCACTTCCCGCGAGGTTTTTGGGTCGGAAGCTGCAGCCAGTGAAGCCTTCTCTTCCCACCCCGCGAGCGTCATGCGCGCCAAATCGCCGAAGACTTTATTGTGCTTGGCGAGATAAACCAGAATTTCAATATTCTCGCCGGGAGGCACGGACAGCGCGCCGCGCGCCGCAAACTGCATCATGTTTGAGGGCAGCTTCGAGGCGCGAATTTGTTCGAGCATGCTTGGCATGGATTTACCTAGTTCTCCGGTACCATGTTCTCGAATTTATAGGCCGGAAACCAGATTACCGACGGGTAGAACCAGACTGCGCAATCGCCTGCAGTTCGTGGACAACGATCTCCAACTCACGGACCAAACGATTCGATTTTGCGCGCTGGAATTCGGCGAGCAAGGTTTGGTAGTACCATAGCGTGCCTTCGCGCCCGCCGTTGAATCGCTCCCAGACTGCCTCGCCAACCTCGCGATAATCGGACAGAATCGAACGAACATTGTTCAGCTTATCGGCGGCTGAGACCAGCCTTGTGCCCCCGTCAGCGCTTTTCAAGTGCCGGATATAGGTTTCTTTTCGCTCTCGCCAAGGCGGTTTCGGTAGCGTGTAAGCATCGGTGCAGCCATCGACAATTTTCGCGACGTGCGAACCGAAGCGGCGCCGAACTTCGCTCAGCATCGGCTTACCGCCGCAATCCTCGACAACGTCATGCAGCAACGCAGCAATCGCCAAATCTTCATCCCCGCCAAACTCCAGTACAAGCGAAGCGACACCCATGAGGTGAGCGAGGTAAGGAATTGTGGACGCCTTGCGCGTCTGCCCTCTGTGTTTTTCGGCTGCAAACTCGAATGCGCGCAGAAAACGCGGCCCCAACTTTACCGTCCGCATTTTCTTTTTAGCTTTTTTAGCAGCTCTCAATTATTTCTCCTGCTTCTCGCCTCGGCGCGCCAGCAAATAGGCCCGGATAAAGGGCTGCAAGTCTCCGTCCAGCACGCGATCTACATCTCCCACTTCAGCCTTAGTACGATGATCCTTAATCATGCGATAAGGCTGCAGCACATAGGATCGAATCTGCGATCCGAAATCATTGTCCAGTTTGGAATCTTCAATCTTCTTGGTGGCGGCGCGCTTTTTCTCCATCTCATATTCGTAAAGCTTTGAACGCAACATGCTCATGGCGCGCTCTCGATTCTTGTGTTGCGAGCGTTCGTTCTGGCAATTCGCCACCAGTCCGGTAGCGATGTGCGTAATTCGCACGGCGGAGTCGGTAGTATTCACATGTTGTCCGCCCTTGCCGCTGGAGCGGTAGGTATCCGTGCGAATATCTTCCGGCTTGATGACGATATCAATGGTCTCGTCAATCTCCGGCGAGACGAAGACGCTGGCAAACGACGTATGTCGCCGCTTCGCCTGGTCGAACGGGGAAATGCGCACCAACCGATGCACCCCGATCTCGCTCGCCAACAACCCAAAGGCGTACTCGCCGTTCACTGCGAAGGTCGCCGACTTCAAGCCGGCTTCCTCGCCGGGCTGATAATCATAAAGAACAGTCTCGAATCCCTGTCGCTCGGCCCAGCGCAAATACATGCGCAGCAGCATGTCGGCCCAATCCTGCGACTCCGTCCCACCGGCCCCGGGATGAATAGTCACAATCGCGTTGAGCGCATCGTTTTCCCCGGAGAGTAGCGTCTCGGTCTCGAGTTTGTCGACCAACTCTCGCAGTGCATCGATTTCACGGCGCAGTTCCGCATCTACGCTCTCGCCCTCTTTCGACAGATCGAAGTAAGCGGCTATGTCGTCGCTGCGGCGTCCAAGATCCGCGTCGGTGGCGAGCAAATGCTCCAGCCGCTTTTTCTCGCGCATCACCTGTTGTGAGCGTTGCGGATTCGACCAGAGGTTCGGATCGGCGGACTGCATTTCGATTTCAGCTAATTGCGGACGGAGTTTGTCAGCGTCAAAGATACTCCCGAAGTTCGCGCACTTTCTTGGCGAGCGCGCCGTATTCCTGTTCCAATTCTTGATTCATGCGGATTCTTTCTTGCGGTCTTCCTTATTTTTATTGGGCGCGAAGCGCGTGAGCAACGCCCCTGCTGAAATTATCGCACACAGAAACGCGAACCAGTCTCCGTGCCGCGTGTAGAACGTGGTCCCAGGATTCAGCGAATACGGCGCAGCCAGGGCGTCGCGTGTTTTGCGTGGGAGCTGTGCCGCGACGCGCCCGTAGGGGTCGATCGAAGCCGTGACCCCCGTATCGGTCGCGCTCAAAATCCAGCGGTCATTCTCGATTGCCCGCATGCGCGTCTGATTCAGGTGTTGTGCATAGGCGCCGCTGTCGCCATACCAGGCGTCGTTTGAAATATTTACGAAAACCTGTGCGCCGTTGTTTGCAAACTGGCGCACGTCGTCCGGGAACACCGATTCGTAGCAAATAAAGATTCCCAGGGGCGAACTACCTGCGTGCAGCGGCGCACGCGACTCGCCCGGCTTGAATTCACCAACCTCTTTCGTCAGCCCGCCGGCAAATGCAAATAACTTAGGAAATGGCAAATACTCTCCGAACGGCACCAGATGCACTTTGTCATAACGCGCGGTCCACTCACCGGACGGACTAATCAGCGCGGCTGAATTGAAAACGTCAGAAATGCCTGAACTATTCCGGGAAGCGCTGCTGCCGATCGCTCCCGTGACCTCCCAAGTACCGGTGTTACGAGCCATCTCGCTTACGGGATTGCGGAACAACGGATCGTTCGTAAAAAATGGAGCCGGCGACTCCGGCCACACGATTAAATCCGGCTTGCTTGCGGCCGCAACGCCCGCGGAAAGCGTCCTCGAACCCTCCGCCTTCACGCTAAGATCGGTCAACTCTCGGAGCGTGCGTTCGAAGGTCTCACGCGTCCAATTCTCATCCACCGGAATATTTTGCTGAACCAGCAGGGCGGCATGATCGCCGTTTATAGCTGGCGCATCGACTAGCCTACCCGCCTGCAACACCGCAGCTGCCGCCAGGGCAGCCAGCAAAAGCGTGCCTCGCTTTTTCTTCTGCACCAGAAAGGCCGCGGCCAGAGCTACGTTGACCAGCATGATCTCGAAGGAAAGCCCATACACGCCGGTGAAGGTGCTGATCCGGCTCAACGAAACGTTATCCACTTGCGCCGTGCCCAGCAGATCCCACGGAAACCCCGTGACACGAGTCCGGGCCAACTCCGCCGCGACCCAGAGGAATGGCAAAGAAATCAACGCAAGCCGATTATCGCGGCCCGGCCCGGCAGCCAGCCCCAATAGCAATCCAAAAAGCCCGTGATAAAGCCCGAGATAAAGGCAGAAGAGAAACAACGCCAGAAGTGCGAAGAAGACGCTCAGCCCACCATGCTCATGCATGGTGTCATAAATCCAGTAACATGTGCCCGCGTACCACAAGATCCCGCAAACGTAAGCCAACAGGAAAGCTTGACCGGGCATAGCCGCCCGTAAGTTAGTAGAGCCGTCGATCTCCAGAGCGCCCGCTGGCCGCGCCCGTAAGATCGCCACTATCAGAGGAGCGAAGGCGATCCAGGATAAAACATAAAGTCCGGGAAGCGGGAAAATCAAAACTTGCAACAAGGCCGACAAAGCCACCAACAACCACGCGCTGTAATGAATTTGCCGCACCGGCAAGAATAACAAAATGGATTGTGCTGGAGGGAAACGATGGCAACCACTCAACTCTTGTCATTCCGAGCGAGCGAAAGCCCGCGAGGAACCTGCTGTCCCGTTCGCCACGATGCTCCGCACGAAGTCCACAATTTCCGACGTAACATAGGCTGGCGGCGTAATCCGAAACACCGGCCGCGCGGCTACCGGCTTCAAAGAAACCTTCTGCCAAGCCGCGCCATCCTGCGAACGATCATGCAAGATCACCGCGCCCGCCCGATCCAGAAACTCTCGCGCCGAATTCTTGAAATCCTCCGTCGCCGGATCAAGCACCGTCAAATACAGGTCCGGACGCAGAAATTTCAACACACTGTTCGACTCGACAATCACATTTCTAGCCGGGTCCAGGCGCGTCCTCAGCGCAGGCATCGCCTCCGCAAGTCTTCCCTGCTCGGTCCGTACCCACAACGCCCGCGCCGCTCCCGCCAGTAGAAAGCGCGAAGTATCGGACTCGCCATCCCGATTTTTCTCCTCCGAGATGGCCCACGAGTGATCGTCGATGGTGCAATCGCATGGTGCTCCATTCGCTGAGCAAATTCCGTGCCCGTATTGCGTAATCTTTACCGCGGTCCAATCGTATTCGCGCAACGCGGCGATCAATCCTGCAACCACGCTGGTTTTGCCGACGCTTCGCGAGTGCCCGCCCACCACAATGATCGCCACGCTACCTCTTCTTCTTACCCAACCGCGCCAGTCGGGCCAATTGCTTCAAATATTCGCGCAGAGGCTGCGCCGGAGTTCCCCAAAACGCTACGCCCTTGCCGCGCAAAATCTTATTCGGCAATACACCGCACTGCGCGCCCAGCATCACTCCTTCTTCAATGTGCGCATGCTCGCCAATCCCGACCTGCCCGCCGAGAACGACATCATTCTCGATCACAATGCTCCCGGAAAGCCCGGTCTGCGCCGCAATTATTACGTTTTCGCCTATCCGGCAATTGTGCCCAATGTGCACCAGATTGTCGATCTTCGTTCCCCGCCCGATCCGCGTCTCGTCCAGCGCGCCGCGATCGATCGTCGAGTTGGCACCGATCTCCACATCATCTTCAATCACCAACCGCCCAACCTGAGGAAACTTCTCATAGTGTCCGTCCTCCGGGTCGCGCACGTATCCAAAGCCGTCGCTCCCCAACACCGCCCCCGCTTGTACAGTCACCCTTTCGCCCACAGCTGTCCCCGCATAGATCGTCACCCGTGGATAAATCAGACAGTCCTGTCCAATCTTCACGCCACGCCCCACTACGCATCCTGCGCCGATCCGCGTCCCCGCGCCAATCTCCACGTCCGCGCCGATCACGGCGTATTCTTCGACAATCACAAATTCATCAAGGCGGGCGGAAGAGTGCACCAGTGCAGTGGAGTGCACACCTTCATCCGTCCGGAAACTGCGGTCGGACCTCAGCATCTGCGCTGCCCGCGCAAACGCCAGCTTGGGATGACCGCAAATCAGCAGCGGCTTCCCCGACGTGCCCACCGCAACCGCCGCAATCACCGCCCCCGCGCCAGATTGCAGCGCCTGCGAGAGATATTTTTCATCCTCCACGAACACCAGATCGCCCGCCGTGGCCGATGCGATGCTGGCGACGCCAGCGATCTCCACATCTCCATCTCCCAGCAGCCGCGCATTCACGAGTTCAGCAATCTGTCGCAACCTGCGTTTCATCGCTCTCACTCTATCGCACTGACCCAATCGGGCGAAAGGCCGCTCTGGCGAAACACCTGTACCGATATCCTTGAATCTCTGATCCTCGAATCGGCGATAATCGAGAGAATGACAATCGAAGAAACGATGATCAGAAAGGCCATGATTTTTCGAAGGGCACCCGCACTTCGCGCCCTGATGGGAGCCCTCATCTTCGCTATGCTTGTTCTCCCCGCGCAATTGCACGGCCAGCAAGTTGCCCGGCGCCTCATTCTCAAAGACGGCTCTTATCAGTCGATCACGAAATACGAAATCAAAGGAGACCGCGTCCACTACTACAGCGCAGAGCGCGAGGAATGGGAGGAGTTGCCATCTTCGCTGGTGGATTGGCCCGCCACTGAGCAGTTCGAGAAAGATCGCAGTTCGGCACCCGCCATTCCCGAAGCCGCCGCGTTAGATAAGGAACTCGACGCGGAGCGCGAAGCCGCAGAGGCCAACCTGCCGCAAGTGGCTCCCGGCCTGCGTTTGCCGGAGCTTTTCGGGATGTACCTGCTCGACAACTTCAAAGGACAGCCGCAGCTGGTCGAGTTGCAACAGGACGAAGGGGGCATGGCTGAGCGTTCCAAGGCCAATGTGCTGCGCGGCGTAATCCTTCCGGCCGCAGGCGCCAAGCAAACCATCGAACTCGAAGGCGATCATGCGACGGTTTACGCGCACGCAGCCGTGCCTTCCATCTACATCAAGCCCGATGATTCCTCTACCGAGGCGCCGGCCGGCGAGACCGCCTCCGCGAAACCATCACAGCCCAGCCTCGATGCCCCACGCGCCCAGGCACAGGGCCGCGAGCAGGCGCAACAGCCTGAACAGGCTAGCGTCCCATTTGATCGTTATCACATCGTGCGTCTGAAGGTGAAAAACGGCAAACGCATTGTCGGCGACATCAAGCGCTCCAGCGGAGGCAAGATCAGTCAGGAAGAAGATTCCGTTAAGACCACAATCGATCACATTAGCGGCGGCTGGCTGAAGCTTACGCCCATCGCGGCTCTAGCTCCCGGCGAGTATGCAATTGTGGAAATGAAGGGAACCGCGGGAATGAATCTCTACATCTGGCCTTTCAGCGTGAACCCGAACGCGGCGGCGAATGCGAATCCTTGGACGCCGGAGGCGCCGCCGAAATGAGCGTTCGATCCAAGTAGCGGGCTCATCACGGGTTTGTCTGCTTCTTCGATTCCGCTGCAAAGTTGGTCACCACCGTGACCGATTGCGACACCTGCTGCATGATGCGGTTGAGGAGGAATTTTTTTCCATCCGGCGTTACGTCGAAGAAGGCCTCCGGGGCGGACCAACTTGTCGTACCGACCAGCGTTTGCGGCGGGCCAAACTGCAACGCGCCACCGCTTTCTTTCACGGTAACAGAGAGCACGTCGAAAGTCAGATCCATGTAGTAGAGTTGCTGACCGTCCGGGCTCCACTGGGGTTGTTGGCCGCCAATCGAAACCTGCCATTTTCCCTGCCCGCCGCCATAAGCCTCCACATAAACCTCGGGCGTGCCGGATTCGAGTGAAGCGTAGGCCAACCACTTGCCATTGGGAGAAAGTCTCGCGCTCGCGCCGCGCGCGATCACCTTGCGCGGCTTACGTTCGCCATCCAACGGCAAGACCCATACCTCCGACTGGCCGCTCTGCGATCGCAGAGTGTAAAAGAGTTCCTTGCCATCGCGCGACCAACAACTGGGGTTCAGCGTGTCGATCGAAGGGATGTCTGGGCCCATGAACAGCAACTCTTCCCCACCGCTTCCGTCAGAGCGCTTGCGGTAAAGATTCGGTTGCCCATTTCTCACCGATGAGTACGCGATCCACTGGCCATCCGTGGACCATACGGGATGTGCGTTCGCAATGGGACCGAAGGTCAAGCGAGTGCGGACGCCTCGCGCCAGATCGAGCACCCAAAGATCGTTTTCTCCGGTATCGATTCCCATGGCGACGCGGTCGCCCCGCGGCGATAGAACCGCCGACTGCAGATTCGTGAGCTTGTCGGCAACAATGCTGAGTTGCTTGCCGTCTCGGCCAATCCAGATCAACTGCCAATCGCTGGCGCCGCCGCTGCCATAAATCATTACGCCATTGTCGGAAGCCGAAGCGTCCATGTGCCAGGTGCTGGCGTCGTTCATCACATTTTTCGTCAGGGTGCGGGCTTCTCCGCTCAATATTCCTTTCGCCGGATCGAACGGCTGCGCCATCAGCTGGTCTCCGCGCGCGAACAAGAGAGACCCATCAGCGTACACCGCGTTCGATTGCGAGCGGAACAACGCTCGATTTTCCTTCCCGTCGATCGCGGCGTAGTAAAGAGTGTTATTCACGGCTTTGGCGGGATCGTGGTGAATTGCGACGTAAAGAAAATGCTTGCCATCGGGCAGAAAAAAAGGCCAGCGATGCGAAGTATGCTGATTGACATCGATGTTCGTAATCGCTACCGGATTACCTCCACTCGCGCTGACTCGCATCAATGGCGCCGCCGGGGTGGGCGAGAATACAATCACGCCGCCCGCGCCCCACGCTCCTCCTCGGCCATAGGGAGCGTCGCAGACTTCCTGCGGGGTTCCACCGTTCACATCGATGGCTTTCAGTTTTCCCGAGGCGAAGAAGCCGATCGAACGGCTGTCCGGCGACCAGAAGGGGAAGTATGCACCCTCGGTTTCGGCGAGTTGCCGAGCGTCGAGCGAGTTCATGGCCCGCAGCCACAGCATTGACTTGCCGTCCACTCCGGTCGCCGAGAATACGATCGACGCTCCGTCGGGCGAGAGTACCGGGGGACCTGCGAAATCTCCTGCCAGGTTAAAACTCGTCTTTTCCGGAGAATTGATTACGGTACGAATCGCTGGGGCAGTAGGAGCGAGAGGCCGGAAGAAGATTCCACCGATGACTCCTATGATGAGCATCGCTAATGCCGCCAGGGCCCATGCCAACCGCTGGCTATTGCCCGGAGCTTTCGATGCCGCATCTGGCGCGCTTGTCGCGCCTGGCGGTTTTTCCTTCGCGACCCACTGCAGTTGCAGCTTGAGATCCTGTGCATTTTGAAAACGCTCTTCCGGGTTTTTTTGTAAACAGGTCGCCACTACGTTTTCATACGTTGCCGGAATCTGCGGCTTGATCGCGCTGATCGATTCGGGCTCGTTTTCCAGAATCGAGGATGCAAGTGAAATCTGGCTTTTGCCGGAGAACGGCCGCTTGCCAGCGGCCATCTCGTAGAGCACCGCGCCCAGAGCGAAAATGTCGGAGCGCGCGTCGGCTTCCTTGCCTTCAATCTGCTCCGGCGACATGTACTGGATGGTTCCGATGATGCTGCCCGCCGTAGTCAGCGGGCTGAGCGGAGTTGGTCCGCTCATGGTCGGCGCTGCCGTGAACGAGGGCACCGAGCCTGATGCCGGTCCAGTTGCTTGCGTGCTCAACGGCTTCGCTAAGCCAAAGTCCATCAGCTTTGCACCCCCCGGCGTGAGCATGATGTTGCTTGGCTTCAAGTCGCGGTGCACGATTCCGTGACGGTGCGCAAACGCTAGCGCTTCGGACACTGCAATTCCGACTTTCAGGATTTCACTCAGCGGCATCGCACCTTTGCGTAACCGGTCAGCGAGAGTTTCGCCTTCCAGAAACTCCATGACCAAAAAATCGCTGCCATCCTGCGAGCCGATGTCATAGAGATGGCAAATATTCGGATGGTTGAGCGCGGAAATGGCGCGCGCTTCGCGCTCCATGCGCTGCTTCAGTTCGGGAGAAGAAGAAAGATGGGCCGCGAGAACCTTAACCGCAACGGTGCGGTCAAGGCGCGTATCTTTGGCGCGATACACTTCGCCCATCCCACCCGCGCCGAGCTGGGATTGGATTTCGTAGGGACCGAACCTCGTGCCTGCGGTGACGGCCATGGGTGGGGGAATTATACGTGGGCAGCATCGCGGAAGAAACCGCGATTCAGAGCTCTCCCAGCCGCCGGCCTCAAAATTCGCTGGAAGCGCCACCGCCGCCGGAACTTCCCCCGCCAAAGCGCACGCCCTGATTGTTTGTTTGAGCGACTGGCGTGATCGAACTGGGAGTGATCAGGCCGAATACAGCGGACGCCGTGCCAATCGAGTGTTCGTCCTTTCCCGATAGGCGCTCGGCAGTATACCCGTTGCGCTGTCTACCCAGGCCACGGTCTAGCCAGCGCCGAACGAAAACCGCAACGCCGGTCAACAATACGCCGAGGAGCATAGGATCCCAGGTATGCCGCGGCCAACCGAGATATGGCTTGTTGGAGATGAGGGTGAGCACGGCCACGATCAAACCTGCGGCGATCACGGGACGGTTTTTCTGGCGAACGCCGCGCGCGAGCACGAGGGGCGGTAGGCACCAGATCAGCACCCACGTGGTCCAGTAGAACGGCCTTCCAAATTGAGAGGCGATCCGATTGCCACCCCACTGCCGAGCAGGCAGGTCCAGCGACGAGATCTGGAGGTTGATTGCGAGGTAAATGCCGAACCAGAGGAATGCCTCTGCGAGCGAATAGACTTTTTCGAGGTAATCGAAGTGGTGGCGCGAGCGCGCCACGGCTACGCATAGCAGCCCGGATGCATAGAACACGGCTACGGTCAGATGCTGTGCCGCATGGGAGAAGCTCGAGTAGTTCGGCAGAAAGATGAGGAAGATCATCGCGGCGGGAAAGGCATACCAGAGCCCGAAGCGGTGCCATATCCATAGCGAAAAGACGGCGCCGGCGGCGGGCACCAGGAACTGGCTCGCGTCCGGATGCGGCGAATAGAGGATGCTGCTGAAAAAGGCAGCCTGCATTCCCGCACAAAGGAAAGCAACTGAGCAGACGGTGAGCGCTTCCTCGATCCCATAACGATAGAGGCGGAGTCGGGAGCCGGCAACTTCGGCAGCCGCATAGCAGGCCACAGCGAAGATAAGAAGGAAAGCGCCAGTCGTTTGTTGCGACGGCCGCGAAACAAAAACCGCGAACCACAAACCGGCGGAGGCGGCCACGCTGATCAGGGTGAAGAAGAACAGGGCGAGCCGAAGAAATAGATTGGTGGTCCGGAGATCGGAAACCGTTTCTTTTTCCAGACGCTCGTACTGCACCTCGGTGAGGAAACCATCGTCCCTCCACTCTTTCAGGAGTTGCCGGGCGCGCAGAGTCTCCTCGCTCGATGCGCTGTAAAGTCTCACGCAGACCTCCCGAAGCGGCGCGCGACCAGAACCAGCGCCACCAGCATCATGACTCCTGTAACGACGAAGTAGGCCAGCACGGCAGTTGGATCAGGGATGTTGCGGAGAAGGATCGAGCTGACGCCGACGTAGCCGTAAACTGCAGCATAAGCAACAAAAACGAACTGGCGGCGCGTCAGGCCCCAGGCGAGAGATGCGCCACACCCGATAAGCAAGCCGAGAAACCAAAGGCCGTAGTCCTGCGGATTGAACACGCCGGAAAGCAGCGCCCAAAAGAGAACATTGGCCGCGATGTTCAGATAAGTGCCGAAGAAGTGTGGTTTCAGGCCACGCCGTTGAGAAACCGTCCCGCCGATGCCAACGATCAGCGAGTAGAGAAGAGCATATTGGCGATAGTCCGCGTCGCCGTGAGACGGCCAGCCCGAGATAGTCAAACCGAACCATCCGGCGAGTGAGGACAAAGCGAGTGAGAGCACAAAACGATTATCGAACCGATAAGCGAGGATGAAGAAAAGGCCGGCGCTGGCCAGGAGGTAGAGGTCCCATTGCCCGGAGAGCAGATGGAAACGCTTCTCCAGGTATGCGAGTTCTACGCACCAGACAAGGCTGCCGAGATAAAGAACGTAGTCGAAAATCGGACTCGGCGCGGGAACTTCCGTGGGGGACCATGCGGTAGCACGGGAAAAGCAGTGCCAAAAACAGGCGGCAAGGATGGCGGAGAGGGCCGCAAGGATGAGGACGTCGCCGATTTGCTGCGACCATGTGCTGACGGTCCATCCAAGTCCGGCAACGAATGTCAGCACGCCGGCGTAGAGGAGAATGTTCAGCTCAAGAAAAAGGGGAAAAGGTCCTTCTCGGGAGAGACTTGCCAGATGCGCGTGCTGCTCGGGCGATATCGCTCCCTGTTCCTTCCATTGTTCCAGTCGGGCAAGGATGGTCATGAAGGCGCCGCTCTCTGCATCTGGGACAATATGTCACTGAGATTGTACCCCTGATGCATCTCAAGCCCATCAGCGGCAGCGGTACTTTTCTACTTCATCACGCCCCGCTGCGCGATCCCAATATTATCCCGGGTCGTGTTCTTCACCAGATACATCATCTCGTCCGCTTGACGGATGATGTCATGCGCATCTTTCGCATCGTGCGGATAAGTCGCCAGTCCCATCGAGGCCCGAACATTCAAGTTCAATCCCTCATCGCGGCAAAAGCTGCTCGCCCGCAGCCCATCGCGCAGCCGCTTGGCTACAACCAGCGCCTGATCTTTTCCGGTCTGCGGCAACAGCACCACAAATTCGTCACCGCCATATCGAAAGGCAAAATCTATCAGCCGCAACTGCGCCTTTACCAGATATCCAATCTCCGCCAGCAGCTTGCTGCCGATTAAATGCCCGTGCGTATCGTTCACCTGCTTGAAGTGATCGAGATCGATGAACAGCACGCTGAACTCATATCCGAAGCGCGACGAACGGTAAACTTCGGTCTCCAGCGTCTTATAAAGATGGCGCGCGTTGTAGAGACCGGTGCAATCGTCGGTGATTGTCAGTTCCTGAATCTTCTCGACCCAGCGCGCGTTCTCAATCGCAATCGCCGCATAATCGCAGAGCGACTGCAGAAAGAAAACTTCCTGCTCATTGAACTGCGAGCGGTCTACATTCACCAACTGAATCACGCCCAGCACGCGCAGGCGCGACCGCAGAGGAATGCAAATAATCGACCGCGTCTCCCACTGCGTCCGTTCGTCAATGCGCTTGGCAAATCTCGGATCGCGCTCCACGTCATCTGAAATCACCTGCTCGCCGTGCTTGGCCACCCAGCCGGCAATTCCCTCGCCCACCTTCAGGCGCTCGTTTTTCAGTTCCTCGGCTTTTTCCCCCACCGCAATCGCGAAATAAAGCTCATCCTTCTGCTCGTCAACCATCAGCAGCGACCATGTATCTGGACGGAAATATTCCGCCATTTTTTCCATGATGGTTTGCAGAATAGAGTCGAGGTCCAGCGACGACGTTAGCGCCTTGGCCACATCGTGGAAAATGGTGAGTTCCTGGCTCTGCCGGGTGAGTTGTGTGCCAACAGCCTCAGACATGCCGGATTCCTTCGTACCCTTTGTGCGGGCATCTCGCCCGCGGCTTTATGGCTTGAACTGGCCCTTGAGCCGTTACTCAAGTTCCAAGCTGACGAACTGCTTTGACGAGTGACAGTTCCAAAAATTATAGATTCGCAACCACCGGACGGCAATGAACGTTGGTAACCAGAACCCGCAAAGCCAATAGGGTCTTAGCGATAGCTAATTATCTAAACAATGATGTGTGGACAGCCGCTCGACTGGTCTTACCTAGGAATCGACTCTTGCGGTACTCTAATCTGTATGCGAAGCACCCATCGCATCGTCACGATCTCCATCCTGGCGCTGGCGATACTTTTTGAGGCGAGTCCGGCGCGCGCCGACGACGACTCCAAAACCATAGCCACCGTCGACGCCGGACTTGGCCCCTGCACCGCGGATTTCATAATCAACGACGCCGCCGGCAAACCCGTCTACGCCGCCAACATCCGCGTGCACATCACTTACGGCTTCGGCGGCTTTCACAAGTTCGACCTGCAGGTCGGAACCAATGCCGACGGCAAAGCCCGCTTCATCGGCCTGCCCGAACATCCGAAGCAAGGACTGTTCTTCACGGCCTCTGAAGGCGAGCGCGAAGCAACTGCCTTCGACAATCCCGCCAATACTTGCAAAGCGCAATTCACCCTTGTCTTGCGAAAGAAATAAGCGGCAGGTGGAAGAGCGGCGATTCAGCGCCGCGCTAAGTCACCCAAAAGAATGAACCGGGCTTTTAGCCCCAGTTGGCTCGTCCACTTCGGTCACCCCCATACCCCGACTCTTCTAGCATCCGCATCCATCTTCGCCTATGATTATTGCTAATTGCGGGCCTCGCGCCCGCCGGAGCGGACTCGTTGGGAACCTTCGGGGAAAAATTGCGCAAGCAGCGCGAACTGCGCGGCATCACGCTGGAGTCCGTCGCCAACACGACGAAAATCAGCACCCGCATGCTGCAAGCGCTCGAAGACGAGCACTTCGACCAACTTCCGGGCGGCGTTTTTAATAAAGGCTTCGTCCGCGCCTACGCCCGCCAGGTCGGCCTCGACGAAGAAGAAGCGATCACGGACTATCTCGCCGCCTTGGCCGAAGGTCAGGCTCAGTCCCAAGCCATTCTGCCGAATTTTCGAGCCGCGGCCGTCAGACCCGCGCCCGAAATCAGCCCATCGAATGACGATGCACGCGGCAAGCGCAATAAGATCGCCTCTCGAGATCGACGCACCCATCCGGATCGCCGCGTCGAAGCACGACGCAGCCGGGATCGACAGAATGAGGACCGTCAGAATGAAGATGGGCGAAATGGAAAACGCCACGAAGACGATTTGATTGCCAAGCGTTCCCATCACAATCAGGATCGTGCGACTCGCGTCGATGCGGCTGTAGTTGAAAGTAACGCCGAGCAGGATCCCTATGAAGAGCTTCCCGCCCCCCCAGCTTCCTTCCTGAATCTCTCCGCTCCTTCACAGGCGAGGTTCGAAGGGTCAAGCTATGAAGGGTCAACGCAGTCCGAATCCTCTGCCGCCTCTTCTCACCGCGTTCGCTGGGAAATGCTTGCCATCCCGTTGATCTTGATCGCGCTGGCGGTCGCATTGTGGGCGATACACCGTCGCGGCAGCCATCCGGCAATGGCATCCCAGCCGACGGTTACGCAATCATCCCCAACTTCATCTTCGGTTGCAACCTCGTCCGCGGCTCCGCCTGCTTCACTCAAACCCACGCCCGCCGCAATTCAATCCACAACTCGAGATACAGCAACTCCGCCAGATTCGGATGTCACGACATCTGTCGTGGGGGCTCGAACACAAATTTCCAAGCCCAAACCTCCTCCAACATTCACACTAACCATCCGAGCCTCCGAGACCTCCTGGGTAGCCATCACGGCCGACGACCAACCCGTCGCCACGGAAACCCTGATCGCCCCCGCTAACACCTCCGTCCGCGCCGCGCACGAAATCACCGTAAAAGCCGGCAACGCCGCCGGCGTAAGCTTTTTACTGAACGGAAAAGAATTCCCCGCGGAAGGGGCCAGCGGCGAAGTCCGCACCTATACGTTTGACGCTAACGGCCTGCGCGATACGGCCGACACATCGACTCCGAATTAATCGCGCTGGCTTACTAAGGAATAGAAGAAAGAAGACCGGGAAGGCATCGAGTTTCACTCGTGCCCTATGGGGAGACTAAAGAAGAACAGGGCTTCAGCCCCTGGGGTAAGCCGCGCGCTTATCTTTTCGCGGCTTTCTTGACGCCCCGGCGTGCTTCATGGATCAGACGACCCACATCCCCTTCGCGCAGCCCGCGCTCCGCGGCCTGCTGGCGGCCATATGCATTCACCTCATCCCACCACGACCGCCGCTCATAATGCCGCAACGCCTCCCGAACCAACTCACTCATGGTGCGGCT
>Ga0116135_1000476_pt1 | contig 22180 bp, 22 predicted proteins | sample June2015DPH_20_1_FD_89738 | JGI IMG/M metagenome (GOLD analysis project Ga0116135, IMG submission 89738) | Peatland microbial communities from SPRUCE experiment site at the Marcell Experimental Forest, Minnesota, USA - June2015DPH_20_10 | ecosystem: Environmental > Terrestrial > Soil > Wetlands... | reverse complement strand
GAAGGATGGAGCGGGCGGCCGGCGGGTTGAGGCAATCTGCGGCGCGTACTTTTGGATTCCAAAATTCTGGGTTATCGAACATGGCCAGCCAGCCGCGTCCCACCCAGCAGACCCAGCCGTTTTTTCCTTCGATTGCGGTTTCGTAGCCGTGACGGGTCAGGACAATGACCGAAGCGTCGTGGGAGATGGCGTTTGGAGCGGCGCTGCGGGCCAACGCGATTTCGGCATCGCGATCCATCAGATATTGTTCTACCGGGCCATCGTTGGATATGGTTGGTCGGGGTCTTGTGCCGCTGCGGGCAAGGACGCCGCCGCGACCAGCGCGGAGACCAATACGAATGCGCTCAGGAAAATGCCGTATATTTGATTTCGCGTCATCGCTTTCCTCTCCCTTGAGTGTTGTGCGGACACCGTATCAGGGCCGCTCGCTCTCATATAAGAGCCTGTACCGCGCTGGGCCTGTAAAGTTGCCAGTCGCCCGCTGCGCAGTGCGGCTCCACTTCCTAGTCGAACGGGGTGCCGGGAAATCGACACGCGATTTGCAGATTTTTCGATCACCCCGGAAACACTTTCTGGCCGGCCGGTTGTCCGGCCTTCACGATATAGTCGAACGGTCCCACCGGAATTCGACAAGTCTTCGAGGTTTTTATTCTAGGTGCCGGGTGCCCCGCCCTTCCCGCGTCCTGTAGCGGGAGGGCGGGGGTTTTGACTTCCTGTCCGTCGAGCCAATGTTTGGAAAGTCGCGATTCACCGCGTTGAGTACACCAGGCAGATCATGCGAAGCTCGCGAAGCGCGGGCTCGATAACAAGTTCGAGGAAATCCCGACGACTCTCCCGGTTAACATGAAATGGTCGAATGGTCCTCCCCCTCCGGAGGTGCTGACGGTATTAGATGGAATCTCCCGAAAAATGTCGGCGTTTTCCGACATCATCGCTCTCTCCGATCCTGACAACGATTACCAGCGTCGCCCCACAGGCACTCCTCGACATCCTGCACCTGTTACTGTCGGTCAACTGCAATTGGAGTTCGATATAGCCGACGAATGGCATCTGCTGGCTCCCGGGACATACCGACTGACATTGAGAATCGCGGCGGCCAACGCCAAGGCGATCGACCGGGTCGTCGAGTTCTCGCATACAGGTGCCTGGGTGCAAGACGATGCGATAATGCGCCGCAACAACTTGGGCGTGTCGTTGGTATGAACCTCAAGAAAACGCCACGCAAGACAACAGATGTGGAAGTCGATGCGAATCCGAACGAGGTCCCCGAGAAGTCTCGCCAGTGCACCTGAAATTGTCGCTTGAGGAAAATCGGGGCCGGCCCAGCCGACGCACTTTCGTCCGAGCTAGCCGAGAACTGGATGCCCCACCCGTCGCGGCTTCACGGGTGGGCCGCGATACCGACGGGCTCAGGAAATTTTGCGGATTCAGGGCTCTCACAAAATCCACAGCGATGTTGTGACATCTGCTCTTGCTCACGCCCCAGATTATGCTCCATCATTATCCCGGCAGAGGATTTAGACAGACACCTCGGTCATTACGCTTACAGTCGAAAATTGCCCCGTAAGTCCCTTGTTTTCAAGATTTTGACTTTTAAAATCCTTGTTATGAGTATTTTGCGAGGAATTTCCCCAGTCAAAATCGCTAAGTCGCTGATTCCAGATATTTTGCAAAATCAGTGGGGGGAGGGGGGGGTAGGGTAACCAAAAGATAAACTATCAGGCCTAAGACTGCAGGGTCGCCAGCAGTCTCCGAACAAAAGAAACTCCAAGGAAAACTGGAGACACAGTACGTTATGGAACCCTATTCAGCTGCCGAATCCGCTCTTGCAGGAATTGCCGCTCGGGTTCCTGTTGGGTCAGCGCCAGCGCCTTTTCATACGAAGCACAAGCCTCGGTTGTCCTGCCGAGCCTGCGGCACATATCCGCGCGGGCGGAATGTGCCAGGTAATAGTTGGCCAATTCACCATCCTCCAACACTGCGTCGATATGCGCCAGGCCGGCCTCTGGACCATCGCGCATGGCAATGGCCACGGCACGATTGAGCTGGACAACCGGTGAAGGCTGAATTCGAAGCAATTGGTCGTAAAGCGCGACAATCTGCCGCCAGTCGGTCAGAGCCACCGATTCCGCCTCGGCATGAACGGCGGCAATCGCCGCCTGCAGTGCGTAGGAGCCGAAGCGGCGGGAGTTCTGCTGGGACCCTCGACGGTTCCCGAGCGCTTTCTCCAGCAAGGCCACTCCCTCCGCGATCTGCTCTTTGTTCCAGAGCGCGCGATCTTGATTCTCCAGCAAAATCAGCTCTCCGGTCGGAGAGGTTCTCGCGGCGTTACGGGATGCCTGTAGCAACATCAGGGAAAGCAGTCCCGTTATTTCTGAACCCATGATCTCCGAACCCATGATTTCTGAACGAATGACTTCCGGCTCTGGCCTTTGCTCGGACGAATGGAGTTCGGACGAATGAAGCCCGGCCAGCAAGCGGCCCAGTCGAATCGCCTCGCCGGTCAGCTCAGCCCGGGTTACATTCGCCCCCGCCGCAGCCGAATAACCCTCGTTAAAGACGAGATAGATGACCTGAAGCACGGCGCCCAGTCGCTCTGGCAATTCCTGCGGCGCTGGCACTTCGTAGGGAATCCGTTCTTCTCGGATCTTCGCCTTGGCGCGCACAATGCGCTGCGCCAGCGTGCGCGGAGTGGTGAGGAAGGCCTTGGCGATCTCCTCGGTGGTCAGCCCGCACACCTCGCGCAAAGTGAGCGCGACGCGCGCTTCCGGCGCCAGAGATGGATGACAGCAGGTAAAAATCAGGCGCAGCCGGTCGTCTTCCAGGAAATCGTCACCATCGGATTTTCCGGCTGGAGCCGATTGCGCTTCGAGATGGCGAGCCAGCTCGTCTTGGGACGCATCAAATCTTGCCCGCCGACGCAAAGTGTCAATGGCTTTGAATCGGGCCGTCGAAATCAGCCATGGTCGCGGGTTGCCGGGCACTCCACTGTTCGGCCACAGGCTCAGCGCGGCGGCAAAAGCTTCGTGCATCGCCTCCTCGGCAAGATCGAAATCACCGAGCAAGCGGATGAGAGTTGCCAGAATTCGTCCCGAATCCACGCGATAAAGGGAGTCGAGCAATTCGCGTATCTGGTCACGTACCGGTTCGCTGGAACACTCGGACATGACGCGCTCGGAGATGACACGCTCGGCCATGACGTGACCTTAGCAAACCAGCTGCCCGGAATCAATTTGGCAAACAGCGGAGTGATGCCGGCAGAGCGATGATCGAGTAAAAGTGCCCCAGTCGTTACTCTGAAATCTTAACAATCAGAACGCTTCCTCGCTTGAATCAAATCGGTTGACTCGTCTCATAAATGCCAGGATTCCCCGAACATAACTCTGACCGTCTCGCGAGTTGTGTAGAGAAGAACTCCGCCGCTAGTCGTCGTCCGGGTCGGTTGGAGGGTCAGTGCTATTGATGAAGTATTCCGCCCCGTACTTTGACGGAATAGAAGTGAAACTGTTCGGCACAGTCAGCGGGAAGAATTCGCTCAGATCGTCGGCGTAGCTGTCCGCCCAAATTCCCGGACCAATGAGGCCCAGACCGAAGTTGGCCTCCACGAAGTGCAACATACTTCCGAAGTCATGATCGTTATTGCTGACGTAACCGGGCCGAGTGTAGGCGGAAACGACGATCAAGGGAACGCGGAAACCATAGACGTAACTCTGGCCCCAACCATTGCTTTGTCCGATTCGATAAGGAGGCACGTGGTCATACCATCCGCCCCAATCATCCCAGGTAATGAGAATTGCAGTATTTTTCCAGTATCCGCAGGTAGAATTGCCGACCGCATTCACGATGGAAGCTACCCAGGAGGGCCCTCCGCCATTATTCATGGTAGAGTGATCTGAATTCTGGCCGGTCGGCGTCACCCAGGAAACATTGGCCAAATCGCATTTCTTGATGTCAGTAAGCACAGATGCAGGGTCGAGAATTACGTTTTCCCAGGCAGTGCCACCGCACGCAAGTTTGCCATCGACCGTGGCCGCGTTGCACAGCGAAGCGATCGCATTCGGAGCGGTCCAGGTTGCTTTTCCGTTCGCAGCATAATATCTCCAGGTGAGTCCGGCGCCGCTCAGGAGATCGACCATCGTGGCGTGGTTGAAACACGGGTAGATAGTGGAAACGGCCCCAGCCGGGTCGACCACCTCCACGGTTACAGTGGATGGCGAGGCACAACCATCGTAATAATTCCCACTCTCGCCGGAGGCGAATAGCGTGCTGTCGGTGGTAGGGGCGGACGTTCCCGAGAGCAGAAACTGGTGTGCCGGCAGGCTGGGACCTTGATTCGTCTGAAACATCCGATTGGCAAATCCATATGCCTTGGCCAAATCAAAATAGGGCTGAACCGTTCCCGTGGAATTGTCGACGAAACGATATTGGGGGTTAGATCCAGGCACACAGCCTTTCAGCCCTCCCGCTCCCACCCGGCTGAAGCCGTTCATTTTTCCTTTATTGTAGGAAACGTCAAACGCCCATTGATCGTGCCCAACGCCGTAACAGCTTGCCAATGGCACCGACGTCAAAGTCACAGACTCACCGCTATAGTTCACGCCAGAAGTAGCTAAGTCTACACCGGGCTCAAAAGTTGGGTTGCTGCCAAACAAATTGTCAGGAGTACGATTTTCTTGAATGACCATGATCACGTGGCTGAACTGTCCCTGAGCCGCGGCCACCCGAAGCGCGAGCGCAAAGAAGCAGAGTGCGATGAGCGAACATTTCATAGCAGTAGTCCTTCTAGGCGCCTGTCAGATCATCGACCGTTAGAGTCGGTGACACCAATCTCGCCAATGAGCAGGCCAGTACTCTAACATGAGCCCTCATAGGCGCTCATTAACGCTGGATTAAATTGAAGGTTGAAGGTAACTTGAGTGGGAAATATGAACCGCCGATTCAATCGCAGTTCTTCACAGTCCAGACGAAGTGTTACATATTTCGCGATGGGGATACGAGCTACTAAGTTTGGGCTGCTGCTTACCTCGGGACTCTTTTGGTCTCCAACATATGATCGAGTTCGGGCTCTTTGTTTCGCAGTTTGAGCTGATGCTCCAACTCCTGGAACCGGCGAGTGATGGTATGCAGCACCAACCCGATAACAAAGAGGAGCATGCCTGAAAGCACCAATCCAACGGCCAGGACCGCGGATGGCAGCTTAGGAACCAGGCCAGTCTTAACAAACTGGAAAATGACAATTCCTCCCGGCACCAGACCAAGCGCAATAAGAAATAGTCCCATCGATCCAAAAAAGGTAAGCGGCTTGTAGTCGCGGAAAAGAGTAAGGATCGTATTCAGGATCAGGAAGCCATCTTGAATGATGCGGATTTTTGAAAAACTTCCTTCCGGGCGCGCGGCCAAACGGACGGGCAATTCGGTAATACGATAACCGCGCGCGAGGGCTTTGATGGTCAACTCCACTTCTGTTTCAAACCCACCCCCGAAGATGGGGACACCCTTGACGAACTCGCGATTGAAAGCCCGATAGCCGGAAAGAACATCAGTAAGCTTCACCTTAAAAACAAAGTTAATGACTTGAAGAAAGAAATCGTTTCCCAGCTTGTTGAGAAAACGAAACTCGCTCCCGGAAGAGACCATCAGACGCGAACCCACCACCATTTCAGCATCACCAAGAAGAATGGGCTGAATAAGCTTATGGACTTCCGCCGCGGGATAGGTGCCGTCGCCATCCACCAAGACGTATACGTCCGCCTCGACCTGGCAAAACATGGATTGAACTACAAATCCCTTGCCCTGCCGGCGTTCGTAGGCAATTCGGGCCCCAGCGGCTCGGGCAATTTCCACCGTTCGATCGGTGGAGTTGTTATCGAAGACATAAATGTTTGCATCAGGAATTTCAGCGTGGAAGTCGCGCACTACCTGCCCAATCGTTAGTTCTTCGTTGTAGCAAGGGATCAGGATGGCAGTTCGCGGGTGCGACATAGCTTCTAGTGACAAGATAGAAGTTCGTTGGTTCCCATCAAGCGTATTCAGGCGCCCCGGATCAAGCGGCCAATGCCCGGATTCGGCGGGATGCAGTGCACCCACTGTGTCCGAGCACCGATGCAGGATATCAAGCAAGTAGCCCACAACCTTCGAGCAGAATACACCAAGGCACGCGAGCGCAGCATACCTGGTCGGGCCTCAATCGGCTCTGGATGCCACGATTTCAGGTCTGTGTTGCGGAGGACGGCACTGGATCGAGCCATCTTCATTTCCACAGAACTACCGGTTTTGGCGTTAAATTCACATCCCCATAACATTTCTGTCATCTTTCAGTAACAGGCTTCAACGATACTCGCTGCACTTAAAAAAGCGACTCTCAATGTGTGAGTCAGCTGCTGAGAAGACATCCTACGCAGTCCCAGCAATCTCTACTGCCAGAATCCTTGGCGACCGGGAGCCGTCAATTTGAATTCGAATTCGATGGAAAATTCGAGGGGCGGTACAGGCGAAGGGCAAAATCTTTCCGATGCGGAAGCCCGAGCGATCGGAAGCCGCAGCGCTCTTGCTGTTCCTTCCTACGATCCGAGTAATGTACGCGACGAGGTGGCATCTTCCAAGGATGTCTTAATCGCGCTGACTTATGGTCTTGACCTAGTCAGGAGCGGGGCGATGCTGGTCGCCTTGGAGGGACACCCACGACTGGCGAACCGTGCGGCCCTGGCGATCCTGGAGAAAAAAGACGGGCTCATGCTGTCGAGGAGTGGCTTGGTAGCGGATCGAGCATCGGACACGCAGTTGCTCCGCAAGTTGCTGGAGGATGCGATTAAGGCCCCTCAACTAGGGGAGCCGAAAGGTTCACCGATAACGCTGCCACGGAGAGCAGCACACAGCGCGCTCATTGTGAGGGTTGTTCCCGGGCCGGGGTTGGAATGCTGGCCTGGCACGGAGAACCACGCGGCATTGATCACCCTCTACGATCAAGATCTGGGCGTGGATATGGATGAATCGGTGTTGTGCAAACTCTATGGCCTGACGCGTGGAGAAGCGGGGCTGGCGGCGCTTTTGTTGAAGGGAAAATCGATCGAAGATGCGGCGGCGGACTTATTCATCAGTCCACACACGGCCCGCACCCACCTGAAGCGCATCTTCATGAAAACCGATACGCACCGGCAAACCGAATTGGTGGTGCGAATGTTTTCAGCGGTTTTATAGCGCTGCCTCTCAAGCGCGACGACAAAGCCTGCGATAGAAACCTGGGTTCTTTCCGCTCAACATCTCACTAAAAGTTTTCTCAACGTCAAATACCTCATTTGGGGGATTACAGGATTGCCCTCTTGATTGAAAGTGTGCAATCAGGAGGGTTTTGTCCATGGCACTTCGATCATTTTTTCCACTGCGGGTAGTTGCACAGTGTGCTCTGTTCGCCGGGGTGGTTCTTTTGCTGGCGCCCGTGGCAGCCAGGGCCGATAGTTGCCAATCCAATTCGTTGGAGACTTGCGTTGCCAACACTGATGGCATGCCGGGGGCGAGCGGCAGTGGTACCAACACCACCTTTTCTCTAACCAATTCCGAAGTAACCGGGATTGGCTGGAAGTCGGGTGGGGTGTTGGGCCATCTTAACTTCAAAACAGGCGACCTAGAGGCGGGGGGAAGTTTGATGACCGGCGGCACATTCAGTGCCACTAACTCTTCCTTCAGCATTAAGGGGACCTACAACAATATTTCGAACGGGACTATATTCACCGGCTCGTTCACCGGACCCGTTCAGTGGCAGTTGATCAACCCCTCAACATGCTCGGCCAGCACGGCCTGCGAGTACGATCTGACGGGTAATCTGATTGGCACGTGGAATCCCAACGGTCCTAACGCGGGTGTAACTGGCGTTACCATTCAGCTGTATTTCAAAACTACGTCTGGCTACTATACGGGCGCGGCCGGCAGTCTCACCGATATAGGTGGGTATAGCAACTTCGATACACCGCTCGTAACTCCAGAACCCAGCACACTGGCATTGATGGGTACGGGACTTGTTGGCATCGGAATGATGGCGAAGCGCAAGCTGAGTTTCAGGATGAGGAAGAGTCAGGCCCCAGAGGGAGACCGTTCGTAAGACGGGAAGCAGGGCTTGATGCGCCTTCGTCTTATTAATTTCGTCTTCTGCAATTCTCCCAGGAAAACCGGCAAGGAAGCCACTCAACCAGAGTTTTAGGATTGCGCACAGCCCACGACTTGGGCTGTGCGGCCGTTCTCACTGCATAAAAATTGGTGAGCAGAGGATCAGGGCTGGGGCGGCCAAAGGAGTTCGAACAATACCCCGTTTGGGGGATTACAGAGCTGGCCGGCTCCAGGATGATGGCAGAGAGATTAAGGAGTTGTTATGCAGAGTTGCGTAATTTACGACAACAACTTTCGCGGAAACATCGAGCTTAGTATGCAGTCACGCCATAGCTTCTACCGCTACTCCCTCTGGCGCGCACAAACGGGTGAGCATCTTTTCGATGGAGCCGCAGGTGACCGCGTCGAGGCGTTGGAGGCTATGCGCGCCCACATTAATTACATAGCTGAAGGAGAAGGTCCAGCCGCAAGGGAGTAGCAACCGTCCTATGAACCCAATTCGAACTCTGCAAGCAGCTCAAGACACGAAACGAGCTGACAACCCGGAGAGGTTCGACGTCATTGACCTCGGTCCTTTCGACAACAATCGCAATGATGTGCTCGCGATCAACGATATGTCGCAGTGTGTGGGCGTATCTCTCAACCCGGAGACGGGCCGCATCGAGGGTTTTAGACAGAAGGACGGCACCCGCAGCATGCTGGGAACTCTGGGGGGATCCTTCAGCATTGCTCGGGACCTCAACAATCACGGGGAAATTGTAGGCGGATCGCTGACCGAGGGCGACGAAAATTTCCACGGATTCGTTTTTCGTGACAATCAACTTCACGACTTGAACGAGTTTCTGGATCCCGAAGCGGGATGGGAAGTGCTGCAGGGTCTGGGCATTAACAATCACGGAGAGATCATCGCGATCGGAAACAATACCGGGCAGGACCGGATCGTTCTGCTCCGGCCGAGAGTATGAAAATTGCCGAGGCTCATCTGCTGAAGCTGCCTCACTAACAAGGGGGGATTCATGTTCGCGTACGACCGGTTTTCTGTCGGCTTCGGTGGGTGCAGGGGAAAGTTTCTGGCCAGCGAGACAGGAAGGCTTGCGATGATGGTCCTGTTGTTCGCTGGAATCGTTCATGCCACTCCCATGGACGGCCTTAGCCGAGGGCAGCTTCACGATTCCGAGCAGATCGTCCTCCGTACCGCGACTGTGTCTGCCAGGCAATCCGCGGTGTCCACGATCGAAACCATGACGATCGAGGCCAGAACGGTTCAAGCCAGTACGATCGACGCTAGCGTCCCTCATCTGCGCACTTGGACGTTGGGCCAGGCGGCCACCGCGGGATGCGTATTCTCCGGGTCGTGCTCATCAGAAGTTGAAGTTGCGGAGCCACAGTCGTTATTACTGCTGGGAACGGGCTTGTTGTCGATGGCGGGGTTGATCCGCCGGAAGCTATTGCAGTAATGCTCCCGGGAAGGTAGATGAGCTGGCCCGAATCGTGAGGGAGATAGACATGATCGCTAATGAGAGGATTCAGGAATTCGTAGGGGGCAGTGCCTTCGTCGTTCTGGTCTTGGATTGCGCGCTTGCCGTGGGGTTGATTGGGTTCCTGCTCCGAGCACTGCTTCTGCGTATGACCCCTCGTGTCTCCTTAGTTCTGGTGGGCGCAATTACGATGCTGGCCACAGGTGGCCTTCCTTTGCTTGCGCGCCGACGCACATATCGACTCGGCCTCAACGAAGACCTTCAACCTGGACGGCATTCGCGGGAAGTGCGCAGCAGAGGATTGGGCTGAATTTCGAAGGCTCAATATTAGAGCTAGAACCTCTCGGAGCAGCAGAGACAGACTGAGGATTCTGGGCGAAATTCCAGACAGCATTCGATTTTTTCTCCACCGCTAACCTACCGCGACAAAGGTCTCTGCGCTTGTCTCGGATTGTTCTAGATTCGCAGGTTTACGGGTTTTCCTCATCATTTTTATCTTTGATTTTCTCTTTGATTTTCGGCGGTGGATTTGTGCAGGAGTCGTCTTCCGCGATTATCACATCGCCTGAATATGACATCGCCTAGATATTCCCTTCCATTCGGCAGTCAAAGATCGATTTCGCATGCCGGGCGCCGGCCGCGGGAAGGTAACTCTGAATACGGGCGTCTTGAGATTGGATAAGACGAACTGGAGTCAGCCGGCCTGTGGCGCTTTTCGCGCAGGCTCAATGGCGGAATACTTCAGAAGACACCAGAGCGCGCGAAACGCATCCTTCATTCCGATCTTCTTACCTTCTTCATAAGTTCGACCGGTATAGCTGATGCCGACTTCGTATACGCGGAGCTTACGCTTGGCGACTTTTACCGTGATTTCGGGCTCAAAGCCGAAGCGGGTTTCCTTGAGTGGTATTGCTTGCAACTCTTCCCGGCGGAAAGCCTTATAACAGGTTTCCATGTCAGTAAGGTTCAGGTCGGTAAGACAGTTGGAAAAAAGCGTGAGGAGTTTGTTGCCTACGGAATGCCAGAAGTAGAGCACGCGGTGGGGGGCACCGCCCATAAAACGCGATCCGAAGACCACGTCAGCCTTGCCCTGAATGAGCGGTCCCAGCAGGTTCCCATATTCCGCCGGATCGTATTCGAGATCGGCGTCCTGAATAATAACGTAGTCGCCCGTCGCTTCGCGGATGGCGCGGTGCAGGGCGGCTCCCTTTCCCATATTCCGCGGTTGATGAAAGACGCGCAATCCCGGATGAGCGGCCCGCAGCGAGTCCAGAATATCCCGGGAGCCATCGGTCGATCCATCGTCGACGCATAACAATTCGATGTCAAATGAAGTCGCGAACACCGCCTCAACGATGGAGGTCAGAGTCGACCGTTCATTGTAGACAGGCATTGCCACAGACACTTTCATAGGTTTGCGTGAGATCTTCTCGCTAAACTGTAAAGGTGGTGCTTCAAACGGCGCTTCGGGACTGGGTTCTACGACATTTGCATTTTACACGTTCTTGCTTTCGTAACGACGTATTGGAAGAGATTTTCTGTGACAGCACGGAGCTTTCTTCGTGCGCAAACGTGGAGTCTAAGAACTCGCCGCCAAGGGTTGAAACCGCGGCCAACCGGCGGCAAAAAGATCCGAGCACTCAACATGTCTGTAATACAGTTCGGCTATAATCGCTGACGCTTTTCGAAGTCTCAAAATCGTGCTCAAACGATACTCTGTAGCGGTTTTCATTTTCTCATTCGGACTGCGCGCTGCCGTGGCCTGGAAAATGGGTTTCTTCCGTCACTTCCAATCTGATGAGATGGTCCGCATTGCGCTGTCAGTACTCCGGTATCACGAGTATGGGAACCCCTACCTTATTCCGACAGGTCCCACGGCTCACGAGATGCCGGTTTACCCGCTTTTCATGAGCCTGATTTATCTCTTGTTCGGCACGGGAGCAGCGGGTGAAGCGGTCAAGATTCTGATTGCGTGCGCGGTGACGGCCTTGCGATGCGCGTTATTGCCTCGCTTCTGCATGGCGGCGGGGCTGGGCCGCGCCGTTGGGATCATTTCCGGAGCTTTGGCGACCGTTTACATTAGCGCGTTGCAAACGGAGCTCAGGGGAAATTGGGACGGACCGTGGCAAGCTCTTGCACTCTTAGTTCTGATCTGGATGACCATACGAATCTGGAGCGACAGTTCATGGCTTGAACGCACTCCCTTTCTGTATTTCATTTTGTGGGGTTGGGCTATTCTGTTGCAGCCCGCCTTTTTCCAAATTCTTGCCATATTTTTGTTGGCAGGTCTGATCATGACGCAAGCACCTGTGCGCCTGCGCTACTTGCAGCAATCGATTGCTCTAGTGCTGGTTGTTTTTGCGTTCCTGGCGCCATGGACGATCCGCAATTATTTTCAGTTCGGAAAGTTCATGCCTACCCGAAGCAATTTCGGACTGGAGTTCTGGCTATCGAATGGTCCCGGCAGGGCATTCGACATGAAAACCAATCTGGGGTTCGAGGTTCCGCATCCTTCGTTAGATTTGCGCGAGGCGCAACTGGTTCGCCAGATGGGGGAAGTGCGTTACAACCGGATGAAACTTGACGAAGCAGCAAGTTGGGTTCGCAGCAATCCACGAGACTTCGTCCGTTTAACGTTACGGCGTTTTTTGGCTTGGTGGTTGCCTCCGGAAAGAAATGTTTTCTTTCGCGTGGCTGGTTTAGGGCTTACGGTGTGCGCGGTGATCGGCTTGGGGCTGATGTTTCGGATCCGACCTCTCGTGGCTAGTTTGTTTCTCATGACTTGGGTTTGTTTCCCTGTAATTTATTACGTAATTCAGTGGTCGTCCAAGTATCGCTACCCTTTGGAATGGGAACTTCTGGTATGTGCGGCAGTCACGCTCAGTTCAATCTCCAGAGCTCTGTTGCGAATGGTTAACGAAAAGAGTTCGGTGTCGAGGCAGCCAGAAGCGGTTCCAGAATATGGGCGAGTGGCTAGAGAGCGACGCGTCAGTTTTAATTCAACTTTTTGAAGGCTGCGAAAAGGGGACGTAACATTGCCATCCTCAGGAAATACCACTTAAGATCGCGGCTCAGTACGTGCCAGGCACGAGCGAGACGCCATCCGCGCCCTTCACGACGACCTGCTTAGTGATGGTATTGGTGGGGATGTTGTAGATCAGCGCAACATAAATCGCGCCAATGTAGAGGTTCCCTTTACCGTCGGACTTGATGCCGTCGACGTTACCAACTTTCTCCAAGGGAATGAACGTGAAACCTCCTCCAAATCCACCTTCAGGCGAAACTGGTATCTGGATCAGGCCGATGCCCCGTATCTTGCCATCATGGGTGGCCCACAAAGTTCCTGTGTAGCTGTCATAAGTCAACCCGTCTGCGCCATTGACTCCGGAATGCGGCTCGAGTGTGAGCGTGGCCAGGATTGCCCCGGATAGTGGATCCACTTGGACGATAGTGTTGTGGTACGCCACAGCGTAGAGATGACCGTACGGGTCATAGGCTAATCCATCGCACGTCCCAAGCTTCGCGGCCTTCCCCACTAATACTGTAGTCGCTCCAGTGGTCAGGTTAACGCGATAGATCTGAGCCGGATCAGCATATCCGGCAACCAACACTGTCTGTCCGCCCGGCTCAACGACCAAATCGCGAGCCCCGCCTATGCCGGAGGCCAACACCTTGTTCACACCAGTTTTTGGGTTGTAGATGCTGACGGTTCCCTGGTTGGGTACCGTGTAAAGCAACTGGCCCCCAGGAGCAAGGGTCAAATCGTCGGGATTGTATTCCTTGCCGACTCCGATCGTATAAATCGTCGAGAGCACATTGGTGTTTATATTCCACAGCTGAATGTCGGCACTGCCCTCGTTGGTGATGTAGAGCTGCTGGGCTGAAGCTGAGCCAACGGCTGCCAAAGCGATTGCAAATACAAGTCCGATTCCGCCCAGTCTGGTCATGGAATAACTCTCCCGGTGGAGCTTACCGAGAACGAAGTATAAAGGCCGAGAGAGGAAAATTACCATCTCCAATGTGAAGTTTGCATTAATTTTATGTTTCAGAATGGCAGAGTTTTCCTGCCAATTTTGATGCGAGAAGCCGTGCCGATTCTGTTCGAGGAAGGGACGACTAACTGCAGGATTCGTCACAACTTAGCGGCGACCTGGGACAAAAGTTTCGGAGAAAGTAAGTCAGATGGAAGAACGGCCGCTGAGAATTGCAACGGAATGGGAATCTGGTCTTTCCGAGGAGTTCGTGGTCAATTCATATCCCAGATGTTGCACCAGCGGACCCCAGGCAGCCTCGATCCTTGCGACCATGGGAACAGGCAGATCAGTGCGCCAGCCGCCGGAGCGAGCAGAGCGTACGAAAGAAAGGTCCTTCCGTGAGCCTTTCATCAAGGCATTTTTATCCATCTGCTTCTCTTCAAGCTTGCGCATTTGGTCGGCCGAGCTACGCTCAACGGCTTGAGCAATCTGTTCCGGGCCGGCAGGGAGATGCAGGAATGCGACAACTTTCGCCAGTTCACGAGAGGTATCCGCAATGAGATCCTCGTAGCGCAGGAGGAGGAAGCGTGGATCTCCCTGCATCGTCGAGAGCCAGGTGCTGATGTTTTGTCCCCAAGATCCGTGCGGGCAGGTCTCTCCGGCAAGGAAACGGGTCACGAATTTCTCGAGGGGAGAGTCGTCTTCAATTTTTCTGAGCTTGCGGTGATAGTGGTACTGAGAAAGGACGACGTCGCGCGGGTCACGAACGATATAGATGACGCGGGGATAACGTGGATCAAAACATTCGTGGCTCCGAATAATACGGGGCCGGGGCATTCGCTCGAATTCTCTTTTAGTGGTGACCGTGGGACAAGCAATTAGCAAATGAATGTTGGCAAAAGTGGCGGGCCGCTCGGGGAATCTTAAGTTCGCCAACAAAAACCGGGTCCAGGTGTTGCCGGATTTAGGAAACGAAACCAGAAAAATGTCATCAGGAAGAATCAACAGGTCTCGTCCCGGCCGGTGTAAGCCGAGGCTGCGATTGATTCCGGCTCTGAGATGCTTGATCATTGCTGCCCGCTCTTTTTCATTTTATCCTGCCCGATTCCGCGAGGCTGCCTGATCATGGTCAGAACCAGCATCCCATTCCACAGCGTGCCATTTCAGCGAATACGTTTCGCCCCTTATCTTCGACATCGAGGAGAAAGAATTTGAAATAGAAATTCACATGAATGGGCTTGAACGATCTGGGGGAATCCAGCGTGAAGAAGGCTTGCAAGCTATCATCGGCATAGGCGTCGGCATAGGTTCCAGGACCGATAGGGCCTAGCTGTTTGCCAGACGAAGCAAAATTCGTCTCGACGAAACGCAGAAGACTGCCGGAATCGTGGTCGGCGTTGTCGACGAAGCCAGCAGGTGTGTACGCGGAAATCACGATCAAGGGCACCCGGAAGCCGTAGGTGAAGCCTTTGCCCCACCCATTCGGCTGGCCCTGGCGGAAAGGTTTTACATGGTCGTACCAGCCGCCCCAATCATCCCAGGTAAGAAAAATTGCGGTATCTTCCCAGTAGACTTCACCAGTTCCCGGGCAAGCGGGATTGCTGCCGAGAGCGTTCACTACTGAAGCCACCCAGCCGGGACCGCTGCCATTGTTATACATGGGGTGGTCGGACTCCGGGTTGGTGGGCGTTAACCAGGTCACTTGCGCCAGATTGCAGTTTTTGATGTCCTTCAGGACCTGATGGGAACTGATGACGACCTTGCTTCCCCATTCCGGGCCGGTGCACTCCATTGCACCATTTTTGTTTTCCTTGGCCTCACACATGTGGCGGATCGAGTTCGGTGCATTCCATAACCCGCCAGCCGCGGAGCTATAGTATTTCCAAGTGATCCCGGCGTCATCCAGCACATCGGTTAACGTGGGATGCTCGAAACAGGGGAAGATGGGCGGATTTGTGGTCTCATCTCCGTCGGGGTCGATTACGGTGACAGTATTATCCGGGGGCCCGATGCAACCGAACGGCTCTTTTTTCGGAATACCCGATACGAACAATTTGCTGTAGGTATCCGGCGCCGACGTCCCCGCAAGAAAAAACTGGTGTGCCGAATAACTGGCGCTCTGGTCAGTCTGGTACATCCGGTTCGCCCAGCCATACTGCTTCGCGAGATCGAAATACGGCTGTACGAGCCCGTCGGAATTATCCACGTAGCGGTAGGGCGCGTTGGGCGGGGCGGCGCATTTGTTATCCGGCACCATGGTGCGTACTTTGTCGGCGGCGTCCATCTTTCCGCCGTCAAAGGCGATTACAAAGTCGGGATGCAGGTGCCCGATGTCCCAACAAGTTTCCAGCGGTGCGGGTGTAAGCGGGACCTTCTCGCCTTTCGAGTTAAGCCCCCAAGTGCCGATGTCCACTCCCGGTTCAAAGTTCGCATTGCTGCCAAACAAGTTATCGGGTGTGCGGTTTTCCTGGAGGATGACGACCACATGTTTGAAGGTATGCTTTTGCTGAGCTGAGGCGGCAAACGTGAGCAGAGGGCACAAGAAAAAGATTGTAGCGATGCGAACTCCGCAGCGTTTTAAGAGTTGGACCATATTCCAAGAAACATTCCCTATTTTTAGAGGTCAATGATGCCACAGACCAGAGCCTAAAGCGAGGATGCGGCGATCTGGTGTGTAAATCCGCGCCTGCCGGAGAACCAAGCGGGACGGCCCACTCTGGGACGTGTGTTATATGACGTGTGTTATATATTGTGTCGTCATTCGACGAGAAAGGCTGCATGCGTCCAGTTGGTTTTATCTTGATCGGCTTGTACCAGATTTTGCGGGCAGCCATGGGGCTGGTATTCGGACTCTTCGTTTTGTTCTTCAACGGTCCGGCGACCAAACTGGTTTCCGTAGCCGGCCAGGGCAACTTCATTGAGCGTCATCTTAGAAGCTTTGGCCACACGGCTGGGCTGTTCATCATTGGGTTTGCCATCGTACACGCAGTGGCGGGCTACGGTGTGCTGCAAATGCAGGGTTGGGGACGACTGCTTACTCTTCTGTTGTGCGCGATAGAACTCCTGTTGCTTCTTCCTACCGCGATGCACGTGAACATTTTTTCTTTGGTCTTCGGGGCGATGAATGCAGGGTGCATCTTGTATCTGGCACTCCGCCCATTGTCAACTGGCGGCGGCCTGATGGGAACGGCATCCTGAGCAGGCTTTAAACTAACACGCAGAACCGCATTGAAGAATCCGCTCGTCCAACTCACTTCCCTCCAGGGCCGGCGAATCTGGCTGCATGCCCAGCGCCTGGATAGCACCGAACCCTTCGGCTCCGGCCAGCAGGCCACGCCGGCAGCGGTGCAGCACCTGGGCTACTTGCAGATTGACACCATCTACGTCATCGAGCGCAGCCATCATCACATTCTCTACACGCGCATTCCTTCGTATCGGCGTGAGCATTTGCATCAGGCACAAAGTATCGACAAGACAGTTTTCGAATATTGGACGCATGCCCTGTCCTATGTGCCGACTGAGAAAATGCGGTTTTATGTACGTTTTATGCGCCGGGATTGGCAACGTCGCATCTTCTGGTTTGGCGAGGTTTCAACTGGTGATCTGCGCAGAGTGCTGTCGCGCATCCGCAAACATGGCCCGCTTACCATTCGCGACATTGACGACGAATCGGTAGAAAAAGAATACGCGTGGGCGAGCCGTAAGCCTTCCAAGCGCGTTCTGGAGGTAGCGTTTTATAAGGGCTTGCTGACCATCAGTCAGCGGGTCGGAATGCTGAAAACTTATGAGCTAATGACTCGCCATTTCGGTTGGGACCACCTGCCGCGCGCCGCGACCGAAAGGGAGACTCTTAACTACTTGCTGGATCGGGCCCTGCAATCGCAGGGAATCGTGAGTGTGGAATCGATTTGTCATCTCGATGCACCGCGCAAACCGGCGATGAGGCGTCTGCTGGAGTCACGCTTCCGTAGGAAAGAGTTAATCCCTGTGCGACTGGAGGGAGCGGGCGAATTGCTGCACTGGGTGCGTCCGGAAACTTTCGATGCCGTTCCCGGCCCACCGCAGGAAACGGAGGAACTGGTTCATATCCTATCGCCGTTCGACCCGTTGATCATTCAGCGCAAGCGGCTCAAGCTCTTCTTCGACTACGAGTATCGCTTCGAGGCTTATGTTCCCAAGCACAAGAGGGTATTTGGTTACTTCTGTTGTCCAGTCCTGATCGGGGATCGGATTGTTGCCGCCCTCGATCTCAAAACCGACCGGCAGCAGCAAAAACTTCTGGTGCAAAGCTGGAACTGGATCGGGCGAGGCGCGCGCCGTCCCCATCAACAGTTAATAGAGACGGCTTTGCACAGGTTCGAGCAATTTCAACTGGGGCGGAGTTAAGTCGAGCGCCAGGTATGCGAGCTTCTCCTTGATAAGTTCGTCCCGAGAGGTTGTCGAGCAGCTTCGTTTTGCGGGCGGCGCGCGGCAATACTTGTATCGTTCCCATCATCCCTCCGTCCTCGTGCTGGAGGATGTGGCAGTGGTACGGGAACGTTCCTACAATGGCGGGATCCCGAAAATCTATTCTGAGCTTGACGCTGGGGTAGTGCGGGGAAACACCGTCCCAATAAGGAAGGGAGACGCTATCGCGAAGATAGTTTTCTTCTACCGGCTCGCCATCGCGCTCAAGCACGAGAAAATGCGCCTGGTGGATGTGGAAAGTGTGAATCTCCTGTGATCGATTCTCGATGACCCAGTCCTCTACCTCGCCGCTTCGAACGGTGATGTTAGGCGCGGCGGCGGGATTAAATGGCGAGGGTTGTTGCCCGTCTTCGGTCAGGTAAAAAACGGTGGAAACGCGGGGGTTTTTTGGATCAAACACTTTCTCTGAGAAGTAGAGTGTACGTTGGCGATTCGGGTGAACGCTGCCAAGTGCGGGAATCGGCCGCTTTTGCGCCGGGGAGAAGGCTGTCGGCAATCGCGAGACCGGCCCGGGAGCGTCAAGCGCGGATACAACCCTAAGCAGCCAGCGCGGAGGAGTGTAATCGTCATCGTCCGGCGTTGAAGGCTTGGCGCTGGGAGCGGCGAAGAAAGCATCTTCATCTTCGCCCGCGGAAGGAACTGTGTCCACTCCTGCGGTGAGAAGCTGTGCCTGCCCTCCTTCGGTGGGACTGTCGAAAAGAAATTCTGCCCGGCCTCCGGGAGGGATTGGAATGTCGGATACCCACTGGACTATGTTGTCCGTTCGATTGCTTCTATTCTTGGTTTTACTTCCTGTCTGTTCATAATTCAGCGGTACGCCATCGAGCGCTACAAGGCCCAGGAGGGTCCACTTTCGGTTCGTAAGCAAATGCAGATCGAGGAACGTATCGGCGGATGCATTCAGCACGCGCCAAAGTTCGCGCTGCGACGGTTTCGTCTTGATGATGGCGGGTGGATAATTAGGAAACGGAACAGGAATGAAATTGACCGATAAGTCCTTGGATGGCGGTTTCAGACCAGTACCATATTTTGGATCGTCTTCAGATTGGACGCTTGGCCTGGCCTGATCGCGGATCACGAGAAGACGCTCTGGCAGCCCGGCCAACTGGCTATCGAAACGCTCAATCCCCTCCACGATCAGCGCGCCCGAAGCGCCGCCCAGCACCTGCTCTTCACTGTGTCCATGGGGATGGGGATGATACCAGTACAGGCCGGGAGGCTGAGAGCGCGGAATTCGAACGCGATAATCGTAAGACGCGGTTTGCGGCTGAATCAGCGTGTTGAGCACATCGTCCTGATGGCAAGTAGGCGGAATCATCAAACCATGAAAATGCAGATTGGTAGACGATGGCTGCATCTGTAGCGGCATATTGAACTTTGCGCAAGGGTTTTGGCGCACCTGCAATGGAGACAGGGTAGAAATCGAAATATTTGGAAGTTCGTTCTTCAGCTTCAAGATCAGCAGGTCGCCGGGATGAACCCGCAAGGTTGGCGACTGATTTCCGCTTTCGTCCACGTAGCAATAGCGTAGTTGGCCGGTGGGCTGGAGCGAACTTCGCAAAGAAAGGGCGACTTGCAGAACCCCGTTATGGCTGGTTATTTCCGCAGGGGCAATCACCTCACTTCCGGCGATTGGCCGAGGACAGCCTCCGGAGGCGGGGTTTTGTGAATACGCAACGGCGGGAAAAAACACGGCGACAGCCAAAAGAAACATAAGAAAGGTTCTTTTTCGTGTCTTCTCAAGACAGAGTAGCGAAGGATATTCCGTCACGCGGTTTGTAAAAGGTAGCATTGCTCTGACTATTTCGGCAGATCCTTCACGCCGACTCTCTCCGCCAGCGCCGCGGCGAAACGCTGCGTGTTAAGGGCTATGTCGTAATCGCGCACGACACGTGCCCGGGCTTTCGCCCCAATCTTCGCGCAAAGCTCCGGCGAACTTAAAAGGGTGCGAATTTTTTTAGTAAGGTCATTCACATCGGCGAGCGCAAAGAGCAAGCCATCGACGCCGTCCTCAATCAACTCGGGAATGCCCGCGATGCGAGGGGCTACACAGGGTAACTGCATGGCCATGGCTTCCATTAAGACGATTGGAATGCCTTCCGCCAAGCTGGGCAATACGAAAAGATCGGTTTCGCCATACAGGTCCCGAATCCGATGGGGATCGACCCATCCCACGAAGTCTACGCTGGAGGAGATGCCCAATTCCGCGGCACGGTGCTCCAGCCACTGGCGGTCAGGACCGTCGCCGGCGAACCGCAACTGCACGGGGCAGCCGTCGCGGTGCAAGGCTACAATCGCTTCCAGCAATAAAGCCTGCCCCTTCTCGGGTGCCAGACGACCCACGCATAGCAACCTCGGCGGCGAAGACATGGCGCGGAGCGGCCCGGGCACATCGGTTGCATCGATTCCCAGCGGGAAATACAGCAGCTTCGACCATTGGTCGCGCACGCACGAGAGCATAAGCTGGCCGCGGCCGTAGCGGCTGACGGAGCGCACAAATTGCGCCCCAGATATGCGCTCAGCGAGGGAGGTGCCTACGGGATCGTATAACTCCCCAAAGCCGTGCACCGTAAACGACATCGTGACTGGGAAGATGTGTGAAGTGATTAAGGCAACCGTGGCCGAGAAGTTGGCCAGTAGGTGTGAAACTGCGTTATCCCGCATGCGTCGGCCCACAAGAACTGCTTCAGCGAAGTAGGCGAGATGAAAAAACATTCGTTGAGGATCGCCGCGGGTAAGGCGAAGAGCAAAAATCAAGCCTCGTAAATAGCGAAGCGGATGAAGCAGAAACTCGCCGAGGTGTGCGAGTGCGGCGCGCGCAACCGGCACTGACTTGACGTAGTACGTTTGGGCGGCTTCTTCACGCTCTGCGGGAGTTAGTTGCTCAAACGGTCGATCCGGCGGACTCACCGAGGCGACCAAAACCTCGATCCCAAATCGTCGAAGATATGTGATCTCGGCCAGCAAGTATCCGTGGTTGATGGCCGGGAACTGGCCAACCAGGTAGAACAACCTGGTGCTACTCGCCACGAGCCGCCCGCCGTGTCGCCAGAGCGAGGATGGTTGTCTTCCGCAGCATAAGGCCTTTGAGAATACCACGCGTGTACTGGACATTTCGTGGAATCGCCCGTCTGGCGCGGTACAACACCGCCTCGCAACGTTGCCTAGTCGACGCCGGCTCATGTACTTTTACCAGGACCATTCGTTTCGAAAATGCGTTATCAGAAGAGGGAGTTGGGATGCCCAGGTTGCAGAAGACGATTGTGCCAAGAATCAGGAAGTCGCTCCAGACCAGAGGACTTTCGGCGACAATCTGGCGGTGCGCGCTGGGGCCATACACTCTGCTCCGTCACTACCTGAAAAATCGCAAGAGTTACGTCACTTACAAAGCGCGCGATGAATTTGATGAACTACACGGAATTGAAACCGCCAAGCGGGTTCATCTGACCGACCTGAAAATCGACAGTCCTAATTGGATTTACGCGGACGGCTACTGGCCCACGCCTCCGGACGTTTTTCAGGACGCGCTTTCGGGGTTAAAAAGCGAACACGAGAATTTAATTTTTATCGATTTTGGCTCGGGTAAAGGACGGGTCTTGCTGATGGCGTCGGAATTTCCGTTCCGCAAGATAATTGGAGTTGAGTTTTCGAGCGAGCTGCACGCGATTGCAGAACAAAACATTCTTCGCTACCAGAGTGCGACGCAAAAATGCCGTGATATTACCTCGGTTTGCGCAGACTTTACACAATTTGCAATTCCTACCGATCCTCTATTCGTTTTCCTGTATAACCCTTCGTCCATGGAGATTACGTCAGCCTTGGCCGACAATATTGCGCGGTCGCTGCGAGAGCATCCTCGCGAGCTATGGGTTTTCTATGTGACTCCTGCGTATGACGTTTTTGAATCGGGCAAGCCGCTCGCACTGCGCAAGATCAAGTCGCAGGCGAAGTACGCGGTTTACACAAACCTGCCGGAGAGCCAACAACAAGCCCTAGGACAGGGCTGAGTTTTCGATATTTTGATTTAGCTACGTAGTTGGGTTTTGGGATCGTGTTGACAGGGTAATCGTGGAGCGGCCATAATCCCGCGAGTGTTCTCTGCTCTTGCCGAACGCCTCCCAAGTTGAAACTCCCCACACCGCGGTCGTCCAGAGGCGGGAG
>Ga0116135_1000474_pt1 | contig 22218 bp, 18 predicted proteins | sample June2015DPH_20_1_FD_89738 | JGI IMG/M metagenome (GOLD analysis project Ga0116135, IMG submission 89738) | Peatland microbial communities from SPRUCE experiment site at the Marcell Experimental Forest, Minnesota, USA - June2015DPH_20_10 | ecosystem: Environmental > Terrestrial > Soil > Wetlands... | reverse complement strand
TTATTTGACGTCTGAGACTTGTTCGCGCGACTCGTTGTAGGTGCCGAATTTTTTCGCTACCGGCTTCAGCGTCGGATAGAACTGCACAAATGTGTGTTCCACAGCGGCGTGCGCGTCGTGGCAGGCATAGCATCCGTTGCCTTTCGGCATGGCTTCGGCCGTCTTGCCGTCGGTATCGAAGCCGTAATAGGCCCATTTGTCAGGATTGTGGGCCGAATCCTTGACTTCAACGGCGAGCCCCATGAGATCAGTTTGAAAGTGGCCGGTTTTGTTGATCGAGCCCTTGCTCTGCGCGGCGCGCTCGTCGATCACGAACATAGTCTGCTCGGGCCATTTGCCAGAGCCTAGAAATTGCTCGTAGGCCCAGCGCTGTACAAAAACGTTGGTGAACATTTCGTGGCCTGCCGTTGCGCTGTAGTTCATGCCGAAACCGGCGGAGAGAAACTCCCAATCACGGTAATCAGCGGGACGAAGAAGATTGCCCTTGGCATCATATTGCGGCTGAGGAGATTGCGCTTCCGGCGCGGCGGCCAGTAGCGCCAGGCAAGCAACAAGTACTAAGACAACAGCAAGCGAACGTTTCATACACCCTCCAGAATAGGCCCGCGAATGGATCGTCCAACCACCCCACTGAATGAACTTGCACCTAGTATCAAGCCGCGCTCTCCGGAAGACCACAACGTCCGCTGCAGCAGCGTGTTATTTCGCTGCATTTTTGGCCCTTCCGCCGGTGGGGTGGGATACGATTCTGACTATGGACTCCCCGGCGGCGCAATCGTCACGATGGCTTTGGACCGCAGCCATCTGGTCCGGAGTGGGGCTGTTTGACGCGACCGAGAATGTTTTCGTGATGCGGGCCGAGGGCATGCACCATGCCTGGACTCGCCTGTTCCTCACACTACTGCTCTCTTGGCTGCCATGGGCATTGGCAACTCCCTTGGTGTTTCGTCTTTTTCGCCGATATCCGTTTTCGCATTGGAGGCGGTTGCCTACCTGGGGCGTGCACGTTGCTGCATGCGCCTGTGTCGGGTTGGTTTCCGCAGCGTGGATCGCCTCGATGGAAGAACTGTTGAACCCATGGGCGCTGTCTCCCCGGCCTAATTCGTTCGCGGAGCTATTTAAGAGCAAGTTTTCGAACAGCCTTCTGGCGTACGTTATTCTTTACAGCACGATTTTGCTGGTCAGCTACATGCTGGACTCGCGGGAACGTTTGGCGCGGCAAGAAGCCGAGACTGCGCGGCTGAACGAACAGCTTTCGAAGGCGCAACTCGATGCGTTGCGCCGGCAGATAGAGCCGCATTTTCTGTTCAACACACTCAATGCCATAGCAGGCCTAGTGCGCGAGAAAAAGAATGATGCCGCCGTAGACATGATTGCGGCGCTCAGCGACTTTCTGCGGCGCGTCGTGGACGATTCCAACCGCCAGCGAGTCGCGCTGAGCGAGGAGTTGGAGTTCACGCAAAAGTACCTAGACATCCAGAAACTCCGATTTGCCGACCGGCTGCAATTCAGCGTCGACGTTCCAAATGAGTTGTTTTCCGCGCAGGTTCCCAGCTTGATTCTGCAGCCGATGGTGGAGAACGCGGTCAAACACGGCATCGCGAAACGTGTGCAAGGCGGCAGCATCCGAATCTCGGCGAGCCGCTCGAATGGGACTCTCACGCTAAGAATTCAGAATGACGGTCCCGCGCTGCTGGCCGATTGGAACGAGAAACGCTCTGGGATCGGCATCTCGAACGTACGGGCTCGCCTGCAAAGCCTGTATGGCGACGGGTTCGAGTTCAGTATGCGGAATCAGGGCACTGACGGCGTCGAAACATCGCTTTCGTTGCCTCTGGTCTTTTCTCTGGCATTGCGCGACCTCAAGGAGTGATGTTTGCGCGCGGAAGAAGCGGCACGGAAAATTCGTACCATCGTGGTGGACGACGAGCCGCTGGCACGCAGCAATATTTCGATTTTGCTGCGGGCCGAGCCGCAGATCGAGATTGTCGCGGAGTGCGGCTCCGGGGCTGAGGCGCTGGAGAAAATCCGTAGCGCGATGCCCGATCTTGTATTCCTCGACGTGCAGATGCCGGAGTGCGATGGCTTCGATGTGCTCGAACTGCTCGGCAAAGATTTGCCTCCGGCCATTGTTTTTGTAACGGCCTACGATCAATATGCGTTGCGGGCTTTCGAGGCGGGCGCGCTGGATTACCTGCTGAAGCCGTTCGACAACGCCCGCTTCAAGCTTGCTCTTGAGCGGGCGAAGGAGAAGCTTTTTCGGACCCACAGTGTTCCGAAAAAGCTTGAGCGGCTGGCTATCAAGGGAGTTGGTCAGGTAGCGTTCGTGAAGATAAGGGAAATTGATTGGATTGAGGCCGCGGACTACTACGCTAGTTTGCACGTGGGAGCGAAGACGCATCTGTTGCGCCGCAGCATGGCGGAACTTGAGGTCGAGTTAGATCCGGCAATTTTTTGCCGTGTTCATCGGTCAACTATTGTGAATCTCGAACGCGTGCGTGGTTTGAAGCTCAGCGAGGATGGGGAATACGATGTGCTGCTCGAGAGCGGCGCTCGACTTCGGCTTAGCCGGCGTTATCGCAAGCAACTGCAGCTCAGGCTCGGAGTTTGCGATTCCCGGTTCTCCTGAGACTATTAGGACGCGCTGCGCGAATCGCTATTGTTTCGTCGTTTCACCCGCGCTACCATAATTCTGCTCTCGCGGTTCTCCCGTCTCTCCTTCCCCCTCCAGCCTGATAACGCTTGTCTGCTGCAATGTGTGTGCAACCCAGCGCGCTCGCCCTCAAGGCCATACAATATATGGTGTTATATTGCTTGACCCCGGGCCTATTTCACCGTTACAGTTGCTTAAATTTGTGCCCGCCCTTTCCAGCCCAGGACGGAAATAGTCTCGGAATTAAACTGAACGCGTATTTTGCCGAAGGCAAGGGTATCCGTCTGGTAAACAGCTCCGTATCCGCCGGAACCGATAACTGGCCACTGCTCTGCGAAGGAGTTTACGTTGCTTAAACTGAAGCGGCTACAGATTCTCGGCTTCAAGTCGTTTTGCGACCGCACTGACCTCAAGTTTCACGGGGACGGGATAGCCGCCATCATCGGGCCCAACGGCTGCGGCAAGTCGAATATTGCCGACGCGATTTCCTGGGTGCTGGGCGAGCAGTCGGCGAAAACCCTCCGCGGCTCGCGCATGGAAGATGTGATCTTCGCCGGCACGCGCGACCGCAAACCTACTGGAATGGCTGAAGTTTCGCTGACGCTGATCGATCCGCAGGAATACCCGGGCGCTGACGCGAATGCGCCGACCGAGATTGACATTCAGGACGAACTGCCTACCGAGGCAGCCGCAAAGACTGCGGCTTTGCCGCTGGATGATTGGGACGAGGCTGCGATCCGGGCGCGGGCCGCCGAAGAAACTGAGCGCGCTGTAGACGACGCGCAGCCCGGCAGGACGGAAGAACTGGAATTACCGCGTTCAAAGGTGGAGACGATTGCGGTCGCCTTCCCCGACGATGAACCCGTCTTTGCGTTGCCCGTTCATAACATCGTGCCAGTGGCGGCTTCGGCCGCGGTTGCCGGAGCGCCACAGGTAGTGCTGAAAATCCGCCGCCGCAAATTCAACCAGCAGCAGTTTCAGGCTGGCGAGATTGTGGTTACGCGGCGTCTGTTTCGCTCCGGCGACAGCGAATATTTGCTCAACGGAAAACTCTGCCGCCTGCGCGATATTCAGGATCTTTTCATGGGAACGGGCCTTGGGCCGGAAACCTACGCGCTCATAGAGCAAGGGCGTATTGGGCAGATTCTCAGCAGCCGTCCTACGGACCGGCGCGCCATTCTGGAAGAAGCTGCCGGGATTACGAAGTTTAAGACGAAGAAGCGGCTGGCGGAGGCGCGGCTGGAAGACGCCAGGCTGAATCTTTCGCGCGTCAACGACATTTTTGAGGAAGTCACGCGGCAGATGAATTCGTTGAAGCGGCAGGCTTCGAAGGCCGAGCGCTACGCCAGGCTCCGCGATGAGATGCGCGCGCAGCTGCGTGTTGTGCTGGCTAGCAAGTTTGCGGTGATCGAACGGGAGAGCACCGAACTCGACGCTCAACTCAATGCGCTGGCCGAGGACATGCGCCATCGCACCGATACCGTGCAGCAACTCGAAGGCGAACATAACGAAGGGACCGAGCGCGGATACGCGATTGAAGCTGAACTGGGGGAGAATCGCGAGCGCTTGAGCCAGCTTGCGATGGAAATCGATCGCGCTCGGGCGCGGCGGCGAAACAATGAAGAACGCTGCGCTGAGCTTGTGGTTCGGTCCGCTTCCGCGGAAGCTGAGCTGGCGCAGGCGCGCAATCGTCTTACGTCGCTGGAAGCTGAGCGTGATTCCAATCGGCAGATTCTGGAATCGGCCGCTGCCGATCTGGCCTCGGCGCGGCGTGAATTGGAATTGTCCGAGCTGGAAGCGGCCTCTGCAGGGACTGCGCTGGCGCAACTTGAGCGCCAACAGGAAGAGTGGCGCGTCGCAATTTTCGATACGGTTTCGTCGGCGTCGCGGTTGCGCAATCAACTGGCGCAGGCAGAAGAGCGGCTGGCGGGCGCCGACCGGGAGGCGCGCCGGCTGGAAGCTGAAATTGCTAACGCGAGTGTTCAGGTGGAGGCTTTCGGCGGCCAGCGCGGGCAATTGGCTTTGGAGTTCGAGAGTGTTACCCAGCGCGTTTCGGGTATCACGGAAGAGATCAGCCAGCTTCGGCGGCTGATTGAGAACAAGCGGCTGGAAGAAACGCGGGCGAAGACGAATCTTGATGTGCTGCGGGCCGAGTTTGCTACAGCGTTGGGAAAGAAGGGATCGCTCGAAGCGGTCATCGCAGAGCACGGGTATTCCACCGAATCGGTTCGGCGACTGTTCCAGTCGGGAGTGATGCAGAGCGGATTGGCGCCGGTGGGCGTGCTTGCGGACTTCCTCGAAGTTGAGCCGAGCTACGAACGCGTAGTGGAAGACTTTCTGCGCGATGAATTGAATTACATCGTCGTCAAATCCTGGGATGCCGCTGACGAAGGCTTGCGGCTGCTGCGCAGCGATGTCGACGGCCGCGCTACTTTCCTGGTTCATCCTGAGGACTCTCAGGCCAAGTTTTCCTTTGTGCTCGATGAGGCGGCGCACTGCGCTCCGCCGACCGCTTCGATTGTTCCGCTGAAGAATACGATTCGCGTGCTCGACGGATTCGGAAAGTCTCTGGAAGTCATTCTGCCCAAGCTGCGCGATGGCTACATCGTTCCCGGTTCGGATACAGCGCGCGGGCTGGCACTCGAAAATCCCGATGCGTTTTTCCTCTCGCAGTCGGGAGAGTGTTTTCACAATGTGACGGTTACCGGCGGCAAACAGCGCGCTGAAGGCCCGCTTTCGATGAAGCGGGAACTGCGGGAAGTTCTGCGGCAGACGGAAGATATGGAACGCGCTCTGCGGAATGAAGAGATAAAAGTTCTCACGCTGGGGCGCGAAATCAAAGAACTCTCTTCCCTGCTGGAGCGGCTGGAGGGTGAGAAGCGGGAAGCTGAGCACCAGTCGATGACATCCGGGCACATGCTGCGGCAACTTGATGCGGAAATGGCGCGGGTAGTTGAGCGCATGCGTATCTCGCAGTCGGAGCTGCAAAGGCTAGCGGCGGAGCGGGCCGAACAGGAATCGATTATTGCGGAACGTCAGGGAGAGATCGCCGGACTAGAACAGACTCGCTCTCAACTTGAACAGCAGATTACGGCCGCACAGGAATCTCTCGGGGTGCTGCGGCAACGGCGTGAGACTGCGGCGCAGACAAGCTCCCAGCGCACGGCGCGGGTGGCGGCGCTGGAAGAGCGGCATCGCTCGGCTAACGCTGTGCTGGCGCGCATCGAGTGGTTATTCGCCGAGATGAGCGAGCGCTTGCAGGCTCTCGCTTCGCAGATTGAAGCCGCCGCCGCGGAGAAGCAGCAGCGGGAGGCTGAAAGTCTACGGCTCGAACAGCAATCGGCCGACTTCGAGGCTGAGCGCAATGCCGGCCAGGTCCGCGAAGGCTTGCTGCAGTTTGAAAAAGACCAGCTGCGGGCGCGGCTGGCTGAGATCGACGAACTGCTGCGCAATGCCCGCCAGTTGCTAGATCGGGCGCGCGACCGGCGCGGCGAATTGCAGGCCGCCGCTGCCAAGCTGCAAGCGGACGCGATGTATCTGGCGGATACTTGCTTGAACGAACTCGGAATCGAGCGACCGGCTCTGATGGAGGACTCGTCTCTCACTCTGATAAGTGGCGATGAGCTTGGGGCCCGCGATCAGTCCTGTCGCGAGATGCGCGGCAAACTCGAGGCCATGGGTCCGGTGAACATGATGGCGCTCGAAGAGTATAAAGAGAGCGCCGAGCGCCACAGCTTCCTCGACACTCAGCGCAAGGATCTCATCTCATCGATTGAGAATACAACCGCGACTATTCGCGAGATTGACGAAGTCTCGCGGCAGAAGTTCCGAGAGGCTTTCACGAAGATCAATGAAAACTTCCAGGCCACATTCAAGAAGTTGTTTGGCGGCGGGCATGCGTTGATGAAACTCACTGACGAAGAGAACAGCGCGGAGAGCGGAATCGACGTGGTCGCGTCGCCTCCGGGCAAGCGGTTGCAGAGTGTGTTGTTGCTTTCCGGCGGAGAAAAGGCGCTGACTGCGCTCGCGCTGCTGGTCGGCATCTTCCAATACACGCCCAGCCCGTTCTGCATCCTCGACGAGGTGGACGCGCCCCTAGATGAGGCAAACATCGGCCGCTTCACCGAACTGGTAAAAGAGATGAGCGTGCAAACGCAGTTCGTGCTGATCACGCATAGCAAGAAAACGATGAGCATCGCGCCAGTGCTTTATGGCGTTACGATGCAGGAGCCTGGGGTGTCGAAGCTGGTTTCGGTGAGGTTTGGGGCGGCGTAGTTTGGCCAGTCGCTAACGGCGCTGCGGGGCAGGTTATCCACCCCCATCCTCAGCTTTTCCACAGTGACGGAGTCGCAGGCCGTCACTTTTCCTGCTCTTACTGCCTTCTTGCAAGCATCCAAAAAGTCCCCTTCTCAATGGGATACGGTCTAAGATGCGTCTAATAATCTCTTCCGTTGACAAAAATTTATGAGGGGCTAAAATACGTCCCGCTCCTGCCTTAGTATTTCCATATGAGCCCAAAACTTTTAGATCCTGATCCCGTCCTCTTACAGACTGATTTTCCCGATCTCCAACTCCATGCCAGCGGCAAGGTGCGTGACGTTTATCAACTGGATGAGCATAGCCTGCTCTTCGTCGCCACGGACCGCATCTCGGCTTTCGACTATGTGCTGGCCACTGGCATTCCGCACAAGGGCCGCGTTCTAAGCCAGATATCGCTGTTTTGGTTTGATTTCCTCTGCAGCATCGTGCCCAACCACGTGATCACTGCAGATGTGAGTCGCTATCCGTTGCCGCTGCGGAAGTATGCCGATCAATTGCGCGGGCGCTCAATGCTGGTGCAGCGAGCCGAGATGTTTCCCGTTGAGTGCGTGGTGCGCGGATACATTTCCGGTTCGGCGTGGAAGGAATATAAGGCTACCGGCAAGGTTTGCGGCATCGAGCTACCGGCGGGGCTACGCGAGTCCGAGGCTTTTCCCGAGCCGATCTTCACGCCGTCCACAAAGGCTACGAGCGGCCACGACGAGAACATTCCTTTCTCGAAGATGTGCGAAATGGTGGGAACGGAAGTGGCCAGCACGCTGCGCGATTTGACCTGCCGGATCTACAAGAAAGCTGCTGCATACGCGCGCCAGCGGGGTATCATCATCGCCGACACGAAGTTCGAATTCGGGCGCACCCCGCAAGGCATCACGCTGGCCGATGAAGTGCTCACGCCGGATTCGTCGCGCTTCTGGCCGGCGGATGAGTACGAGCCGGGACGGTCGCAGGAATCCTACGATAAGCAGTACGTGCGCGATTATCTGGAGGAGATTCACTGGAACAAACAACCGCCCGCGCCCGCACTGCCGGCGGAAGTGGCGCAGCGCACCAGCGTCAAATATCTCGACGCTTACGCGCGGATCACGGGACACAAATTGGATGTTTGAGTCGGTATTCAGTGGGCCACTCTGCCGGAGACCGGTATGATGCCGGCGGACTGGTTGATTCTTGTTGTCATACTGTTAAACGTCCTGCTGGCGGCCATGCATGGTTTTTTTGCCGAGGCCTTCAGCATGGCGGGGTTGGTTGTCGGTTACATTGTGGCGGCATGGCAGTATCCGCGAGTTGCGGATTGGCTTTTGTCGTTTTTGAAATCCGAGTTATTGGCGGAAATTTTCGGTTTTCTCATCATCTTTTTCGCGATCCTGATCGTCTTCAGCATTGCGGGCAGAATTGCGCGGAAGCTGATGAAAGAGGTTGGGCTGAGCGGGTTCGACCGTTTTCTGGGCGCTCTGTTGGGATTGTTGAAGGGAGCCCTGGCGGTATCGGTGGTGTTGATGGGGCTGACGGCTTTCACTCCGACCTCGTCGCTGCTGGAAAAGTCAGTGTTGGCGCCGTATTTTCTGGTTGCCGGACGAGCGGCGATCTGGGTTGCTCCGTCGGCGTTGCGGGCAAGATTTTATGAGGGACTGGACTTCTTGCATCGCGCTCCGAAGGATTTGACCGCGCCGGCGGCCAGGCAATAGCGCGGAAGAGAACGACATTAAAAACGAGATTCGAAGAGAGAGACTATCGTGAAAGATCAACTGGAAGCGTTGATATTGCAGATGTACAAAAGCAATATTCTTTACTCCGAGGGTGTGCGCGAATTTAAGAAGCGCTTCATCCTAACCGTCCTGCAGGAAAACAAAGGCAACCAATGCCGCGCTGCGCGCGAGTTGGGCATGCACCGTAACACTCTCAGCCGAACGATTGACGAACTGAAGATCGACGTGCGGCAGTTGCGGGATGGAGCGAGGCGTCCGCCGCGAAGCGCGCGCCCGGCGGCGATGGAGAAGAAGGCGATGCGATAGTAGCTTGCCGCTGTGGCGATTCCAGAATCCAGCTACCGCTCGATCAGGAATGGATTACTTTCCCGTTCTTTTGCAATGGTAGTCAACGGTCCGTGCCCGGGAACGACTACGGTATTGTCGGGCAGTGCCAGGACGGTGCCGCGCAGCGATTGCATGATCTTCTGCATCGATCCGCCGGGCAGGTCGGTGCGGCCAATGGAGCCCGCGAACAGAGTATCGCCTGCGATCAGGATGTTTTCTGCCGGAAAGTAAAGGCAGATGCTGCCTTCGGTGTGGCCTGGCGTGTGCAGTACGTTAGCCGTATGCGCACCGGCTTTCACGGAGTCGCCGCTGCTCACGCTCTGGTCGATCTCAACCTCACCCGGCGGCGGCACGCCGATCCATGCGGCTTGTACGTCCAACATCTTCAGCAGAGCGTAATCGTTCTGGTTAAGCAGAATCGGCGCTCCCGTGGCTGAGCGCAACTTCATGGCGCCGCCCACGTGGTCGATATGCGCATGTGTAACAACGATCTGCTTGACTTTCAGGTTATGCTTGCGGATGAGGGCGAGCACGTCCTCAATATCGTCTCCGGGATCGATGACCATCGCTTCGCGCGAGATTTCGTCGCCGATGATCGAGCAGTTGCATTGCAACGGGCCGACCGGAAAGATTTTGTGAATCATATTTCCATTGTAACGAGCCGCGGGCAGCGCGGGCCGGATCGCGAACAAAACTAAAATCGGCGTGAAGACTTGCTGTGGGTCGCGACTGGCGAGACAATACCGCAGCGTGCTTGGGAGGTTGTGTGGCAGCCAAATACCGTCAACACGGATATCAGGATCGCGACCGCGAGCAAAAGCCGCGCCGGGAACCGGGAGAGAGGCCGGCTTCGCCGCCGCCAGCAAAGCGCGACTACAGCATGGGCCCAAAACCCTTAAATATGCCGGGCATTCGTGAGGTCTCGCGATGCGCGCAGTGCGGCACGGTGTTGCAGGGCATACCGCCTACCGGCCTGTGCCCCAAGTGCGGCTTCGAACTGCACTCCTGCAAGCAGTGCGCGTTTTTCGATCCCGGCAAGCGATTCGAATGCATGCAGCCGGTGCCTAAGCGCATCGAGAAAAAAGACGCCCGCAACGATTGCACGTTTTACGAACGGCGTGTTGCACGGGAGAAAGAGACTTCGACGCCCTTGGCTCAGCGACCCACCGATGCGCGCCAAGCGTTTGAGAATTTGTTCAAGAAGTGAACGGATGGCCACCGATCGCACGCCGCGCGGCAGGTCTGGTCTCGTCTATTGGCGACCGTCGACGAGCCGCCGGCAGGGATTTCAATGCAATAGTTGCGCACCCGCTTCGAAATATTCCTTGGCCACATTGATCCAGCGTTTCACAGCGGCAGTTCCTTATCATCTTCTTCAGCAAGCGCTGCACTGACTTTATTCCATCCATCAAGTCGTCCAGCTCGGAGAGCTTTCTTTGAGACAACTGTTGCCAGCGGTCCGAGGCGCTCGTGACGTTGCGGAAGCCGAAAAATAGCTGCCGAATCTCGTCTAATGTAAACCCGAGTTGCCGCGCCCGTTGAATTGTGGCGAGCCGGTGAAAGGCTGTCGCGTCGTAGCGTCTCTGTCCGCTAACTCGTTGCGCGGCAGGGAGCAGCCCAATCCTCTCGTAGTAACGGATGGCGGAGCATTTAAGTCCAACCTGCCCCGCCAGCTGGGAGATCGTTAATTGGGGCACGGTTCATTGTAGTGCACCGCGGCATTCAAGCCGCTAGCTGGCCGCGGACCAGCGATTTACAAAATAGGGCTTGCCTTAAAGTCGACTTTAAGTTGTAGCGTGTTTGCAGGCGCGGCCATGCGCCCACACTTATCGCACGCAGGGAAAACTCCAATGAGGCAAATGAACTGGATATTTTTAACTTTACTGTTGCTTGCAGGAAAGGACGCCGCGCTGGCACAGGCGAATGAAAGCGGAGAGCTTACAGCGCCGCAAGCTGCCGTCGGCCTGGCACATCATCATGCCGAGAAAGAGGAAGCATCTCTCGACGCAAAGACGGAAAAGCGTGCCTTGCAGATCTTCCTGAAGTCCATCGAGAAAGAAATCGTGAGCGCTGCTGACGCCATGCCTGCCGACAAGTATGGGTTCGCGCCCACTGACGGTGAATTCAAAGGGGTGCGTACGTTTGGGCAGCAGGTTAAGCATCTGGCTGCGACCAACCGTATTCTGGCTGCGGCCGCGCTGGGAGAGGAGCCACCGCCCGATGCTGGGGACGAGGTTGGACCGGAAGCAGTGCGCACTAAGGCGGAGATTCTCGATTACTTGCGCGGTTCCTTTATCCGCCTTGGCAAAGCGATCGACGCAATCGGCAATGAGAACGCGACGGTCAAATCGTCCTCGATCTCACCTCTATCGGCTACACAGGTCACGCGGCTGGCGCTTACTGTTGAGTCGCTAATGCACTCGCTGAACCACTACGGACAAATGGTGGTGTATTTGCGGATGAATGGTGTCGTGCCGCCCGCAAGCCATCCCTAAACCGAAGCTTGGAGCCTTCGTTCCCACTCACGGCTTCTGCGTGGGCCGCAAAAGAATTTCGCTCACAAACGATTGCGGGCTCTGCGTCACGAGCATGACCACCGCGCGGGCCACGTCTTCAGGTTGCAGCATCTTCGCTGGATTTTTTCCCTCGTGAGGGCTAAATTCGGTATTCGTCGATCCCGGGCAGATCACGCTCACTCGAATATTATGACCGCGCAGTTCCTCGGCTACGGAATAACTCAGGCCGTTCAGTCCCCATTTGGAGGCTGCGTAGGCTGCGCCATTCGGCAGCGCGTTTTTCCCTGACAATGACGAGATGTTGATGACGTGCCCGGAGCGGGCGCGAATCATCATTGGGGCGAAGGCGCGAATCGCATAATAGACGCCGCGAAGATTTGTATTCAGGATCTGATCCCACGCATCGGGAGCAAGCTGGTGCAGCGGGCCTCCGAGTCCGCCGATGCCGGCGTTGTTCACCAGGATGTCGGTGTGGCCGAAGGATTTCTCGACACGCTTCGCCGCAGCTTCTACTGAGGCCAGATCGGTGACGTCGCAGAGAATGGCCTCCGCCTTGCCTCCGCTTGCGGCGATGGATTTGGCGGTCGACTCCAGCGCGGCGGCCGTCCGGCCGCACAAAACCGCGGTTGCGCCCAGTCCTGCCAGCGAACGAGCGATTGCTGCGCCAATTCCCCTCCCCGCTCCCGTAATGACCGCAACTTGCCCGTTAAGCGAATCCGCTTTGTCGGCTGCGTCTGTGCTCATAAGCGCCCCTTACCGTTTTGAACTGTAACAGCGTGGCTAGGAGCGCCATCCGCCGCGCCCCAGAAGTGCATCTTATACAATTGCCGATAAGGGTAGCCGGGAAGTTGCTTGCCTTCGGATGAGCAGGTACTTATAATCCGGCAAACCGGGAATGAAGGGTAATCTTCTCAACCCACAGTTTTGCCCCGATTTCGCGGAGGCTGCCCGGAACGCGAGCTGTCTCAAGACATTGTCGATTCCCAAAAAGTGCAAGGAGCCAATACTGATGAAAACGATTCTGCTCACGGTTGTGCTTGGGGTGAGTGTTATGGCAGGGGCGCAAGGCGCCGCACAACCGGCAGCACCGCCGACCTCGGGCGTGAACCCTCCAACGGGAAGTGTTGATCCGCGAACGGGGAGCGTAAACCCGCCAACCGGCGCCGTGAACCCGCCAACCGGTCAGGCTGCGCAGAGTACTCCAGCTGCGGCGCCTGTGATCAAAGATCCCGCCGAATATAACGCCTACGTCGGCGCCATTAAGCAGACTGATCCCGCGGCCCAGATTAGCGGCCTGGAAGCCTTTATGACCCAGTATCCCAATAGCGTCATGAAGGTCTCTGCGCTCGAAACCCTGATGGGGGATTACCAGAAAACGAATAACTCGCAGAAGACCATCGACACCGCGACCAAACTGGTAGCCGCCGATCCCAACAACGTGCGCGGCATGGCTCTGCTGGCCTACTTTGATCGCTTGAAGGCGCAGGGCGGAGATCCGCAAGCAGTGCAGCTTTTGGCCGATGCCAAGAAGTACGGCCAAATGGGCTTGGATTCGCTCCCGAAGTTCCAGAAGCCCGATGGGACCTCGGACGCCGATTTCCAGAAGATGAAGGATCAGATGTCGGGAATTTTCAATGCTGCTATCGGCATAGCGGACCTGACCGCGAAGGACTATGACGATGCTCGCAAGACCTTGCGCATCGCCGCAGATGGTAATCCGACCGACTTCAGCGTGGTTTATCCACTGGCGCTGGCCTATGCCGGGCCGACTCCGGCCGATCCGAAGACACCACCGGATTCGCTGAACGCGATCTGGTATGCCACAAGGGCTTCGATTGTCGCTCCCACTCCGCAGTATCAGCAGCAAATCGAGAAATACGCCAAGAATCAGTATATGAAGTATCACGGCGCCGACGACGGGTGGACGGATCTTTTAGCCCAGGCCAAGGCCAATCCTGCCGAGCCCGCGGGATTTACGATCAAGCCCGCTCCAACACCGCCAGAGCAGGCGCATAACATGGTAGTCGCCACCCCCCCGGATAAGATGGATTTTGCCACATGGGAATTCGTTCTCCAGAACGGCAAGCAGGAAGATCAGGACGCGGTTTGGAATGCGATCAAAGGCAAACCCGTCTACATGAACGGCACGGTCATCAAAGCGACCGCCACTGAATTCGACATCGCCGCCAGTTCCGACGACATCGACGCCAAAAAGGCGGATATAACGCTTACCTTCGAAGAGAAGGTTCCACTGCGGCTGATCCCGAAAGAGGGAGCAAGCCTGGACTTCCAGGGCGAGCCGGCTTCCTATACTCCGAATCCGTTCATGATGGTGATGGATAAAGGGCTATTGCCAAAGCCTAAGACCGCGCCAAAGACCACCACGCATCACAAGGCGGCTTCTCAGTAGTCCGAGTTGCAGGCGATTGAAGACTGCGCGAGAGGATTCGTATCATGGCACGCCTTAAGGCGTGCCGGATGCGGTTTTCAATCAATCGCCTCTAGGCACCGCAGGGGCCGAAGTCCGTTCCCTGTCCGATAAGATGCTGGCGTGGCTGAAGCCATGCCCTGATACGGATCCGTTTGAGCTTCCCCCGCGGCCGATCGCGACCTATTCAACTTCAACCATCCATCCGAGTGCTTTCGTTATTCCTTCGGCGAATTCTTCTGCAAGCGTGATCAAGCTCAGCACTAAGTAGCCGTCGGTAGGAAAATCGTAGAAATGCCCCGGATGCACGAGCACGGATTTCTTGCCCAACAGACCGATTGCCAGCTCCTCATCGGTTTGCGTTACGGGAACGCGGAGAACGGCGTACCATCCGCCCTCTACGATTAAGCGCTGGCACAGAGTTTGCATGGCGAGTTGGCGGTCAAGTTCGGCTAGATTGGCGCGGACTCGGTCAAGCAATTGCCGCCGAATTGCTTGCCTCTGCGCCAACAGCACTGGCGTTGCCCACTGGATGGGAGCGTTCATCGAGAGATATGTATCCGCTATTACCTCGAGGCGCTCCATAGCAGCCTCAATTTCTGCGTCCCGTCCGCTGACTGCGACCCAGGCCAACTTCATCTGCGGCAAAGCTGAGATTTTGGAAAGTCCGCTCAGCGTGAAAGTGAGCACCGAGTCGTTCGTGACAAAACTCGGGTGGGAACCTTCGTCGAGCGCGTAATCGAGAAATACTTCGTCGGCAATTAGCGCAAGCCCATGTTCGCGGCAGAAAGCATTCAGCAACTCCCGTTCATTGGCTTGAACGTATGAGCCCGTGGGATTGTTGGGATGGACCACCACTACGCCGCGCGTTCGCCGGGTCACGGCTTTCTGCAGGGACGGAAAATCGATCTGCCAGCCGTGATCGTAGATCAGCGGATACGGAATCAGCTTGACGTCCTGCAAGTCGGCGAGAAATTCGAATAGAGGATAGCTCGGCTTCGGAACCAGCAGTTCATCGCCCGGATTGCAGAGCAGGCGGAAGACGAAAGAATACCCTTCGCTGGTGCTGGTTGTGAGAATCAATCTCTCGGGGTCAAGGTAAATGCCATGCTGAGATTGGTAATACTCCGCCAGCGAGGCGCGCGCGCGGAGTAGACCTTTCGGTTGGGGATCGTAGTCCATCGCCTGCGGCGAGGCCAGCGATTGCAAAATTGCCCGCTCGTCATACTTCAAACCTGCGCGAGTAGGATTCGAGATCGTCAAGTCGAGCACGTTCGTACCGCGGCGGCGTGCTTCGTCGAGCGCTTCGGTCAATCGATTGCGCGTGAGCTTCCAGTTGGTACGATCGGAGAACATTTTGAATGCTTGCGATTGGCGTGACAGATTCGCGGCTTGGTTACGGCTGCAGATAAAACCCCAACTCCTGCGGAGGAGTCAGTGTCTTGGTTGCATCATATTGCCGGCGCGCCTGGCCCACCGCTACGATTTTGCTCTGAAACTCGCGAGCCAGAGTGTCATAACGTACCAGAACATTATCCAGCCAAAACGGGCTGTACTCACTCAGCCACGCTTGGCGGTACATTTCACGCAATCGGGTGGTCGCGTCGCGCAGGTCTTCAAGGCGCGCATTGATTCCATCGATTTCCCACAGGTCCTCGTCCACGCGGCTAGCGTCGGTTTGATTCTGGAATGCGTCCCAGTAAAATTTCCCGATTTCCTGGGTGAATTCTGCCTTCATGCCGAGCATGTCCCAGCGCCAGGCGGCGAGCGCTAGGTTTGCTAGCGTGGCTTGGTTGGCGTGAGCTTTGTCGCGGTTGCGATACAGCGACTCCAGCGCGTGCTCTGAGCTCAGGCGCATGTCGCCGGCGGCGGGCAGCAGTTTCTGCATCAAGCTCGCACCTTCCGCGGTGAAAGGATCGGCCCAGAAGAGTTCGTCGGTTTCGATTGTGATGTGATTCTTCGCCAGCGAGGCGTGCCCGGCATCGAGATTTTCCAGGACTTCGTTGAAGGTCGCGCCCTCGTCGCGGTAGAAAGCCCAATCGTAGGAATTCTTGAATTGATCGATATTGGACTCTCCCGGCTGCCAACCCGCCGCAGCGCCGAATATCAGCGCGGGCCATGCCATGCCATAGATCGATTCGCCGTCGTCATTCCAGGTGGTGTTGATCATGCCGACGGCGCCAAGCTTTTGACCATCGCGAACGAAGTTGCGGATGTTGACGAAGGCGACATCGAGATCGGGCCAGACCTGGTTCCAATTGTTCGCGCCCGGCGCAACAATCACCCGCAGCCCAGCATCGCGATACGGCCTGATGATGCTCTCATAGCTTGGCTTCGCGTCGTAATCCCACGGGACCGCGATCATGTCTTTGGGCAAGATGCTTAACAGTTGCGGGTACTTCACCGCGATGTCTCCCCAAAACATGAGTTGCTTGTGATAAGGCTGCAGAATGGCGTTGATCTTCTGCATGTGTTCGAGATAAACGCGGCCCAAGCCGACTTCCGCGGCACGAGCTGCGGTTTGCCCCTGACCGAGTTCGAAGGTTTCGTCGCCGCCGACGTGCAGAAAGGGACCGGGAAAAAGCGGTACCATGTCGGCGTACATGGATTTGATCACTTCGTAGGAGCGATCTTTGGTGGGCGTCAGCACGTGGCCGTGCGGGCGCTCGGCAACATCGGAGTAGATTTCATACTTCAGCATATGGTGGAGATGGCCGAAGGTTTGCTGCTCGGGAACGATGGTTACGTAAAGCTGCCTGGCGTAATCGACCAGCGAGTTGATTTCCTGCGGAGTGAGCGCGGCTTCCTTGGGCGCGACCAACGGCTGGCTGGCGAAGTCGAAGACGTGCTCCATATAGAGCGCGAACAGATTCACTTTGTACGCGGCTAGAATCCGAATCTGCCGTTTCATGAATTCTTCGGTGGGGATGGGGCCACGGCTGATGTCATCCTGCACGCCGCGCCACTCCATGCTCGGCCAATCGCGGATGGAGACTGCAGGACATACCAGCTTCCCGTCCTCCTGGTGCAGAAGTTGCCGCAAGGTTTGCACGCCGTAAAACAAGCCTTGCCCGGCATTGGCGGCCACGATCAGGCGATAGCGGTCGGCATAGAGCAGGTAGCCCTGGTCGCCGATGGAATCGGACCTGAGCCCCCTCAGTTGCAGAAATTTTTTCACGCTCAGATCCTGCAGGCGCGCCAGCTCGATGGTGCTTCCCGGCTGTTTACCTTTTTCTTTGCTGCCGGTGATGCGGAGGTTAAGTCCGGACTGATCGTGGATCTCTTCCGCAAGAGTTTCGGCTGCGATGCGGTCTTCGGCCTGATGGCCGAACTCGACGAGGATCTTCGTGGTGGCTCGAATTCGAAAGCTGCCTTGGTGAGGTTGAACTTCCTTGGGCTGCGGGATCAGTTTGAGTTCGCTGTGGGAGGTCGGGTTTTCGGCAAGAATGGAAGGAATCGTCAGCAACAGAGCGAACAAAAACAGAACGATTTTTTTCATTCGAGTCCCTGAATTGAATTGCTTCTACATTCTAGCGGGAAGTAACGGCCCAGATCAGCTGAAGAATGCCTCTTTGTTTACCAGATAGGGCATCTTAGTGAAATCGCCGCCGTAGTTCGATTCGAGCACGTCGATCAGGCCTTGCACGCAGCGTCCCGCCATGCCCTTGTTGGGATCGGTGGAAAGGCGCGTGATGCGGGCGGCACTGGCGAAGTGGGGATATAGGCGACAACGGTCGGCGATGGCCGGATCGCGCAGCGGCGAATCCGCGGGCAGAGGCTCCTTTGCATAAACATCAAGGGCCGCTCCGGCGATCCAGTTTTCGCGGAGGGCTTTGGCCAGCGCGAGTTCATCCACCACTGGGCCGCGCGAGTCGTTGATGAGAAATGCCGTAGGCTTCATCAGCTTCAAGGTTTGTTCGTTGAACAGATGATAGGTGGGCGTCGCGCTTTCTTCGGGGCGCAACAGGGGCACGTGGATGCTCACGAAATCGGCGTCGCGGAGGGCCTGTTCGAACGGCACGTACTTTATCCAGTTCTTTTCTCTCGAAATCCCGCGATTCTGGCGGAGATCCAATTCTTCTTGGATAGCTTTGATGTAGTCGTGGTTCTCGTAGGCCGGGTCGTAGCACAGCATGTTCATGTCGAAACCGGCGCACTTCTTGATCATGGCCAGACCGATGCGGCCGGTTCCGATGATGGCTATGGTCTTGCCAGTGACTTCATCGCCGAGGAAAGGAAGGTAAGGATGCCAGTATCCCCACTGATTGTCGCGAGTGAGGTGCTCGGCGGACCACATTTTCCGTGCTAAGACGCCGAGCATGAAGAAGGCGAACTCGGCGGTGGCTTCGGTTAGGACGTCGGCGGTATGCGTGAAGGGGATTTTATAGCGGTTGGCGTCGGCGCGGTTGATGTTGTCGAAGCCGACGGCGAACTGCGCGACAACCTTTAGAGTATTCGTGCCCGCTTCGAACACTTCGGCGTCGATCGGATCGCGGAGGGTTGTGATCAGGCCGTCGATGCCGGATTCTACTTTTTCGACGATTAGGCTTTTGGGTGGGGCTTGCGGGTCGGGGTAGACCTCGACTTCGTAGCCACGGTTGCGCAGCAGCTCGAGAGCTTCTCCAATATCGCAGGTGGCAAAGACGCGGAATTTCTTGCTCATAGTTTCCGTTTAACGAACCCGCTACCGGCCCGTTAGATCGATAACCGAGTACGCGAGTTATTGAAAGTATCATATGCGAAGGAATGGATGTCGAACTTAGCGTGGCGATCAAACAGCTCTGCTGGAAAAGTCGATTCCGAAAGCTTTTTCCTACTCAACGCTTACTGATGTCTGGTAGGTCTTAGTCGGCTGAATGTCCAGGCTCGGCGCGTGTTCGAGGCGGCTTTTGAAGAGAGACGTATTCGCCCATTCCACATCCCAGCCGTCTTCGATCGCCAGAATCTTGTATCGGCCCGGCAGCACGTCGCGCAGGGAGAATGTGCCATCGCTATCGCTTTGGTCGCGCCGGAACAGCGGCAAGTTGTTTTCTGGATTTTGAGGAACTAAAACAATCATGGCTCCGTCGAATGGCGCATCGTTACGGCGCGCTATTCCGTTGATCGTAGACAAACTCTTGGACAATTCGATCTTCAATTGGATAGGACCGGAACCGGAGACCCGAATGGTCTGCCCTTCGACCTGTGCGCCAACCGCTGATAAGCTGCCAATGATCGAATTCAGCCCATTCACCACGAAGACAGAATAACGTCCCGCTTCGAAAAGATCGGGAGCGAATTCGAATTGTCCCTTGTCATCAATTTGGGCCTGTACCGCGTCGTTCGTACGGGTGTTCCAGAGCAGCACGAATGCTTGTGGTGGCAGGTTCAAACCACCATTCATCTGCACAACACCGCGGATGGGCGGTGCGGCAGAGGCCGCGTCCGGGTCGAACTCCATATCACCAGTAAGATTGACGATTTTCGAGTGCGTCTCTCGAACCGAGCCGTAGGAATCAACTTTCAGCATGTATTTGCCCGCGGCCACGCCACCTATCTCGTAGTCGGTTTCGTCCGCTTGCGACGGTCTCTCGCCGAGCAGATTAATTTCCGCTCCAAACGCTTTGGCAACCAAATTCGCGTTCTTTGGCTGCTCCGGTGTGCTGCTGAAGTTACGGAGACGGAGATGAAGAGCAGGAACCGCGGTTAGCGTGAAGTCGGCTGTAAATTCCTGGCCTTCGTCCAACCCAATGGGCGATGCCGATCCGGCATCGGTAACTCCCGGATAGAAAGTGATGGGGAAAGCTACGTCGAATTCCGTTTTCTGGGGTGCGGATCGATCGACGGCGCCTGCCTGAACGTATGGACCGAACCACGGTTGTGCAGAAACAACCAGATAATACCTGCCAGCCTCGACATGCGCAAAATGATAGCGACCGCGATCATCCGTGGAAGTTACCGCCCTCTGATAGATGTGTTTGAATCCTGCGCTGGCATCGCTGCGAAAGAGGTAGATTTGCGCATTCGGCACCGGTTCGCCGTTTTCCTCGACGATGGCGCCGACGATTCGACCGTCGGGACGAAGCCGGAAAACCAGATTCTCGGAGGCAAGGCCTGGACCGACTACCACTGCACTCACGTACGCGCCGTGCTGTTCAAAACCCTGCCTGCTGAAACCGGTTCTTTGGCCAGACAGCAAATACTTTCCCGGCTCTAAACCCGCGAACGAAAATGCCCCGTCGTCTGTCGTCAGCATCTTTTGCAGGACCGTGTCCAGTTGTTCGGCTTTGCTGATGGAAACTTCAGTTCCGGGCAGCGCTTGACCGGTTACGGCATTCACCGCTTTTCCGCTGATGCGGAATTTGCCGGGGAGATTTTGGGCCGGCAACCGACCCGCACCGGCGAGAAGCAGGAGAAATAAAATAGTCCGACGAAACATCTCTACCTTCCTGTGGAGGAGAGGCTAAGGTTGACGTTCGCTGTCCCATGCGGTTGGAGACTGACATGCTCCGCCCGCGAAAGATAAGGATTCATAACATCGGGATTTTCGTACTCCAGGCGATCCGCAGCGTCAAAGGCAAGAACCGAATAATCACCCGGAGCGACGCTATCGATCTCAAATTTGCCCTGAAATGCCGCGCCCACTTTGATCAAGTTTCTCTTGCCATGTGGCTGCACCAACAACACCGTTGCAGGAGTCATGGCATCCGCAGGTCTCACAGTTCCGCGAACGATTGCCGCGTCGTCCCGAAGCGTAATCTCGATGGGTTGCGGCTGTGTTCCGTCTGCCACCGTAAGGTCGTCGCTTAGCAAGTCGACGCCTCCACTGCGCAGTGATTTTAAGTACCACGTCCCGGGTGCGATATTGACCTGAACGGCATATACGCCGGGTTCGACATTCTGGAGCCCGTTCCATGGACCCGGAGACCACCAGTAGGTAGCCTGTTGCAGTCCCGACGTCGGCACCAATTGAAGGTTGAGTCCGATTGTTCCGGGCTGTTCGGGAACGTCTGGCTGGACGGTTCCGGAAACGCTTTCCTTTTGCACTTCCACCCGAATCGGGGCTGCGGCGCTCAAGGCTATATTCAGGTTCGGACTGTCGGAGCTGACGACCACGCCAAAAGCCGTCGCCTGTATTCCAGTCCCCACCGATCCAGTCACGTTGTAGGAGCCTGCGGGGAGTTTGATCTGAAATCTGCCTTCTTGGGCGATTACGTTCTGAACGAAGTCGTAGCCCTCTCCGGCCTTTCTCGAAAACACAATCGGAAACGCCAGATTTTCCTGTGTGCTCACAATGCCGGACACTTCATGCAACGGCTCGGCGGTAATGGAAAAGTTTGCGTCCACTTCGCGTCCGCCAGTGAGTTCAATCGGCGTCGCTGCAGTCAAGTCGGAAACGCCAGGATAGAAAGCTTCGGCATAGCTTTGTTCCCGCGCATTCGGAATACCGCGTTGGCTTAGAGTGGTTTCCTGACTCTGCGCGACCTGCAGGTAGTAGGTATCTGCAGGTAGGCCGGCGATGCGGAAGTTCCCGTTGTCGTCGGTAGCCGCCTGGAACGGACAATAAGCCCAGCGTTGTTTTCCCCCGACGCTCTGTTTGGAGATCAAACGAAGTTGAAAGTTTTCCAGCGGCAGGTCATCGCGGCTCGTCAATCGTCCGACAATCGCTCCGGTGGGATTCATTTTCAGGAGGACTGGGGAAACGCCGCGGGATACCTGTACGGTAGTTCTCTGAAATGGCGCGCGGAGCGGATTTCCGAAGCCGGGTTTTGTCGCGGTGATGAAAGCACGTCCTTCGGTTAGGCCGTCGAGCTGGAAGTGGCCTGAGCTGTCGCTCAGGACCGAGAAATTGGTTTGTGTGCTGAAAATGGTAACGACTGCACCTCGAATCGGCTCTCCGGTCAGGGAGTTAACGACCGTCCCGGTAAGAGAGAGTGTGTCGTCTGCCGGTTTGGATTCGACGCTCGAGTCTGGGACGATTGCGGGATCCTGCCCGTGTGCTTGGAATGCTGCGCCAGGCGTCAGGCACAATCCTATGAAGCAAGCGCATAGACGCCGGGAACCGATTGCGGCCGCAATTGTCGTCTGCAACTTGACCTCGCACATTAGCACGGCGACTGTGATGGTGACAGACTCCGGCAGGCCCTACTAGGTTCCCAAGGTCATTTCCGGCCATGGCTATCTGCGCAAATAGACGCGTCCGGACGGGTCCTCCGCGTCTGAGAACACTGGCGAAATGCAGTCTGGCTAGTGCTAACGTTTATTTTTGGAGCAAGTGATGCCGGACCC
>Ga0116135_1000473_pt1 | contig 22226 bp, 18 predicted proteins | sample June2015DPH_20_1_FD_89738 | JGI IMG/M metagenome (GOLD analysis project Ga0116135, IMG submission 89738) | Peatland microbial communities from SPRUCE experiment site at the Marcell Experimental Forest, Minnesota, USA - June2015DPH_20_10 | ecosystem: Environmental > Terrestrial > Soil > Wetlands... | reverse complement strand
CAGGATTATCACTTCGCCCTCCTGCCCAAGTTCATCAAGGAACAACGCCCGGATGTTCGCGTCGCCATTTTCTGGCACATACCCTGGCCCAATCCGGAAGCCTTCGGCATCTGTCCCTGGCAGCGCGAATTGTTGGAAGGTCTGCTGGGCGCGGACTTAATCGGTTTCCATATTCAATCGCACTGCAACAATTTTCTCGAGACCATCGATCGCACTCTCGAATCGCGTATCGAATGGGAGCGCTTCGCCGTCAGCCGCGGCGGTCACGACACCGTGGTCCGGCCATTTCCCATCAGTGTCGACTTTAAGGAGGATCCACACTCCCACCCCAACGGGTCCGGAGAATCTGAAGTGCTCCGCCAGGAGCGCTATCAATTGCAGCGGCAACTGGGCGTGCAGGCCGACTACCTCGGAATCGGCGTGGACCGCCTGGATTACACCAAAGGCATCCCCGAGCGATTCCGCGGCATCGAGCGCTTTCTCGAGCGCTATCCTTCCTACATCGGCCGTTTCACTTTCGCTCAGGTCGGCGCACCCAGCCGCACCCACATCGGCCGCTATCAGGATCTCATCCGCGAAGTGGAAGGTGAAGCCGATCGCATCAACCGCCGCTTCGAAACCAAGCACTGGAAACCCATCGTCTTCCTTAAACGCCACCACAACCACGAGGAGATTGAGCCGTTTTATCGCGCAGCCGACCTGTGCCTGGTGACGTCTTTGCACGATGGGATGAATCTGGTGGCCAAGGAATACGTCGCCAGCCGCACCGACGAAGGGGGCGCGCTCATTCTCAGTCTCTTCACTGGCGCTAGCCGCGAATTGCAGGACGCGCTCATCGTGAATCCCTATGACACCGAGCAGCTTGCCGAAGCCATCCACTACGCGCTCGACATGGATTCCCGCCAACGCCGGGAGCGTATGCGCCGCATGCGCCGCGTGGTGAAGCAGCATAACATCTATCGTTGGGCCGCCAACCTGATCGGAGCAGTCTCGGAAATTCGCGTCGAACAACCCAAGGAGTCAAATGCCAGCCAGCCTAGAATCCACACAGCCGCTCTTTGACCATCTCCCAGCGATTGCTTCCGCGCTGAGGGCGGCTCCGGAGATTCTCCTGTTCTTGGATTTCGATGGCACCCTCGCACCCATCGTTGAAGATCCCAGCCTGGCGCATATGCCGGCCGGCACTCGCGAGGCTCTCGTCAGGCTTCGATCCGACTCTCGGTTTACCATCGCTATCATCAGCGGCCGCGCTCTCTCCGATCTGCGCGTCCGCGTGGATCTCGAAGATCTGATCTATGCCGGCAATCACGGCCTGGAAATCAGCGGCCCGGGCGTGGAATTCATTGAACCCATCGCCGCCCAGCGCCTCAAAGCGCTAGGAGAACTTTCGCGGCACCTGCGCTCGCGCCTGCACGATATCCCCGGCGTGGAAGTTGAGAACAAAGTCCTATCCGCCAGTGTCCACTTCCGCCGAGCGGCCGCCGCCAGCTTCTCTGGGATCCGTCAGGTAGTGGAGGACGCGGTCGTTTTCGACGGCAATCCTTTCGAGATCACCGAGGGACGAAAGGTTCTCGAAATCCGCCCGCGCGTGGGCTGGGACAAAGGCATGGCGGTTCGCTGGATTCAGCAAACCTCCGGCCATGCCGGCGCCCTCCCGCTGTACATCGGTGACGATTCCACCGATGAAGACGCCTTTCTGGCATTACCCGAAGGCATAACTATTGGTGTCGGTAAAGCCCGTGAAACGGCCGCCCAATATTTCCTGGAACGTCAGGAATTAGTCCCCGAATTCCTCCTCTGGCTCTCGAATGTGGGGCGGCGCCATACGCCGCCTCAAGTTTCCCCCGCATCTGCCGAATAGATAGTGATGGCCCGAACCATCCTGTTTCTATTGGCGCTGGCACTCACCTCCCCAGCTTCCGAACCCGCCCGCTCCGTCGAAAGCGTCCTCCCAGCCCTCGCCTACGGCCCCTCCTGCTGGTCCAGCCTGAATCTGCACAATCTCGGCGACCGCGTGGTCATCGTCGAAGTAGAGGCCCATCGCGCCAGCGGCGCGCTAGTCCCGTTGGTAGGCCATCCCGGCGTAGTCTTTAGCCTGACTCCGGGAGAGCAGGTCAGCCATCGCCTGGAAATCCAGGAGGAAACCGGCGACGCCTGGGTGAAAGTGCGCGAGCAAGTTCCGTCGCAGCGGCTTTGGCCAGTGGTAGCCGTCTCCGGCACCAGCGAATGCGCCATCGACAATCAGCTCCGTACCACCGGCCGCGAAGTTGCGTATCCCACGCGTAATCCCTGGTTCTCCGACGAAGTCTCCGAGATCCCCGGCAACGTCATCTCCTTCGTCAACACCTCGGAACGCGCGGCCAAAGCGTCACTATGCTATTCAGCCGGCAACCTCTATTCCGTGCCCGGCAGAACATTCGCACCCATCTGTTCGCAATCCTTCGAAATCCAGATCCCGCCCTTCGGCGCCCGACAGTTTCCTGTGATGCGCGACGGAAATTCCCATTTCTCCTTGAAGACCGAAGGCAACGCCATCGTTCTCCAAATGCTGCGCCCTCTAGCCACGGGCGTAAAAATCTACACCGTAGATTCCACCATCAAATTCCAACGGTAGAACAAGCGCGGAGCGCCCCCAACAACTCCTCCAGCCGGTTGTAACCCGCCGCCATCCCACGTTCCATCCCCGATCTCCGCGCCGTATCGCGCGCCTCCACGGAATCGTATAGCACCGTGATCGTAATCCTGGTAATCTCGCCCTTCTCAACAAACACGGTCGTGTCCAACGCCTCGCCCGGGTACCAGGATTCATCGAACTTCTCAGTGGCCACCACCCGCTCCGGCGCCAGGATCTCGCGAAACACCCCACCAATTCCCATCTCTTTTCCGTCCGCCTCGTGGCGCCACACATACCGGTATGTGCCGCCAACATTGAAATCGATTTCACACACCGGCATCGTCCAGCCCGGCGGCCCCAGCAGCCAGCGCCGGACCAATTCCGGTTTCGTGAAAGCATCGAACACCAACCTGCGCGGCGCGTTGAAATCGCGCGTCACCTGGATTTCGCGATCCGAGGGCGTAGACACCTGGAAACTATCGGGATAAAACATTCGCTCTCCTTTTTCTTCTTTTCGCCGTGGTCTTCAACTCGTTCAGTAAACCATCCAGCCGCTTGAAGGATGTCTCCCAGAACTGCCGATACTCCGCCAGCCATTGGCTGGCTTCCCGCAGCGGCTTGGCATCCAGCCGGCTCAACCGCCGCTGCGCATCGCGCCCGCGCGAAATCAGCCCCGCCCGTTCCAGCACCTTGAGGTGCTTCGATATAGCAGGCTGCGTCATCGCAAAGGGCGCGGCAAGTTCATTGACCGATGCCTCGCCCGAAGCCAACCGCGCCAGAATAGCCCGCCGCGTAGCATCCGAGAGTGCCGCGAACGTGGCATCCAGCCGGCTAGCCGAGCTCATAACCACTCAGTTCCATAACCGAATGGTAATCCACGATAATGACACTGTCAAGCCCTTCGGTCGGAATCCGTCGCGCTAGGAGCTAAACTGGAGGTTCGTTGGCATGAATTTGAGATCCATTCGTCTGACCACCTCGGTGGCCGTTCTCTCGCTCGGCCAGCCGAGCGCAGGCCTTCCTCAGGAGCCGTCTCCAATCGCGGAAGTGAAATCGATCTTGAGCGAAGCCAGCGCTTTGACCCCGAAGATCGAGGCGTACCAACGATGGGCCGTCGCAGCAAATATTGCCGCTCAGCAAACGCGGGCCGGCGACGACGAGGGCGCACTAACATCGCGAACCTCTGCAAATGCATCGGTCGGCGGTGTTGCGTACTCCCTGGCTGTCCGTGGACGCCTGGAGGAGGCACTTCAGCTCATCGCACCAATGCCAGACGGCCAGGAAAAGGCAGTTGCGTATTGGCAACTTGCGGAGGGTCTCCTGGAGGTCGCCAAGTATGGCGACGCACTCCGGGTGGCGCGGTTGATCTCCAAGGACCCGAGGGAAGCCGATAGGTCCCTAGACATCCTGATGCAGACATACTCGGCACAGTGGAAAGTCGGCGATCGACTGGCTGCCGCTGCTACGCTGAGCGAGGCTCTAGGACTGGCTCAGCGCTCGCCAGAAACTCACCCAAATTCTTTCAGGCCCCTCGGCCAATCCGTTTTAGTCGGTTCGCGCCGGGCTGCCATGTACGAAAGAGTCGCACACGCGTTGGCCTTGGCTGGAAATCGAGGTGACGCCCTTACAGTTGTCTCATACATTTCGGATATGGCATCCCAAGAGCAGGATGCCGAAAAACGAAATGGCATTCTGGGCACATTAGCAGTGGCGCAGGCAGACATCGGAGATTTCGCCGCGGCCTCGCGAACTGCTGAGCCACTTAAATCTTCCTACAACGGTGTGGGCATCCTCCAGCCAATCGCAATGGAGCAAGCCCGACAGGGCGATGTGGCCGCAGCTCTGGCCACGCTGGCACGCGCGCCCCAAGAGTCCGCCCTGTTTGCATTGATCGTGATGTCCAGGACCCTTTCCGATTCCGGCAACTACGCCGGGGCACGCGCCGCCGTCGACAGAATAACTGATCCAGGGCAGCGGCCGTTCGCGTTGGCCTCCTTGGCCTTTGAGCAGGCCGTCAAAGATCCTGCGGGTGCCAAGGTTAACGTAGATCTGGCGTGGAAACTTGCGCGGGAGGCGCGCGACAAGGTGCCATCATATGTTTTCCAAAACGCCGTGACATTCGTCGCGGCCGCGCGAGCCAGGATGGGTGATTTCGCGGGAGCCCTCGAAATAATCAACGGCCCCGAGCTCCTGAACAAGGCGTGGCCCCTTGCATGCCTCGTGCAAGGAATGGTAGAGGCCGGTAAGAAAGACGAAGCCCTCACGTTGGCGAGGAGTCAGGATGCACCGCTTGCGCGAGCGGATGCTCTGCTTCAGATCGCAAGATCTCTGATGTATCAAATCGAAGCAGCGAACCCCAAGGCAGCCGCACAGCATTAGAGTGCCTACGGCTGTCGGCGACCTTTGGATTAGCTGTCCTGCCCACTGTCAGCTTGAAGCAGCAACTCCAGAAGTTCCCTCGCCTCGGCCTCCCGGTCGCGCGGAACTTGCAGCCGCACCCATTTATGCAGAAACCCATCCACGTCCGAGACCAGCGTCGCGATTTGTCCCAGCGCAAAGAAGGGAATTTTTGAGTCCTCCAACAGCCCCGTCGCCATGGCAAGCTGCACGCGGTCGTTGGTCTCAAAAACAACAACCAGGTCCAGATCAGGATCGAAGTGGTCAGTTGAAGCCACAATCCCTCCAGCCCAAGTGTAGCGCTCCGCCAGCATCCGTCACCAAACTGATACACTCCTGCCCGCCCCCAATGCGCTAAATTGGAACCACAATGCAGAGCTTCGACTTGATCGTCATCGGCTCGGGTCCGGCCGGACAGCGCGCCGCCATCCAAGGCTCGAAGATGGGCAAGCACGTCGGCCTCATCGAGCGGCGCGAGGTCATTGGGGGCGTGTGCATCAACAGCGGCACCATCCCCAGCAAGACCATCCGCGAAGCCGTCTTGCATCTCTCCGGCTACTACTACCAGAACGTTTACGGCGTCAACTATCGCGTCAAGGACAAGATCACCATGGCGGACTTGGCCTTCCGTGTCCAGCACGTGATCAAAACGGAAGTGGATGTGATTCAGGCACAGTTGTCGCGCAACAACATCGAGATGATCAACGGTGTGGCAACTTTTCTCGACCCGAACACCGTCCGCGTGGACAGCGCGCGCGGCCAGCAGACTTACACCGCGGACGCCTTTATCATTGCCACCGGAACCAAGCCCGCGGCCTCCAGTAAGATTGCCATCAACGGACGCAACATCATCGATAGCGACCAGATCCTGTCTATGCCCGAGATCCCGAAAACGTTGATCGTGGTCGGCGGCGGCGTGATCGGCGTCGAGTACACTTGCATGTTCGCCACTCTCGGCGTGCGTGTCATCTTGATTGAAAAGCGCCCGCGCCTGCTCGAATTCGCCGACGCCGAAATGGTGGAGGCGCTCTCCTACAATCTCCGCGACCATCGCGTTACCATGCGCCTGAATGAAGAAGTCGAAAGTGTGGAGGAGATGCCCGACGGCTCCGTGGTCGCCTATCTCGAAAGCAAGAAAAAGATCTCAGGCGATGCCTTGCTGTATTCCGTCGGACGGCAAGGCAATGTGGATGAGTTGAACCTTCCGGCCGCCCAAGTGGACTCGGATGCTCGCGGCCGTATTCCCGTGGATACCTGCTATCGCACCAAACAACCGCACATCTTCGCGGTGGGCGACGTCATCGGATTTCCCAGCCTCGCGTCCGTCTCCATGGAGCAGGGCCGCATCGCCTGCGCCAACGCCTTCGGCAAAACCATTCAATCCAACCCGGCCAGTTATCCCTACGGAATTTATACCATCCCCGAGATTTCCTTTATCGGTAAAACCGAAGAGCAGCTCACCGACGACGACGTTCCCTATGAAGTGGGCGTCGCGTACTATCGCGAAATCGCCCGAGGCCAGATTCGCGGCGATACCACCGGACGCCTGAAAATCATCTTTCATCGCGAAACCAAAGCAATCCTGGGCGTCCATATTATTGGAGAAGGCGCCACCGAGCTGTTGCACATCGGCCAGGCCGTCATGATCCTGGGCGGCACTGTCGACTATTTCATCAATACAGTTTTCAATTACCCCACCTTGGCGGAATGCTACAAGGCCGCGGCATTTAACGGCGTGAATAAGCTAACTAAGCTCTCAGTGTGCTGAAAGAGAGAGATATGTCCCGATCCATTGGCGTCACAACCGCCGAACATATAGCGGCCGGTATGGTAGAAGGTAGCCAACTGGTGGGTAAGCTCCACCTGTTTGAAGAGGATTCCGAAACCGACGCACTGCATGGCATGCCCTCGGCTGGCATCGCTCAAACCGTCGCCCGCCAGATTTTGGCCGTGGCCGCAGGATCGAATGTGGACGCCATTGGAATCGGCGTGCCCGGCATCATTCGCGACGGGCTGGTGGAAGAATCGCCGAATCTGCGCCAGCTCAAAGGCGCGAATATGCGGGAGTTGGTGTCCGCCGCCCTTCGCGAACACGGCTTGGATGCTCCGGTTCACATTTATAACGATGCCGACGTGGTCGCCGCGGGCCTGGCTGCAACGCGCGGCCAGCTGGACCGGCTCATCCGCGTCTGGACGCTCGGTCACGGCATTGGCTTCGGCATCTATCCCTGGCACGAAGGCATCTGGGAGGGTGGCCATGTCGTAGTCTCGCTCGATCCTCGCGAAAAATATTGCGGCTGCGGAGGCCGAGGGCATCTGGAAGGCATCATGGGACACCGCGCCATGCGTCTTCGTTTTCTCGATCTGGAGCCCGAAGAGATTTTCGAGAACGCCCATCGCGGCGACGCGCGCTGCGTGGAATTCGTCAAGCTGTGGCATGCCGCGCTGGCCGCGGGCACCGCAAATTCCATCCACCTGGCCGGCCCCGGAAAATTCTTCGTTTCGGGATTCAACGCCCGTCACCTGGAATTGAATCTTCTCAACCAATATGTAAGCGAAATGGTGAAGATGAGCCCGCTTCAAGGCTACGTATTCGAAGTCGTCCCGGCCGGCAGCGAGATCGCCGTAATCGGCGCCGCCGTCAACGCGCTTCGGGCCCACCAGTAATCCGTACTGCTGAGTCGGGAATCCATTCACCGGAAATTCTCTGCCAGCATCAGATTACTATTGATCGTGCTGCGTGTAGAGAATCCAAAGGCCGTCGGAAGAAACGGTCAACTCCGTTTGGCCAGCTTCGATTGGTGGGTCTTTCGAAAAATCCCTGAGCAGCGTGACCTTGCCTGAAGCGAAACTGTAAAACTCGAGGTCGGCGCCTGCCGGGTTACTCAGGTCGAAGAAGCAGATGCCTTGGCCAGTTAACGCCCAAACGCTGCGCTTACCCGATCGAGCACCCGAGTTGCCTCGCCGCCCATGGAAGACATTGTGGCCACATAGTTGATCCCAGTCTGGCTGAGCGCTGCGCGAGATTCGGGCAATAGGGGTTGCCGCTGTTGACGCCCGCAATGCCATTCGCGCAGTTGTAGAAATGCGAGGTGGTGATCGGTCCCGCCGCAGGGACTTAACCGGCCAATTTCCGCCCGATTCAATTTCTGCCCGATCCAATGCGCTGACACGGCGAGCACTCGAGACCACGCAGGATCCGTTCTGCACAATGAAAGCAGGCTAGCAAGAGATTTCTGCGACAACGGACCACCAAACTTCCGGACCCGCCGACACAGGTCTTGTGGCTCGCCAAAGTGAACTTCGCGGAATGGATTGACAAGCGCGGACGGAGCCGGATACACTCGAAACAGTGCGCTAACAGGGCGTCTCCAACCCGCGGCAAGGGAAGCATCCCACCTGTTTTCGTTTTAGGTAGCCGTTACCTTCTTTCAGCCTGGTATCAGCGGGACACCGGCGAATTTGAAAGGAGGTCTTGTGACCCCGTCGAAGTTTTTGCCCCCTCACTCGTCCTTTGAGTCCATCCGGAAGCAGGCAAAGAAACTGGTCCGCCAGTTCGCCACCGGCGACCCCGATAGCGTGGCCCGTGTACACGCCCAATTGCCGGGTCTGATCCTTCCTCTATCGCTGCGAGACGCCCAGCTTGTGCTCGCCCGGGAGTACGGCTTCGCGGGCTGGCAGGATCTTCGCGCGGCGATGCTCCGCCAGGAAGGCAAGGGCCTGGAGTGGGCCGCTGCCGAAGCGGAGCGCGCCATCCACGACAACAGCGTCGAACGGTTGGCGGAACTGGTTCGGGAGTATCCCGCGCTTCTATCCTGGCGCGACGATTCTAGAAAGACCTTGCTCCAGTTTGCCACTGAGTCGTTTGGCGATAGCGGCGCTCCTAACAGGGAGCAGGCCTTCACGCGCATTGAGTGCGCAGAGTTTCTGTTGGATGCGGGCGCTGCTGCAGAGCCGGCGATATGGGAAGGCGCAATTCGCTCCCGCGCGAAGGGAGTGTTGCAGCTCCTTTCGAGCAAGGGTGGGCTGCCGCGCAATCTCGACACTCTGACGGCACTGGGTGACTACGACGGTGTCGAGGATTGTCTTCCGACTGCCGGCGCAGCCGCGGTGACGCAGGCGTTCCTCTCAGCCTGCCAGTTCGGCCATCGGGCGGTGGCCGCTCTCCTTCTCGACCGTTCGATCGAACTCGACCCCGCGCTCGGCCAGCAAGTGGAGAACTGGCGTGGGCGGAGCGGCTTCATCGACTACCTGGTCGAACATCCGCAAACGTCCGGAAACCCCTGGCAGACGGTCGTGATGAACGAACTGAAAGCGGCGATGCATGGAAATGAGCTGGAGGAGTTCAACCGGTGGCTAGCGCGGGAACCCGATCTGCTCAGCGAATCCAATCTCGGGCTGCTGGTGAATTTATTGGAGATCGCGGTGTACACCAATCGGGAACCTTTTCTCGCTCGATTGCTGGAGTTCAATCCCGCAATAAAGACGAAGCGCCCACCTTCGTCCGCGGTGGAGTTCGCGCTGGAGTATGGGAATGCGCATCTCATCCCTCTGTTGACTCCGATTTGGCCGTTGCCCGACGATCTCCCCCACGCGGCCGGCGTAGGAGACTTGGCGCGAGTGAAGGGTTGGTTTGATGAAGCCGGTCGTCCGAGGTTAGGAAGCCTCGCTCAGCATCACCCCACCAACCGCCCGTCCACCTTGCGGAATCTGCATTGGACTCCCGGCAACGCGCAACACGTCCTGGACGTAGCGCTGGCCTGGGCCTGCATGAACCGGCATTTTGAGATTGCGTCTTTCCTGCTGGAGCGCGGCGCCAATGTTAATACGAACTGGAGCACGCACGAGCCGGCCAGCATTCTGCATGAGTGTGCCATTCGTGGGAACTATGAAGCGGCACAATTCCTGATCGACCATGGCATCGACATGACGATCTGCGATTATCGCTGGAATGGGACGGCGGAAGGGTGGGCCTTACATGCGTTCGTGGTGGGCCAACCTCCGCTGGGGGATACGAACATGGCGGAGTTCTTGGCACGCGCCGGGCGGGCCAGGAAAGCGCAGTCCCGTTGAAAAGGGCACGGTCCTGGGCGCTTGAGTTCAGGCCGTGAGGAAAGCGGGCCCGAACAGCGTTGTGGGAGATTACTCCCGTGAAGTCGCCGTCCATTCAACCAATCGGCCTGGTCGGGCGTCAGGCTGTGGAGTCGGACGTGAGCGGCGTTTCGAAGGAGGAATCCGAAAGCCATCCCGAGCAAACGCTTCCCAGGATTATCCGAGTAGCGCGTGAAAACGTCCGGAACTAGAGGTCCGGTTACCAGAGTTTCAGGCCTTGCGGCTTTCCGTTCAGTTGGATCGCGCCCGGGTGACCTTGCGTGGGCAACAGCCCTGGCAGCCTATGATAATGTAATCACCGAGAGGGGAATACGGCTGTGGCATCGCTCGATCGAAAGCCGGCCGACGCGCCGCCGGACATCACGCAACTGCTGATTGCCTGGGGAGGCGGCGATCTGGCGGCAATGGAACAGCTCGCGGTCGCACTCCAGCAGGAGCTGCATCGGGTGGCATCCTGTCACCTCGCGGCAGAGCGGCGCGGCCATATTCTGCAAACCACGGCTCTGGTCAACGAGGCTTACCTGAGGCTCATCGACTGGAAGAACGTACGCTGGCAAAACCGGACGCAGTTTTTCGCATTGGCCTCGCAGGTGATGCGCCACATTCTGGTTGACTATGCACGCGCGCAACGTCGCGACAAGCGCGGTGGCGGTGCGGTGCACGTGTCGTTGTCTCAGGCGGCAGGTGTCCCGCTCGAAACCTCCGGCGATTTCCTCGCGCTGGATGAAGCCTTGCGGACGCTGGAATCGTTCGCGCCACGCCAAGCCCGCATTGTGGAATTGCGCTTCTTTGCGGGCTTGAGCCTGGAAGAAACGGCGGAAGTGCTCGACGTGTCGGTGGGAACTGTGAGGCGGGACTGGAGTCTGGCACGGGCGTGGCTCTACCGTGAGCTCAGACAGGAGAAACGATGAGCCCGCAACTGTTCCAGCGCGTGAGGGAAATTTACCACGCGGCCTTGGACCGGCCGTCGGACGAGCGCTCCTCGTTCCTGGAGCAGGCTTGTTCCGGCGATGCCGCTTTGCAGCGCGAAGTCCGGTCGCTGCTGAATGCAGACGCGGAGGCTGGAACGTTCCTGGCCACCGCCACCGAAGCCGGATTGGACCCGCAGCCGCTTGGCCTGGCCAGCGTGCCCTTTACCGGCCGCATTCTCGGTTTCTATGACGTCCTTTCACCGTTGGGGGCGGGCGGCATGGGCGAAGTTTATCTCGCCCGCGACACGCGGCTGGGGCGAAATGTAGCTATCAAGCTGCTCCCCGGCAGCCACCGGCTGGATTCCGAGCGCGTCCGGCGGTTCGAGCGCGAAGCGCGCGCTGCTTCCGCGCTCAATCATCCGAATATCGTCACAATTTACGACATCGGATCATGCGACGCCGGGCGGTTCATGGTCATGGAACTGGTGGAAGGCCTTACCCTGCGCGAAATGCTGGCCGCTGGTCCCGCTCTGGCATCACTTGCTCCGTTGGGCGGACAGATCGCAAAGGCGCTGGCCGTTGCGCATGCAGCTGGGATTATTCATCGTGACATCAAGCCCGCTAATATCATGGTTCGCAAAGACGGGTACGTGAAAGTCCTGGACTTCGGACTGGCGCGATTGGTCCACGAGGCCGAAGGCCCGAGGCCAGTCGATGTCACCAACCCGGGCCAGATATTGGGGACGGTCGCGTACATGTCTCCAGAACAGGCTCGCGGCGAGAACTTAGGGGCGTCCTCGGATGTGTTTTCGCTCGGAACGATTTTCTACGAGATGGCCACGGGCAGACATCCGTTTCATGCGGACTCCCCAATCGCGACGCTATATGCCATTCATTCGCAGGCACCGGTTCCGCCCGCTACATTGAATCCGCACATCCCACAGCCGTTGGAAGCTGTCATCCTGGCCATGCTACACAAGGATCCATCACTGCGGCCCACGGCGGCGGAAGTGGATGCGACGCTGATCGGCGGCTCTTGGACCCTCGGTCGCGCTCCCTCAGAACCAAGTGCCCGTCAGTCCCAGAATCTGCCGCTGCAAAGAACGCCATTGATCGGGCGGCGAGCGGAACGCTCGGTACTACGGCCCCTTCTGCTCGATCCTGAAATCCGTCTGATCACCCTGACAGGTCCAGGAGGCACTGGGAAAACCCGGCTGGCGGTTCAGGCAGCCGTCGATGCGGTCGACGGTTTTCCCGGGGGGATTCGTTTCGTGAACCTGGCGCCTCTCTCGGACCCGACGCTGGTCGTCTCCGCGATCGCCCAAGCCCTGGGAATTCGCGAAACGCCCGGACGCTCCCTGATCGAAGTGGTTAAAGAACAACTGTCCAGCGCCGGCCGGATGCTTCTGGTGTTGGACAACTTCGAGCAGGTCGCGGCCGCGGCGCTGGAGGTTTCCGAGATTCTCGACGCTTGTCCGGCCGTAAAGGCCCTGGTCACCAGCCGCACCGTTCTCCGCGTCTATGGGGAACACGAATTTTCAGTTCCGCCGCTCCCTGTTCCGGACCCCAATGCCCCGCTCTCGCCGGGCCGCCTGCTCGATTTTCCATCGGTCGCACTGTTCGTCCAACGGGCTACGGCGGCGAAGCCCGATTTTTCGTTGACTATGCAGAACGCGGAAGCCATCGTCCAGATCTGCCGGCGCCTGGACGGTCTGCCGCTGGCCATCGAGCTGGCCGCTGCCAGGGTGAAGGTCCTGCCGCCCGCCAGCCTGCTGGCCCGTCTCGCCAGCAGCCTGGAACTGCTGACAGCAGGCGCTCGAGACCTGCCCGAACGCCAGCGCACTTTGAGGCGGGCCATCGACTGGAGTCACGACCTGCTGACGCCGTCCGAACAAAAACTGTTCCGTCGTCTTTCGGTTTTTTCGGGGGGCTGCACGCTGGAGGCTGCCGAGGCCGTCTGCGACGCCGACGAGGATTTAGGGGCTGACCTTCTGAACGCGATCACCTCGCTGGTGGAGAAGAGTCTGCTAAGCCAGACGGGACCCGGTGACGGGGAGCCGCGCTTCATCATGCTCCAAACGATCCGTGAATACGGCGCAGAAAGGCTGCAACAGAGTGGCGAGCTCGCGAGCGTCAAGCGAGCCCATGCGGCCTATTGCCTGGTCTTGGCCGAGGAAAGCGCGGCCGATATGGCGCCGGCTGAGCGCGAGGCTTGGTTCGATCGTTGCGATGCAGAGCATGACAATTTCCGGGCGGCAATCGAGTATCTGATTGAGTCGGCCAGTTCTGAGTGGGGTCTGCGTCTGGGAGGCGCCATGTTCTGGTTCTGGGAGTCGCGCGAGCATCTGACGGAAGGGCGCCGGACACTCGCGGTGCTGCTCGGAATGCCGGAAACGAATCCTGTAAGCCTGTACCGTGCTCGGGTCTTGTATGCGGCAGGGATCCTAGCCGATGCCCAACTCGATTTCGATTCGGCCCGCCAGCTGATGATCCTTAGCCTCGAAATGCAGCGCCAGCTAGGTAATACAGAAGGTCTTGCGACTGTGGAAAGCGCGCTTGCGATCATCTCTAATAAAGCCGGACGCCATGATCAGGCGCGTTCGCATATCGAGCGCGCGCTTGTGTTGTGGAAAGAGCTGGGCTCCAGCAAGTTTGTCCTGGGCCTCAGTAATCTCGCCAACATCGCGAAGAAGCAGAAGGACTATGCAATCGCACAAACGGCCTACGAAACGACCTTGGAGGCTTTCCGATCGGCGGGCGACAACAGCGGGATGGCGGTTGCCCTGAATGGTCTGGGCGATGTGGCCGCGGCACAAGACGACTTCGAAAAGGCGCGCCACCTATATGAGGAAAGCCTGATGCAATTTCAGCAGATCGGCGAATCCTGGGGTATCGCCGCTGTGCTCCGCGACCTCGGGAACCTGGCCCTCCGTGGAGGCGACTATGACGGTGCTTCGAGTCGGTACAAAGAAGCTCTCGCCATCTTTCACAAACTGGGACACCGGCGAGGAATGATAGTCTTGCTTGATCAGCTGGCCGAGTGTGCCAACAAAAGTGATCGCCCCGATTGGGCGCTTAAACTGGCGGGAGCAGCGGCGGCCATGCGCGAAAATCTGGGGATCTCGCGCTCGACGGCGGAGCATGAACAACTCGATCAGACCATCCACACCGCCTGCGAGAGATTACCTAAACCCGAACAAAGCAAAGCTTGGGCCGAGGGGCGTTCGATGACCGCCGATCAAGTTTTGGAGTTCGTATTGGGGGCCGGCGCCTGAAATTTTTCGGGGTTAAGAAGCCGCCGGACTGCCGAAACCCGATTGGCCGGCAGCCCCGCGCGGCGTGCATGCTCGCGAATCTTCTCTTCATCCTGCGCGAAATACACGCAATAGATTTTTTCGTTCGTGACGTAGCTATGCAGCCACTGAATGCTCGATCCGAGATCTTTCAGCACAGCCAGGGACCGAAGTGAAACTTCCCGGATCTCATCCTCGGTCAGGTTCCCCGCGCCAGGCACCTCGCGTTCGATCACGTATTCCGGCATGCCGCCCCCCCTGGACCGAGAATATCATCATCACCCCCATCTCGGCTGCTCGTCGGGATTGATTCCGAGCGTCAATTTCGCGATCAATTCGTGCGTGAGAAAACTATTCGCGGGATGGATCCGGCCGAGGCGGGCGTCGCGGAAAACTCGTTCCAGTCCTGCTGCGCGGAAAATCCCGAACCCGCCGGCCAGTTCCATCGCCATGTCCACCACCCGCCACGAGCTTTCCACGGCACGATACTTCGCCGCCAAAACACGAATCAACAATCCGCCGACCTTTCCGGGATCGGTGTTGTCCGCCCAGTCGCATGCTGCCCTATCCAGTAGCGCTTCCACCGTTTCTAACTCGATCACCATCTCCGAAATGGCGTGCTGCACTTCGGGGTGGTGCGACATCGGACGCGACATGGCGATCGAGCGCTTCTTCTTCACCGTGTCGATAGTGCGATCCAGGGCATATCTCGCGAGGCCGTAATAGACATTGCCGAACCCCATCAGGGCCCAGACAAAAATCGAAGCCACGAAGGCGTCGAGCCCCGCCGCTCCCGCCGGCACTACCCGGGCGATGTAGCGATCGGGCACGAAGCATCCTTCGAGAATCGTATCGTCGCTTCGGGTCGCACGCATGCCCAGCACATCCCAAGTTTCCTCAACCCGATATCCCGGCGTGTCACGGGGAACAAACGCATGAACCACTTTTGGCGCCGCCGGATCGCTGGTATCCATCGCGTGCAAACCAAGCCGGGTCCAGACCGGTGTCAGGCTGCCAAAATGCTTGCGCCCGTAAAAGCGGTAGCCGCCTTCCACGCGTTCCGCCTTGGTGGTGGACAGCAGCACTGGAATGTCGTTGCCTGTTTCGGCATGGCCGGCAGCGAAAACCTCTCCGGCGGCGCCTTGACGGAGCATCCATTCAAGCGTTTGATCACCCGCACGGCGGAGATCCGCGGCCAGACCCATCCAGTACAGGTGCATATTCAGCCCGAGCGCGGTCGCGGGCGCATAGTACGCCAGGCGGCGCTGCTCACGGCAGACCTCCGGCAGCGTCATGCCCCAGCCCCCTAGCTCGGACGGCACTGGCATCAATAAATAGCCTACCCCCCGAAGATCCTCGAAATCTTCGGTGAAGAACCGGTTCTCCCGGTCATAAACCGGAGCGCGCTCGGCGCACCGTTGGAACAGCGATTCCGACATCAACTGGGCAGTAGCTTGCATCACATCCTCCTGAGGGTCGGCAAGAAATCGGCCCCTCTAAGTATAAAGGCGCTGTTTCGCGGCGGGAGTGCTAATTGGCGGGAGGGCCAATTGGGGTTCGCATCGGCCGCGGGATTCCGGGCTTCGTCGGCAACCCGGGCATAGCAGTTGTGCGGCGCGCCTCATCTCGATTGCCTCGGGCCTTGCGGTGGCCGGGTCCGGCGCCAGATAGCGTCCCGCTGCAGTTCTGATTCGGCGCGGAATTCTGGGCGTGTGGCCACTCGGAGAATGCCCCGAAGGGCCTCGTTGGATATCACTCCTGGTAAGTCGCCGTCCATTCAACCAATCGGGCCTGGTCGGGCGCCATTCTGTGGAGCCGGACGCCGACCGGCGTTTCGCGAAAGTAATCCGACGATTGATGCGCGTCACTCTACGCGCGACACCTCCCAGGTGAGGCTCCGAGGTGCAGGCGCGGCGTCGTGCTTCGCCGAGGACATGTGAAAGGAAGGCGGTTCCTTACCTGTTCCGCGTGCCAAAGGCGGGTTTGTCTGTGCCTGTATCGGAGGGCCTTAGTGCCGAGCTGAATAACTGGGTAACTGTTAGAAGGCCCGGTGGCCGCGTCTACAGGACTAGGCCTGCAATCTTCACTCCAAAAGAGGCGATCCAGATTCCTACTTCGACGGCCGTGATCACCCAACCGGCGGGCGTAAACTTTGCAGCAATCTTCGCCAATCCCCACAAGATGGCGGACCATCCCAAATCGAAAAGCGATTTGAGAAGGTCGATCAGGCTGAATTCCCCCTTCAAAACACCTAACAGTTCGAGCAAAGCCCCCGCAAAATCGCTCTTCATCAACTTGATGAACTTCTGAATGGCTGCCAGTACCGTTCCCTTTTCCAGGGCCGCCTGGATCTTGTCCAGCACTGCGCCCCACCTGGGAGGGCCCCATCCCAACAGCCTGCCGATCAGCTCCAGGATCTCTTTTACAATCGTGAGTGCGGATGCTATCTTGATGGCGGTCTTCACCGTATCCTTTACGCTGCCGCCTTGTTGTTGTAGTTGAACCTGAGTCTGCGCCAGTGGGATGACGTCCATAACCATCCCGCCGAGGCCTGCCTGGAACACCACCGCATTGCCCCGCCAAAGATCGAAACTTATACGATGATCCTGGTAGAATTCATTGTTGTACTTGGTTTCTAAAGCCCTGCTTTCCGACTTAAGGGCGCCGTCAATCCATTCGTCCACGTTTGCCTGTTTGAACCCGGAGGGCGGAGGCAGGCGCAGAAACTCCTTCACATCCGATTCTGTCGGAAACTGCTTGAAAGCATCTGCAGTCCACGGAAGCGTTGGGACCTCGAAATCCGTCGGCTCGAACAGTGGCTCGCCTAGTTCCTTCTCCGTTTCCAGCCAGGTTCGAATTACCCTGCCGATTTGATCGCCGGACCAAACAAGCCGGTTTTCGATGGAAAGGCTTTGGACATACTCCTGATCGGCCGGTATCGGCTGATTCGTAATCTTGCTGATCAGTGGCCTGGTATAAACGTCTTCCTCGTCGGCTATAAAATAGTCGTGCGTGAAAGGGCATAGCACGGCGAATACCTTGTGGCGCGTGAATGGATCGCTACTGGGCGTACGATAATGCTTCTTGTTAATGTGATACAGCTTCCGGGGTGTCTTCTCCGGTCCGTCGGCTCGAGCGGCGGCGGCGGCTTTCACGGCGGTCGCCTGCGGCGCACCCCGGCCTGCTGTGGCGACAGTCTTCATGCGGCGAGTTTTTCTTGCCATATCTACCTCTCCTTCAAAAACTGTTAACGACAGATATTCCTTGGACGCTTCCTGCTGTTTTGAGATTATACATCTGCAAATACATCGCGTGAAAACCGCGAAGGAACGCGCCATCCCCTACCGGTCCCCGCAGCCCCGTATTTCGAGCCCGCACGTTTTAACCGGCCTTTTCCTCTTACGTTACTGTCGTGACTCAATATGGCCCCTGACCAACGGCGCGGGGCAGCGTGATCCGTTGCCTGATTATTCCCGTGAAGTCGGCACCTGGAAGAGTACGCAGCTACACCGCACGGCAACGGCAGCGCTGATCGGAATAGCGTCAACCCAGAGTCAATCGGGTCCATCGGCTCAGGAAGCGCCTTCGGAATCCTCAAATTAAGATTTCACCGCTTTGTTCCGATAAAACCTATATGATTTCTCTTCGCAAGGCGATGCACCAGGATCTGGAGGAATCCCTGCGATCCGCGCTGGAATCTTATCGTTCAGCGCTGGCCGCCGTAGGGGACGCCGGCGCCCGCGCCTACCCACCCACCGGCGATAACCTCAAGCAGAGCCTTCTGAAACTTCAGGAAGGTTTGCTCAACACCGCAACGCCTGGCGACTTCTCGCGAACCGAACAATCCGTCGGACAGGAACTTAAAGTCTGGGGCGACAGCGCGTCACTTTATTACCGGGAAAGCGCCGAAGAAATCAAAAGCCTGCTGCTCCAAATAGCTAAGGTCGCGGCCGAGGTTGGGGATCGCGACCAGCGATATAGCGTCCATTTTCAAACCTTAGCCGAGCGCTTGCAGGGGGCCGCTAAACTCGACAACATCGCTTTCATGCGCCAGTCGCTTACCAGCAGCGCCGTAGAGTTGGTCGATTGCGTCAATAAGATGACCGAGGATGGTAAACGCACGGTTGAGCAACTGCGCGCGCAGATTTCCGGATACGAGCAGCGCATGCAGGAATCGGAACGCCTCGCTTCGGTCGACCCACTCACCGGCGTCAGTAACCGGCGCATCCTCGAACGGCAACTCGAACGCCGCACCACTGAGGGATCGCCATTCTTCTTGATTTATCTCGACCTGAACGAGTTCAAGCAGATAAACGACACGCTCGGTCACCAGGCGGGTGACGATCTATTGAAGCAGTTTTCTGGTGAACTTAGGCACAGCTTGCGCCCCACCGATGTCGTGGGACGCATGGGTGGAGACGAATTTGCGGTGGTGGTGGATGGAGCTGCGGGCGACATTCAAGAGCGCATCGCGCATGTCAAAAAACGAGTGAATGGTGACTATTCTCTCGCGACGGATGGAGGTAAACGCAAGCTTCCGATAGCCGCGGCCGTCGGCATCGCCGTCTGGAAAAAAGGCGTTACTCCCCAAGAACTCCTCAGCGCTGCCGACCGGGCCATGTACGAGGACAAGAAACGCATGTCCGAAGCAAAGCAAGCCAGCAACGTGGGGCAGGCGCTTTCGCCTGCCAACCCCGCGCAGACCTAACTTCTACGCCCGCCGGTACAACGGCACGCAATCCTCGTGCCTGCTCTCACCGCCGTCATTCACCGTGAAAACAGGATTCTGCTTCTGCGAGCCATTTTCATAACTCCAGAGTGTCGTTCCCGCATACATCCCGTCCTTGCGCAGCGCATAGAAGTTGATGTCGAACTGCGCCAGCCGCGCTTTATCGTCCTTGAAATTGCGCGAGATTCGCTTCAGCGCGTCCAGGCATGCCTCTTGCGGCGTCATTCCATGCCGCATGTTTTCGACGATGGTGTGCGCGCCCGCGATCCGAATATTCTCCTCGCCGCGTCCAGTGGACCCCGCAGCACCCACATCCTGATCCACGTACAACCCCGCGCCAATGATCGGCGAATCCCCCACGCGCCCGGCGATTTTCCACGACAGTCCGCTCGTGGTTGTAACGCCCGACATTTCGCCCTTGGAGTTCAGCGCCAGGCAGTTGATGGTTCCAGTAATCGGATGGATCGCCATTTCCCTCGCCCATGCCAGCGTCTTTTCATCCACGTCCGGAAACAGCTCTTTGAGCTCGGCGGTCGCGTTTCCCGTCTCAACCTCGCTAGCCCAATTGGTGTGCCCCTTTTTATCGCGCATTGATTTTTTCCACACCAGCCACGCCAACCGCGATTCGTCCGTCAGCAGCTCTTCCAGCTTGAATCCCATATCCTTCGCGAACTGGTCCGCCCCTTGGCCCACCATCATGATGTGATCGGTTTCCGTCATCACCAGCTTGGCCAGCCTCGCGGGAGTCTTCACCATGCGCACACCAGCAACCGATCCGCAGCGCCGCGACGGACCATGCATTACGCTGGCATCCAGCTCCACTACGCCATCTTCATTGGGAAGGCCCGCGTAGCCCACGCCGTGCTGCTTGGGATCCAATTCAACCGTTTGAACTCCCGCGACAACTGAATCCAGCGTGTCTTCGCCGGCCTTGATCATCTCCATGGCTTTCCGGCATGCCTCTTTGCCATTGGAGCTCGCGATCACGATATTCTTGGGCCCCTGCGCAACAGCCATCGGTCCGGCCGCCGCTGCCGCGGTAAGCGCGGCTGAGCTCTTCATCCACATTCGCCTGCTGATTCTCGATGCCATGTCCAATTCGCTCCTTCCCCTTCAGCTACACTAACTCTTTATTCCATGCGCGAGCAAATCCGTCCCGCTGCCTCCATCTCTGGCGCAATCGCACTTCCCGGCGACAAGTCCATTTCCCATCGCTATGCCATGTTAGCCGCAATCGCGGAAGGAACCAGCAAGCTCGAGAACTATTCCACCGGCGCCGATTGCCAATCCACGCTCGCTTGCGTCCGCTCCCTCGGCGCAGTCATCGATCGGCGTGACGGAGCCATCTCGATTCACGGCTGCGGCCTCAACGGCCTCCGCGAGCCGGCCGATATTTTGGACGCCGGGAATTCCGGATCCACCATCCGCATGCTCTCGGGAATTCTCGCCGCTCAATCGTTTGAATCCCGCATCGGCGGCGATGAGTCGCTCTCGCGCCGTCCCATGCAGCGCATCCTCGATCCGCTGCGCCAGATGGGCGCGTGCCTGGACGCTCGCGATGGACGCTTTCCGCCCCTCGCCATTCATGGAAGCCGGCTTCATCCCATCGAATACACGCTACCCGTGGCCAGCGCGCAAGTGAAGAGCTGCGTACTTCTGGCGGGTCTCTACGCCGATGGCCGCACCACTGTTCACGAGCCGGTCCGCACGCGCGACCACACCGAGCTAGCCTTACGCGAGTTCGGCGCCGACGTGGAAGTTATTAAACGATCCATCACCGTCACTGGCCGTCCGCGTCTGGAGGCCCGCAATCTACGAGTGCCCGGCGATCTCTCCTCGGCCGCATTCTTTTTGGTCGCCGCTCTCATCGTTCCCGAGTCTACTCTCACGATTCACGGCGTCGGGCTAAACCCAACCCGTTCCACTCTGCTCGACTTCCTGGTGGAGATGGGCGCCGATCTTAAAATTCTGGATGTCACCTCCACCGGCGGCGAGCTCGTCGGCGATGTGCTCATCCGTAAGTCGCCCATTCGCGGAGGAGTGCTCGAAAAGGCGCGAACCGCCGCGCTCATCGACGAAATTCCGGTGCTGGCCATTCTCGGTGCTGCGAGTGAGGAAGGCCTGATCGTTCGCGATGCCAGTGAGCTGCGCGTCAAAGAAACGGACCGTATCGCTTCCATTGCCGAGAACTTTCGCAGGATGGGTCTCGCCATAGAGACCCGCGAGGACGGCTTCGAAATCCCCGGCCGCCAGCATTTCCATGCCGCCGAGCTCGACTCTTTCGGCGATCATCGTATCGCCATGGCCTTCTCCGTCGCCGCTCTTATCGCCGACGGCCCTTGCGCGATTGAAGATGCGGGAGCGGCCTCCGTGTCTTTCCCCGAGTTTTTCGATACACTACGTCGTGCGGCAGGTGAATAAGTATGAATGTTGCTGATCTCACGCTCGAAGGTCTGGTTCACGATCTGAACAATGTCTTTCAAACCATCGGCGAGAGCGCGGAGCTTCTGGAAGACGATCCCAAATGGGAGAAGCTCGCACATACCCTGCAGCGCAGCGTCGATCGCGGCCAAAGAATTGTGCACAGCATCCTCGAGAGCAATCGCACCGGAGCAGAGCTCGCTCCCGTGATCGAAAATGCAACTCAATTCTGCCGCGATTACCTGGAGTGCGCCAACGGTCCCAAAATCGAGTTCACCGATGAGATCGATCCCGATTTTCGCTTGAAGGGCGACGCCGCGCAGTGGGAACGCGTGCTGGTAAATCTGTTCCTCAACTCCGCGCAAGCCGGCGCGAAGAACATTCGCGTGCAGGCGCGCAACAGCCAAATCGTGGTGAGTGACGATGGCCCTGGCATTTCGCCCGAATTGCTTCCGCGCATCTTTCAGCCGCGTGTCTCCACGAAGTCCATCATCTCGGGCCTGGGTCTCTACGTAGTCCAATCCATCGTGGAACAAAACGGCGGCTCCGTCAGCGCAGCCAACGGCCAATCCGGCGGTGCCGTATTCACCATGCAGGTGTAAGTGCGGAAGTGGCGCAGGCACTCCTGCCTGCCGCGTCGGCACTCATGCCGACGCTCTTAGGGTAGAATATCTACCAGCGATGCCAACCGATCGAATTGACCTCCTCCAAGGCACCCTCGACATGCTAATTCTGCGCACGCTGCTATT
>Ga0116135_1000472_pt1 | contig 22229 bp, 5 predicted proteins | sample June2015DPH_20_1_FD_89738 | JGI IMG/M metagenome (GOLD analysis project Ga0116135, IMG submission 89738) | Peatland microbial communities from SPRUCE experiment site at the Marcell Experimental Forest, Minnesota, USA - June2015DPH_20_10 | ecosystem: Environmental > Terrestrial > Soil > Wetlands >... | reverse complement strand
TATGGCCATTAACGATGTTTTTAATAAAATTATGTCTATATTTAATGCTTTTAAACAAAATAAAAAAAATAAGCCAACTACTTGTTACGATCTTTTAGATCCAAAAATGGTCGTACATATTCTAGGCGGTGCTTGGGCTAAAATAGATGAATTAGAAGGAAACCATTCTTTAACTATATTAAAATATTTTGAAACTTATTTATCAGAATATACCAACAAATTACCAAAAAAATCTATTTTTACCAATATTTTTAACGATATTATTATACCAAAAATTAAATCTATTCCCCTAATTAACCAGATCATTCCAATTTTAAAACAATATTTTAAACCAGAACAAAAACAACCTACTTTAGATATAACTAATTTATATAAACTAAAAAATTTTGTTATAAAATTACATGAACAAGTAGAACACATTAATCAACCTTTTGAGCAACAAATTAACAATATCCATAATACTATAGTTACTGCTGTTAATAAATTAAATTCCAATAATAATGACATGCTAATAATACCTGGTGGTTGGAGTGGTTTGCCAGCAGATCCACAACAAGGACAAAGTAAGTATCCTGGACACACAATGTATTATTACATCAAACCAGATCTAAAACACTCAGGTAAGTTTATTTTTGGGGTAATTAATTCTGGTGCTGGGCTAGAAATATATCATAATAAACAAACTACAGCTGACGGAAAAGCAATGTATTCTCCATCTATAGAATGGGCTAATTTAACCAAAGAACAAGTTGCTAATCCTGAAATGTTAGAAAAATTAATGGCAATACAAATAATACCATTAAGATATGCGTCATTAGAACATTTTAAAGACGAAAAACGACCTTATTATAATACAATAGATATTTATGAGGTTTTACATGAATATTTACCCAAGACAAATATTACCCAAGAAGCAACTGATTGGATAACCAAGCAAAGAATTGGCAATTGCAGTTGGAAATCATTAATGATGGTTATACGTAAATTGGTAGGTAAAGAACAATATAAAAAATTCCTTAACGATTTAAAATTTAACACTCTGGAAATCTTACGAGATAATTTACTAAATAATCCAGATAAATATAGCAACTATCATTTTTTAATGATAAAGGCCTTACGTTACGGTACACAAAAAATAGCTAAAACCCTAGAAAAAAGAAACAGAATGTTTACTAAAAAAGAACTAGAAAACAAAACCAACCAAGCTGAAATATTATTACAACAAGCCAACCAATTACAACAAGATTACCTAAGCAAACACCATGGCAAATTAACTGATCAAATATTACCTAATAATTTAAAAAAATTAAAATCTAATACTTTACCATCCAATGTTAAAACAGAACAAACACATAAAATTATTAGCCATGCTATATATGCATTAAACGCCCCAACCAAGCCACGACAAAAAATCAAACCAAAAACTATTTTAATTCCAAAATTAAAGCTTTACGCAACAAAAGATTTTTTGCTTAGTTTAGATGAATGTTTAAAATATGCTTCAAATATTAATAACCCTCAAGTACTAAGAACATTTCTAACTCACCATGTTTTTAATTACTTGCCTGCTCCAAGCTCAACTAATTTTTGGGATCAATTTAACGATAATACCAAAGATAACACAAACAAAATTCTAGACTGTCTAAAACTTTTAAATAATTTAAGTTCACTATATGCAACCAGCATAAGTGCCGAAGGTCCTGTTTTACCAGAATATAAATATAATTATGCCAAAGTATTTAGCATAGGAACAGCTTTAACAAAAAAATACATACAAAACTCAAACGCTTTAAAAAATATTAAAAAAAACAACCAATTTGCTTTACCGTATAATTTAATAAAATCTTTCTCTCAAGAAGCACGTTCTTTAGATCCACATTCTAGCGTAGCTTGGAATCATTTAAAAAAAGCAGAAAAATTTAATTTTAAAAAACTTCTATACGAAGCAGATCCTCTAGAACCTATAGGTCCAAAAACATTTTTAGAGTTTCCAGAAGCTAAATTATATCAACAATTATTACAATATGACAAAACCAAACACCACACAGAAGATAAAATAGCAACTGATGTTGCAGAATTGATGCAACATAACACCCCTGCTCTAGCTACTTTGACGCAATCCAAAGAACAACAAATCTTAACTAATTTTATTGAAACAATGCAAAATTTTAGCATAAGAAATATCTACGTAGCAAATGATTCTCAACCACCTGGTTCTTTAAGATTTCGTATGATTAAATCTCCCCCATACTTAGAAAAAGTTTTTTTCTTAACGAAGCTTCCTAAAAAAATAGAAAAAAATTCACCAGAAAAAAAATTATTTTCCCATCAAACAATTTTACCTAATATTTATTTATCTGCATTAAACGATAATAATTTAAATAATGCTGATACTAATATACCTTCCACTCGCTCCCAAAGTAATCTTTTATTAGATTCTTCAAATGATGAAACATATAACATAAAATTAATTGCTAACGCACCTTGGCAATCACAAACTCAAACAATACAGCTTACGTTATTATTAGATTATTTTGAAAGTTTACCAGACAACAAACAAAACGACCCTAACTTATTAGAATTTTTTAAACAAATAACTATTTCTCATATTGACAATTCAATGGCTCAGCTACAACAGCACCCATTATTAACTAATAGACTAATAGCTTTTTTTAACCAAGAATTTAATAAAATTGCAGATAATTTATCGAAACTAGAAGATTTAAATGGATACATAAATCGTTATCTAGGGTTTCAACGAATTGTTCATAAAATATATTCTTTGTTAAAAGAACACCAAGAACAATTAACTGGAATTCAACAATATATTTATAAAGAATTTGAAAAAACTTTAAAAAACACCAGAAAACAACTTCTAGATTGGTTAACCCAATCTAATTTATTATTAGATAAAGGCCAAATAGCAGCTTATGGTTTGGCTAGTTTTGGCCATTTGCAAGCATTATCGGATCAATTAAGCGAAGAAGATTTAAAAACCGCTATAATTTTTTCTACCCAGATAGGAATTCACGGATTTGGCAAACATAGTGAGCAATATGATTGTTTATTAAAAAAGGATCTTTATGATGTAAGATTAAAAATTGCAGCACAAATAGCAACTTGCTCGCCAGCATTAAAACAAAAATTACTAAATTTATGTCTACAAAATTTAAATATAGAAAATAACGCTTGGCAAGAAAGCGATCCTTATTATTTCACATACAACAATAACAATGATTTAATTCAAATTAATTTAACAGAAGGAATTATATTAATTAACGGTATACAACTTACTATTAATAATATCCCAAACAATATTTTATATTCTGCGCCTTATAAAAAAATATTTGGAGAAGAATCAATCGACGTTCTACAACAAGATCCTTATTTTATCCCACAAAAACCATCTTTACACAATTTTACAATAAAAAAAGCCTCTACAAACACAAATAACGTTAATATTTTTTGGACGCCAACTAACGAACCAGATAACAGTTATATATTGTTACAAAACTTAGACGATTTACAATTACCTCCATCCCTAGCGAATAGCGATTTTAGCTATTGGGCTAAAATAACAAACGATCCTACTAAATATAAAATTTTAATTACCGCAAATACACCTGGTTACGAACCACAAATTTGCTTCGAAATGTTAACAGATGGAAAAATAGTTAAACCATCAGCTCTAATGTTTAGCAATCTATCATTAACTTCGGCTAACAATGCTGATCCATTGTTAAATTTTGCAATAAATTTAGGTTACACCGCTAAAGATCTATTAACTTGGCAAGATCCTTTGGGCAAGATTGTTAAAATAGAAATTCCTCTTAGTGATACACAAGGTAATTGGTTATCTTTTGATTATAAAAAACAAAGTAATGGCACCGTTCGTTGGTATTGTAGTCAAGCTCCTAATTATTATATAAGTTCAAAACAAATTTTATATGGTAAACCATCATTATCTAATTTTATATTACTAGAAAATACTAACGGCAAACAAAAAGCATTATTTGCTCATATAAAAGAACCTGGCTATATCGCTGCTACAGATCCATTAAAGCTAAGTTCCATTTATCCTCCTGTTGGTAAACCAACTGTTAAATATATAGAAATTGACATTAATCAATCTTTAAGTTTGCCAAAATCACCCGCAGAATTAATTGCTTCATCAACTATTGGCGATTTATCTAATTTATATATTGTGTATTTAAAACTTATACACTCTGAAAACGAACCTTATGATGCTAGTATTTTACTTAATAAACAACGACCATTAAGGAGATATTCTACAGAAGAGCTAGAATTATTGTGGTGGATTATTGAATCTAAAAATGCACAAACTAGTCTTAATAAAGAACTACTACACCCAGATGCAGTAGTAACTAGGCTATTAGCTATCTATTTAATAAAAAGCAATTTAGAAAAATATCCATTTTCTAAGGAAGAAGAAGAAACATTCAAATTAACAAATCCATTATTATCTCAAAAATTATTAGATCAAAATACTTTAATAAAACTTGCGCAAGATAATTATCAAGCCATGCTTGAATTACCTAAATCTAGCGGTCGCGGCAAACTAAACAATTTTGTATCTGACACAGATCTTGAAATTTTACAGTTGCCGTATTTAAAATCATCAGATCAAAAAAAATCATATAAAAAATTATCGAGGCCTATAGCACCAAAAACTGCTTTATTACAAAATCATCAGATCACTAATATAATATTAGAAGAACAATTATTAACCAAAACAGCACAACAAATCTGTAAAGATATAAATAATTTGCTAAAACTAAATAATACTGAGCAACAAAATCAATTAAAACGTAATCGTCTACATGGGAGTAAATACGAATTAACTATAGATGATGCTATATATTTATATTTAAAACAAAATGCTAACTTATGGGAAGAATATACCGGATTAACTGACACAAACGAAATCCATAAAATTCAAGATCAAATTATTAACTATCTATTATTAAAAGTCAAAAACCAACAAAAACAACGTACTTATGATCCTATTCTTTATCCGGCATTTTTAATATACGAAGCACTAAACAATATTATGTTGCGACCAGAACAAATAGAGCAATTTAAACGATTGTTAGCCGATAACGGCACCCATAAAGAACAACAGCTAGAAATAATAATGGGGATGGGTAAATCTAAAGTACTTAGTCCGCTATTATCTCACGCCAAAGCAGACGGTAAACATTTGTCGGTATTAGTACTAACCGATCCGTTATATAATTCTGGTTCACTAGATATGCAAAAATCGTTAAGTTTATTAGGTGCTAGAACCGAAACTATAGAATACTCTCGACAAACAAACTCTATAGCTAAACTTAAACAATTACAATCGCAAATTAATCGAGCAATAGAAGAAGGGGTGGTTTGTACCGCTAGAGTAAAAGACTTACAAACCATTAACGCAATGCCAGAAGTATTATTAGAAGAAATATATCAAAACAAACAATCTGGCACTTACACTAAACAACTACAAACAGAACTAGAAGAACAAATAAATATATTATTAGATATTAATAACACCATAAAAAATAAAGGTTTATTTACTTTAGATGAATTAGACACCCAATTATATTCTAGACACCAATTAAACCTTCCTGTAGGACCAGAAAAATCTATATCCTCTATTGGCTCCTCCATAACAACCGAATTATTTTTAATGTTACTCACTAAAGATTTCAAAGAAATCCCAATAAAAAACTGGCTATTAAATAACACTCAAACTTTTTTATCTGCTGAAGATTTTGAAACCAAAATAAAACCACAATTACTTGAACAAATATTTAACAATCTAAATTTAAAAACTAATTTAGATATAAGTTTAAAAATAGGGTTTATGTCTTACATGGGAGTTAAACCAATTAATCAACAAGCTGCAGAAAAATTTTATAACACTTTAAAAACTTGGCATACTACTGGCACACCAACAGAAAAATTATTAGCAGAACGATTAGCTATATACAAAATGCAATTAGCTGACGGTAAATTACAGGAAGCATTAAGTAAATGCGCCAATACCCAGTTTGGCCGTTCTAAATTACAACCAAATTTAGAAATTGCGATCCCTTTCGCCGCAAGTAATCAACCTAAAGAATCATCCTCAACAGAATGTGCTTTTTTTAAAGATCCATGGGAAACTGTTAATAAGACTTTTATTTACTATATTTCTTCAAAATGGCAAGATCTAGATCAAACTAATAATTTTATGATGTTTTTGCGCGATTATTTAAAAAACGATCCCAAAAATAATTTATTAATAAAAAATATTTTTGGGATAAAAATATTTGAATTATTAATAAATGACAACTTAAACACTATCAATAATCTAACAACCATCAAGAATAAAATAGAAGAACAACGCAAAGCTGGCAATACAGATTTATTTAATTTGTTATTTAAATATTTAAACGAATCGATTTTTCCACAACAAATAAAATCTTACGCTATACAAGTCAATAGTACACCTTACGATTTTGCGGCTCTTCCAAAAATATTAAATGGTTATTCTGGTACTAGACGTGGCGAAAAAACTTGGCACGACCGTTTAACACGCGATAACTTACAAGATACCGAACAAAAAATTCATGCTCAATTACTAGATCAATCTAAACCAAATCATAATCATTGTTTTAGTAATATACAAACTAGCGATCCGGCAATTTTAATGCAATATTTACAAAAACATTTAAAGAAATTAACAAAATATAGTAGTTTTATAGATGCTGGCGCCTTATTTAAAGAATTACCAAATAGAGAAGTAGCTAAATTGTTATTAAAAAATTTACCATTAAGTAAACAAGCTGTAGCGTTTTATGATGAAGTTAGCCCTGGAGTTATCAAATTATCTTTAATTAAACGAGATATTTCTGGTGCGCCATCCGCACCAATCATCATAGATGGTAGCAGTCCAGAACAAATTGCCAAAGCATTAAATTGTACCGTTAAACAATTAGAAACAAAATTATTTAATTTTTACGATCAAGCCCATATTGTTGGATCAGATTTACCAAACCCACCAAAAAGCCGAGCATTTATGACTTACAGCGAACAGCTCAGTAAAGATTTAATGAATCAAGGTATCATGCGAATGCGTAAATTTATGGAATCAAACGGCCAACATGTAGATTTTTTAGTTCCTAAAAACATTAAAAATATTATTTTAAAACGCCTAGGGATTGCTAATACCACATTAACCTTGGAACATCTAATAAATCATGCTAAATTAATACAAGAAGAACAAGAACAACAAGATTACTACAATGCATTACATCAAAAATTACAGCACGAAATTAAAAATTATTTTACAACTAAAATTAGAGTGTTATTAAACAATAATAAGCATGATGCAGCATTAGCTTTATATAAAGAAACTAGAAATTTTTTATTGTTTTTGGAAGAAGATGATCTTTTTAATAAATACGGAACAACAGTTAAAACAACCAACCCAATAACAGCACTAACACATAAAGTTAAATTTTTAAAAAACAAATTAAATAATTTAACCCTAGATAAAACAGAATTAAATAAATTAAAAGCAAACCTAGACAAAATAATTAATATAGATCCACGAGCATTACCAGAACAAATTTCTTCAAATGCTTTGTCTGAAGGAGAAATAGAAGTATCAACAGAACAACAAGCAGAATTACAGCAGGAACAACAACAAGAACAACAATATGAACAGTATTTAACTCCAGCTAAAAATTCCGCCCTAGGTACACCAAAACCAGGAACATCTTACCTAGAATATTTACAAACTCTTGATTTTAATCAAACTATATCACTTAAAAAAATCTTATCAGAAAAAATAGCGTTAGAAAAAAGTCCACTTATTAAAAAATGGCAAGCTTATAATAAGCTTATTGATAATAATGATATTTACTATTCCCAGGATGCATTGCAAGCTTTTAACGAAATAGATCCTGTTGATGGCTTGTTTACGAAATATCAAAAACCTATCCATCAAATACTTATAGTCGAAGAAAAAGTTGGGGAAAATAGTAAAGTTAAATTAATTGTTTTGTCAGCTCAAGAAAGTGCAAACTTCGCTTTATCTCTTAAAAATGCCAGGGAAGAAGCGAAAACCAATCAAACTAATAATAATATATTAACAAATCGCAAAATATGGTTAGTTAGCCTTAATGGCGAAGCTCTAGATGGTACAGTTCCATGGATTAATCCATTTAAATTGGAAAATAATTATAGCAAATTATTGTTGCAAACATTAGTATTACAACAAAACAGCAAGGTTTTAGCTAAATTAAGAACTATATTTAACGATTGGTTTAATAACAATAAAGTTAATATTGAACAAATATTTACTAAAGAAAAATTTAAAGAACTAACAATAAAAACAACACAGCCATATAATCAATATAACAATATAATTTTTACCCACAGATTTTTGCAAACTGCTCAGCATCTAGAGACGCCCCCCCAACCAAAGCTCCGTCGAGGTTTTGGAGTTGGAAAATCTCTTTAGCATTAACTTCATTAACACTGCCACCATATAAAATTTTAATATTTTTTGAATTAAATATATCTCGTATATAATCGGTTATTTTAGCAATGTATGCTAAATCCGCACTAACTCCAGTACCGATTGCCCATACTGGCTCATAAGCTACCAAAAAATGAGTATTAATATTTTTTAAAAATTCTAGTTGTCTAGTTAAAACTCGCCAAGTTTCTTGGTTATCAAATTCAACTTTAGTTTCACCAACACAAACAATTGGTGTTAAGCCGGCATTTATTGCAACTAGACATTTTTTTGCTATTAATTCATCGGTTTCTTTATTATATATTCTACGTTCGGAATGGCCAATAATAGCAAACTCACACCCAATACTTTTAAAACTACTAGCCGACAGTTCTCCAGTAAATGCACCCTGATTTTCCCAACAAATATTTTGCGCACTTAAAAATATATTAAACTTTTGTAATTTTAAAGAAATAGCTTGCAAATATATTGCTGGCGGAGCGATAATAAAATCCATATCATTTAAATTAATTTTATTATTATTTATATTTTCTATATAAGTATCTAATAGATTAATGGCCTCGCTATAACTCTTTGGATTCATTTTCCAATTAGCTATAATGGTTTTTGATTTATTATACTGGGACACCTAAAATTACCTGTTCTAATTCTTTAGCAACTAAATTAATTAATTTCCTATTACTACCCTCTACCATAACTCGCATTACCGGCTCGGTACCAGATGGACGAATAATAACTCTACCGTCTCCTTGTAATTTTTTCTCTAAATATTTATAGGCTTTTTTAAAATTAATATTATTTAAAATTCTGGTAATATTAGTTGATTTTTTTACTGGAACATTTATAAGTATTTGAGGATATTTTTCCATAGGATGTAATAGCTCATTTAAATTTTTACCAGTTTTTACCATGGCTGCTAATACTTGTAATGCAGCAATAATGCCATCTCCAGTAGAATGAACATTACGACAAATAATATGCCCAGACGCTTCTCCGCCCAAATGCCAACGTCTTTTAATAAGCTCTCTAAATATATAGCGATCGCCAACATTAGTGCGCACAAACGATAGCCCAATAGTATCTAGCGCTTTTTCTAAACCAAAGTTACTCATAATAGTGCCAATTACTCCTGTTAATTTTTTACCGGACGCAATATACCAATTAGCAATAATAAATAATAAATCATCTCCGTCGATTATTTGTCCGGTTTTATCTACTAAAATAACTCTATCGCCATCTCCGTCAAATGCAATTCCTACTTCAGCATTATATTCTTTAACTGTTTTAACTAATAATTTAGTATTGGTAGAGCCACAGTTTACATTAATATTTAAGCCATCAGGATCTGCGGCTACTGTATGGACTTTTGCCCCTAATGCCTCAAATACTTGTGGAGCAATACGATAATTAGCTCCATTAGCACAATCTACTACCAATTTAAGGTTGTTTAAATTTAAATTGGCAGGAAAGCTATTTTTACAAAATTCTACATATTGTTCTTCAGCGTTAGTTATACGTTTAGCTTTCCCTAGGTTTTTACTAACTACAGTATGAAAAGGCTTTTGCAATTGCTCTTCTATAGCAAACTCTATTTCGTCTGGTAATTTATTGCCGTTTTTACCAAAAAATTTTATGCCATTATCATAATAAGGGTTATGCGAAGCGCTGATTACTATTCCAGCATCAGCATTTAATTTATTAGTTAAAAAAGATACCGCTGGCGTTGGCATGGGACCAAGCAAACCAATATTACACCCAGCTGCCGCTAAACCCGCCTCTAATGCAGATTCAAACATATAACCAGAAATTCTAGTATCTTTACCAATTAATATATGAGATTGCTTAGATTTTAAAACACAACCAACCGCCCAACCTAATTTTAATATCCAATCTGGAGAAATCGGGCTTTCCCCCACTCGACCACGTATACCATCCGTACCAAAGTATTTTCTACTATTCATATTTTAAAACAATCCTGTTAATTAATACCTTCAATAAACCCTTATAATGCCTAGCTTGATAAATATCAATTAATATTATACATACCCTTATGTCAAGCAGAAATTATCTTATCTGCCAAACTAATAATTATTTGTACTAGTTAGATTATTGATTATACTTATTTAGGGATATACATAAAGGAATATAAATGAAAAAACTTATCTTAAATAACAAAATAAATACTAGTGTTTTTGCGTTTATTATTGCAGTATCTGCAAATTCATCTTCTCACGCCACGGTTAATTCTACATATATTGGCGCAGATGTAATTTACACTAAAACAAGATTTCAATCAGGTTTTGGTGATAATGTTTTTTCAAAAAAAATGGCTCCTGGTGTAAATTTATTCGCGGGACTTATGTTTAATAAGTATTTGGGGGGGGAAATTGGGTTTGAGGTAGACGATCCTAATAGTGATATAAATTATGCTGCTGGAAGTGAGGCGGTATTTGGGATTGCTTCAAAAAATGCCTTCTTAAATTATGTTTTATATAAAAATAAACTTAATCAAAATCATGGATATTTTGGAATAACTGTTAAAACTGCGCTATTTAATAAAAATTTAATTTCAGTATTAATTGGGGGATCTATATCTAATTTTAGGGCAAAAACTAATTTAATTGGCGAAAATTTAAATGATGCACTTGATGAACCATACTGGCAACCAAACGATAATGTTAGCATTTTCAATAAAACAAAATTAATCCCTTTAGCAAAAATAACATTTGAACATAAATATAATAATAATTATAGTGTCAAATTTTATTCAAGTTGGAAAAACACCTCCAAAATAACAATTAAATCAAAAGATTCCCCCAACAATAATCCAGAAATAATTAAATTTAAAAACACCATAAATATAGGTGTTGGTTTTTCCTATTATATTTAAACTTAGAAGTTTACCCTCCTTGATTTCGTCTAAGTATACTTGAATTGTTCTTTAGTAGAGAGTTTATTTTATCGTAAAATTCTTGCTTATCACTGTTAATTAACAAAGCACTATTTCTTATTATTTTTAAAGAAGGAGTGAAAGATTTTGCCACGTCATCTGCTTGATCTGAAGGATTTGCAGTAAAAATATCAGCATATATTTGAACACCTTTGTTTTTAATTTCATTAGATATAGATTGCTTATCTTTGTCTAATAATATTATTTTATTATCTGTCATCATGTTTATTGAGGTGTCTATATTTTTTAATAAGATATTTAGATCTGTCGAACTTCTTATTAATAATATTATTTCCTCTATTTTATTTTTTGGTAATTTTGATGCATCTGCTTCATCTCGTTTTTTCATGGGGGTTAGTGTTGGCGATGGTTGAGAAGAAGCTCCAGCGTTGTTATTTGTTTCGCTTAAACCTGCAAGAGGTTTAGCTGAGTTGGCGAGTTGTATTTTGTCAGTTAAGGTTTTAATACAGTGTTCTTTAAAAAACTCTATATCAATGTTATTAACATCTACTTTGTCGAAACCACCGTGTTTTACTAAAAAACCTTGAAGAGTACTAGCATTAATTATTCTGGCACTATTAATTATTTCATCTGCTGACGATCTTGCTGTCGTTATTTCATTAAATAGTTTTTCAGCTGCTTGTTGTGCTACTTCTTGAGTATATTCTAATTTACGTCTTTCTAAATACAATAAATTTAGTAAAGCAGATCCCAATTGTGCCATGTTGGAATTTTGATCTCCAGGCATATTTTTAACAGCTTCTTTGATTGATTCGGCAAATCTTTGTTTAATAACATTACTAATAATTATAAAATTATTTCCTGAAGGTAAACCAGCAGTACTTGATTCAGTAAAACCAGCTTCATGTGCAGACACAAAAAGTTTTCTTATACGGGTAAGGCGTTCTTGACCAGTGCCTCTACTCGTACCAATAATTATATTGTTAAATAGGCGACCTGTTGCAGCTACCATAACCTCAGCTGTAGCACCTGCAACTGTAGATGCCGTTGTTGTTTCAGATTTTATATTTATAGATGAAGTTTCTGATAATCTTTGTGTTGTTGGTTGTTCACGAGTTACAGGAACATTTGTAGCGGTAGCGGTAGCAGCTGGCAACAGATTAGCGTTATTTGATGAAAGCTTAGCAGAAACATCAACTAATCGTCCATATTGTTCTAAATTTGGATTATCGTGAAAGTTTCTAGCTAATGATACCCAATCATAAAGCAAATCATCATTACCTTGAGTAGAAACCAATAACCAATCAATCGTATTTAATACTTTATTAGCAGCTGTTTGATTGAACGATCTATTATCATTTATAGCTATTTCTGTACCTGTAGCAGTACTATTTAATCTAGTCGCTAAGGTTGTACGTAATTGAATAATGGTTTTTCTAAGCTCAGATTTATTTGAAGCTAAACTTGTCAAATTCATTGGCATTATAAGCTCGCAAAATGGAGATAATTCTTCATGAAGTTGGTTTCTTGCACTGGCATCATAACTAACAACACTGTGTGGATCAGCAGATCCTGTAACTTTAGGTACATATAGCGTAATTTGTAAATTACTGGTTTGATTAGTTTGCGGTTGCGAAGAATCATTATATGAAACAGATCTTACAACATCATTAAATACATCATTGCTAACATTAACTGTTGTATCTTTGATAAAATCAATAGTTAAAGTTCCATTAGCAGCAGAAGATAAATTAGCTATAACTGTATCATTAACTACTAAAGTGTTATTTTTTACCCTAACACCTGATGTATTATGCACCAAACTAAAATTGCCAGTTATATTAGCTGCATCTTTACCAACCACAGTAACTACCAAAGTGGTTCCGTTATAACTGTTCACCCCATAATCAGCTTGAAATTTAGCAACTTGCATTGTTTGTTGTTTAATAAAGTTTTCTACATTAACTCTTTCTTGTTCTAATCTAGTTAAAACTCCCTTTAAACCATCTAACGCATGTGGAAATACTGCTTTATAATCACGTTTACTATCATATTCTCTTGTTACTCTTGCTATATGCTTATTCAATAAAGTTCTAGATTCAATACTCATTTTATTTAGTTCATCCAAAGTTATTGCTTGTCTAAACCTAAAAATTTCCCTGGCTAAGGCAAGATCAAACTCTTTAATTGCTCCAGCAACCCATATATTACATTCCAATTCTATTTTACGCTTGTTTAGCTCAACCTTAAAATTGTTAAAAGATCCTTTTAAAGCTCTGGCTTGTTTTATATCACTATATTTTTCTTCTAAACTTTCTTTTAAATTTATTATTTCATTTTCAAGCAAAGATATTTCATCAAGTGGATTTATGCTTCTAATTATACGAATTTGTTCGTTAACCTTTGCATTAAATGCTGCAACCACATTATTATATATTTGTTGTCTTCTAAGTTCTAAAATATAATCTAGCCTAATCGTTAACAATGTATTATAAACAGGATCCTCACTTGCTGCTATCTCGGTTTTTATAGTTGTGTTATAATCTTCAAAAGTGTTATTATTGCTAAAATCTGCCTCGTTAATTTTCACTCTACCAATAAACGACATATATTTTCCCATTGCCGTCTCAACAGATGTTTTAAATTCTCTTTTAAATCCAGGCATATCAAAATATTTCCTTAAATCTGGATAAGTAATATTCATGCTATTTATTGAAACCTTATCTCCAATACTAATTTGGTTATCAGCAAACTGAGCGCTTACATAACCACCCAAACCAGTGATAGTTCTTTCAAAATTATTAACAAAATTTCCCTTATTTTGTTTAAAAAATTCCATAAAAAAAGTTCCAGCCATCAACGGCCCAATACTTCTAGCTTCTTCTTTGCTTCGACTATTTAATTTTTCTAAATACTTACCTGCAAACTTTGTTTCAAAATCCTTAATTTCTTTCAAAGACTCTGTTAGAAATTTAGGATCGCCATCTTTAATAGATTTATTATATTCTTCAACAAACTTACTAATAATTACTCTTTGTCTAAAACCAGGAATACCTTTCATATTACCTATGTCTTTTATTTCCATTTGTAGCATATTAAACAATGCATATTGATCTTCTGCATTTAGATTGTTTTGATTGGCATTAAACAATAAATCCGCAGCCTGTTCTGCTAATTTGTCAACCTTAAGTATTTTAGTTTTTTCTGCGTTAATTAATCCCAAATAGGTTGGTTTAAAATTTGCCAAAAATCCAGGTGCTTTATAATCATCTGGCAATACCATACCTTCATAATTTCCCTTGTTAACTTTTGCTACAGAATCGCTTACTTTTACCAACCATGCTAATGAATTTGTATTAAAATCTACAGAACCCAATAATTGCCCAGCTTTATCCGTAGCGTCTCTCTTAGCCCTATCAATTATTTGTTGATTAGCTGTTTGTTCTGCCGCAAGTAGTTCGGCCTTCTTAACTTTCAAGTTTTGTTCATACGCATTTGCAATTTCTTGTTGTATTTGGTTACTATCTAAATATTTTTGCTCAACCCCTGGTTGTACTTGTCGCATTATTTGTTGTATTTTTCCACTATCCAGCCCTTTTAGTGAATTTCCACCCCAAGGATATGGTTTCGCATTGTATAATGCACCATCTACATCAGTATCTGGTACTTTTGATAATTCTTCTGCAGCTTTATTAATTAATACAGATAAATCGCCACGTTTTTTTGCTGAAATATTCGAATAATATTCTTCATACGATTTGTATAACGGATCTGTTTTTTCTATACTACTGGCTATCTTATTTGATAAAAATTTTTGGGTGTTATTTAATGCTTGCTGCTCTACAAATGCTTTAATTTTATTTAGTCTTTCTATTGTGTCTGTACGCAACCTATTAAAATTACCCATAAAAACAGCTGAATTTTCTGAATTTAAACCTTGAGCAACCTGAGCAGGCATAACGGTAACTTCCTGCAAAAGATCTTTGTTTGGATCAGTTGACAATACTTCAACTTGTTTTTTAAATGTTTTTTCAGCAATCATTTTTAATTGTTCTTGCAATTCAAATTCTAATAAATTTTTATAAATAACATCTGTCGATTTGGTTGGATTATTGATTTCGTTTTGTAAATTAACAAGTATGTTTTCATCTGAACAACCACGCACAAACTCTGCAACTTGTTGTTTTTGAATATTAAAATTACGCAACCATTCTTCAGATTTCTTTTTAATAGTTACACTAAACGTAGAACATTTGCTGTTTAACGTAGTTATTATTTCGGCATCCTGTTTGCTAACGTGTTTTTTAATATTATTTAATGTAAAAACCTTTGGCTCTTTTAACAGATGAGGAACCGTATCAAACATTCGTATTATAATTTGATTAGCTATTTCTTGCTGATGTTCTTCCAAATGCTTTTTAAAACCCTGTTTAATTTCTGTTTTATAAGATTCTAAAAATTTTGCATCGGTATAAACAGATGTAGCATTATATTTACCTTTAATATCTGCATGTTGATTAACATCATCGTCTTCTGACAAATATTTTGCCATTATTTCAAGAAAGTTCCAACCTTGTTTATTTAGCTCTTCTTGCAATACCTTTTCTGCAACTTCTTTACCTAAATCTCTGGCACACCTTTCTTGTTCTTTATTCAAACTATTCATTAATTCTAGCCGACGTTTATTATAACCAACTTTATAATAATCACTTAACCATGGTACATCTTGTACCAATTTATCAGTTAATTCGTTAGACGAACTTTCTAATGCGCGCATCTTAGCTGTAACATCACCAAAAAATCTAATTTTTTCTTCTGTTAAAGCCACGTCGTTATATTGTTCTACAGGAAAAAGTTTTGCCACTTCATTTGCGCCATTATTAAGCATTAATAACGTTTGTTTTAACAAAAAAACAGTATGAAATTTAACATGTTCGTTAAGTTTTTTATTTTTGCTTACCGTATTAACTTGAGTATCAATATATTCAATAGCTGTTTGTAAATTCCCAGCTTTATCTTGTATATCTTTTTTAAACCTAGTTAAGTAGGTATCATTAAATAATTTTAATCCCTCCACTATACTTGCTTCTATTTTAGCTTGTTCCTCTTTTAATGATTGTTCACAACGATTTCTTACGTCAACATTTGCAATATAAGGCAACCTATTAAACGCTTCTTTTACTTTTAAAAGATAGGCAACAGTTATAGATTGATCACCAACCACATCTTTTCCAGGATTAAACTCTACAAATGCTAAAAAATTTGCTTTAGCTAATTGTAATGTCTGTAAATGACTTTGTAAGAATAATTTAATTTCATCTACAAGAACATAACTATAAATTTTAGAATTAGCATTAATTTCTACCGAACTAACAACACCCATCTTCGAAAAAAAGTCTCTTAAAGAGATAGTGTTATTATCTTTAAGATCCGCCAAAATAGCCCCTGCTGTTTCTAGCTTAGCAGTAACTGCACTAATAGCTGTATCCAAATCCTTTTCATTTCCAAATAATTTAGTTATTTTATCAGGAAATATTTTTTCACTGTTTGCTAATTTTTCTTTTGCATTTTCTAATCCGTCACGCAAAAAAACTCGATAATATTTTTTAACCAATTCAAGATCAGCTTCACTTCTTAATTCTATAGCACCTATTTTTCTTACAAGATCAGCTTTTTCTAATGTTTTTTGATCGTCATTACTATATTGTTCAAGTTGCTTATGCAACGTTGCCAATTCAAGTTCAACGTTCTTTTGAAATTCTCTTTCATAATCACTTATTATCCTAATTGACTGTATAGCACCTTCTATAATTTTTTGATCAATATCATTTAAATATGCTTTAGTTGCTTTTTTATCTCTATTATGCTCAGGATTTCCATCCGCAAATGTCTTATCAACTAAATTATTTGCTGTTTCTTTACCATGCTCTATTTTATCTTCTAATATAGCTATGCTATTTGTAAATGCAGCTGTTAAGTCAGGAGCTTTAATTCCATCTACATCATCATCATCCCAATGGTTAAATTTTTTCAACTGTCGTTTTAATAGAGAAACTGGATTTAATTTTTGTAGCTTTATAAACCTTTCAAAATCCAAATCATAACTAGGATCGTTTTTATATAATTCCAGTTGTCTAATAAGATTAAAATATAATAAGTCTCTTGCAGCTTGTTCGGCCAATGTTAAACTTTCCTGTGTTTCATATAACCAAAAATAAACTTCAGTTGCTATGCTTTTAGATCTGCCAGTAAGCTTATCATAAATCGCTCCAAATCTAGTCGACATATACTCAAATGTTTTTGCAAGAACATTTTTATTTCTAAGAATAGCTTGCTGTTGTTGCTCATATTGTGTGTTCTTTAATCTAGGATCCATGACAATTTTTTTATAAATTAATGGTTCCTTTTTCGCATGCTCTAAAACCAAATCTAAAATATCGTTATTAACATCTTTATGGAAAAATACTAATCGCAACAATCTAGAAGTTAATATTGGTGATTCATCTTTATTAACGTTCTTTATAATTACATTTAATTCTTCTGAAATCTTTTTATCATCTGGTTCTAAATTTAGCCGCCATTTATATTCATCATCAATTTTTTTTAAAGTGTCTAACGTAACTTCGTCAGGACCAAGCAAAGCAGCAAAGTCAAATCGATTAAAAAATAGTAAATTTGCTAGTAAAGAAGGTGCTTTTTCTCTTATATCTTTTTCAGACACACCGTCAATACTAACTAATAATTTATACTTGTCTTCTGGTGATATAACATTATTGTCTACAATACATTCAACTAAAGGGTTGCTCGATTGTTTGTTATTAACAAGATCATTATAAATTTTTAATAACATTGACAAATCCTGTTGTGTTAAAGTTAACTGCAAATTTTTGTCTTTTGCTGCATATAAAATTCTAGTAAACAAGGTATATTTATCGTACGACGACAACCTACTATAAATTATGCTATTAACAAGTTCTGTTAGTAAATAACTGTTTTTTAGGGAATTACTTTCAAGCATTACATTTATAATATCGTTATAAATATAATTTAAATTTTCTTGATTAAGAGTATTTGGTTGAGACAACTTGTTTAAATCATTAATAATTGAGTCTATCTGTTCCTTAGGTAACGTAACATCTATCGCTTTTAATAAATAAAATTTTTCTATAATTGTTAAGTTATTATTTGCAAGTGCTGCTGTTAGTTCGGTTGAGCTTGGCGCATAATTAACTGCCTGATTTTGTTCACTAATAGATAGTAATCGATCTAAAAATTCCTTTGCTTTAAGGTATCTAAACGCAAGAGTTTCGTTTACTTTTTCGTGGGTATGAGATGGTGGAACATAAACTTCTTGTTTTTCTTCTAAAGAAAGCATACTATAAACATTATCCAACCAAGTTCTAAATTTAAGCAAATTTTCTTTTTGTTCTTGAACAAAATATTTAACCTCAACCGTTGCTTTCCCTCCTGATGCTATCCATTTGCTACTTTCACTAGACTTTGAAATTTTATCTTTCATGATCTCCATAACATCTACTAAACAATCAAAATGTATTGCCCAATTCCAATCTAACTCACCGGAACCTTCACCTTGATATCCTATCCAAGAATTAGATTTTTTTGATTCCATTTCTAAAAAAGGGTTAATATAAGAAGACAAAGAATGATCTATTTTTGCTTTTAAGGATTTTGTTAACTTTAATTTTTCCGTATAAATTTTTTTAAATTTTTCTATTAAGACAGTAGATAATGCTTCCGTCGCAGTAAATCCGTGCTTCTCCAGAGAATTTTTAATAACATTAGTATCATTAATATCAATAACACCACTACTTTCCACGGCTGTATTAATTGAATTTATTAAATGATCACAAAAAACAATACTTGCTGTTAAAACACTATTTACTTCTTCATACCTCTTAACTAATTGTTCAGTTCTTAAGCTTGGATTAATTTGTCCATATATTTTACCCAACCAGGTTTTAATTTTACCCAAATTTTCTCTTTGACTTAAAATAAAATAATAATTGGCTCCATCAATTTTTGAATTTCCATCCAACAACTGTTTATTTACTGCAGCTACATATTCAATCAATTCATCAAAATCTATAGCCCAACTCCAAGCTTCATTTCCTGATTGCTCACCTGCATATGTTATCCAAGAACCAGGAACTAATTTATCCATGCTTACAAGTGGCTCAATATTACTTAAAGCAATATCAATCCTTTTTTTTAGTAGTTCTTCTTTAGTGCTACCAAATCCCCACACCATATCAGATCCTCCACTTAATTATTTTCTCTTGGCCTTTTATGTGAATATTTCATTTTAAATTGTTCCGGATCTACTTCAAAACTATCTTTGATACTTTGGCTTTGCGTAGGTTTTTTTATCAAAAATTTAACACCTTCTTGTGCCAGCTTAACTCCAGCACCAAGCACTAAAGAACCCATTAAACCAAGAGCTGCTTTTGCTGCCATTCCTCTCTGTATAATAACATCATCAGAAATATGGTTAAGATGGCGTGTACATGCTAAATGTGTTTGATACTTCCATCCTGACTCGCAAGTTGTAAAGTAAAGTAAACTTTTTACTGCGACAGGAACTTCTAAAGCTTGTAATGCTGCTGCGCCAGCTGCTAATATTACCGTTTTGGCAGCATTTCGTTGTATAGTATGATCGTTTAATTGGCCAGGAGGATAAAGTTCGCTTCGCCTTTTTTCTAAAGACTCACTAAACATTTTAACTATTCCGCTATCTGCCGCATCTTGTCCGGCTACTTTTCTTACCATTCTAACGGCCTTTTGACCGAAATCTAACGATTTATTTTCTGCCATTCTAAGTAATGTATCGAATCGTGAATCGTTGTTTACTATATTTTGCATAACTTTACGTCGATTATTTTGCATCTCAAATAAAGCTGCCGATAGCTTGTCTTTTTCTTCTTGTGATAAAGGTTTGCCAGCTTGTCGCAACTGTTCTTCTGTTGCTTTTAGTATGGCTTTTTCTTCCTCTTCATTTTGTTTTAATAAATCTCTCATTTCTCCTTTCACTTTTTCCATTTCCAGTTTTACTTTAGTTTCCACAACTTTTCGTGCTAGTTTTTCTTCCTCTTCTACCATTCGAACTGTTTGCTTTTTTTCCTCTAACAATTTTTCAAACATGTCCTTAGGTAGCGAAAGATGATCTCGATTTTCCGGATTGGTTACAAACGCTCTTAAACGCTCTATTCTTCGTGCCTCTTTTTCTTCTGGAGACAATTGCTGCATACTCAATTTTGCTAAAAGAGCTTCTATCTGTTGCGCCATTTCAGAAAGTTGGTTTGTTAAATCTGTATTTTGATCGGTTAAATTTTTTATCTGTTCTTTTAATGCCTTAACTTCTTCGTTGTCTTTTGATTTTTTTGCGGATCTGGCTGTATCTTCCTCTTTTGATTCTTGTAATTTTCTTAATTCCTCTCTTGCTTCTTTTAGCTTAGCTTTAATTAATTCTTCTCTTTCTATTGCCTCATCTCTTTGCTGTTCCGATCTGGCTGCATGCCATGTTTCTTGTCGCATATCATGATCATGTTTACTTTTCTCGTCTTTCAATAATTTACCCAATTCTTCAATCCTGCTTAATAAAGCTGTATTCTTTTCCTGTTCTTCTTTAAATTTTTTGTTTAAATCGACCGCCATATTCCACCCCCATGTAGTTTTATAATAAATTCAATATTAAACAGTAAGTAATCAATTTCACTTACATACAACTAAACATAGCACCTAACAATAGAAATTAAAATGAGCAACTACAATGGAAACACACAAATATTGATATATCTAACTATGAACTTAAAACTTTACGAGTATATACACGAATAAGACGCGACTTTTACTAATTACTTTATAAATTTTCTACAAAATAGAATTAAATGCTAATATCATCTACCATAGCTAAAACTAATTAACATTTTGCAAGTTATCAATATAAAATATGATAAACAAAGAACAATTTGAGTTAATTAAATCAAAATTTTTTATAACCCCAAATATTTGGGATTTGATTGTTTTAACTTTTGTTTTAGGGGTACTTGCAATTATTGCCTGGGGCGCCAGCCAAATGATTACCCCGTACCAGCTGGGTCAAGAAATAACTATTTCTTTAGATCCTAAATTTTTACCGGAATATACAATTAAAACGGTATTACGTATGTTAATTGCCATGATATTTTCTTTAATATTCACTTTTACTGTAGCCCCATTAGCCGCTAAAAATCGTGGAGCTAGTAAATTGATCTTATCTTTTATAGATATAATGCAATCCATCCCTGTTTTAGGGTTACTTTCTATAACTGTGGTCGGTTTTATAAAACTGTTCCCAAACAGTATGTTAGGCCCAGAAAGCGCCTCTATTTTTGCTGTTTTTACTGCTCAGGTTTGGAATATAACCATGAGTTTGTATCAATCGTTACGCACTGTACCAATTAATTTACAAGAAGCTGCCAATATGTACCAGTTATCCGCATGGCAACGATTTTGGAGCATAGAAGTTCCATTCGGTACTCAAGGTTTATTATGGAATTGTATGATGTCTATGTCTGCCGGATGGTTCTTTGTGGTGCTCTCCGAAACTATAATGGTCTCTAATCAAAATATTGCGTTACCTGGTATTGGTTCTTATATAAGTAAAGCTATTGCTGAAGAGAATTTTAATGCTATGTGGTATGCCATAGTTGCCATGTTTTTAGTAATTTTATTATACGATCAGCTATTATTTAGACCTCTATTAGCTTGGGCTAATAAATTTACTAT